>PVMS01073694.1_pt1 | contig 16262 bp, 15 predicted proteins | sample 1853461 | NCBI WGS metagenome assembly PVMS01 (sample SAMN08582032, study PRJNA380276) | Marine sediment metagenome, whole genome shotgun sequencing project. | isolation source: ocean sediment barecode stripped | collected 2017 | reverse complement strand
TTTCCAAAATGACCGAAGGTGGTGACGAACTCGATTTCGACTTGTGGCTGGGCGAATGCAGAAGTGGCGAAGGCCAGAATTGAACATATGAAAGAGTTGATCAACATGCTTCGTATCAACATAAAATTTCCCTCCGGCTAATTTTATGAAACTTCTTGTTTCATGGATTGTGTGTGCGTAACCGCACACTTGTGTTCAGGTTTTCAACTATATACACGGACAGAAACGAGAGAATTGCGGAATGGGCATCAATTAACTCGTCTGCATCCATGCCCGATGCATCCTTGCCAATTGATTATTGTTAGGATTGTTTGCTCACCATACTCCAATGATTTATGCATTACTTGGGCATGAATTATCAGTGGTTTCAGAACCGGCAAACCGACGAGTGATAGCTATCTTGCTCAAAGTGACGATGCCCAAATAAGCCGCGCAGGATTATTAGACGGATCAAATTGGTGCAACGCGAAGGGCTGCTTCACGCCCTGAGGTAGTCCGTCAAGTTTATTGCATAGTTTCACCAAGTTGTTTTAGCAGGGGTGAACCACGCCGTCGCAACGCCTCCAGGTACTTTGATTCGTCATACGGTGTACGCGTCTGCCAGCAGCGGTACAGAATCCGCACCCACTTGAAGGCCAGGGCCCGTACCGCTGCCTGATGGGAAGACCCTTTGGCCATTTGCTGGCGATAATAAGCACCGGCCCAGAAGGACTTGTTAATCGTCTGTCCGGCCCACTCGACCAGACTCTGGCGTAAGAAGGTGGGACATTGCCAGCGCCAGTGCACCCAGGTCTTGTTGCCACTGCGTTCGGTCACCGGGGCGACGCCGGAGTACATCTGCATTTGCCCGGCGCTAGCGTAGCGTTGACGGTCTTCACCGAAAGTGGCTAACAGCCGTGGTGCCAGGGCCGGGCCGGCACCCGGGAGTGGCTCGAACAAGAGGGCGTAATCAGGCAACTTGGCGGCTGTGGCGGCGATCTCCTGATCAAAGCGAGCGATGCTCTTAAGCGTGAGGCGCAGATGTTCGACCAGCACTTCAGCCTGCAACTGATGTGCCTCGATGACGGCCGCGTCCTGAGTCAGCGGTGTCGCAGCTTTGATGGCACACACACGCGCTTCGATCACCCGCTCAAAGCGCACATTGTGGGCCTTGAAGAAGATGATCAGAGTGGTTTGGCGTGCACCCCTGACCTGTTTGAGCGTTGGCCAGCGGGAGATAAAATCACAGAACAACACCGTATCACGCTGCTCGAACCACTCCAGCGCCTGAGGGTAGTACTGCTTGAGCGTGTAGCACAAGCGGTTGACGCAGCGGGTCTTATCCCCGACCAGCCGGCGGCGCTGTTCGACCAACAGGCACAGCTTGCGCATCGGCACACTTTGGGGCTTGAGTGGCTGGAACCGATCGCGATGGTGCAGCAGCAGATCCAGTGCCAGTTCCGCATCGGTGGGATCATCTTTGGCGCGGCTGGGCTTGAACGCCTGGCGGTACTTGGCCAGGGTGGTTGGGTTGATGGGATACAGCACCAGGAAGTGGTACTTCTGCAAGGCATAAACGATGGGACCTTTGGCCAGTTCCAAGGCCACTGCGATACGACCGCCAAAGCGCTGGTGTAGCGAGTGCGCCCATTGCTCGATGTGCTCCGGGTGGTGCGCAAAGCGGTCGAACTCCCTTTCCTCGCAGCCTGCGGCCTGCACACAGACGTCGTGCTTGGCATCGGCCCAATCAAGACCCACAAAGGCAGTAAATTCAGCGTTGCTTGGCTTCATCATGCATCTCCTTAAGTGCTAAAGTATGGCTTGGGGACGTGCGATGCCTGGGTTCTGCGAAGGTAATATAGTGAGCCGGCTTGACGGCGAACCCTGAGTATTCGTTATCGAACCCAAGCGCACCCGCGGATTCGAAGCTGAAGCAGTAAACATCAAGTGTTATGGCCGAAATATTCGTAATCCGCGGGCGCATGTCCCGCTTCCACTGACAGCTACCTGCCAGCTGTGTCCAGTATCACGGAAAGTGGAACGGAGTACCTATATCTGGCCGAAAGCGGAGATAATTGGCACTGAATTCAGGGGCTGGTCAAGTTCCGCTTTCTGGTGAAAAGCAGAGATTGAGCCTGGCCCCATTGGAAGGTGGCTGCAAGGTCATCTTTGGTTTGTGATACCGGGGGTGGGGGGGTAGGTGGACAACAATCCGAAGTGCCCCCGGGTGTTTCCATACTCACTCACGCAAATTTGAGCCTCACACGTGTCTCTATTTGAGGCTCTTGAGTGTCCACGTTAAAAGCCCCGGTCATTTACTCTCAGGCTCAGATTCAGGCTTCCACGTCCCATTGAGGCGAGCTTTCATCATCGCGTTCGTTTTGTGGCAAAGGAATTGCCCATCACGTTTTGCATGGCGTCCAGATTCAAGCAATTCCAACAGTTTTTCTCTTGAGTAGTCTGGTATTGCAGATTTGTCGCTTGGCTTTTTCTGACTCATAGTGTTTCCAATACCTCGCACTCCTTAGACTAAAACCAAATGTATACCCAAAATCAATCTTTGACTCTGCCAAGGGCGAGAGAAGGGCCTGGAAATTAGTAGGCTGAGTAAAGCTGTACACTGATAAATAGAAATGAGCACAAAACGGAACGAATAAACTGAAACCTAATCAGCTTCGTTGGGTCTTTAATGAATGCTGACTACAGAGGACAACCAGAGTAATTCCAAGGCTTCCATGCGATTTGGCGAGGGAGAAGTTGCGGAAATTGTTTCCGGTTCTTCTGATTGACCAAGTATTATTGTGACCGGGGCTTATGTGTCCTCACCATCTCCTCACGTGCGCGAGGGTAAAATCTCATGATTTTCTACTCAAGTTGGGGTAACATATTGGGGTAACTACGATTACCTAAAGATTTTTAAATACATATATTCAATTAGTTATGACTATAATGTGGGGACACCCATCACCACCAAATTAAGTATCAACAAGATCCAACGAAGTCCTGAAGCCCGCATAACAGTGGGCTTTTTCTTTAGTCTATTTGTCCAACTGTGTTCACTCTAATCCATTAACATCAGGGGGCAACAGGGTGATCACGACGAGGAGCAACAAAATTGACGGGGCCAGCAATGCAGCTTTCATCTTCCGGATCTCCTGCACAATGAGCAATCGGGGACTGTCTCACCAGTATTGATGGCGAAAATTTATTAGTCAATTACCTGAGTCAGTCGTGGATGACGCGGCGATAGGCCAGGTAACGGGCTTCGCCAGCCAGTTTCTCGCGGTTTTTAAGAGCCTGCGCCGTGGCCCAGATAGAGCCCGCGATGATGATGAATACACCGACGGATTCGACGGCGTAACCGGCGTGCGGAATCATGTCTTCGATTCCGCACGCGCAGGCGAGCGAGGTTCGATTCTCGTTCCGCCACTCTGACAGCGGACTTCTGCAGGTTTAAACGAGCCCTATCGGGAAAAGGACAGAATGTCGCCGATGATTGCGTATCCGGTTTCAATTCTGCCTGCACCCGGACCGATCAGGGTGATATCGCCCAGTAGTTCTGTTTCGTAAGTTATCGCGTTGGTCGCACCACCCACACCAAACAACGGGTGTGTGGCATCCAGCTTGACCGGTTTGACGGAACCGTGGATCCGGTCATTTTCGCTCTCCAGTGTTCCGATCAATTTCCATCTCTGGTTCTCAGCCTGCGCCGATTGGACCTGGGCGCGGGTAATCCCGCTGATGCCGATGCAACTGACATCCTCCATGGACATGCTTTGACCCATCACCAGATTGGCCAGAATAACGACTTTGGCGGCGGCATCGTGGCCGTCGACATCGCCGGTGGGATTTGCTTCCGCGTAACCTTTTGCCTGGGCATCTTTCAAGGCATCTGCAAAGTCCGCGCCTTTCTCCATCTCTCCAAGAATATAGTTGCTTGTCCCGTTGAGAATACCCTGGATGCGTGTGACACCGGCCGCGGCCAGCATGTTCATGCCCAGGGCCAGAGTGGGTGTACCGCTCATCACGGTGCCCTCCACACCGATTTCGCTGCCGTTGGATTTACTCAGCTCCAGCAATTTTGGAAAATGCAATGCCGCCGGACCCTTGTTGGTGGTGGAGACATTCATACCCGACGCCAGCGCCTGGATCATGTGGCTCAGAGCCGGCTCACCTGTCTTCAGGTCGGTAAAAGACAATTCCACTAACACATTGGCGCCGCTTTTTTCTATTGTTTCATGGGCATCCCAGCCCTTGTCGGGAGCTGGAAATTCTTTCAGGTCGCCTTTGTCAGAAATGTGATCCAGCAAGGCCCGAGGATCAAAGCCATTGGGGTCGGCGATGCTGCCTTTGTACAGGTCGCAGATAGCAACAATACGGATATCGGCATCAAATTTCTCGCGCAACACCGGGCTCTTTTCTGACAGGATTTCCGCCAGGCCCTGGCCTACATTGCCAAAACCGATCAATGCCAGGTCATATTTCATGGTCAGTGTCGCCTTTCATGTGACAAGGGAACCTTGATTTATTCCGGACGCAGGATACGAGTTCATGAACAGATCAGAGGATCCCTAAAGGTTGAAGCAATAGGCTTTCGGATCGGTCATCTCGAAGATGGCGTGAGCCACTCCTTCGCGGCCGATGCCAGAACCTCTTGTGCCGCCAAATGGCATGGCGTCAATTCGGTAGTCACTACTGTCATTTATCATGACACCGCCGCAATTCAAGGCGTCGGCTATCCTGTGGGCGGTAGCCAGATCACGCGTGAATACTCCTGCCTGCAGGCCATAATCGACGTCGTTGGCCAGGTCAATCGCTTCCTGTATTGCTCCGAATGCGTAGAGAGCGACAACGGGGCCAAAGACTTCTTCCCTGGAGATACGACAGTCGGCGGAGACCTTGTCCAGAACCGTTGGCTGGTAGTAACGGCCCTCACATTCACCACCCGTCAATATCCGGGCGCCACGGCTTACAGCATCCTGTACAAACTCACTTACCTTGAGCGTAGCTGCATCGCTGATCATGGGTCCCATGTCCGTGGCTTCATCCAATTTGTCGCCCACTTTCAGACGTCTGGTGCGTGCTACGAAGCGCTTCGAAAAATCTTCGAAATGATCTTTCTGTATATATATGCGCTGCACATGCAGGCAATTCTGACCGGCTGCCCAGAAGCCGCCGCTGACAGTCGCTTCCACTGCCAGTTCCAGGTCGGCATCAGCCACCACGATGCTGGGGCAGTTACTGCCCAGTTCCATGCTGATTTTTTTCAGACCGGCCTGTGCCAATACCTTGCGGCCTATCCTGGGTCCGCCGGTGAAGGACACCATGCGTACCCGGTGGTCGGAAACCAACTGGTCCCCGATGATGGCGCCTGGACCGGTGACCAACTGCAGGACTCCGGTTGGCAGTTCGGTCGCCTCAAACAATTCCACCAGTTTCCGGGCGGATAGGGGAGTTGAGGAATGTGGCTTGAGGATCACTGCGTTACCGGCCGCGATGGCGGGCCCGATCTTGTGAGCCACCAGATTGAGCGGGTCGTTATAGGGTGTGATGGCGAGCACGACCCCGACTGGCAGTCGTTTGAAATAACCAAACCGGTTTTCTGAACCTGGCACCTGGTCAAAGGGAATGGTTTCCCCGCCCAGGCGGCGGGCCTCTTCCGCGCTGATTCGCAAGGTTTCGACACAACGTGTTACCTCCTTGCGGGCCTCTCGAATGGTCTTGATACCCTCTCTGGCAATGACCCGGGCAAATTCCTCGTGGCACTCCAGTAGTTGCCCGGCTACCTGGCGCAATACGCTGATACGCAGATGGGTTGGCATCTTGCGGGCGATTTCGCTCGCCTTGCTGGCCGTGGCCAACACCCGTTCCACATCCTCAAAACTGGCGCTTGGAACTTCGCCAAGCAATTCGCGGTTACCCGGGTCGTAAACTTCGATCACGGCCGGGTCCCGCTGACTGTTCTTATTGGCGTCGGAGGTCAAAGCAACGCACTCGCTGATCTCAGATATACGCAAAGTCGTAGCCACTTCTGCGTGGAATGATGTGACCGATCGAAGGCGAAGGGAAGTGTGCCGTGAGAATCAGGGTGTCACTTTCGCAGTGTGTATCGAGGAACGTCTTGCGCGTTTTGGTCGAAGCGGCCACATCGTATTCGAAGGTCGGAGTCCAGCCCGGCTCTGCGAGCTGCAGCGGGGTGTGTATCAGGTCTCCGCACATCACGCTATGATGTTGGCCGGATTTGAGATGAATCGCCACGTGGCCTGCCGAGTGACCCGGAGTGGACTCAAGCCAGATCTCGTCGTCCAGGGCGTAGTCCAGATCTACCAGGACCGCCTGCCTGGCCTCCATGATCGGCAGTACGTTGTCGATGAATATCGGGTGGTTCTCCTCTTCCATGGCCCGATATTCATCACGCGCAAACATGTACTTTGCGTTTGGAAATGTCGGTATCCAGCGTCCATCAACCAGACGCGTGTTCCAGCCACAGTGATCCGAGTGCAGATGGGTGCAGAACACATAATCGATGTCTGCAGGGTGTACACCGGCCGCCTCGAGATTGCGCAGCCAGACTGAATTGTGAGGCTGGTGCCACTCAGGCGGTTCCGCGTACGACTTGCGGCAACCGACACAGGTGTCAATCAGAATACAATGGTGTCGTGTCCGCACCAGATAGGACTGAACCGGCATGATCATGAGGCCAGTCTGTGGACACAGCGCCCTGGGCTCGAGCCACTCCCGATAGGGCTCGACGGCTTCGGCAGTCGCCTCGTTGAAGAAATCAGAGGGATGGTAGACGGGAATCTCATGCTCGAGGATGCGCTGAACAGTGATACCACCCAATTGAAGCACAGCCATTCTGATATCGTCCTTTTTGAGACTAGCGGCCGTAAATTGTCTTCTCCTCCTTACAGGCACTATACAATATACACCGCCAATCGGAATAATAATTGCAAGAAGGCAGATGAATTTTACTACAAATCTACATACATCTCACAGCCTGGTCGATTAATATTACAAATAACGGTCCCTGTCAGACTCTTCGAAGTATATATTTAAGTTATACAATATATAACTTAGATTAAGCCAGTCTCAATTTTCACACATCGTACGGCCACAGTTCGAGGCCATGTATCGCGTTGCGTATGTCCATCGACACGTTGACCGATGCGACGACCCGGTCAGCTTCCAGGTCATACAGGGTAATGGTCGATGGTGATGAACCGCCGGCGATAAAGCGGTCGCCGACCGGGCACAGGCCACGTCCGAACCCCTGCCGCGCGATTTTGGAGTCATCGATACCCGAGAACTGGATCTCCGATTCGGGGTAGGTCTTTATTTGAAACGCCTGGCTTCTGGCATCGCGGCCAACATAACGTATGGCATCACTTTCCGTATCGTTGAAAAGAATCCCTTCCCTGAACGGCCGGGCGTTGTGGGTCCCCTGCGGCAGCGTACAGACTTCCGACACTTCGTACTTGCTGTCGAGGTGCAGCAAGGCCGATGTTCTCAGACCGCTGAAATAAATACCGCTGTCGTCGACATAGACGCTGTTGATATGAAAATTGTCAATTGGCAGTGGTCCGTTGTCCGATTGCGGATCGAATGTGAAGCCGCTCCACTGGTCGCGGACTTTCATCAGGTGGAAACCCCAGACAAATTTTCTCTGCTCCAGGTCGAATACCAGCAAACTGTCGAAACCCGTGGAGGTGACAAAAAGCAGGTGTTCACTGCGAAAAATTTCGTGGCAGTGCTTCAGATAGTGATTGCGATAAGACGATTGAATCTTGAAACCACGGTCATAACAGAAGAGCTCGTCACTCGCCGCAACGAAAATATCGTCGCCATCGAATTCAATTCCGCGCAGACCACGGTCTGCGCCACGGCCTTCGAAATCAATCTGGCTGGTATTCCAGTCAACGTGCTGTTCACACACCTGGTTTTCGAAATCGATCGTGAACACCCCACCATGACTTTCACCTTGCTGACTGCCACGCACCACTGATGTTGCGATGAATGTTGGGAGGCTGATGCTCATGGGGACTGATTGTTCTTCTGTATGGACCCGAAAATTGCTTGAAATCATCGCAGATTTCAACCCATCCTGCCATTGAATCCGGAAAGCGGCGCCAACCCAATGGACAAACCAGGATTTTGCAACTTCGGAACCTCGCCAATCCGGCTCGACCGGGACCGAGGCACAGCCTTTCCCGGCAGTACCGGGCAGGACTCGCGGTCGGGCGCTGTTTATGCCAATATTGGCATAAATTTGAAGGAGCCATTTGCACTCCCCCATCATTGTCGCCAAACGGGTTCGCCTGCGCGGCGCCCATGTAAAATGGAAAGCCTGGACAGTCTTTAAATATGAACGAACGAGCCATTATTTCGATCCGCGGAGTCTCCAAGCATTTTGGCGAAGTGCACGCAGTCGACGACGTGGACCTGGAAATCCAGCGCGGTGAATTCTTTTCACTGCTGGGTCCTTCGGGCTGCGGCAAGACAACCCTGTTACGCATGCTGGCGGGTCTGGAGGCTCCAGGCAGTGGCGAGATTTACATCGACGATCAACCCATGTCGGCAATTCCCGCTTACCGCAGGCCGGTAAACATGGTGTTCCAGAATTACGCCATATTTCCGCACCTGGATGTTCGCGGCAATATTGCCTTCGGCCTGCGCAAGTCGGGTCTCTCGAAAGCGGAAATCAATACCAAAGTTGAGGAAATGCTGGACCTGATCAAACTGCCGGGTTATGCCGGGCGGGGGGCTACGGAACTCTCCGGTGGTGAGCGTCAGCGCATCGCCCTGGCCCGGGCGCTGATCAAGCGGCCAAAAGTGCTGCTGCTCGATGAGCCGCTGGGTGCGCTGGACAAGAAACTGCGTGAACAGATGCAATTTGAACTTCGGGACCTCCAGAAATCAGTGGGCATCACTTTTTTCTTCGTCACCCATGACCAGGAAGAGGCGCTTACCCTGTCGGACCGTGTTGCAGTCATGTCGAAGGGCAGGGTGCTCCAGGTGGAGTCGCCCATCGGTCTTTATGAACGACCCAATTCCCGTTTCGTTGCGGATTTTATCGGCAACATGAATTTCTTCGATGGCCGGGTCCGGAATCTGGAGAACGGCAGCACGATCGTCGATGCCGGTCCCCTGGGAACGATCAATGCTGGCGGGGAGGGTGAGGAAAATGGTGCGGACGTTCTGGTCGCGATTCGCCCGGAGAAATTTAAACTCAATTTCGATGCACCTGTCGAAGGCACCAATGTCATCGAAGGCCGCATGGGTCCGGCGGCCTACCTGGGCGACCGCAGCCACTTCCATGTCTTTCTCACCGGGCGCGAGCAGCCGGTGGCCGTGGCGGTGCAGAACATGGAGCGATCGGTGGCAGGGGCAGGGCCTGCCGAATCCGGCCGGACGGTCTGGCTCAGTTTTTCGGACGAGTCCGTGGTACTGTTGAAGCGAGATTAGCCCCTGACAATCACCACTTCGGAATCCAGGTGGCTGGTCCACAGCCAGACCGTCAGCAAGGGTTGCTGGTTGGTCTGCATGGCATGACGGGCTTGTGATTCGTGATAGATGGAATCGCCCGGTTTCACCGCGAACCACGGCTTCGCACCCACCCTCCAATCACCATCGCCGCCGATGATCCAGTAACTTTCCTCGGCATAATGGGCATGTGTTGGATAATAGGTGTCACGTCCCTGCAGGCTGAATCCCCCATAGACATTTTTTGATGGCAGTAAGCCGCCCTCGCCGATGATCGTGGCGACAGCAAAATTACGTGAAAAGACCGCAACATCGGGTCCATCTGCCGGGTCTTTTGAGGAGCTACGCCATGCCAACTGATCCGCCACGGCCAACAAGGCTTCTGCGACGCCACGAGAGATCGACCCGCACTTACCCGAGTTGGCGCAAGCCTCTTCAAGATATTGATCCACAGTGTGAAGACTCGTTGCTTCGGGCTTAAACAGTGGTTGGTTCCAGTTCACATTTTCCAGCGTGAATGCTGCTGTTTTCGCCACTGCATCACCGGATTGGGTGGCCGCAGCGGCAAACAGTCCTTCAAAGGCTTCGATCAGGCGGTTCATCTTTGCCCCGATCACGATCACAGATCCCTGCAAAGGCGCCGCGAATCAAGAATGGCGCAATGAATGTCTCTGCAAGATACAGCATCACCCACTCTGAAGAGTTCATATCCGTCTGCGTGCTCATTCGCAGAGGTTTGCACTTGTCCTGCCAGCAGTTTGTCCATATCCACGCTTCCGTTGTTGCACGACCCGGCTTTTAACGCATCGTAAAGACCGTCAAGCGGAACGGTGCCGTGCTCGACAACCACCTGGTCGGTCAACCGTTCTTCTACCTGTCCGGTCAGCTCGTTTTCAAAAGTGGAGCGTAGCTGCCCGTCAATTTTCTCGACCTTTTCCAGGCGGCGATCGGGTGTCAGCACGACACCCTTCTCATAAAAATGTTTGAGGTACACAGGGTAGTTGCAATAGCCTGACTTTTGGGCCGCCTGATGGCCTCGGAAAGCGAGTTCAACCCTGCCCCCTTCATCGGCCAATACTTCAGCACAGCAGGCTCCCGCGTGATCGCCTAGTTCGTCGTAGAGAATAACCGAATCCCTGATTTTCACACCGCCACTGAGGATATCCCAAACACTGTGACAGTGCTCGTGCCCCTCGAGCCATTCCAGATCGGGAAGCCCGCCCGTTGCGATCACAACAACATCCGGATCCAGGTCCATCACGGTTTCGTGTTCAGCGTAGACCCCAAATCGTACATCCACACCGAGGTGCTTGACTTCTGCGCCGAGCCAGTCGGTAACTGCGAGGAGCTCGCGACGCCATTCCGCCTTTGCCCCCAGGACAACCTGTCCTCCAAGACGGTCGAGCGCCTCGATAAGAATGACCTGATGACCACGTAAGGCGCATACCCGGGCAGCCTCGAGGCCAGCAGGGCCGCCGCCGACTACGACCACCCGTTTGCGGGCGCCCGAGTCAGACACCGCGTGTGGCAGAGATGCCTCGCGCCCGGTAGAAGGGTTGTGAATGCACAGCCGGTGGTCCATGCAAAAGGTGGCGCCCACGCAGGGGCGAATACGGGACTCCTGTCCGGTCATGATTTTTTCGACAATATGTGGGTCCGCTATGTGCGCGCGTGTCATGCCCACCATATCGACAATCCCCTCGCTTATTGCATGTCGCGCCGTGGCCGCGTCAATGATACGGCAGGCGTGGAAAACCGGCAGTTTGATCTCACGGCCAAACCCCTGAACCAGATCCAGATAGGTGGCCGTCGGCGCGGACATACCGGGCATCAGGTTGATGTAAGCGATTTCGGTGTCTACGCGCCCGTAATTGAGATTGATGAAGTCGATCAGGCCGGAATTCTCGTGAATCCGGGCTATTTCCAGACATTCCTCTTTTGACAGACCGCCTTTGAGATTCTGATCCATACCGGTGCGGATACCGACGATGAATTCATCGCCAACCCGGCGTCGAATTTCTTCAAGAACCATCAGCCCAAATCGCAGGCGATTCTCCAGCGACCCGCCGAATTCGTCGGTTCTCCAGTTGGATGCCGGAGACCAGAACTGTTCAAGAAGATGGGCCTGGCCAACCACTTCAACGCCATCCAGACCACCTTCCTTGCAACGTAACGCAGCTTCGCCATAGGACCTGACAATACGATGAATATCATGATGATCCATGACTTTGGGGAAGGTGCCGTCAACCTCGCGGCTACGGGATGGTGAAACCGTTGGCAACCAGTCCCAGGTCCTGGCGTTGGCCCGGCGCCCCAGATGGGTTATCTGACACATGAGCGCACAGTCGTAACGATGGATGCGCTCGGCGAATTCCTGAAAGTGAGGTATAACCGAATCACTCGTGAGATTTACAACACCGGAGGCGGTGGCCGAGTCCGCTGTCACACTGGACGAGCCACCGAACATGGTCAGCGCGATGCCACCTCTGGCTTTTTCCTCATGGTAGAGCTGGTAACGCTGCTGGGGCGCACCGTCGACGGCATACAACATCGTATGACTGGTGCTCATGATCCGGTTCTTGAGCGTCAGATGACGCAATTGATATGGTTGCAATAAAGGGTCGTTGGATACCATGGTCCCGGTGGCCCCGCCTCAGTGGTACATCCAGGCGTAAAGGGCCAGCATGGGTTCCTTGCCCGGTCGTTTACCCTCCGAGCCGCCAAATGGACGGCAGATGATGCTGCCGGCTTCAACGCGTTGCCAGGGTTCTTCGCCTGATTTCCATTCCGGTGATCCGCCGATCACAAGAAAAACGCCTTCTGACTCATAACTGGTCGGAGGGTAGATGATCCCCGGGCCGAGCAACAGCACGCCAAACGCCATGGTGCTGCTGCCGCTAAGACCCAAAGCGCTCCAGCCATAGTTATCCATAAAATCGGCACCTTTGTTTTCCGCGTTGTAACGCGGGTTTTGGGCCCATGTGAGGGTGGGCTCCAGGTTCCGTATTGCCGTTGCCACAGCGGCTGTCGGGCCGGCTTCGCCCAGATCAAGTGCGCGTGCAAGGTGACGGCATCCCGGAACTTCCCGGGGCTCGGATGATTCCGGGTCCGGCCGGAGTTCCTGCATCAAGGTGAGCACGTTTCTCAGTTGCGGGGCGCTGGCATCCTCTTTGGCGGCTTCAGCCTCAAAGATTTCCCGCACAGCACCGACCAGGTCCAATGTCGAGCGATTGATGACATCCGGTTCCATTTATTTCGTCTCCAAATAGCGCGGCATTGGCTCGGGAACGTGATCGTTTATCACATCGCGCGGCCTGTACAAATCATCGAGCCCCTGGATTTCGCCCGCGGTGAGTACGAGATCCAGCGCATTAACATTGTTCTCCAGTTGGCTGACCGAACTGGCGCCGATGATCGGGCAGCAGATGGCATCTTTGGAATAAAGCCAGGCCAGGGCGACCCCGGCCATGGTCGCCTCGTGTTTTTTCGCGATGGCCTCTACCTCGGTAATGATTACAAGATCCAGCGCATCGCCGTGAAATGCCATGAAAGAGGCATCGGTTTGTGAACGGACCTTTTTGCTACCCGACAGCCAGCCTCTGGCGAGCGGGCTGAAAGCCGTGACAGCGATCCCCTGATCGCGACAATAGGGGATCATCTCACGCTCCTCTTCGCGATACAGCAGATTGTACTGGCATTGCATATTCACGAAGGGTGTCCAGTTGTTCTGCCTGGCCACGTGGTTCATTTGCTCGAATTGCCAGGCAAACATCGTCGAGGCGCCCAGGTAGCGTGCCTTGCCGGATTTTACGATGTCGTGGAGGGCTTCCATGGTCTCCTCGATCGGTGTGCCGGGGTCAAATGCATGGATCACGAAAAGATCGACATAGTCGGTATGCATTCGACTCAAGCTTTCGTCTATGGAAGCCAATAGATGCTTACGGGACAGGCCCCGGTCATTTGAATCGTCACTCATGGGGTAATAAGCTTTTGTAGCCAGCACCAGGTGATCACGGGGAACCATGGATGTCAGCGTTGTGGCCACGACACGCTCGCTTGCGCCAGTGGAGTACCAGTTTGCGGTGTCGAAAAAGGTGATCCCAAGTTCAAGGCATCGTTTGAGAACCGGCCGCGCATCCGCCTCGTCGAGCACCCAGGGTTTCCATTCACTGGAGCCGATGGTCATTGTGCCAAAACACAATTGGCTGACCTTCAGGCCGGTGTGGCCAAATGAAATTGTTTCCATTGCTATTCCGCTTTCAGAACACCGCCCAGGTGCCTTGGCATCGGGACGGGAACATAGTCGTTCACCACATCACGCGGGCGGTATAACTGGTCGAGCGACTCGATTTCGTCTTGTGTGAGTTCAAGATCAAGCGCTTTGACGTTATCTTCCAATTGGCCTACCGACGCCGCACTGATAATCGGGCTGCAGATGGCTTCCTTGGCGCATACCCAGGCCAGGCCCACTTCGGCCATCGTCGTTTTGTGATCCGCGGCAATGGCGTTGACGCGGTCGATGATTTCCAGGTCCACCGCATCACCATAATTCTTGGAAAAGTAGAAATCGGTTTCCGAACGGGTATCCTTACTTCCTGCCAGCCAACCGCGGGCCAACGGGCTGAAACAGGTCACGGCAATCCCCTGGTCTCGACAATAAGGGAGCATCTCCCGCTCTTCTTCGCGGTAAAGCAAGTTGTATTGGCATTGCATGTTAATGAATGGTGTCCAGCCATTCTCCTGTGCCACGGCGTTCATTTGGGCGAACTGCCAGGCATACATCGTGGACGCGCCCAGATAGCGGGCTTTGCCGGATCGTACGCTGTCGTGCAAGGCCTCCATCGTCTCTTCGATCGGAGTATCGGGGTCAAAAGCATGCGCCATAAAAATGTCGACATATTCAGTACCCATTCGAGACAGGCTCCCATCGATGGCGGACATCAGGTGCTTGCGTGAAAGACCCTGGTCATTTGGGTCCTCGCTCATGGCGTACCTGGCCTTGGTGGTGAATACGAGCTGATCGCGCGGCACCATCGAGGTGAGCAGCGAGCTAACCAGTCGCTCGCTCTCACCGATCGAGTACCAGTCCGCCATGTCGAAGAAGGTGATGCCGAGATCGAGGCATCGTTTGAGGAGCGGTTTCGAGTCGGCCTCGTCCAGCACCCAGGGTTTCCACTTGCTCGAACCGACACCCATCGTACCAAAACACAGCCTGCTGACTTTCAGGCCGGTGCGCCCAAATTTGACGGTTTCCAATGTCTGTCCCTCCCCTGATTAATCAGATGGATGTCTCGAATATGTTTTGGTCCTGGTTTCTTTCATCTGTTGAAGGTCAGATGCCGTACACTCGTCGATGCAATCTTTGGCGCGACCGCGACATAGCGGGCAACGTTGATCATGCTGGTGTTGTGGATACTGGAGTCGCCACCCATGCCGTACTCCGCATCGTATCCATAAAGATGACCGTCATCGTCCTCGGTGCCAAAACCACCCTTGTTGCCGGCCAGGGCAGGTACGCGAGTCTGCGGCTGTGACAGGTCCTTGATGCTGTTGAACGGGTGCCAACTCCCCATTTTGGCCGTGTTGTGACGGCGTCTTGCCTGGTCGAGATAAGCGGCCAATGGTTCGTAACCACCTGCTCGAATGATCATCAGAGGGTCATCTTTCAGTTTTTCGAATGCTTCATAGCCGCTACTGCATTTTTTCGCCGTTTGATAGTCCAGGACAACGGCATAGTGGCGCGGCAAATCCGTAACACCCGATCTGAACTCGTCGAAAGGGAAAACGGGTATTTCGGAACCGTCGGGCAATTTGCCATCCAGCACATCAAGAGCTTCACGTTGGCTGATCTTGCCAGCAAACAGGCCGGTAAAACCCTCCTGGCAGAAGCGGTTCGCGTTCGCATGGAACAGTCTCTCGAATCTTTCCGGCGACGCGAAGATGCCACCACCATGAACGGTCACCACAACCAGATTTCCCTGTGGTGTCGTGAGCACATTTTCCTCGGAATTTGGGTTGAACCAGGTATTCCAGATAATATTGTCATAGTCAGCATTCGCTCTTGCGTGCAGCAAAGCCGGCAGGGACGCAACAAATCCATCGTCTCCCGCGTAGTCGAGGGCCCGTCGTAAGGCGTCGGGGAGGTAGGAATCGTAAAAGACTTCCGCTTCCATTTTTTGATTGCCTGAATTCATATTTCGCTCTTGGTTCCCGAGCTGCCAGCTCAAGCCACAAACGGCAGATTCCGCACACTCGTGGACCCATTCCGCGGCGCGACCGCAACGTAACGGGCCGTGTTTATCATGGCCGAATCACCACGCAGACCGAATCCCGAGTCTCTCGAGACCCGGTAATGAGTGAACCAGCTGTCTGAGTCCCCCTGCAGCCGGCTCCGGGGGTCAATCCGGTCTTTACTGCTGTCCCCGCCAAGACAGTCATACAGGAACTGCACGTAGGTCTGGGGTTGATCCGGATTCATATGGTTGAACCGGTGCCACCCGCCCATCTCTTGCGTGCCGTAATAGCCCCGGGCTTTGTCGAGATACGCTGCTGCCGCTTCGTAACCGCCGGCGCGGACAACCATCAAAGGGTCATCTTTCAGTTCATCAAACGATGCGTAGCCGCATTTCGATGTCCGTGCCAATTCGAAATCCATGACGACCGCGTAACGGCGTGGCAGGTTGGCGACGCCCTGTTTGAATTCGTCGAATGAAAAAACCGGGATTTCGGCGCCGCCGGGTAACTTTCCCTCCACCACACGCCGGGCTTCGTGAGCGGTGATCTTGGCGCCAAAGAGACCG
>PVMS01108254.1_pt1 | contig 16263 bp, 14 predicted proteins | sample 1853461 | NCBI WGS metagenome assembly PVMS01 (sample SAMN08582032, study PRJNA380276) | Marine sediment metagenome, whole genome shotgun sequencing project. | isolation source: ocean sediment barecode stripped | collected 2017 | reverse complement strand
TGGCCAATGGCGCAAGACCCTGGCCCGATTACTGTTTCTATTCATGATGCGGCAGCCGCCAGGATCTCCACCGTGCCCAGTCTCGGCGCTCGGCCGACCTGTAACCGGCGGTACCCTAGCCATTCTGGAATGGTGCTGGAGATACTATAAACACCCGCCGGGTGAGGTCGTCCTGAGCGCATTGCCGCCCGCTTTGCGATCAATAAAGGGTCAGTTGCCGCCGCCGCCCGTGCAATATGCGATAACGGCATCTGGCCGGCAGCGGCTGGCTCAGCCGGTCGGACGCGCAAAAGCGCAATACCGCATGCTGGGTATGCTGACTGAGGGCCCGGTGACCACTGAATTGCTGTCTGCCGGCGCTGGCCAATGGCGCAAGACCCTGGCCCGATTACTGGAACAAAACTGGGTGCGGGAGGAGCCAGCCACACTACCGGGCCCAGTCTTTGCTGCCGGGCCACAGCTAACCAGCGGACAGCAAAACGCAGTCGACAAGATTACCGCTGATTTGCACCATTTCCACTCTCATTTGCTCGATGGGATTACCGGTAGCGGGAAAACCGAGGTCTACATGTGCCTGATCGAAAAAGTACTCGCCGCTGGCCGGCAGGTACTGGTGCTGGTTCCTGAGATTGGGCTGACCCCGCAATTGCTGCGCAGGTTCCGGCAACGATTGGGAATTGAACCCGCCGTCATTCACTCCGGACTCAGCCGCGGCATGCGGCTCCAGGCCTGGGCTGAAGCCCGGGCCGGGCGCGCCCCTTTGGTCGTGGGTACACGTTCAGCGCTGTTCACACCGCTTCCCAGGGCTGGCCTCATCATCCTCGATGAAGAGCACGACGCCTCGTTCAAGCAGCAGGATGGCTTCAGATACTCTGCCCGGGACGTTGCGGTAAAGCGGGCATCAGATCTGAAAATCCCGGTGATTCTGGGCAGCGCCACACCTTCGCTCGAGTCTCTGGCCAATGCGGTTGACGGCAGGTATGCATGGCATCGCCTGCGCGAACGGGCAACCCGGGCCTCATTGCCGGATTGGCGTGTACTGGACCTGTGCCAGCCAACCACCTTTCATGGCCGGTCTGCAACCGTCCTGGAAGCGATCGCGGAAGTGATCGGTCGGCGTGAGCAGGGCATGGTTTTTCTCAATCGCAGGGGCTATGCGCCGGTTCTGATGTGTCAGCAATGCGGCTGGCACGGAATCTGTGAGCGCTGCGACGCGAACATGACCTGGCACCGCAGCGCCGGCCGGCTGTGCTGCCATCACTGTGGCAGCCAGAAAAGAGTGCCGGCTGTGTGCCCCGATTGCTGTGCATATGCACTGATCGGTGTGGGAGAGGGTACGTAGCAACTGGAAGAGGCGCTTGCTCAACGTTGTCCCGAGACACCGGTATTACGTTTCGATCGGGATCGCACCAGCCGCAAAGGGGCGCTGGAGGGTCAACTGGAGGAAGTGCTGAAGGGCGAACCCTGCCTGCTGGTGGGCACTCAGATGTTGGCCAAGGGCCATCATTTTCCGGAGGTCACGCTGGTCGTCATCGTCAATGTCGACCAGGCTTTGTACAGCGCGGATTACCGCGCACTGGAACGAATGGGCCAGATGTTGCAGCAGGTAGCAGGCCGGGCCGGGCGCATGGAAAAAACCGGCACGGTGATCCTGCAGACCCTGCACCCTGAACATGCTGCGCTCGAATTGCTGTTGACCAGGGGTTATGAAGCCTATGCGCTGTGGTTGCTGGAAGAGCGCCGCCTGGCCGGGTTGCCACCGGTGGGGTACCAGGCCCTGCTGCGCGCGGACGCGCATGACCGCTCTGTGGTTGCTCAATTTCTGCAGGAAGCGCTGGAGCGATTCCCCGATGGTCAGGCGCGGGCCCACGGACCGATGCCGGCGATCATGGAGCGCGTGGGCGGCCGGTCCAGGATGTACCTGATGCTGATCAGCCCGAATCGCGCCAGCCTCCACCACCAAATTGATCAGTGGCTTCCTCAGTTGAGAGCTCTTCCATCTGCCCGCAAAACCCGCTGGGCCATCGATATCGATCCCCAAACACTGTAGGAGGCCGCCATGCGGGCGAAAATATGCTTTTTGGGCTTGGCCGTGACCAATTACACTGCTGGATCTGGCCGGAATTATGCACAATGGCTGGTTGAATGCATGATCCGGGCAATATCAGTCTGTATACTCCCGGCTTCAATAATCGAGACTTGAACGCAGGATCCGTTTTATGGAACAGGAAATTGGAAACGCAGAGAATTCCAGCGCCGTCGAAAATGACGCGCATGAGGCATTCCAGGGGCTGAATGTCGCAGCCAATGAATTGATCATCGGTCAGCACCGGTTAATGGCGCGTTTGCTTATCGCATTGCTCAGCAATGGACACTTGTTGGTTGAAGGTGCTCCCGGTCTGGCCAAGACCACGGCCATCAAGGTGATTGCAGAACGGATTGAGGGTGATTTTCATCGCATCCAGTTCACGCCCGATTTGCTGCCTGCCGATTTGACAGGGACTGAAATCTATCGACCGCAGGAAGGCAGTTTTGAATTTCAGCAGGGCCCCATTTTTCACAATCTGATCCTTGCAGATGAAGTCAATCGGGCGCCGGCAAAAGTGCAGTCCGCGCTGCTCGAGGCGATGGGCGAACACCAGGTGACGGTGGGCCGGGTCACTTATCGGCTGCCAAAATTATTCCTGGTAATGGCGACCCAGAACCCGATCGAACAAGAGGGTACTTACCCGCTGCCGGAGGCCCAGCTGGATCGCTTCCTGATGCAGGTTTCGATCGGTTATCCGGATGCAGAATCTGAACAGAAAATTCTCGAACTTGCGCGTCAGCAAGCACGGGATGAACTGGGTGATACATCCACAGCCCCCATACTGGTTACCCAGGAGCAGGTTTTCGCAGCACAGCGCGGCGTGCTGGACTTGTATCTGGCGCCGGCCCTGCAGGAGTACATCGTGCAGTTGGTGCTCGCTACACGTGACCCGGGAAGCTGGGACAAAGATCTGGCCAGCCTGGTCAGCTATGGCGCCAGCCCGAGGGCGACCATTGCTCTGGACCGTTGTTCGCGCGCGCGGGCCTGGCTGGATGGACGGGATTACGTATCCCCGGATGATATTCATGCCATGATCCATGACGTGATGCGGCATCGGGTATTGCTGTCCTATGAGGCGGAGGCCGATGCCGTCACTGTGGACGCTCTGGTAGACCGCTTGCTGGAACTGGTTCCTGTTCCATGACCCCGGTTTCTCGCCCTTCCCGGGCAGGGGATGGTATCCATCTGGGTGCTGCGGAATTGATCGCATTGCGCCCGCGCTGTCATGCGCTCAGATTGCCGATGCGGCAGCCTGCGGCATCATCGCTGGCGGGTGCTTACCGCTCGCGTTTTCGCGGCCGTGGTGTCGACTTTCTCGAATCAAGAAATTATCAACCCGGCGATGACATCAGAAATATGGACTGGCGTGTAACAGCCCGTACCGGCCGCCCCCACACCAAAGTGTTTCAGGAAGAGCGCGAGCGACCGGTACTGGTCGTGATGGACGCCAGTCCCAGTCTGTTTTTCGGTACCCGGCGTATGCTCAAGTCGGTGGCTGCAGGGCAGTTGGCTGCTGCAATCGCCTGGTCGGCTGTACGACGCGGTGATCGCATCGGCGGTTTTTTGTTTGCACCTGGCCATCACCGCGAATTAAGGCCTGCAGGCGGCCGCCGGGGCGCCATGCGCATGATTCAGAGCCTGGTGGACTGGATGCAGCCGGAATCCAACCCTGAGCAAAATCCGGAGCCACTTTCCGGGTCACTTGAACGGGTGCGTCACGCGGTGCGGCCGGGCAGCCTGGTGATTGTCATCAGCGACTTCTTTGGGCTGGATCAGGCTTGCAACCGGCACCTGTCACGCCTGCGCCAACACAATGATGTGATCGGATGTCAGGTAGTGGATGTGGCTGAGCATCTGTTACCGGCAGGACGCTACCCGATCACAGATGGTGAACATTCCACCGTGTTGGATACCTCACAGAAAAAATCAATGGGCCGTTACCAGGCCATGAGCCACCGGCATTTGGAGGAGCCGCGCAAACTCTTTCAGAAACACCATTGCGGCTGGATGGTGCTGCACACGGATGATGATCCGGTCGATGTGCTCGGCCGCGAACTTCGAATACTGATTGGCCGGGGGCGGTAAGCGTCACTGATGAATGCCGACCAATCACAACTGCTGGAGCAATTGCAGGACATTCACGCCGCAGGCCAACCCGGCTGGTGGCCACCTGCGCCAGGCTGGTGGTTGCTGGCAGCATTGCTGCTGCTCGCCCTGTTTTTCGCTGCCAGGTTTGCGCGATGGAAGCTTGCGGCCCGTAAACGGCGGCGTGAATTACTGCATGCACTGGATGTTTTGAATGATGAATTCGATCCGTTGGAGAATGCGCACGAATATTTGTCAGGTCTGAATCGATTGTTCAGAACGGTCGCAATGAGGGCCTTTCCCGCCACAGCCTGCGCCAGATTGCAGGGTGATGAATGGGTCAGATTCATCATTTCCCTGTTACCGGAAAAAGCACAAACTGCCAGTCTTGACGCGCTCTCAAAGGGGCCATACGAACCGGCTCCCGAATTTGATTCCAGGGCACTTGAAGAAAACGCCCGCACCTGGGTGCGCCTGTATGGGTGAGACTTTGCCAACGGAGGGCCTGACCCTGGCCTGGGCCTGGTTGTTGCTCGCGCTGCCGCTCCCCTGGCTGATCAGGAAATGGGTGCCCGCGGCGCCCCGGGCCGGAACGCTGGCACTGAGAGTTCCGTGGTTTTCAATGATGACCGCGACCGCAACGGGCTTGATGAAGAAGCCGGTACTTGCGATAGCGGTAAGTCTGGTGTGGATCTTCCTGCTCCTGGCGGCCGCCAGGCCCCAGTGGATTGGCGAGATTGAAGAGTTGCCCATATCGGGCCGTGATCTGTTGCTGGCAGTTGATATTTCCGGAAGCATGGACACACAGGACATGGTCCTGAATGGGCGTGCGGTTAATCGCCTGGCCGTGGTCAAGAAGGTCGCTGGTGAGTTCATCCAGCGCCGCCGCGGTGACCGGGTGGGCCTGATATTGTTTGGCAGCCGGGCCTATCTTCAAACCCCGCTGACGTTCGATACCGAAACCACGGCCATATTGCTGGAAGAATCTGAAATAGGCCTGGCCGGCCGTGAAACGGCTATCGGTGATGCCATCGGCCTGGCCGTGAAACGTCTGCGCGACGATGCAGCCAGCGACCGGGTCCTGATTTTGCTGACCGATGGCGCCAATACCTCAGGTGAGATCCAGCCCATGCAGGCCACCGAATTCGCGGCGCGGGAGGGTTTGCGCATTTATACCGTTGGCGTTGGCGCCGACGAGATGATGGTGAAGGATTTTTTCGGTTCACGCATGGTGAATCCCTCGGCAGATCTTGATGAAGACACGCTCAAGGCAATTGCCGATCGAACGGGCGGCGCCTATTTTCGAGCTCGTGATGCCGTGGCGCTGGCCCGGATTTACGAACAACTGGATGAACTGGAGCCGGTGGAGAGTGATACAGAAGCCGTGAGACCGGTTGATGAATTGTTCTACTTGCCTTTATCCGTTGCCTTTTTACTCGCCCTGGCTGTGCTTGTGCTGGTGATGCAACCGGGCTTGCGCCGGAATGCGGTGACGGCATGAACGATTTGGCGCTGCTACACTTTATCCGTCCATACTGGTTATGGTTGTTGCCCCTGGTCATTCTGCTGCCCTGGATGTGGCAGCGCAGCCGGCGTCCCTCCGGTGACTGGTCGCGGGTTTGCGATCCACATCTTTTGCAGTGGCTGAGTATCAAGCAGGAAGGCGAGAGCGCTCAAGGCGGCAGCCGCTGGCTGGCTGGTGCCGCCTTGCTGATATGTATCCTGGCATTGGCCGGGCCGAGTTGGCAAAAGCTGCCCGGCAGTTCTTTCTCAGCTCGCGATGCGCGCGTCATTGTTCTGGACCTGTCCCGTTCCATGCTGGCCGAGGACCTGCGGCCCAATCGACTGACACGCGCCCGTTTCCGCCTCGCGGATCTGTTGGAAACGACCAAAGAGGGTCAGACCGGGATGGTTGCCTTTGCAGGTGACGCCTACATCGTGTCGCCGCTGACCAGTGACACCAATACCATCGCCAATCTGTTGCCTGCTTTGCAACCGGATATTATCCCGGTTGCAGGGAGCCGGGCCGACCTGGCGCTGGAGTTGGCAGCATCGCTGCTGGAGCGCGCCGGTCTCAGCCGGGGACAGATTCTGCTGGTCACTGACTCCTCCAGTTCCCGGGTGGCGGCGAAAGCCAGGGCATTGCGGGATGATGGCGTCATGACTTCCGTACTCGCGGTAGGAACGGTTGAAGGGGCGCCAGTGCCGAGTGCCGGAGGTTTTGTCAGCGACCGTGCCGGCAATGTAGTGATCACGAAACTGAATCGAAGCAAGTTGCAGGAGGTGGCCGAAGCAGGCGGCGGAAGATACACCGAGCTGGGATCGGATGCTGTTTCACTGTGGGAACAACAGGGTGGTAATGAATTCAGCCGGCGCGAGGACGCGCTCGGTGAGCGGTGGAAAGATGCTGGCCCCTGGCTGGTTCTTCTTTTGCTTCCGCTGGCCATGTTTGGCTTCAGGCGTGGCCTGTTTTTCCTGCTGCCGATGTGGCTGATACCGGCACTGGTTTTCACCCCAACGGCTCGTGCGGACTGGTGGGACGATACCTGGCAAAGGAAGGACCAGCAGGCCTTCCGGGCACTGGAATCGGAGCAGCCCGAAACGGCTGCTGCACTTGCCGTTGATCCGGGTCTGTCGGGAGAGGCCTGGTACCGGAGCGGCGAATATGAAAGTGCGGTGGATTCCTGGAGCCAGGTGGACTCAGCCGATGCGCTCTACAATCGAGGTAATGCTTTGGCCAACCTCGGGGAATACGATGCGGCAATCGAAGCATACGATGGCGCCCTGGCCCGGGAGCCGGGGATGCAGGACGCATTGCTCAATCGTGAATTGATCAAGAATTTGAAGGAGCAGCAGGAGCAGCAGCAACAGGAAGGCGAGGATAGTGAGGATAGTGAAGGGCAGGATGGTGAACCCTCCGGACAGGAAGGTGAGCAATCAGAGCAGACTGAGGGTGAGCAGAGTGAACAGGACGGCGAGCAATCAGAACAACAGGACGGACAGCAGCAGGAAGGGGACATGAGCGAACAGCAGGACCCGCAAATGGAACAGGCTGAAATATGGACAGAGGAAGACGCACAGGCCATGGAGCAGTGGCTGCGCCGTATCCCGGATGATCCTGGTGGCCTGCTGCGCCGCAAATTCAGAAACCAGCATCAACGCCGTGGTGCGCCGGAGGATGAGAGCGAGACGTGGTGAACACAATCATCAAAACCCATCTTTTGAAACCCGGCAGATTATGGGTCCGGCAGTGCTTGCTACTCTGTATTCTGTTGCTTGGCCCGGTGCTGGCCCTGGCGGCAGAAGTCAGCGTCAGGCTTGACCGAGACCACATTGTGCTGGGTGAGACCGTCACACTGTACTTGGAGACCGGGGACCCCAAGCAGAATCTGGATGCTGACCTGTCGGCCCTGGAAGTTGATTTTGCGGTCCTGGACCGGCGTTCTGAAACCCAGATGTCGATCGTCAACGGCCGCCAGTCCGCGCAAGTGCGTTTGATACTGTCACTGGAACCGCGCCGGGTTGGAGATCTGGCAATTCCGCCATTGGCCTTCGGTGACAGCAACACGCAGCCCATTGCCATCCGCGTTGATCCCGCACCAGAACCCGAGCCCGGTGAAATGCCGCCGGTGTTCATTGAGGTTGAAGTCATCCCTGACGGGGTTCCGGCCTATGTTCATGCACAACTGGGTCTGACGGTTCGCGTTTTCTACAAGCAGAATCTGACGGAAGCCGCTATCAGCCAGCCCGAACCCTCACCTGCTTCGGTCAGGCTGCTGGACGAAGTCCCATTCCAGGCTGAACGAAACGGTGCCCGTTATCGGGTGCTGGAGCGGCATTATGCAATTTTTCCGGAGCGCTCAGGCGAATTGATCATACCGCCTTTACAACTCTCCGGACGATTGGTTGAGCGCCGTTCAGACCGCCTGTGGCAGCCCAGCGTGCGCGGGCGAAGAATTCAGGTGGAAAGTGAGCCAATTCACCTGATTATCCAACCACGGCCCGCTTCCTTCAGTGGAGATGCATGGCAACCGGCCCGTAAGATGGAGTTGATGCAACAGATATCAGCCGCTGATTCACTGACGGTCGGCGAGCCCGTTACCCGCACGGTCATCATTGATGCCGTGGGGCTGGAAGAAAACATGATCGTCGAGCCATCCTGGCCGGAAATCCCCAACACACGAATTTATCCCGATCAGCCACAAGGTATCAGCCGCGATGACGGCCAATGGGTGCTGGGCCACAAAGAATTCCGCTATGCCGTGGTTCCAGAACGCGAGGGTGACTTGATTTTGCCCGAGTTGAAAGTGCAGTGGTGGGATACGGTCAATGATCGTCAACAGACAGCAGTCCTTCCCTCACAGGTTTTGAAAGTGAATGCGTCTGCTGCCACACCGCTTCCTCCACAGTCAGCGGCTTCCACGGATCTTGCCGCAACCGGCGGAAATTCAGTGGGCGGCTCGGCCGGCAATGAACGCACATATTGGCGCTGGCTGGCCATCGGATTCGCCCTGCTGTGGTTATTTACCTTGTTTGCTGCCTGGCGCATGCACGCACAAAAAAAGATCAGAGCAAGTGTCCGGGAGAGTGCGCAGAGCGAAGAAGAGTCAGTGATATTGAAACTGCTGAAACAGTCCTGCGACCGCGGCGACAGCGGGCAGGCCAGGCAAATGCTGGTCAATTGGCTGGTACAGTTCGGCCCGGCCAACACGGCAGGCAGTCTGCTGGAGTTTGCCGCCGGACTTACGGACGAGGACTTGCGCAGCAACGTTTGCGCGATGGATGCAGACGGTTACCGCCTAAACCAGGATATCCGCTGGAACAATAAACAGTTTTGGCGCTTATTCGAAACCTGGAGAAAATCCTGGAAAACAGCCGCTGATGCAGAGAAACCGTTGGCTACTGATCTTTACGCCAAAGGCAATCGCGAGAGATAGGGTCAGGGGTTCTTCATCACCAGGCTTTCAATGCCACTCTCGGCCAGACGGCTTCTGATATCGTCGGCCCGGCGGGCACCGACGACAGGGCCGATGCGCACACGGTGCCATGTGGTTCCATCGATACTCACCGTCTGGACTTTGGCTGATATGCCCAGCAGCGCGAGGCGGGCCTTCAATTGCTCTGCATCATTGGCCTGTTTGAATGAGCCCACTTGCAACAGGTATTCTTCTTCATTTTGCTGGAGTGCCGGAGATGACGGATTACGGGACTCTTTCAGCTCCTGCTCCGCTACCACAACCTCCATTTCAGGCAGCACAGTGAAGAAGTCGTAGCGTCGTCTTTCCGGTTTGACTTCACGTTTTTTAAGGTCTTCGGCGATACCTGCTTCAGGGCGCTGCGTGGTGCTGGGTTCATTGGGTTGTGCTTGTTCGATATCTGGCGTTGGGATATAGCCCTTGGCAAACAGATAGTAGGCAAGGCCCAGGCCGATAAGAATACCGCTGAACAACCACATCCAGGCAGGCGTGCCTTGTCTGCCCCTGTTGGTGCCTCTTTGTCTGCCCGCTTTTCGCCGTTTGGGTTGTGCCATTCACATTTCCTCTGGCGCAGACACACCCAGCAAGCCCAGACCTTTGGCCAACACGCTGCGTGTCGCCAGTATCAGGTTAAGACGTGCATTCCGCAGGTTTTCCTCGTCGACCAGGAATTGATGTGCGTTGTAATAGGAATGAAGATTGGTGGCCAGTGCGTGAAGATAATGCGCGATCATATGGGGTGTGCGAAGGCGTGCCGCTGCTTCGATGACTTCCGGAAAGCGGCTGATTGAGCTCATCAGAGCTAACTCATGCTCTTCGCTTAACAGGTCGAGGGCGACTTCGCCGATGGCTTCATTGTGGTACAGGTCCATTTGCTCCAGGTTACGAAACACGCTGCAGATTCTCGCATGGGCATACTGAATATAGTACACAGGATTCTCATTGCTGCTTGACTTGGCCAGATCCAGATCGAAATCCAGGTGCTGTTCGTGCGAGCGCATGATGTAGAAGAAACGGGCCGCATCCTTGCCCACCTCTTCGCGTAGTTCGCGTAAAGTAATGAACTGCCCCGAACGGGTCGACATCTGGACTTTTTCACCAAAACGGAAGAGCACGGCGAACTGGACAAGAAGTATTTCCAACTTCTCAGGGTCTTCACCCAGGCCTATTGCAGCGGCGCGCAGACGCGCCATGTAACCATGATGGTCGGCGCCCAGAACGTAGACAGAACGATTGAATCCACGTTCCAGTTTATTCAGGAAGTAAGCGATATCAGATGCAAAATACGTTGCCCTGCCATTCTCCCGGATAACCACCCGATCTTTTTCATCGCCCAGTTCCGAAGCCCGAAACCAGGTTGCGCCATCCTGCTGGTAAAGATGGCCGTTTTCTCGCAGGCGCTCGATTGCATGATCTACGGCAGAGCTGTCTTCCAGCTCTTTTTCTGAGAACCAACGGTCAAAGTGAACACCAAAATCTGACAGGTCATCTTTGATATCATTCAGAATGCTGTTGAGTGCAGCATCGAAGAAGACCGCGTAACCTGCACTGCCCAGCAATTCCCGAGCGTGCTTGATCAAGGCATCAATATGCACTTCTCCATCACCGCCCTGGTGCATTGATGGCGGCAGACCATCTTGTACCTCCATGTCGGTGAAACGCCATTTATCTCCGTTTTCGGCGCGCACCGTGCGTGCGATATCGTAAATGTACTCACCACGATATCCATTTTCCGGGAATGAGGTTGGTTCCCCGCACAGTTCGAGATAACGTAACCAGACACAAATCGCCAGAATGTCCATTTGGCGGCCGTTGTCATTGATGTAATATTCACGTTGCACGTGATGGCCCGCGCACTCCAGGATGTTGGCCAGACTGGCGCCATAGGCCGCGCCGCGTCCATGCCCCACATGCAATGGGCCGGTTGGATTTGCAGATACAAACTCGATGGTTATTCTTTCTTCTGTTATCGGAACCAGGTGCCCATATTTTTCACCCTGGCGCAGAACATCCCTGATGATGCCGGTCAGTGCACAATGGTTGAGATAGAAATTGACAAAGCCCGGTCCGGCAATCTCGAGTTTTTCAACCTGCCGTGATCGTGGCATATGATCGATGATGGCCTGGGCCAGTTTGCGCGGGGCCATTCCGGCTGGTTTGGCCAGAACCATGGCAACGTTGGTGGCAAAAGCACCATGTTCCGGTGACCGGGTTCGTTCCAGCTGAGCACTTGCCTCGGAATCAGCGGGCAACACTCCTTCACGCTGCAGGTGCAGTATTGACTGGGCCAGCAATTCTTCAATATGTTCTTTCACTTTTTATGTCTCTTCGTTTTCCTGCCAGAACTGGCCTTGAATTCGGCTCATTGTAAACCGTAGGATGGGGTAGAAGATATATGGCAGGCCATAATCATGCCCGGCCCCTACTGCCAGTCCTGATACCCGTGCCAGGCTGTGGATAACTCTGTTAATAAATTTCGAGCGGGATTAATCAATCTGCCGTACAAGTCCAAATGGCAATAAGTCCATGAACAGTGCAAATCCGATGAAAAAGATATAAATCAAATATTTATGATATGTTTTTCACATTTGAGGACTGAATGATCGAATAAGTTTTTGATTTTGTATTTTCAGGCTCTTCTGTGCATAAAAAATATGGGAAAAGATATTTTTTGCCTTCGGCCACAGGTGATAACATGCGTACTTTATGAACTCCAAAGAAAATAAGAACATATACCGCTTCATGCTGGAGCGGCCTCGCCTGGGTAATGATGTTTACATCGACCGGATGGCCAGTGTCAGCGGTTCCGTGGTGCTGGGTGATGATGTGTCGGTGTGGCCGATGGCCGTCATCAGGGGCGACGTCAACCGCATCAGTGTCGGGGCGCGCTGTAACATCCAGGATGGAGCGGTTCTGCATGTGACACATGAAGGCCCCTGGGCGCCAGCTGGCATTCCACTCATACTCGGTGAAGAAATAACCGTGGGACACGCTGCCATTTTGCATGCCTGCACTATTGGAGATCGCTGCCTGGTGGGAATGGGTGCGATCGTAATGGATGGCGCCGAACTGGAAAACGACTGCATGGTGGCCGCCGGCGCTGTTGTTACACCTGGAACCCGAATGGGCGCCGGAACATTATGGCGTGGTAATCCAGCCCGGCTGGCGCGCGAACTCAGGCCGGCTGAGATCAGGAATCTAGCTTACAGCGCATTGCATTACGTTCGTTTGAAAAACCTTTACTTACAGCAGCTTGTATAGTGGCAGGCTGGATGTCACTGGGCCTGTTTCTGGCCATTGGCCTGGCCCTTATGGCCGGGTTTCCGGTCGCCTTCACATTGTCGGGCGTAGCCCTGTTGTTTGCCGGAATAGGCATGCTCACCGGTTCCTTTGATCCGGTATTTCTGGAGGCATTTCCCAACCGTATTTACGGCATCATGACCAATGAAACCCTGATTGCCGTTCCGGTATTTGTCTTCATGGGGGTGATGCTGGAGCGCTCAAAGCTGGCTGACCAGTTATTGCAATCGCTGGCACAAATGATGCGCGGCATACCGGGTGGGCTTGGCATCGCGGTTGTGCTGGTCGGTGCGATGATGGCCGCCAGCACCGGAATTGTTGGCGCCACCGTGGTGACAATGGGATTGATTTCTCTGCCAACCATGCTGAGCAAGGGGTACCAGCCTTCTGTCGCTGCTGGCACCATTTGCGCTTCGGGGACACTGGGCCAGATTATTCCGCCGTCCATTGTTCTGGTGATGCTGGCCGATGTGTTGTCGAACGCCTATCAGCAGGCCCAGTTGCGTATGGGTAATTTCAGCCCTGATACCGTATCTGTGGGCGAGTTGTTTGCTGGCGCGCTGGTGCCTGGCATGATTCTGGTCATCGCTTACCTGATATATCTCACGGTGCTGGCACGACTCAAGCCGTCCTCCATGCCCGCGGATCATGATGCAGAGGAAGAAGCAGTGAGTATCGGCCGCTTGCTTTCGCTGGCAGCCGGGCCATTGTTGCTTATCGTTGCTGTGCTCGGTTCTATCCTCAAAGGAATCGCAACCCCTACCGAGGCCGCAGCCGTCGGTGCCGTTGGGGCTATTTTGCTGGCAATGATCAGTGGTCATTTCTCCCTGGAGACTCTGAAAAACGTGGTCTATCGGACCAGCAGCATTACCGCAATGGTTTTCATGATTCTGATCGGCGCTTCTCTGTTCAGCCTGGTGTTCCGCGGTTTTGGCGGTGACGATCTGATTGCCGATCTGCTCACCGGCCTGCCAGGCGGTGTGATTACCACGATGATCCTGGTAATGCTGGTGATGTTCTTGCTGGGATTTGTGCTTGATTTCATCGAAATTACATTTGTTGTCGTTCCCATTGTGGGTCCGGTGCTGATGGCAATGGGACTCGATCCCATCTGGCTGGGCATCATGATGGCACTCAACCTGCAAACGTCTTTCCTCACACCCCCATTTGGATTTTCCCTGTTTTACCTCAGGGGTGTTTGCCCCGATTCGGTGCCGACGTCAGCCATCTATCGCGGCGTCATTCCATTCATCATCATCCAGGTTCTGGTGCTCGGACTGCTGGCCGTGGCGCCCCAACTTGTCACCTGGCTGCCCGGGGTGATTTACCCTGGTTGAAATCAAGCATCCAAATCAGGAATGAGTTTGGATTCGAGATAAGCAATCCAGTCTTTAAGTTTCAACTTGCGTTTTTTGAGGCGGGTAAGGCGCAGTTGATCCACGGAAGGATCTTCAACCAAACGGACGATGGCCTGGTCGAGGTCACGATGCTCCTCTCTGAGATCAGCAATCAGCATGGCAATCTCGCCAAGCTCGTTTGTACTCATAATCACTGGACTAGGATAGTACACATCGCATTCCAGCGTGCGGCATTTGGACAATTATTTTCCTGAACCTGCACGGACCGGGGATGCGGGTTCGATTTCGCGTAGAATGCCTGAATTGAATTGAAAATGCGCACAATGATTGATTTTGAACGAAAGAAATTCTCGCACAACAAGCTGGTCAAGCGACTGCAAAGAAAAACCGCGCGCGCAATTTGCGACTTCAACATGATCGGAGACGGTGATCGGGTGATGGTTTGCCTTTCGGGCGGGAAGGACTCCTACACGCTGCTGGACATGTTATTGGCGTTGCAGAAAAGGGCACCGATACATTTTGATCTGATTGCGGTTAATCTCGATCAGAAGCAACCGGGTTTCCCGCACCAGGTACTGCCAGACTACCTCAGCCAACTGGATATTCCGTTCCACGTTATTGAACAGGACACTTACAGCGTGGTGAAGAGGGTGGTTCCTGAAGGCAAAACCAGTTGTGGGCTGTGCTCCCGCCTGCGCCGTGGCGCACTCTACAGTTTCGCAAGTCAAAATGGTATAAGCAGGATTGCTCTGGGGCACCATCGCGAAGATATCATCGAAACACTTTTCCTGAATTTATTCAACGGTGGGCGGATCAAGGCCATGCCGCCGAAATTACTTTCTGACGACGGTCAGAATATCGTTATCCGGCCCCTGGCTTACTGCAGTGAGGATGACATAGCACTTTATGCCGGCAGCAGAGATTTTCCAATCATTCCTTGTGATCTGTGCGGCACGCAGCCAAACCTCCAGCGTCAGCAAATCAAGGCCATGCTTTGTGCATGGAAAAAAGCCCATCCGGGCCGGATAGAAAATATTTTCAGGGCAATTTCTCATGTCTCACCGTCGCAACTGGCAGACCATGAATTGTTTGATTTCATCAACCTGGCATCGGAATCATCCGGGCCATTCAACTGGCAGGCACCGGACGGCAGAACCCACGATGGTGTGAAACCTGCCGGTGTTTGAAGGAGAACTGGTATGGATCGAAGAAAGTTCGTAAAAACCGCTGGACTGGCAGGTCTGGCCGGATCGGCGGGCGTGCTCGCAGCGTGCAGCCACAAACCCGGCACGACTGACTGTACGGAGGGTTCAGCGGGCCAGGCTGATGAGATTATCGAGTGGAAGATGGTAACCACCTGGCCGCGCGACTTTCCCGGCCTGGGCACTGGTGCTTCATACCTTGCGGAGCTTATCGGTAAACTCAGCAACGGCCGGCTGAAGGTAAAGGTTTATGGTGGAAATGAGCTCGTTCCCCCATTCGAAGTGTTCGATGCAGTTCAGCGTGGCACCGCCGACATGGGTCACGGCGCTGCGTATTACTGGAAAGGCAAAATCCCATCGGCGCTGTTTTTTGCGGGCGTGCCATTCGGTCTCACAGGCAACGAGCTGAACGGCTGGTATTACCATGGCGGGGGGCTGGATCTGTATCGAGAGGCCTATGCGCCTTTTGGCGTCATTCCGTTTCCGGTTGGCAATTCTGGCACCCAGATGGGTGGCTGGTTCAATAAGGAAATTAACGGCACGGCAGATTTGAACGGTCTCAAAATGCGTATTCCCGGAGTCGGTGGGGAAGTCCTCAGACGCGTTGGAGGTACGCCGGTCAATATTCCCGGTGGTGAGTTGTTTACCGCCTTGCAGAGCGGAACCATTGACGCAACCGAGTGGGTCGGGCCGATGAACGATCTTGCTTTCGGACTTTTCAGGGCGGCAAAGTATTACTACTACCCGGGATGGCATGAACCTGGCACTGGCCTGGAAGGCATCGTCAACGCTGAAGCCTGGGCGGCCCTGCCGCCAGATCTGCAGCAAATCGTTGAAACCGCATGCAAGGCGGCCTCGATGGACATGTACGCGGATTTTGAGACCAGGAATGGCGCAGCACTGGACACGCTGATCAACGAACATCAGGTTGAGCTGCGCGCTTTTCCCGATGAGGTGCTGGCAGAACTCAGGAAAGTCTCTTTTGAGGTGCTGGACGAACTGGCTGCAGCCGATGAAATGTCGGGCAAAGTCTGGCTGTCATTCAAAGCCTACCTGGATACAGTTCGCGGCTGGACTGAAATTGGATCCCAGTATTTTCTTAACCGGCGTTAGCTCTTCAGCGTCTTGAGAAAACCTTGCCAGAACTGATATATCAGAACTAGGCTCTAGCCATGTAAAGCTGGGGTCAGAGTAAAGTGCCAGAGTAATTACTCTGGCACTTTACTCTGACCCCAGCTTTACTCTGACCCGAT
>PVMS01156985.1_pt1 | contig 16266 bp, 14 predicted proteins | sample 1853461 | NCBI WGS metagenome assembly PVMS01 (sample SAMN08582032, study PRJNA380276) | Marine sediment metagenome, whole genome shotgun sequencing project. | isolation source: ocean sediment barecode stripped | collected 2017 | reverse complement strand
TAGGATCTCCTACGTACTTTCTCACTCTTCTTTACAACGAAGTCGGCAGGCACCGGCCGCGGCCTGGCGACCGTGCAGAAGGTCGCCGTATCCCACAATGGCGAAGTAGAAGTGAAGTCCGAGCCCGGGGACGGCACGACGTTTACGTTAAACCTCCCGGCCCAGCCCGATGGGACCACGGCGACTGAGGAGGAGTGGGTGTAAAGCTGGTCTAGGACGGCGCGCGGACAGCCCTGAGCCCGAGCGCAGCGCGAACGAAGCCCTGAGCTAGCGCGGAGTCGCCTGCCGACGAAGCGCTTGCCGTTGGGGGTGGGGGCCCCAACGGATTGAATGAAGCCAGTCGCGGAGCGAGAGCCGGTCCCATGTTGGGCGTCACCGAGCGGGGGTGTCAACTTGGGCCTAGTCAGACGCCGGGGTGGGGCCCCGCGAGCGCTGATAGATGCCCTCAAGGCTGTTTGCCCTTACTCACGTAGAACGCAATCTTACCACTGCCTTTGGTCTCCGCCCCGGGCCGAGGGGTCTGTCTCACCACCATCCCTTCGGGAGCGCCGGCATGGACGACGTGGCGGATGCTCGAGGCGGGGAGGTTCTTTTGCTCCAGCCAACGGTTCACCTCGGCGATGTCTCGGCCCACGAGGTCCGGCATGACGTCGGAGCCGCCCGGATGACCGGTGGAAAGGACGATCTTGATGGCTTCTGCGCGGGAGCCTTCTTGGTACCCGGGCGGATCCTGAGAGATGACGGTACCCGCGGCGTAGCGCTCGCTAGAACTCTCCTTCACCTCGCCGAGCGAGAATCCTTGCCGCTTCAAAATCCGCTGCGCCGATTCGAAGAGCTCACCTTCGACGAGAGGGACGAATCGTCGGTTCAAGTCCCAAGGGACTGTTCGGGCCTCGCTTGACCGCACCTCGGTGACTGAACCAATCACAATGGACGGAATGTCCATGACGCTCAACTCCGAGTCTACGACTTCGAGTCCACCGGTCCTCGCCTGCCCCATCGGTTTGATGAGCAAGACGGGACTCAAAGACCGGGACCGTGCTCCGGTTACCAACTCGCCGTTCTTGGTGCGATACGGACCGCCGTGGTCGCCGTGGATGAGTATCAAAGAATCGTCGAAGCGGCCCAGCTTCTCGAGATGATCGATGAACTCGGAGACCATCTTGAGCGCGCATTCGGATTGTTCGATGACCCCGGTTCTCGTCGAACCCAGGGTGTAGGTGCAATCGGCTCCCAACTTGAGAGGATGATGAGGAATCACGACGTGCACTAGGGTGTATCGCCCGGAGGGCGAGAGGCTCTCTTCCTCATCCATCATCCTCTTGAAGCCGATGTAAGACGTCACTGGCGCCGAGTACGGTAACAATCTCCCGTTTTCTAGTAGCTTCAAGTCCCGGTCGTCTAGCTGAGCGAACAAGGCGGTTCGCATGAGGGTGGGTTTCAAAGGGACGGGAATGTGACTAAAGAGCCAGAGGTCCCGAAAGGCTTCGGTATTGAGTGCCAGGAGCTCGTCCCGCGACGCGTCCCCATGGGTGACCATGCGATCGAAGAAGTGATCGCGACGCCGCCAGGTGTTCGTCACGTACCCCACGATCTCGTACCTCTGTGACTTGAGCCAATAGAGAAGCGATTTTTCCGAGCTGTACGCCGAGGTGATGTAGTTGCCGCGGGCTTGGTCATAAGAATACCGTCGGCCGGAGAAGATCGAGGCCAGAGATATGGGCGTATACGCTGATATGGCGGTTGTGTTGGGGAAGTAGGAGAAGCCTCCTAGTGATTCCTTGGCTTTCGGGGACAAGGTGTGCTCGAGCAGATCGGTCTGGTACGCGTCGAAGATCAGATGGTAGATGTTGGGTAAGGCGTTCCCCGCGTCCGACGGCCGCCGGTACTGGCCAACCTCGGTGGCTGGCTCGGTGGCTGGCCGTGCGCGAGTCAGGACGTTATAGAGCAACCCACCTGTCTCATAGGCGAATAGGGCGAGTCCGAACACCGCGAAGGCTCTCGTCAGAGTGACCAGGGCCGGTGGTTTCAAACTTCGCACCAGAACGATGGTTGCCACGAGAAGAAGGGCGGGCCAGAAAAGGAGGCCGCCCATCGTTTGATACAGCACGCTTATGCCTGGCAGTTTTGTTTGAAGGGGCCGGAAGAAACTGAAGAGGAGGAAAAGGGGGCCCGCCAAATAGTAGGCCCACAGAACATAGTGGAAAATCCGATTAAACTTTGTGAGAGCGGTTAACGCAAGGCCGACCAAGAGGGTCAGGACCGAAATCTTGGCGAAAGGCGTGAGGACCTGATACTGGTACTGCAGCAAACTTTGATTCTTCAGGTAAATGGCGTTCGAGGATGAGATAAACACCAGCAGAGGAGTGGGCAGGAGGGATAGGGCAAGAGTGAAATAGTAACGGGAAGCGCTTGCTCCTAATCTCACTTCAAGAGCTCCCGTGACATGATTCACTGCATCCGGTAAGCGCGGACTTCATGATTTTTCGGATCGGCTCGTAGTCCGAGTCCGCCGCCGGTTGGAAACCGTATCGGATCTCCTCGGCCCAGTCCTGTCGGTTTTCTGCCCCCCTCAGGTCCAACCTCAGGAGGGCCTCGCGAATCGCCGATTCGACTCGCCGAGGAAGGTCGTCGCGAATGGCCAGCGGGCCGCTCGGAATCGGGTCGGAAACATGGAAAGCTCGAAGCCCCTTCTCTTTGTAGCGCTCGGCAACGACGTCCTCTACCGCGCCGGCGTCGAACCGACCGGCCAAAACGGCTTTCGCCACCTCTTCGTCGTTGGCCAGACGCTTCATGGATTCGAGCTCTTCGGGATCGATCCCCGCTTGGAGGAGCTCGTAGCGCGGTACGAGGTTGCTCAACGTGGAATGGAACGATCCCAGTGCCAAAGACCGTCCTCTCAGATCCGTGAGCTTACCGATATCGGTATCCTCTCGCGTGATCAAAACGCTTCGCGAGATCGGTTCACCGTCGCGGTTCAGAGGCTTTGCTATCGGCACCGCTCCGAACTGGTCGTGCGCCTCCAGATAGCTCACGACTCCCAGGTGTGAGATCTCGACCAGACGTTCCTCGAGGGCGCCGACGTTCCTCTCGGACTCGCTGCTGAAAATGGCCCGATAACGAAACGGGGTTTGTGCGGTGAGATAGTCGAGGAGGGGTTGATGCGCTTTCGTCGAGAGGACGGTGTCTATCGGCTCCACGAAGGAAAAAGTGATGAGCGGTCGACTATCGAGTGACGAGCTGTTCTGCTCTGGTTCAGCCAGCGACGCCTTCTCTCGGTTTCCGCTCGCTTCAAGGCAGCCCGCAATGGGAAGGCCGGCCAGCGCGGGGGTGAGCAACAGGATTAGGGAGGACCGGGCCAGCAGATAGGTCATGAGAGGCTAATAACTTTCCGTTGCTCGGCCGGCGTTTGCGAAAGGTGTGGAGAAATCGGGACTCAAGATTGCGTTAGACGGCGGAGCCGGACATTCCAGACTGGCCGAAAGCGTCGATGTCAGTTGATATCAGTTAGCATGCCATGCGACTCCGCTAGTGTCAAGAGAAGGAATAGCATCTAATACATTGCACGGAAAGAGTTTAGTGCGAGTCTCCTCGCGATTCCCAAGCGTCCATGATTCTCAGTCTGAGCAGGGCACGACGCCCGTCAGCGAGTTGCCTTCGAAGGGGGCTAACGCAGGGAGGAGGTCGATGCCGACGCATTCCAATATGGTCGGTGCGATATCCAGAAGCGAAGTCTTCAAAGGCGAGGCTTCGAATCGGGCCTTGTGGCTCCGTCCAATGGGCTTGACCAGTAGCAGCGCTCTCAAAGACCGGGAGCGGTGTACGACCAGCCGACCGCCCTTGGTCCGGTAGTTTGCACCATGATCTCCATGCACGACGATCAGGCTGTCTTCGAAACGTCCCAGCCCTTGTAGGACGTCAAGAAAACGAAGGAGTAGCTTCATGGTGCACTGAGTCTGCGCCAACATGTCCGTCTTTGCTCCCGATGGCTCATAGGAACAGTCGGGCTGCAGCACATACGGTGGGTGTGGCATGAGCATGTGAATAAAGGTGTACCGACCCGAAGCGGGCAGGTTTTCTTCCTCCTTCATCAATTTTCCGAAACCCAGAGCCGATACGGCCGGGGCGGAGTAGGGGAGGAACCTGCCTTCTTCCAGGCGCTCCAAGTCGGCCGAATCGAGAGCGTCGGAGGAGATGTGCATTCTCAAGGTTCGGGGAGCTTGGCTGTATACCCACAGCCTGACGAACGATGATGTGTTCATCGCCAACAGGTCGGCGCGGGCATAGTCGGCGTGGCGAAACACGAGGTCTGGGACCTCGAATCGCGTTTCTTGAAGGGCAGGGATGTAAACCTCGGCGTGATAGCCGGCATCCTGCAGCCGTGGGATGAGAGACAGTTTTCCGTTCAGCGCTTGGTCGAGATACTCGAATCGAGTCCTTCGGTAGTCGTAGCGCGAACTCCCAAAAACCGAGGCAAGAGAAGTCGCTGTCAGGTGGTAGATGGCGGTGTTGTTGGGGAAATAGGTAAAACCGCCCAATGCTTCTTCCATCTCGGTGGATCGAACGAGCTCGAAGACATCCGTTTGGAAGCCGTCGAGAACGATATGGTAGATGTTGGGGAGTTTGCTTGCGAGAGGTCTTTCGACCGCCGGCTCAGGTGCTTCTATCGGACGACCTCGTATCGCCCCCGCCGTTACCCGCGCCTCGTTCATGAGGAGCAGGATGCCGTAAAGTGCCAGCGGTGTCACGACAGAACGAACGTTTAGGGTGCGGCCGGCTGCGACCACAGCCAATGCGAAGAGGAGCACAAGGAACCAGGAGCCTGCTTGTGTATGTGCCAACCAACTGAGAAACGTCAAGTTGCCCGTCGCGCTCCGAAGGAATTGGAACGCGAGAAAGAGGGCCCGATGAGGTAATAACCCCAAAGCGCGTAGCGAAGGGGGGTGTGTCTCGAAATCACATAGAGAACCAGCCCCACACCCAAAGAGATTAGGAAGAGATAGACGAAGGGTAGGAGGACTTCAGGTTGATCGTGCAACTTGGCGTGATTTCTGGCGTAGAGTTTGGTGGACGAGGTAACGAAAACGAGAAGTGGGGTCGGGACCAAAGACAGGAATGCGACGAGCATTCGCATTGCCTTCACTCCACCGGGCCTCTTCGAGCTCATTGCTATTGCCCACTCGTGTCAGAGAACTTCACGTTCTCGTGGCAAGAGGCGGCACATTGTCCACCGACCGCCTTTACCATTTTGCGAATTGGCTCATAGTCAGAGTCCTTGGCGGGGCGAAAGCCGTAACGAATCTCCCGCGCCCACGTTTTTCGTTTCGCCGAATCGGCGGCATCCAGCTGGAGCAGCGCGTCCCGGATCGTCTTGGCCACCCACACCGGGAGGTCGTCGCGGATCACCAGGGGAGCGCTAGGAATGGGCTCAGAGGTATGGAAAATTCGAACCCCTTCGGCGGTGCGGGCTACTACATCCTCTACTGCGCCAGCATCGAATCGGCCCTCCAAAACGGCGGCTACGACCTCCTCATCGCTAGACATGTGCTCGATGGTTGCGAGCTCGTCGGGCTGGACACCGGCGCGCAGGAGCTCGTAGCGCGGTACCAGGTTACTCAATGCCGAATGGTGCGATCCGAGGGCCAGCCTACCGCCCTTCAGCTCTTCGATGAAGTCCAATCTGCTGTCCTCTCGCGTGAAGAAGACGGCTCGCGACAACGCCTCGCCAACACGATTAAGAGGCTTCACCAGTGGCACCGCTCCGAACTGCCGGTGGGCTTCGAGATAGGTCACCGCGCTCAGGGGAGCGAGCTCGGCCATCCTTTCTTCCACTGCTCTCAACAGATCGTCGGAAGTTTTGCCGGGCCGGATTTGAAATAAGAACGGCGTTGGGCGGTTAGATGATCCATCAAGGGCTGGTAGGTTTTGTAGGTGACCCCCGGGTCGGTCTCGATAATCAACCCGACGCCGATGACCGGGCGCTTAGCGGAAGTAGCTCCGGCCGGGTCTTTGGGTTTCCGTCGATCTCGCGGACTGGGTTGGCACCCGGCGAGAGCCAAGACCACGAGCAAGGCAAGCAGCGACGAAAAGCCCCTCGGAAGTCCCAACGGTGTTAATCCATCGGTACGAGCCGATGGCCGCGTATCGCGTCTAGCAGCGGTCTTCCTTCCATCTGAAGTTGGTTCTCGATCTCTAGCGCGCTCAAGAGAGTAGGTGCGATGTCGATGACGGTGCTCTTCACGTCTGAGACCGTTAACTCACCGTCGCCGCCGACCGGCTTGATCAGGAGCAGCGCGTGCAGTGAGACTCTCTCCGCCGGGCTCTCGGCACTGTTCTCGGGCTCGTAGACTCCGTGATCGGCGTGAACGATAACGAGGGAGTTGTCGAATCGCCCCAGTTCCTTAAGTCGTTCCACGAAAGCCACCAACAGCTTTGTAGCACAGCCGGCTTGTTCCAGCGGCGTGGTCTCGCTGCCCGCCACATCGTACGAACAATCGGCGGCGAGCACTTCCGGAGAGTGCGGGAGCACGGCATGGATCAACGTATAGCGGCCGCGAGCAGGAAGCTTGGCCTCCTGTTCCAAGACGTTCAAGAAACTCAAATAGGACGTAATGGGTACCGAAAAAGGTAAGAAGTTTCTATTTCTAACTAGCCGTAGATCCTCTCCGCCGAATTCGAGGAACCACTTGGTGCCCAAGAGCATCCTCGTCAACAGGCGCGGGGAATTGGTCCAGGCCCACAACCTCTGGAAAGTGGCAATATTCATTTCGATCAGAGCCTCGGTACCCGGGTTCTGTTTATGGAAGGTCACGTGATCGAAGAGCTCGAGGTCGAACTCGTACATGTCCGGCGTATAAGCGGTTGTTTTGTAACCGTCCTCCTTGAGCCAGTAGAGGAACGAGAAGTCGGTATTGAGTGCGCGCCGCAAGTATTCCGGGTTGGAAACATCTCCTGGCTTACGCCTTCCCGAGAAAATGGACGGTAGGGACATGCGTGTGTTGCGGTAGACAGCGACGTTCTCCGGGAAGCTCACGAAGCCACTTAAGGCGTTGCGGTAGGCGGAAGACAGTGTCTTTGGAAAGTGCCCGGCCTCGTAGCCGTCGAAAATGATGTGGTACACGTTCGGCAAATTCTCGTTGGTTTCAAGGTTCGGAATCTGCGAGCCCGCCGTCTCGGGCGCCGGCTCCTCGTAGTGCGTTGCGAAGGAGTGCGCCTCGGCAACCAACAAAAGCAAGCTGAACGCTGCGAAGGGACCGGCTAGGGCCGATGCGGTCAAGCGCCTCGAAACGAAAACCGTGGCCGCGACGAAGCCGGCAAAGTACGTGAGTACTCCCGCCCAAGTGTCGAAGACCCAGAGAAAGAAGTGAGAACCCACCGCCCAATTGTGGAGAAAGCCGAAGAGGAGGAAGAACGGCCCGACCATGTAGTAGGCGTATAGCAATAGCCGGAACGGTTGGTACTTCGACAGCGCATAGAGCGCGAGACCAATCAGCAGCGTGACCAGGGACAGCTGCAGAAACGGCGTTACGACTTGCAGCTGATGCTGAAACTCGGTTTGGTTTCTAAGGAAGAGGGTGTTGGCCGATGAGACGAATACCAGCAGGGGAGTCGCCATCAAGGACGCAATGGCGACCGGGAATCGCCATCGGGAGTTCTCGGTCTCGGCGTCGAACGAGCTAGGATTTGCCGCCGTCATTGTCTTTTTTGGAGTCCCCCGAGAATTTCGACTTCAGCCTCTTCCAGTTCAATTTGATGATGAACGCTGCAGCGAGGCCGACCGCGAGCAGCATCTGAAAACCGTAGCTTCCGGTACCGGCGTCGAGATACGCATGGCTGGTGCTGGGGTATAGTACGGCGAGCGATGCCAAGAACAGGATGTTTGACACCCTTCTCATCTCATTCGGCGAAGCGAATCGGGCCATAGGTCGTCTTCTCCCGGGTCTTCATCGCCCGGTCTTCTCCTGAACGAGGAGTTAAGGGCGATATTCCACAGCGTGTGAGGACGGTTGCTTAAGCATTTTCGCATACAGGTTGCGGGGAATCAATCTGGCCGGCGTCTGACATGGCTGCAGTTAGGCACCGCCGTTGATTGACGCCAGGAATGCTCGGTGGTCGCGTCTGAAGTTGGCGCCGGAGCGAAACCGCACCCCTCGTGCTAACATGGAATCCAACCTAAACCACACCCGTTCGAGCAGCCGGAAAGACCAATGAAGAGCTTGTTGCCGGTTTTCAAAGCCGCCGTCGTCGTCGGCCTTTTCGAGGGCATCCACATCGCTCGTTGGGATGTGCTGATGGGCGACTGGACCTCGGTCAGCGTCCTCGAAGCTCTCGGCGCCGTTGGCTGGATCGCCGCACTGCACATCGGAGTCTGGATGTTTCTGGGAGCGATCTTCGTGCGCGTTTTCCGCGAGCCTTTCCCGCTCTTCCGAGCCGTCTTTTCCGTTTGGGCCGTGGTGGCTCTCCTTGCGCGCTGGATGCTACTCGGAGAAACCGGGCCCTATGAATTGCTTCTCGCGACTCTGCTCGCGATGTGGTTGGTGCCGCGTTCGGTGTGGGCTCGGCTGAGCGGCTCGCTTCGCATGATTCTCGTCGGCCTCGCTCTCTTTATCGCTTCGACGTTCTCCTTGTGGGGGAGAGTGCCGGACTTCGCGTACCCGCTTGGCGAGCAGGCCTGGCTCTACGGCACGAGTGCGGCTCTGGCGTTGCTCGTCTCCCTGGCTTTCTTTCACTGGCCACGGGCGATGGCTGCGACGATCGTAGGATGTGTGGTGTCGATCGCGCTGTGGGGAGCCTTCGCCGGGACGGGCTCCTCCGATAAGCCGAACGTTTTGTGGATTTTGATCGACACCACCCGTCGCGACCATGTCCGCCCTTTCGGTAGCCTCGCCCAGACGCCCGCGATAGAAAAGCTCGCCGCTGAAGGAATCCTGTTCGAGGACGCAGTGACGGTAATACCTAAGACCCCGCAATCGGTCGCTTCGTTCTTCACCGGTCGCTATCCGATCCATCACGGACTGCGTACGCTTCACGACGAGCTCAAGGAGAACCAACCGAGCGTGGTGAGGCTGTTCAACGAGGCTGGATACCGCACCGCCGCCTTCGTGAACAATCCCTGGCTGTCCAAGGACCGAGGCTTCGGTCAGGGATTCGAGCGCTACTATTCGATCTACGAGCTCGGTGAAAAGTACGGCGGAGGCCTTCGCTACGTAAGCTGGTTCGTGCTCGCCGACCGCTTGACGGTAAAACGGATCGAGACGCCTTCGGCGAAGGCCCCGAAAGTCTATCAAGCGCAGGCGCGGACGGTGACCGACTCGGTCTCGCGTTACTTGCGCAGTGTGAAGCAGCAGCCGTTTTTTCTTTATGTGCATTACTTCGAACCGCATTGGCCCTACCTGCCCCCTCCCGAGCTGGAGAAACGATATGACGCACCGCCGGGAGCAACCAGCAAAGTGAACTTCCCCGAAAGCGCGGGGATCACTCACGGGGAGCTGATATTCGCTAACCCTCTGTCCGACGAGGAAAATGAGGGGGCGCGAAGACTCTACCGGGGTGAGATTGACGACACCATGAGTGAGGTTGGCCGCCTGCTAGAAGAACTGGAGCGAGCCGGCTTTCGGGATAACACGATGGTGGTCTTCACCGCCGATCACGGCCACTCGCTAGGGGATCACGACTATTACTTCCACCACGGGGCCTTTCTCTACGAGAGCTCGGTACGAATTCCACTGATCCTTAGCTGGCCCAAGAAACTCCCTGAGGGCTTGACGGTGTCACAGCAGGTTCGCTCCATCGATGTGGCGCCGACACTCCTTGGACTGGCCCGAATCCGGAACCCGGGCGAGATGGATGGGCGAACCCTGGCGGGGTTCTGGGAAGGACGTGAGGACAGGTCCCGCCCTGCCTTCCTGGAGTCGGACGTGAAGATGTTGGAGGCTAACCGCCGGCGCCCCCACCATGGTGTGGTCGGGAAGCTGCGGGCGGTGCGCGATGGTCGGTTCAAGTTGATCCTCACTCCGGAGGAGGATGGACCACGTTTCGAGTTGTACGACGTGATCGCCGACCCCGAGGAAGCGCACGATTTGGTGCTGGAAGAGAGTCAGAAGGAGGTTCTCGCGGCCTTGCAGAAGCAGCTTGCCGCTCTTATCCCAAAGGAAGAAAGGCGAGCCCTCGCCGAAATTCGTGGGAAGCAAGGGGGCGGTTTGAATGAACCCGTCGACGAGCGTGACCGAGAGCTTCTGCAGAGCCTGGGCTACATCAACCAATAAGTGCTTTTCATTCTCGTTTAACCGGCCACAGGAGGTCGTCGGTTCTACGAAACTGTTCCCTTGCTTTTTCCAGACGCTCCCGCTCGGGCGGTTGAGGGGTCTCGCTAAGCTCCCAATCACTCACGATCTCGAACCAGTGATCCGGGGAAGCAAAGTACGTGTTTCGGGTAAAGCTTTGATAAGAGTTCGCGAAGCCAACGGTTCGGTGAAGTGTAAGGAATTTTCGACCTCGTGTCTCGTCGTCCGGGGCGACCATCATGTAGAGCAGATCCAGAACGTCCTCGTGAGAGAAGATCCCTTCGTAATGTTGACCGGCGAGCAAGCCGTCCGGTAGCAACAGCAGCCCGGGTATACGTACGCCTTCAAGCGCTAGGATTCCCCAGGGCTCGACTTGCCGAAGGTTCTCGATATAGCTCGTGTCGGCGGTCACGAAAATGATAGGACGGTCATCGACCGGAACCTGTCTAAGAGTGGAAATCAGCTCGTTCATGGCGTGATCGGCGTACCTTGTTCCCCCTACGTGACACTTAGACAGACGCTGGCCATTGACCATCTCCGGCAAGCTATACGGCGTATGGTTGCCGACCGTCAGGACACCGATGAACGTGGGCTCACCCTTTTTCAAAGAGTCTTGGTATCGGTTGCGAGCGATGCGGTAGAGACTATCGTCAGGCATTCCCCACGAGGTCCAGTAGTCGCGGGGGAGGTCGCGCGTTTCGGATGCGTCGATCCACCAACGCCCGCCCGCTCCAGTCATGAGCAGATCCCAGTTGTCGAAACTTGGGGAGCCCGCATAGAGCCAATCGCATCGGTAGCCGAGCGCCTTGAAATCGGGCATTCGTCCCACGCGCGCCGCCTCGGGGGCTCTTTGCACTCCCGCCGGATTGCCCATCGGCAACTGCAGGCCCGTGACAACGGTCCAAAGCGCGGAGCGGGTATCGAAGCCGGCCGCGAAGTAGTTGGTAAAGACGAGCCCCTCGCTGATCAAGCGCGAAAAATGGGGCGCGCTTGCCTCATGAGCGAAGGCGCCCTCGCCGAGACCGGCGATGTGTGTGGAAGCGTGAGACTCCATCAGCAGGAAAACGATCGAACGCCCCTGATAGCGGCCGGCAAGAGAGTCCAAAGGTGTCGCAGGCCCAGCCTCCCAGATCGGTGCTTCCAAACGGGTCCGCACCTGAGCGGCCTGTCCCCAATCGATGGTGCGGGGCTTGCGCGTTCGATCGTGTACTGCGGCCCACGGCGCCGACGAGTTCACCAGGTAACGCTCGGCCAGATTCGGGCTCACCACTCCTTGCTGTTGGACGAAAAGGGAGCCACTCACCAACACGATCGCTGCCACCCTCAGGAACACAAGAAAAGAGCTTCCTCCATTCAGCTTTCCAAGGGAGCGCGTCAGTATTGGGAACCCTCCGAAGATGGTGAGAGTAAGCAGAAGTGTCGGCCACGAGAAGAGACCCTCGACGAGGATGTCCCAGCTCCCCGGATCGCGGACCCGGCTTTGGAGCTCCTCCCAAAGCAGTGGGTGATCCTGGTAAACAACGACTTCGGTCGAGGACACGTACCAGATAGTTGCGATCTCCAGAATTGCCAGGGACACCCACCTCAAGCTCCAACCGAGTGGTCCAGCCCAAAGACAGGCAAAGGAAAAGACGAGCACCGGCCAGAAACTGAAGCTCGAGACCAACCACGCATACGGCGTCACCTTCGCGGAGAGACCGAACGCCCAGGTGGTTATTACGAAGGTTATTCCTAGTGCCAGGACCGTGAAGGAAAGGGCGTGGTGCCAGAGAAGGCTCAGCCGTGGCGCGCGCTCCCTACTCGCGTCGTCTTTTTCTAGATAAATGGCGAACGCAATAGTGCCGAGGACGAGAACCAATGTGAGAACTAGGCCGAAGTTCAGGCCGGTTGGCTCTCCCATGCTCGTCGCGTAAACGGCGAACATGCCAGTGGCGAGAATGACCGTCAGGTCGAGAGCCAGCACGCGGTTGGGCCAACCCGCAACGCGAGCCATGAGGCCGAGCGCCAGCACCAAGGCGATCGTCAGCAACGGTAGGGCGAGAACCGAGCCGAGCTGATAAGACGCAAGAACCAGCGGCAGCAACGCTGCGAAAGAGGCCCACCGTTGCCACGCCAAACGTGATGAAGTGGGCAGAGAGTTATCTTCTCTCGAATCGGCAGCGCTGTTCTCGGTTACGACCTTCATACTTGTGGAGCAGGGGAGTTTCGGTCTCGAGTGAAAAACGGATCTTGTTGAGCTCTTAGAATTGATGTTTCATCATGATCCCATGCACGTGGGACACTGTCAATACATCGAGTCCTTTTCCCCCTTTTCCTCATGACCGGAGGTCGTCTTGTCCTCTTTGCCTAGGTATTTCGGCATGGAGGTAAAGCGACATGCAGGCCCCCTCCCGATTTTGTTACGAACGGTGACACTTTCCATCCTCCAAACTCGAGCTCGTGGAGTTCCGCTAGGCGCCAAGGTCAATGTGTTCAATTGGTTGAGCGTATGTCTCCAACATATCGACCAGTTGGATCGCCCTTTGCACGATGGAAGGATGTACCTCGTACAGCTTTTCCAACCAAGCTAGGCGCATGCATCGCGCCCCAGAGGACGTTTCGACGTGCTGGGTCTAATGATTACAAATAGTGGCGCACAAGAGGTAACATCAGGTGTCACAATTTCACCCCTGTTACCAAAGGTAACGCGCGGAGCGAGCGAAGTTGGTGATGACCATGCACAACTCATTCTCAGGTAAGCGGTTATGAGAGTGGTTGAGACTCACCCACCCTGGCCCGAATCTTGCACAGACTCTTGGTGGTGTGTTTTCTTCGCGCAACCCCTTCATACGGAGTAAGGAGGAGGATGTGGTGATGTTCAGAAAGGAAGCCTCGCGCGGTTTCTCACTCGTGGAGCTCCTGGTCGTGATGGCGGTTGGAGCCATTCTCGCGGCCACGGCAATCCCGTACGGTCTCAGCTATATCCGTCACTATCAGACGACGGCGGCGGCGCAGAGCGTCGCGTCGCTGATGCAGCTGTCGCGGGGACAGGCGGTCAAGCGGAACTTACGCAACGGTCTGATACTCAACTTCGACTACCCAGAGGAGGGTCAGTTCCAATTCACCACGCTGGACCAGAATCCCGTGACCATGGGCCCGCCTGACGCGATCTACCCGGGGCCCGGCGCTAGCGCGGTCTTCGACCCTAACGACCGAGACTACGGGATCGCGCCTGACCCGGGGGACAACGAATCGCCGCCCCACGGCAACGTCACCAGCCTACCGCCGGAGATGGAGTTCGACGACAGTGGCGGGACATGGAACGCCCTTCTGTTTCGCTCCAACGGTGCCGTTGAAGCGGTGAACGCAGCTGGCTCCGGACCCACCCTCATCAGCCAGGACGGGCTCGACTGGGTGGTGACGATCCGGTATCCCCGCTTCGGGTTTGTTCGGGACATCCGAGTCAGCCGAAACGGGCGCGTAAAAGTAGAGGTGCCATGATCTTAAGAAACGAGACAAGACAAAGTCGGACAGTCAGCGACAAGGGCCGAGAAGGGTTCTCCCTCATCGAGGTCATGATCGCAATCGTGATTCTCACGGTTGGTCTTCTCTCTCTCGCGCAAATGATGGTCGTGGCGACGAATGCCAACGCCCTGGCGGGACGAATGACCGCCTCCTCGGCGTTGGCGAAGCAGCAGCTCGAGCTTCTCAAGGCCGCCCCCTTCTACACGAACCCCTCTAGCCCGAGCATCGCTAACATGAACCCCGTGCTTTGCAATACGGGGGTGGAGTGCGGTGATCTGGATACCAACGACGCGGGCTTCTTCCAGTTCTATAACGCGGACGGCCGACCGGTGGGCGCGGCAAACCAAGCGCTTTTCCTGGTTCGTTGGCAGATCACTCGAATCGTCGCTCCGAACGATCCCGCTATGCCTCTCGCCATGCTGAGGATTACAGTTCGCTGCCTACCCGCTAGCGAGTCAGGCATCTATCTGGGAGTCGGCGATGCACGTTTGGTGACCTTCCGTACCGCAAACGTGGGATGAGTTTTGAGAGTAGCAGCGATGGAGAAGAAGATGCATAGACGAGCTCAAAGAAACATAATGTCAAGAGTAGGCGCTCCGACACAGGTCAAATCTGGAGAACGTGGCTCGGCCTTCGTGATCTCCATTCTGGTCTTGTTCATTCTCTCCGTGCTCGGACTAGCCTTGATGCTGACGACCACGACCGAGACCGACATCAGTGTCAACTACCGCTATGGCGAGATGGCGTTCTTCAATGCCGATGCGGCGCTCGAGTATGGGAAGAACGTCCTCGCGTCCTACGCGGTCCTCGATGGAGATTTTGTGAGAGCGCTACCGCAGCCGCGCGGACCGGGCGGACCGATACAGATGGACGCCCCGCCGATCGATGCAACCATCGACTGCACAGATACGTCGGCCGCGGGCTGTCGAGACTATCAGTACTTCATCGAGCGGAATGCGAACGTGAGGATTTACATCGGTCGCGTGCTGCGTGACCCGGTTTCGAACCTGCCGATCCAGTTCGACTTTCGGGATCCGGGTAACGGAATCCGGGGTGACATTGATGAAGACGGTACTATCGACATCGAGGGAACGGTGACGTTGTGGGTGCGCAGGCCACTCGCCGGCGACCAAGACTACGGTTACGATACTGTAATCGCCGAGGGAGTCGCCCACGACCGGGTCATTCTCACCGCCGAAGGGACGGCTCCCAACTGGCAGGGTGCGCAAGGCGGTCGGCCGGGCTCCTTGAGACGGCTAGAGATGACAGTGCGAATTCCGTCGAGCGGGGCCTCGGGAGATCGGTATGCGGACGTGACCAAAGGCTCGGACACTGATGCGATCAAGGGCTCTGATGCCGCGCAGGCGGGAAATACCACGGCTAACGTTCAGTAAAGACGGGAGTTACGAAAGTACGGTTTCAGGGTCCAGGGACCCATTGAACTCACGATTCTCAAGGCTGCCGGGCGTGGAAGCTCGGCAGCCTTGTTTGCCATTGACTCGGATTTGACTCCTCGCGACTAAAGGCCAGCAAGCCCGACCCGTGGGTATGAGACGGAGGTTGAGCACCCGGCCCTAGATGCGATAGCATAGAGATATCTAAATCGCCCGAAAGTACTTGAAAACAACCTGATGCCCTCGGGCCCGGGAGAAGGCTGATGATACGTTGCCCGTATTGTGGAGCCAAGAACAAGGACGATTTCGAGTATTGCGTCCGTTGTTCTGAGCCGTTGGAGTTTGCCCATGACTTCCAACCCTCTTCGCTCCGATTCCTCTTTCCTCTGTTAGTCGCGGTGCTTGCAGGCGCGGCCATTTTCGTCATCTGGCAGAGGATGAGTCCTCAAACGGCTCCCGCGACTCAGGAGGCAAGAGGTGGTGGCGCGGCCGCAGCAGGGGAGGTTCCTGAGGGCCGCCCGTTTGACGCCGGCCTCGCTCAGATCTCGACTCGCGAGGGTTTGAAAGCGTTTCGCGCCGGAGATTATGCGGCAGCGGCCGCCTACTTGGAGCAATTCGTCCAGGAAGCTCCGGACAATCCTTTTGGTCACATGTACCTCGGACTCGCTTACCACAACCTGGGAGATCCCGAGGCTGCCATGCAAGCGATGGAAACGGCCTTCGAAATCGTTCCAGGGAGCCCGAGCTTTCAGCGTTATTTGGTAGCCATGTTGAGGGAGTCGGGGCAAGATGCCGAGGCGGAAGTGGTGCTGCAGCAATATCTTGAGCTGAACCCGGACGACCAAACTGCCAGGGTCGAGCTGGCGAGGACGATGCGAGCGGAAGGGAAGACGGAAGCCGCGATCTTGGAGATGCAAGAAGTGCTCGCGACGTCTCCGGATAACCTTTCTGCGCGATTGGAGCTGGGCGAGAGCCTGAAAAACGCCGGCCGGGTCGAAGAAGCGGCGGTCGCCTTCCGTAGTGCGGCGGAGACGAATCCCGATTCCGCGGTGGCGCAACACGCCTTAGGAGTCACCGAGCTCGCC
>PVMS01032086.1_pt1 | contig 16267 bp, 17 predicted proteins | sample 1853461 | NCBI WGS metagenome assembly PVMS01 (sample SAMN08582032, study PRJNA380276) | Marine sediment metagenome, whole genome shotgun sequencing project. | isolation source: ocean sediment barecode stripped | collected 2017 | reverse complement strand
GGCCGCGGCCATGGATCTGGAGGGACTTCCCCCGAGGGTCATTGTATTGAGTGGGGGGACGGATGGAAACGACGGGCCCACCGACGCGGCAGGAGCTGTTGTTGACCCGTTAACAGTGAAACGGGGAAAAGATGCCGGAGTTGCAGCATTCGAATTTTTGAAGAATAATGATGCCTATCACTTTCTTGAAAAGACAGAAGATCTTCTGATCACAGGCCCTACCAATACAAATGTCATGGACGTAAGGCTTTTATTGGTCCGCTGAGCAGTAACGCTTCAACTGGTGTGAAGTAAACCCTAACGGCAATGGCATTAACTTAAGCAAGGATTCAATTTTCGTCTCGCAAAAAGACTTACACGGTTATGAAGCAAATCCTTTTCTACCCTATACCTTTTACCTTAAACCGCGCGCTTAATACCTGCTGAACGATTTACTTACATCCTTCACAGCCGTTTTCTTCTGTAGCCACGGCGCTCAAGCCTCCCTGAACAGTTGAATACTTGCCTTTTGCAGAATTCAGGTGGCCCCCGCTAACAGTAGAATAATCGCCACTTGCCGTGTTCCATTGCCCTCCGCAGACAGAACTGTATTTTCCCGAGATCGTATTTGTAGATCCAGCGGCCAACCCGCCGTATGATGAATAGCTGTGTTTGCTGCCGATAATAACATTGTGGGATCCAGTGTGTTTGGACACATGGCCTTCGGTTCTGGACTCATTATATCCTACAACCAGGTTGCCAAGACCGTTGACCTCACCTTCCGTGCTACCAGTCCCATTAACAAGTTGTAGATTGACTCCACTGAAGGTGATGTCATTCTTTTGCCGTGAAACTCCCTGCAGCAGCGTTGAAAGCTGTCTGATTGTCTTCTCCATCTGGGAAATCCGACTTTCCAACCTCTTTACATATGCCGCATCCAAAAGTGGCTTGGTTGACTTCTTGTCTGATGTAACCGAATATTTTTTCATTGCCGTTTTGATTGCCGCATCCAGTTCAGAATCTCTTGTGATGGAAGAATCAATCTGAGCCGATTTTATTTTACCTATTTTAATATCTGATAAACGGTGCGTGTGTTTTTTATCGGCCTTCTTGGCAAGGGCCGCTTCGATGTCGAGCAGTTTTATCTGCTGTTTTTGTGCCTGTCTGCAATCGTCGATTCCTGTAAGGTCAGAAAACTCATCACACAATTGCGCCTTCTTGACACTGTCGTACCCCGACATGGCACTTTTTCCTGTCCATGAAACATATTTGTCGTGATATGTGACCTTGTTTGGACCTTTTATTTCAAAAAGCAAAACAAAGGCAATCTTTTCCGGATAATTCTTCAAATAACTTGTTGTTTCAAAGCCTATTGCGGCATATTTGTCGTTGAATTTAAACAATTTAGTAGGGACGCCGGCCTTCACTTTTCTGTGCCCTTGACCCTGAAGCTTCGAGTTTCTGATTATCTCCTCTATGATTTCAGCGCGCACCCCTGTCTCTGCACGTTCAAGCTCTTTCTGAACATCCGTCTGCTCCTGTTGAGAGCCCCCTTTTGCAAGCAGGGAAATCAATTCCTGATATCCGGAAATAGTTTCCGCCTGCGTGTTGTTTGACAGGAGAAGTATTCCAAAAGCAATTGCGAAATACATTAGTTTTCTGAATGCCTGTCTGTACATTTTAGCTCCCTCCATACATGGTAGGTCTTAAAAGCCGGCTTCACAATCCATTGGTGTTGAAGCCCTCTGTGCAAAACGTAAACTTATCCTTAGGCGTGAACTTATTGGAAATATTTATTGCGCGTGAGCGCAAAAGAAACAGGTGCAATAATCGAGCGCTGGTGGGATTTCATTTTGTACGGTTTAATAATTGAGATGGCCTAAGGGTTCGCGTAAAAATTACTTCACATTTTTGGCGCTCAGATTTATGTTAGGTTTGGTAGATATTAAAAAGCAGAAGGCGCAGTAATAGTGAACTATTTCAAGATTTTTGCTTTTTAATATCTGCCGAAAATGACTTGAAGATGAAATGCCAAAATGTGAAGTAATTTTTGCGCGAACCCTAGTCCCGTTATGTTTTTTTCGCAAGGCGGTCCATTGCAGTTTTCAAGCTGACCCGCAAACGTTCAAGCACATCGGCAATCTGGCCTATTTCATCATTTGATTTGGCTTCAATTTTATTGTCAAGTTTTCCATCTGCAAACTCTGAAGCAGCGGCAGTTAATTTTGTCAGAGGGTCCAGCGCTATTCTGATCGACAAAAAGGTAGATACCATGGCCGCAGCCAGGATTACCAGCAGCATGACAAACAGGGTGCCTTTTAGTTTCTTTTGAGCTTCATTGAGAGACTCCAGAGAAAACCCAATTCGGAATGTACCCCAGTGCTTGTCTTTAACAAAAATGGGTGAAGAAATATCCCACATGGTGTTTCCTGCCCTATTCTCATAAATCTGTAAGAAACCTTCGGTTTTATTCTTCGTAGAGTTGACGCTGACATCGTCTTTTAAGATGCATTTTGTCTGTCCGCTAATACGATCTTTCCCGCCCTCCTTTGCTGTAGAAACACCACGAATGGTATCACATGTTGGCAGGTAACCGTGTTTATCAACAGCAATGGCATACTCAATATTTTTGATTTTTAAAAATTTATCTTGCAGACCCTGGATCAATTTATCAAGAAAGGCATCATATTTTGTAGCAAATTTGGGTGGGTCGTAACCGGGGATAGGCACATAGTCTGTGTCGAAAATGTCTTTTGGTGAAAAATCCCCGTTACTGATCGCTTTTTCAATCATATCTCCGGTTATTTTGGCTCCCAGCAGCGATAAAATCCGCCCCCTTTCTTTCGTCTGGGTTTCCAGGCCACTCCTTTGCTGGCTGATTAAATAAAGGCCCGCCGGCAAGATCACAAGCGCTAGAATAATGGAAACAATCACAGCGATTTTTACTGGAATAACGGGTTTGGTATCGTTTGACATAGCTGTTCGTACCCCTTTAACTCGCGTTCAAGCCGGTCACATAACGTGTCAAATCTATTCGATCAGTTCTCGATATTTCGTTATTTTTTCAGGATCACCTATTTCGCTATCCAGGATATCCAAGAGGAGTGGAATTGAAGATGTTGAAGGTTCACCGGATGTCATCCACGAATCCAGAGCATCCGTAAAGACGATTTCTGCAATAGGACCCATAATTTTTACCAGGGCATCCTTCATTTTAGAAAGAATCCCGGACAGTGGGCTGGATTCCAGTAACTGTTCGACTGTAAACAACTCGGGGATCTCATCAAGTTGCTGGGATTCGCCTCCTGTGGGTTCTGCCGGCAGAGATATTTCGTCAAAAACACCTCCTGTTTCCTGTATGGAATTATTATCGGCAGGTTCTTCAGATATATTAAGGGGTTTTTCGGTTTCTTCTTCTTTTTCGGCTTCTTCTTCTTTTTCGTCTTTTAGTTTGGCGCCTTCCATCAAAATATTCATAAGCGGTTGAACTATTCTTCTTTCTTCTCTGTTGAGAGTATTAACAATTTGTATTTTCGCGTCCTCCCAGCTAACAATCTCATATGCTGCGACATCACCTTCCAGGCCTTCTGTTTCCGCATCTATCAAGGCGCCTTCGAGGAAATATAAGGCCCCTGTTTTTTTCCCCTGACTCGATATTATACTAAGCGTGCAGGTCTTGCTTTCCATCTCGAGAAGTTGAAGGAAGGAAGAAAGGCCTATCCCTTCGATTTGTCCGTATGAGATTTCAAGTTTTGCAAATATTGTGTCAATGATGGCGTCTGTCTTTAACGGCTTGTTAAAATACTTAATGGTGGGCATTGAATTGAACTTGGCTTCAATTTCAGGGGTGCCGTATGCGGACATGGCGATGATGTGGATATCAGGATAGAATTTCAGGATATATTCAATGAGAGCAAACCCGTTCATCCTGGGCATGCTAAGGTCGGTTATAACCAAATCGATCTTTTTGCTGTCAATAACGACAATGGCATCCTTCCCGTCTTTGGCTGTAGAGATATCAAATATATTACCGTGAGCCACTAAGACCTTGGAAAGCATGCTGACTGTAACGGCGTTATCATCTACGATTAAAATGTGTTTCATGTGGATCTTACCCTTCTGTCATATTCAACTTACATGCAAAGTTTTCGCGCAGCCTCACGACATGGCGCATGTTAGCAGGCTGTCTCCTACTTATTCTGATTCCATCGCTGCAGTAGATAGGGCTTTGTCATTTCAAATGTTATGCAGTCTTCCTCAATCGATTCTTCTGCCTGTTTGATTGACATCCTTTTTGTTTTTTTCACAAATGAAAGGGTCCTCCCGAAGTAGAGGGGTATTAGGGAATCCATCATCATGTCCCGATCCATGATGGCATCCCTGTAAGCAACCGCCATATCGAACAGGACTCTTGCCCACAGATCGGTCGGGAATGCAAACTCCTTTTCTTTCATGTCTCTGATTTCCAGAAGTTTCCTGTAGACATCTTCTACCAGCACTCTTTCCCAGATCGGGCTGTTTTCTTTAAAACTTTCCTGGAACTTGGTCATGAGGTTTTCCGTATCAACGGCCACTTCCGGAGGCATCTCCGTCTCACCTAGGCCGAACCCGTATATGGCCGTGGGCCTGCTGTATTTGATTTGAGTCCAAAAGGAATCAAAGTGCTTCATCAATGAAAAAATGGTGCCGACCACTTCCCGGAACATCGGCCCCAGATGGGATCCGGGATCTTTAGTCCGATGAATCTTGGGGCGCCCCAAAAAAGCCTGAGTGACCTGCGCCTTCTGACTGATGGCAAGCGTCGTCATCCAGATGTCGATCCCAAAATAGGCAATCGCCTCGCTCCATCCATCCCCTTTGCTATAGACCTTGGCCAGATCTCCACTGAACCCGAAATCACCTCCGATAGGCTGCCGAACCCTTCTTCCGTACAACGCCCTTGTCATAGGATAGGCGATGCCGTTGGTAATGGTACCGTCATATTTATGCCTTATATACAATGGTGCCACATAGGAAAAACCACTGTAGAGAGGCTCCCCCAGGTGTCTGATCCATTCAGGCGTGATGCTTTCCAGGTCTGCGTCAACAACAACAATGGCCTTTGCATCAAGATCAACCACCTTCCGGAATAGATTCGCAAAATTATTTCCTTTGCCCTTTATGCCGGGAGCAGTGGACATATAGATCTTTGGCGTATCTGTTGGGGTGTCAAGAAATGCCTGCTTTGTATTATCCGGTGAGTTGTTGTCACAGTTGATAATTACAGAGGTCTTATCGCCAAAATATTTTGTGAGCCCCTTGTCGGCCTGAGTAGTTGGATAGCTTATGGAATCAGCTTCATTATAGGACGGTATGCATACTACCATCTCGACCGATTTAATATTCTCCGGGTTGCATTCGGCTTCAAACGTATCAGACATGGACTTCCTCCTATTTTTTCCCCCGGTGGAGATTTGATGGACTTGTAAAAAGTCCATCAAATCCGCTATCCGCATAGCGGGAGGGTGAGGGTGGCGGGAGAGGGGAAGCCCTTTCCCGCCGAGTAAAAATCGCGCATTGGACTTTTTACGAAGTTATCAGACTTGGTTTCTGCTACAATTTATCTAAACATTACAGGTTCTTAAGCCGTATAGCAGTACAGCACCTGAGTCCTTCGATTCACAAATACGTTATCATATTTATGAATCGAAGGACTCAGTCACTCAAGCTGGGTTTAAGTATATTCAAGACCATAGAATTCCAGCCGGCCGGACCGGTTTCGCGGGAAACCCTCAGCAGGGGAATCTTCTCCTTAAGCCATGGGAATTCATGTTGTGAACGAACCAGCACAGGATAATCTGCCCGTTCCAACATGGGGAAATCATTCGGACTGTCTCCCAGGGCTATGGATGTGATTTCCCCATAGGATCGTTCGTAACAAGAGATTATTATCTCCATGGACTGACCCTTGTCATTGCCTCCCTGAAGATGATAAAATCTTCCCCCTGCGGATACGGAAAGCCCCCTTTGCTCAGCTGCCTTGATGACAGCGTTTTCATCCCCGAGCTGTTCCCCGCTTATGATAAATGGTTCGTCAAATTCCCGCATTGCAGCCACGCGGGCGGCTTCCGGGTCAAGGCCAGTGAGATGTGAAATCTCATCTATCCTCATGTCAGAAAAACCCTTTAAATTCAACCCCAATTCCTCACGAATCTCCTGAAGTGCCTTGATTAACTGGGTGTAAGGCAGGCCAAGAGACAATTTCCATAACCCCTCAGGGCTGGAAACAGGCACTGAGTTGGGAAGATGGTCCTAAAAGTCCGTATCTGAAAAAAAAATACCGCCACCGTTCTCGGAGATAAAGGGATCGGAAATGGCGATCTTGCGTCTGAGAGTTTCCATTTCGGCCCTGGTCTTGCTGGAAACAAAAACTACAGAGACGCCCAAATTCTTACACAGATCAAGGGCCGGTTCGGCCTCTTTCCACTCATAGGTATCGTGATCCAGCAATGTCCCGTCCAGGTCGGTAAAAATGACATAAAACGGTGTGTCAGACTTCTCCAGGGCGGATTTTTTTCCCATAGACGACATCCTTAGGAGTAGAGTCTTTTTTCGTCCTCCACAACTTCGATCAGATCATAAAAAATATCAGGCAATTTGTTGGACACCCTCTCCCAGGAAACGGTCTGGGGCATTTCAAAAATTGTCCGTTCAGCGTTCTTTTCAACGTCAAGGATGGTCTCAGCCAGCCCGTTTTGGATAAACGGTTTGAATTCAGGATGAGAGTTGACGTACCTCAAAAACTGCTCTGATATCCGGTATGGTGAAGCAAGGACTTCTCCTGCTTGAAGGATGGAATTGCGGAAAACATCCCTGACCAGGTGCTCCTCTTCGTCACGGTTGTACTCTAGATGGCTGAAGGCTGAATCATCGGAATATTTCTTTATCTGCTCTTCGGCTATGGCCTGGTATGTAATCGCCAGATCCCTGAAAAATGTTTCCGAAATTTCAAGGCCCTCTTCTATGATCACTGCCGTCATAAGGGTTGTGACAATATCGATCGCCATGCGATTCAACCCCTTTGTCGGATCTTTATGGGACGCCTCCTGATGTTTATGGTCAAAAGGTTCTTTACTGAACATGACCTGGGATGCAGTTGAGGCCTTTCTGAAAACCTCAATCAAGGTAAAGATCTCAACCCCCCAATTGGTGGCAAACCGCATCTTCTTCAAGAGATCCACGTGAAAAGCCACCTCACCTGAGAGCTGATAATTAAAACTCAGGAGAAACTCGATCAGGTTAATCAACTTCTCCTTTTTGCTTTCAGTAAATTTCCGTTTAAGGGAATACAGGAGGGGGTCAAGAAGAAGCCGTTTTACCCGGCCATAGATCTGATCGTCCTTAATCCTGGCATAATATGCCTTTGAAAAATCATAATCCAGAACAACAACCGGGTACAGAAGCCGATCCAGCTGCTCCCTTCTGAAAGTGCGGATATCCGCATCTATCAGACCTATGGATTGAGCGCCCAGGGCAATGGCGATTCCAAAACTCAGGAACATGTTTTTGCCCTTGCCGGGCTCACTAATATTGAACCCTGCCTCGTTTAATTGTTTATATATGCTCCTGAAGCCGGGGCCGTTATTCCATTGAATAAGATAATTTTTTATCCCGGAGGATGCGATCAGTTCTTTGAGCAGTCTGGCATCCTTTTTAGAGGCACTATCCAGACCGAAAATAATATTCGATAGATACGAGACGGTTTTGAGTTGTTTTAAGATGTTTTTAAGAACCGGAAGATTGGCCGGATCAGTGTATTCGCTTGCAAGCAGCGGGATAATCAAGGCGGTCTTTTTCCACTTGGAATGGAGCCTGAGCTGGGACCTCATGTGTTTCCGGTCCTGCTTAAGGATATGAAACGTGGTTATTCGGCCACTGTTTTGGGAGAAGTTAGCGATGACTTCGCTCCTTTAAGATCCAAGCCTGGTATGCCGTGTCGGATTAGATATGAAAATTTTCAAAAAGGACGGATAATTACCATAAATTTAGACAATGCCTGAACCTTTGTCAACACTCCATTGGTGCCTGTCTCTGTAATTCCTTCTTGATTTTTCTTGAACGCAGACATGGGACTTGATAGTTTGGATCCAACAAAAGGGGCTATAGTCTATGCCATACCAGGATGTTATTGCCATATCCGAGCTGAAAGCCCACTTTAATGAGGACCGAAATATTGATTCCCACGAATGAAAAATGCTTTCGTCTGATGGAAAAATACCAGATGCTTGATAATATCAAGGCCCATTCTCTGGTTGTTGCAAACGTGGCCCACTTACTTGCCAGGTCCCTGCTAAATGTGGGGATATCGATCTCCCTTGAAAAAGTAATCGCAGGGGCACTCTTGCATGACATCGGCAAAACGCCATCTCTGAAATCGGGGAATGATCATTCCGAAATAGGCAGGCAGATCTGTCTTGATAACAATCTTGAGGAAATCGCAGATATCGTTGGAGAACATGTCAGACTTAAAAACTACGATCTGAATGGCGGCTATTCGGCAAAGGAAATCGTCTTCTATTCGGACAAGCGGGTGAACCATGACGGGATCGTGAGTCTGGAAGATCGCCTGGCCTATATCCTTGAACGATATGGCAGGAATAACCTGGAACGGTGCAGGGCGATCAAGACCAATTTTGAACGCTGCAGAGAGGTTGAAAAGAAACTGTTCGGCAAGCTGGATTTCAGTGCAGACAGGTTGGCTGAGCTGGCAGGAGATGAAATAGTAGAGATAAGGGGATAATTAGTGTCTATTCGTATGATCGCAAAGGATCTCTACCTTCTTCGTCAAGAAGTGGAAATGCTTGAAGAACAGGTAAAAAATGCGCCTTTTGAAAAACAGGAGGAACTAAAAGATATCCTTCGGAAAAAAAACGCTGAGCGGAACAGGATGCAGCGGATGCTGGACGGCGCCAAGGAGCCACCTTCATACAGAAAACCCCGCTAACTCGTGCCCATTGAGAAAATGATATCAAATGCCTGTGAAGCAAGTCCGTATTTCACCGTGCGCCGTACGCCTCGTTTTTATGCCATTGCTCCTACCGCAGCATGGCCACAGTCCCGAACCTCCCTGTGTTCCCCTCGGCCCGATAGGAATAAAACAGATCCGTCCTGCAGCGCGTGCAAAGACCGGCAACCTCGATGTTTTCCGGCCTCATCCCTGCGTTTTCAAGCTGCCAGGAACTGAGAGCCCATAGGTCAAAGTGGTTTTCATTCACCATAAAGCTGTCAAATACTTCAGGAAAAATATCTCGATAGGTGACAAATTCCGCGCAGCAGGGGCCGAGAGACGGTCCGATAGCGGCCTCCAGGTCTGATGCTTTACAGCCAAATTCCCCTTTCATCCGGGTTGCAACACGCCCCAGGATATCCTGTACATTCCCGCGCCAGCCACAATGAACATTGGCCAGCACATGCTTTTTCGGATCATAGATAATCGTTCCCTGGCAATCCGCCTGTTTCACCAGAAGGGCAACCTGCGGCATGTTTGTTATCATCGCATCAGCAAAAAAGGATTTATTGAGTGAGTCTGGATCACTTTGATCCACGACAAGGATATCATTGCCGTGAACCTGATTCATATGTATCAGATCTTGGGCGCCAATGGTGTCCTTGATTTTTCGGAGGTTTGCCGCCACATCCTCCGGCTGATCATCCACAGAAAAGCTGGTGTTCAGAGAATCAAACGGGGAAGCGCTTACGCCCCCCTTTCGCGTGAAAACTCCGTGCATGAGATGTGGGTTCAGAGAAAGTCGAGGGAACTGAAAATAGGTGGTATCCTCCCTGACCCATTTTAGATCAATGACCCATTTTAGATCAGTTGGACTTGTGGTGAGCATTTCTTGAGGCAGGTGAAAAGTGAACGAATGGTATAAAAATTAAAAGTCCTTGGCCGTGCATCCTCCATCAATCACCTGACCGAGAGATTTTAGCCGCCCGAAGGGTAGAGATAGATTCCGCCACGACACATGCTTACTTAGTTACCGCTGCTTCCTCCCGGATCTGACGGGGTTCGTAAGGGCCTGTTGCGTAGGGTCCACCTCGTCTCCAAAGCACCAAAAAAGAACTCAAATCAAAGAATTCCGGACGACGTTCAACCCCGCATAAGCGGATTTCGGGTTACAGGGCACCGCTAACTCCCCGTCTAGCACGACCAAGGTATATTGTGCAAATTTTTCAGAGTCCCTAGCCACAGAAGGAAGTCTAGGAATAAAAAATTCTAATCGATGTCTACCCTTTCTTTGAGCTCTTTTCCCACTTTGAAAAAGGGGAGTTTCTTGGGTGCGACTTCGATTATTTCCCCTGTCTTAGGATTTCTACCCTTATAACCATCGTATTGCTTTACTTTAAAGCTGCCAAGCCCTCTAATTTCCATTCTTTCTCCTTTAACGAGGGCATTCTCCATTACACCAAAGACTGTGTTGACCACTTCTTCTGCCTTTTTTAAGGGTAGACCCTCAGCTTTCGCAAGGGTTTCTGTCAATTGGGATTTATTCATAGCTCTCCTTCCTCTGTTATGTGGAATGATTAAAAGTGGTTAAACAAGTAGTCCCAAAAAATAACGGATCGATATTCTCAAGTCAAGGCTAAATGAAAAAAAATATTTTTTATCACCCCCCGATGACAGCCATCAACCCCGTTACCATCTGATATATCCCGAAGGCCAGCAGGCCGGAACCGGCGAAAAAACTCAGGAGGCGGTTTATTTTCAGGTTAACTCTGCCGGCAGTCGCAAAGACTAAGATGAGGGCCGCGAGACTGCATATAAACGTGCCATAGAAACCAATCATAAAACTGAGTCCCAGACCAGGTGATTCTCGCCACCCTGACAGCAGAATCGGTCCCGCCACAACTCCCCAGAATATGAAAGGGTTGGGATTCAATGCGTTCATGACAACCGCGTTTACGAAACTTTGACGGGCTGCATTGTCCGGGGGCGTTGTAACCGGTTCGGAATTTCTCAGATTCAGGAATAGGCCTCTTGCAAGATACAGGATGAAGATGCCTCCAACTATTCGAATAATATCAAGAAAATACTGAGGCGTTTGTGTCAGCACCAATAAAACAAGGGCGATTATGGGCCCGTCTGTGACAAGGGGTGCCAGAGCTGCGGGCAAGGTGCTCTTCCAGCCGTTTTTCAGGGCCTGAGAAAGCAGATAGGCCTGGAAGGGCCCGGGCATGATCGTTGCGGGCAGGGCCAGCGCGGCCCCCTGGAGAAAATAAAAGAGCAAGAAAGAGCCTCCTTGAGCTGGGATTAATCATGCATATTGATATCTTTTTGACTTGACATACTATATGCTGTGTTTATACTCAACAGAGTATAGAAACTAGGCGGTTTTCAGCTTCTTGAACAGGTATATGCAGATTAGTCCACCGTACAAATATTGTTAAGGACTAATTTCGATGTCATATAAAAAGACTTTACAAACCTACTCAGGAGGTAGCAAATGGGCCATGATTCTCAAAATATAAGGGAATTGATTGACTTTTTCATAGCCATTGTAGCCTGGGCCGTTTCCATATTTACTGTATATATGCTTCTAAGGGCATTTATTTTCCCGCAGATTCCATCCTGAGCGTGGTCCTGTTGAGCTAGTTTCAAAACGTTCAATTTTATCCAAGGTCAAGGTCAATGGCAAAAACTTAAGGGATTTTCCTTTTCTCCCCCCTTTACGAAAGGGGGGAGAACTGCTCTTAAGTTAATGACATTGAGGTCAAGGTAGGCGAAAATTTAACCGCAGGCGCCACGAAGTAAGTGCCCTGGTGAATATATAGAATATTTCGAGGATTAAAATTTGAGCATGACGCAGAGATTGGGTAAAAGTGAACGTTTTGAAATTGGCTCTGTTGCATTGTTTTCCTTCAAAAACCAGATCCGGGATACGAGCCGATATCCCGGGCCTGTTTTGAATCTGTCCCTTTAAACGCCGTGTCACGCCCTTCCCTAATATGATCAGATAAGCCTATTCTTTGAAACAGGCTTTTCGTTATGATTTCCTGAACAAAAAACCCCAAGACTGTCCAAAAAGAGCATGATGTGCTATGGTAAATATTACAAATGACATTTGTATTGTCCGCCGTCTCTAAGTAGAATAAGGGAATCATGCCAGAAAAAATCATCAACCTGGAACAGTACAGAAAAGTCAAGACTGGCTACCAAAAACTGGTGGATAATCATCCAGACACTCGTTTGACCTTTGAAGACTATTTAAAAGTAAACACATTTCTGGAAAAAGTACACAAGGCCAAACTGCGAAAGAAAAAGGAAAGGCCGGGAGAATAGACCCCCTTAGGGCTCGCGCAAAAGGAACTTCACATTTTTGCACGAACCCTCAATCCAATGTGAGATCATTCCGGAATGTTCAAGTCCACCGAGCCCCGGGAAGTTAGCGAGGTTTGAGGGCATATTTTAATCTATTGCGAAGAGCCTGTTTCAAAACGTTCAATTTTGTTCAAGGTCAAGGAAGGCGAAAATTTTAACCGCAGTAATATAGTGAATATTTCGAGGATTAAAATTTGAGCATGACGAAGAGATTGTACAAAAGTGGATGTTTTGAAACTGGCTCCGGGGAGTAAAATTTTAATAATGAGAAAGCTAAAATCAATAAGCACAAGCACCCAGGTATGCGCAATTATTGGGAATCCGGTCGGACACAGCCTTTCGCCGGCGATTCACAACGCAGCCTTTGACGCACTGGACCTGGATTTTGTGTACGTGGCATTCCGGGTGGAAGACGTGAAGAATGCACTGGCCGGCATGAAGTCCCTGGAGAACTTCCGGGGAATGAGTGTCACCATTCCCCATAAGATTGAGATTATGGACCTTGTGGATGAAATTTCCGATCTGGATCGCCACATCGGTTCCATCAATACGGTTATCAGCGAAAATGGTAAATTAATGGGTCTGGGCACAGATGGTCCCGGCGCATTCAAGGCTATCAGGGATGCAGGCGTTGCACTTGAAGGGCAAAAGGTCCTGATGCTGGGCTCAGGCGGGGCGGCGCGCGCTATTGCCTTCACACTTGCACAGAATGCCGGACTTGCCGGGCTTGTCCTTCTGGATATTGACGAGGCGATGCTCAGGCAGCTGGCTTCTGATCTGGCGGCCGGAACTGACACCCCCATTGGGTCTGATATGCTGACAGACGCCTTGCTCGCCCGGCATATGCAGGAATCGGATCTGATTATACACTGCACGCCTGTAGGCATGCACCCCAATGAAGATTCCTCACTTGTACCGGTCGAACTTTTCAGGCCGGAACAGGTTGTTTTTGATGCGGTTTACACACCCCTTAAGACAAAACTGATCGCTGATGCCGAGTCACTAGGGCTTAAAACAATTTCCGGCGTTGAGATGTTCATCAACCAGGCAATCCTCCAATTCGAACGCTTTACCGGTATTGACGCCCCCGAGGAAATTATGCGCCGAGTTGTTATGGAGCATCTTACATCATGAATATTGTACTGATCGGATATCGCGGCACAGGAAAAAGTGTGGTCGCAGAGATCCTCTCTGAGGCCCTCAAGATGAAAAGCATCGGCATGGATGCCGAGATTGTAAATCAGGCAGGGCTCTCGATCCCGGAAATTGTTGAAAAGTACGGCTGGGATAAGTTCCGAGACATTGAGACTGAAGTGGCCGTTAAGGTTTCTCAACTTGACAGCGTTATTGCGGATACAGGCGGAGGCGTTATTGAGCGACCTGAAAATATTGAAGCCCTGAAAAAGAACGGCATCATCTTCTGGCTGAAGGCCTCCGTTGATATTATCGTGTCGCGGATCGAATCAGGTGCTGAGCGACCCGCTTTAACAGAGGGGAAGTCCTTTACCGAAGAAGTGGCTGAGATACTGGAAAAGAGGACCCAAAAATATTCGAGCGCCGCTCAGTATGAGATTGACACCGATAATTCATCTCCGGATCAGGTTGCTGACAGGATTATTGAGATCTGGAAAAATGCTTCATCCTGAATTCGGCAGTTGGGTTAAGGAGTCAGAAAAACAATTCATTGCTTGTTTAATTCTCCGAATCAAATCATCTGCTTTGCTATGCGGACAAGTGGGAGATGTTATGGACCTCAATTTACAGAAATATTTTTCTCTCACCCACTCCCTGACGGTCGTTAGGGGCACAGGGAACACAGAGAAAGAACACCCAAATTTCCTGTGTTTGTGAGACAAACAAAAATTAGTTCTTTTACCCATTCAGCTATAATGCGGTTAGTGTTTTAAAGACAAAAGAAAAACTCTGTGGTCTCTGTGCCTCTAGCGGAGCGGGTGAGAGATAAGTTTTTTGTCCTGAATAAGTTTGCTTCTGGGTCACATTTCAAGCCACCCTCTTTAGGGGCGGTGATTGACTGAAGAACTGCATGAAAACAAACTCAAAAACATTTGCGCTTCTAATCCTGTTCCTTATCCCGTCCGCACTCTATGCAGGACAATTCAAGATAACCAGTGTTATTGCCGGTGACGCAGTTGCCATAGAAAGCCACAACCTTAAACTCAGGATAAGGCTTGCTGGGATTGATTCACCTGAAATTCCGGGACAGCCATACAGCCAACATGCAAAAAGGCATCTTTCGGATCTTGTTTTGAACAAGTCTGTTGACCTTAAGCGCTACGGCAAAGATCGTTATGGGTGGATTTTAGGAGTTGTCTATGCAGGCACAAAGAACATCAACCTTGAGATGGTTAAAGCCGGTTATGCTGAAGTCTCCGGAGAACAGTTGCCAAAAGGCTTTAATATAACCCCATACCTTATGGCTGAAGCAGAAGCCAGAAAAGCCAAGCAGGGCATGTGGGTGCAGGGAGATAATTATGTCAACCCCAAGCACTGGCGGAAGATGCATTAAAGAAAGGCGCACGGCATACGGCACACGGTGCACGGAAAAAGAGGAATTCTTCAATTTGTAATTAAAAAGTCCGCTGTGACTATAAAGTTACGGTGAGCGGTCTATTTCATGAAATAGTATTAAATGGCTGCGAAGCGCCTCCGCATTTCACCGTGCGCCGTACGCCGTATGCCCTACGCCGCAAGTTAACAGATGTGAAACCCTATTACGCCTTCCGAGCCTCTTTGGGTGAATACCCGGTCCATCGCTTGAACGCCCTGGAAAAAGCGCTATGCTCCGAAAAGCCCAATAAAAACGCTGTCTCCGTCAAATCGACACCCAGGTCCTCCACATACTGTTTGGCCAGATCTTCCCTTGTGGAATCCAATACATTTCGAAATGTGGTCCCGTTTTGCTGTAGCTTGCGCTGGAGGGTGCGAACGCTTATGGCAAGGGAGTCCGATATTTTGTCATGCGTAACTTTTCCTGAAGGGAGATGGTCTATTATGGCAGCCGTTACACGATGAACAATGTCTTCTTTGTCGAGCTTGGCCAGATATTTGATCGTAATGTGATCATTGATCAGGGCGAGATGAGGGTTACCGCTTGGCAGCTTTATATCCACATCATCTATAGCAAATGTAATGCTGTCGCTTTCGGCACTGAAATGAACCGGTGCCCTGAAAAAGGATATATGCTTTTCTGAGCACGATGGTGCCGGATGAATAAAACTGACTTCCACCGGATTGAGGCCCTCACCGTAATTAAACCGGCTTCCGGTCATTAAATTCGCCATTGCAAAATCCATTCGGGCAGGATGTTTCAGGGAATCGGATAAAGTAATCTTTAACCCTTCGGCTGTTTCATCAAGATGGACTTCAGCGGTTCCTGAAATCATACGTGCGTAGCGCTGTAAACGGGTAAGGCTTTCGCGCAGAGTTGAACTGGCAATGCACGCATACCCTAAAGTATTGGCGGCTGAAGGGTGCCAGAATTCGCTTGTGCGCAGTCCAAAACACGGATCTTCTATCAAGTCCGTTGCTTTCGTCCATAAATTATCAATCGCACGAAAAGGTATGCGCTTGCCCGGTGTCAAAATCATATCATAATCTATTCCCGCCTGAGAAAATATGGGCTCCGGGTCGTGCCCATAGGCCAAAAAAATTTTCCAAAGAGATACTAACGGAGACAAAAGGTAGGTTGCGGACATTTCAATTCCCCCAATCAGGCTAGTTTTTTGTCTATTTAAGGAGCCTGTTTCAAAACGTTCAATTTTGTTCAAGGTCAAGGAAGGCGAAAATTTTAACCGCAGGCGCCACGAAGTAGTGCCCTGGTGAATATATAGAATATTTCGAGGACTAAGATTTGAGCATGACGCAGAGATTGTACAAAAGTGGGCGTTTTGAAACAGGCTCCTTAAATAG
>PVMS01097118.1_pt1 | contig 16272 bp, 11 predicted proteins | sample 1853461 | NCBI WGS metagenome assembly PVMS01 (sample SAMN08582032, study PRJNA380276) | Marine sediment metagenome, whole genome shotgun sequencing project. | isolation source: ocean sediment barecode stripped | collected 2017 | reverse complement strand
TGGATATGGATTGCAGCAAGGTAAAACCAACTCCTTGCCAGCCAAAAAAGTATTCCACAATGGGCAAACTGCTCAGGGCGAATCGTAAGGAGAGGCCGATAGTTTGCCCATTGTGGAATACTTTTTTGGCTGGCAAGGAGTTGGTTTTACCTTGCTGCAATCCATATCCAACCGGGATGATAACCTGACAATCGTACTGGCACTCTGTTTGGGTATTTTATTTATCCTGATCAATTTGCTTCTGGACTTTTCCTATATTGTGATCGATCCGCGTTTGAGGGACCTCAATGCAAATATAACAGCCGGCAAAACGGGATTTGTTGATCGAGGGAAGCGCATTTTCACCAATATCAGGGATCTCCTGTCAGAAAAACCCTGGAGGAAATGGTTCAGGAAGAAGCCCGAGAGCGGATCCAGTCCTTTTAAAGCGATTATTGACACCAGAGATGGGGATTTTTCTTATAGCGATTCCCTTAAAATGGGCAAAGATCAGATCCGGGTCTGGATCAAGGGTACATTGGGTAATCCAGCCCTGATAATTGGTTTTATCATTGTGGCTATCCTGGTTGGCATGATGTTTTTCAGCCCCCAACAGGAAACCGACCACCAGGCGGACGGCTACTACAAAGATGCCGAGTGTGAAAGTTTGCTGGGCACCCGAGATGATCAAACTCATCAGATCCCGGCCGATCGGATCTGTTCCCCAGGGATAGGTCTGATCAGGTTCAAAAGGAGGAACCAGAAATTCGCCATCTGTATATGTCAGTCCCTGGGTTGTATAGGGACTATGGGGTGATAATTGGGGGCTGAAAAACATCACACAAACCATGGCAGCCACAACGATAAAACCAATGACCAGGGCCGGATTACCCAATGTTCCCTTGATCCAGACCCGAATCTGATCTTTGCCCATTTCAAGGGAATCGTAATAAGAAAAATCCCCTTCTCTGCTGTCAATGATCGCTTTAAAAGGACTGGGCCCACTCTCAGGATTCTTCCTGAACCAATTCCTCCAGGGTTTTTCTGACAGGAGACCCCTGATATTGGTGAAAAAGCGCTTCCCGCGATCAATCAGTCCGGTATTGCCGGCCGTTATATTTGCTTTGAGGTCCCGCAAACGCGGATCGATCACAATGTAGGAAAAGTCCAGAAGCAAATTGATCAGGATAAATAAAATACCCAAACAGAGTACCAGCACGATAGTCAGGTTATCATCCCGGTTGGATATGGATTGCAGCAAGGTAAAACCAACTCCTTGCCAGCCAAAATAGTATTCCACGATAGGTAAGCTGCTCAGGGCGAAACGCAAGGAGAGGCCGATAGTTGTCAACACAGGAACAGCGGCATTACGGATGACATGCACTGCTGTAACATAAAATGACCTTAAACCTTTGCTGTAGGCTGTGCGGACATAATCCTGCTTGAGAACATCCTCAACTGTGATATAAGTAACCCGGGTAATTTGAGCCAGGGGTCGAGCAGCCAGGACCAGCATGGGAAGGATAATATGTTTGTCCCAACCAAACCCCCCCACGGGAAGGATGCTCCTCCCGTATACCTGGGTAAACTTAATTGCGCCCAGTTGAAGGAGCAATGCTGCAAAGAAGCTGGGAACAGACACACCGGCTATTGATCCCAGGAGTGCTATAAGGGTTACCCCAGATCGCTTGCCAGCTATCATCACTCCCAGCAGCACACCTATGATTGCTGATAGAAGCAGAGCTGCACCAAGTAAACCCAAACTCCGTACCAGCACGTCTGGAACTACTTCAACAACAGGTTTTGGGAGCAGGGAGACGCTGCCAGAACTAGTTTCACCCAGGTCTCCCTGAAGAGCATCAGCAGCGTAATCCAGGGTTTTGACAATTCCATCACCAGCTGCTTTTTGAAAGGGAACCCCCCGGGCCATATCCAAACCTAGAAAACTGGCATAGGTGATAAAAGACAGCACCATTACACCGAACAGCAATCGTTGGCCCAGGAAGGTAATTGACTGGCGAATACTCCGCAGGAAAGGAGTGTTTAGTTTGGGCAAGTTACCCCTATCTGACAATCTCATTTTCCATGATCCTATCTTGATAACCACTAAATCCCGGGTCAGGCAACGATACCAAACCAGCGGCGTGATAATCAGTGTTGATTTTATCAGGATGAAAAGCCAATCCTGATTCCAGTGAGAAGAGGATTTTCAAGGCGATCATATATCCGCGGTATCTTCGCTGGGTGTGATCAAACTTAACAAACATGGCTGCTCCGAACTGCTTTCTTGGATTACCAATGAACTATAACAGATACTGGTCAATCAATTAAATGATTGACCAGGTATTAATTCTTTTTATCAGTTTTTCAAATATTAATACTCACCTAAAAATATCACCCCGTAAACAGACAGAGTCAGTATGGTATCCACTAAAATGACATTGATAAAGTAATTCAGCGATGAAATTGGTGATTTACTTCGGCGTCGGCGCCATTCAGCAGTCACAATCCCCAAACCAAATATTACGATCGGTACTATGATCCGGAAAAACGATCCCGGGCCGGGTGGAAGGTCCAGCCAGGCTGAAAAAGGTATGTAGATGAGTATATCTGACAAGAATAAGAGTTTGGAAACCTGGTAAGAAAGGATGGCAACCACCAGCAGGAATAAAGAAAGCGGTTGGGTGACGTCCTCATCATTCCTGGCCAGTCGCAATATAATCATTATCACAAGGCCAACAGCCATCCAGGGGAAGGCAAAGGGAAACAGCAGGATTCCTGTGATTGCTTCCAGGCCGCCAGAAAGGATCAAATTGGGTATGTCCTCCAGGCTGACCCGGTTCAATACATCCCTGGCTTCGGGCGCTGTGGTGGCGTAATACACCCGGTTCGCCGTAGAACCTTCTTGCCAGATCAAATGGAGATTTCCATTTTTATCCTGAGAGATCAGGGGGTTTTGAGAGATCTCAGTGGTTCGAGTCCCAACTGCATAGCCCTGATATTCTCCATCCTCATAAACACCTAACATAATCTGAACGTGCTGATCCAGGCGGATGTTTTGATATGCCGCCACCGCAACAACTTGGGTTCCATCCCTTCCTGATCCAGTTCTCGGATCATATATATAACTTGTACTTAAATAATCCTCCGGTGGAGGGTATATGATCTGGGAAAGAGATAACTTCCCCTGGTAAGGCTGAAAGAGGTCTTCGCTGGTTGGGTTTATTGTTACTAAACCCCTCCTGGCAGCTGCTGGTTGGCCAGTAGGAAAGACCAGACTCTCGGTGATTGCAGTGCCAGCTTCCAGTCCCCTCTGGCGAAGGATTGACCAGAACACATATACATGGCTGTTATCAGTCCCCAGAACCGGACCGTCCAGGCGGTTGCCCTCCACAACCTGGATTCTGGCCATCTGATCCCCCAGGATCGGGTAGGCGAAATCACTTTCCAGCTTACTATAGTTAAGGGAATCCCCTTGCATCCACACCAGGTGATATCCCCCCTGGTTGTCCGCTGCCAGAAAAGGTCTTTCTCCAAATGGGATTAATAGATTGGGAACTGTTTGAACAGTTCCCCGGGATGAGAGCCGAGTGAAATGTATTGAGGACCCATTGCTATCCTCCCACAGAATTAAGACACCTCCCTGCCCATCTCCAGCGATCGCAAATTGGCTGACACGGTTAGTGCCCTGGGAGATCCATTGAGGTTGAGAGATAATTTCAGCACTCGTATTAACGATCGCGTGCCACAGTCCCCAACCCTCTGTGGTGCTCTCCCGCGAAGCCCACACCAAATGGTTTTGATCTCCAGAGGAAACTATTTTAAGAGTGCGCGTAAAATCGGGTAAATCAAGGGGCAGATCTTGATCCAGAATAAGACTGGCCCCGCTGTTGATCTGAAGATACCGGAAGGTATTTCCCTGCTCTTCATTTAGATAGGGGATGATCACTTGAACGAGATTCCCATCCTGATCAACAGCTGATACGGGTGAACTGCTGGCTTTAACTGGTAGGGGTAATCCCCGGCTGAAATCTCCCGGAGGTTTACGTGCTTTTGCGCTTCCCAAACTGCAGCCTGTCAATAACAAAAGGGGCACCAGGGACAATATTAATATTGAGATTTTTCGTGTTTTTGATATCATCTATCATTCCTTCAAGGTAAAACTGCGGATGCCCTGGCATCCGCAGTGATTTTTCACAATAAGAACTTCTTATTAACCTTGACCCCTACTTATCAATCTGGCGGGGATCAAACGCGTCGCGCAGGCCGTCACCCAGGAAATTGAACGACAGAGTTGTCAAAGAGAGGGCAAGAGCCGGCAACAATACCTGATTAGGGTATGTCCGGAGGGCTTGAACACCTTCCTGGATCATAATACCCCAGCTGGGAGTGGGCGCGTTCACACCCAACCCGATAAAACTCAAAAAAGCCTCCGTAAAGATATAACCTGGAATTGCCAGGGATTCAGCTACAATGAGCGGTCCCAGGATGTTGGGAAGCAGGTGTTTGAACATGATCCGGGTATTATTTGCACCCAGCGCTTTGGCTGCCTCAACAAATTCCATCTGTTTGTATGAAAGCACTTGTCCCCGGGCAATGCGGGCCATTCCTATCCAGTTGATCAGGCCAATAGCGATGAAAAGAAACAACATCCCACCCATTTCATTATTGAGATTGATGATCGCTGCACCAAAGCCTTCTCCACCACTCCTACTGGCAATAGCTTTAAAATAGGTTTGCAAAAGGATGACCATGATCAGGAAGGGGAAAGCCCAAAGAAAATCCACCACCCGCATCATGATGCTGTCCACTCTTCCTCCAGAATAACCAGAGATCATGCCGTAAATAATGCCAATCGCCAGGCTTACGAATGATCCTGCAAAAGCAATGGTCAGGGAAACCCTGGCTCCAAAAATGGTCCTGGTTAAAATATCCCTGCCAAGATAGTCGGCGGAGAGGGGATATACATTACTGATGTTAGCCCAATTCTCAGCCCCTTCTGGCAGCAAAAACAGCATCCATTCCGGCACAGCATTGTTTGCGGCTAAGTCCGTCTCTGCGAATGTGAAGGGAGTAAGCTTTCCAGCAAAGACCGCCGCCAAAATTACTAATATGATAAATATAGCGCTTGTCACAGCTATTTTATTGCGCAGTAGTCTGGAAAAGGATTTTTGCCATAGACTGCGTTCTTTTTGGGTATCGGTTAATAGTTCTAATTCATCCACTGCCATACATGCCTCCCGGCTAGTTTAGGGGTAAGGATTAATCGTAACGTATGCGGGGATCCAACCAGGCATAAGAAATATCCACCAGCAGGTTGGCTATCACCAATATAACAGCGTAGATCAGGGTCACACTAGTAATCACCTGGTAATCGCGGTTGCCGATGCTGGCTACAAAATGTTTGCCCATGCCGTTAATTCCAAATATTTGCTCAACAACAAATGTTCCCGTAAGGAGGCCAGCAAAGGCTGGTCCGAGAATAGTGACAACAGGGATCATACTGTTCTTCAGGGCATGCACAACGATCACAACACGCTCCTTGAGACCTTTTGCTCGAGCAGTGCGAATGTAATCTTCCCCGATCACCTGTAAAAGACTGGCCCGAGTCAATCGCGCAATTCCGGCAGCAGAAGAAGTTCCTAATGCAAAAACCGGCATGAGCGCATGGGTGAAGAAATCTTTGTTCAATTGTTCAAGTGTTGGTAGGAAACCAAGCAGATAGGGTGGTTTAGCGCCCCATCCCGCCACTGGAACCCAGCCTAATTTCAGTGCAAAAATCCAAATTAATATAGGGGCAAGCACCAGGTTGGGGATAGACAAGAACATAACTGCCCCAAAGGTGCTGGTATAGTCCACCCAGCTGTTTTGATTGAGAGCGGCGATGATCCCTGCCGGTATACCTATTATAATTGCCAGCATAAGAGACATGAACCCAAGCTGAGCTGAAACAGGTAAAGTGATGGCGATAATATCCCCCACAGTTTGTCCCCTGAAGTGATAGGAGGGTCCAAAGTCTCCCCGGATCACTCCCCGGGATCCACCTTCCAATCCAAAAATATCATCCCCAATCATATAGGATACATACTGCTTCCACATGGGCCAGTCCAGGTGGTACTTAGCTTCCAGGTTGGCTACGATCTGGGGTGGCAGACTGCGATCACCCACAAAATCGAATGGTCCTCCGGGAATAGACTGCATAAGTACAAAGGTGAATAAACTGATCGCAATTATAACCGGGATGAACTGCAGGATCCTGCGGATGATGTATCTGTACATAAAATAATTCCTTTATGAAAATTTGGAGACTGGAGAAATTACCTCCAGTCTCCAAAAATACTTACAACGATTTTGGATTATTGACCCTGGGCTGCCAGTTTGGCATCCATGTCAATTACCCAGTTAAAGATGTCAGCACCGCCGATCGACGGGTAGTTTCTTTGCAGCCAAGGCTTTGTCATGAGCACACTTGTGTAGTGATAGATCGGAGCAAACGCGGTCTCAACTTCCGTCAAGAGCCTTTCTGCTTCAGCGTAGAGTTCAGCACGTTCAGCTGGATCCTGTGACTCACCAGCCTTGACAGTGATCGCATCAAACTCTCCAGCGGTTCTGCGAAGCCTGTTGGCGCCAGCATCAGCGTTGAAGACTTCGTGCACCCAGTTGTTCTCATCCGGGTAGTCCGCGCACCAACCCAGTCGCCAGATGTGAGGCATAGATTCTAGTGGGGTGGTGTTCTTGAGAGAATCAAGATATACGGCCCATTCCTGGTTCTCAACCCGAACTTCGACACCGAGCACGTCAACCCACATCTGCTGGATAGCAGCAGCAATTCGGGCGTGGCCTTCGCTCGTGTTGTGCATCAGCACAACACCCAGGGCGTTGAAGTCATCCACTGTATAACCTTTCTCGTCCAGGTAGGACTGGAAAACGGCTTTCGCAGCATCGGGATCAAAGCCCAAACCAACCGTTCCGGGAGGTGGAGCGCCGAACATTCCAGGAGGTGCGAATGATGTAGCTGGGATCTGTCCACCCTTGGTCACGTTATCAATCAGACTCTGGCGGTCAATCGCCTGGGAAAGAGCTTGGCGGACGCGCACGTCATCCGTCGGGGGTTTGTTGTTAGTGAAGCCGTAGTAGTAGGTGCAGGGCACTGGAGCGGATACGAATTCCTTGCTCAGCACCGGATCTGCTTTCACGCGGTCTATTTCGGGTGATGGAACACCAGCTGTATCCAACTCATTATTCTCGTAGAGAGCAAAGCGGGTGGAAGCCTCGGCGACCATACCAAAGTAAACACGCTCGATCTGCACATCATCAACATTGATCCAAAGCGGGTTTTTAATCAGCGAGAGTTCTCCACCATGGATCCAGGTTTCCAGTAAGTACGGTCCACTGGAAACGTTCAGACCTGCCTCGGTCCACTTGTCACCCCATTCTTCGATGGCCCACGCAGGCTGCGGTTTCACGATCCACATGGTGGAAATACCATCAAAATATCCCGCTGCATATTCAAGGGTGAACATTACTGTGTAGTCATCTATAGCTACCACACCCAGGTCATCAAGGGTTAGTTCTTCGTCGCCGGCGTTAATGGCTGCGGCGTTCTTGATGATATAGGCAACGTAAGCATAGTCAGAGCCAGTGGCGGGATCAACGGTGCGCTTGGCGCCATAAGCCACGTCATGGGCATTGACAAAGCGGGGGTTGCCATCTGCATCAACTTCCTGGATGGTTTCACCGGTGACCGGGTAATATTTAACCCAAGGAACATCATCACGCAGGTGGAAGGTCCAGGTCTGGAAACCATCGGCATCCTCGCCGATGTCCCACGATGTCGCCAAGTAAGGAAGAACCTCATTGGTGACGGGATCGAAAATGGTCAGACCCACATACAGGTTCTCCTGGATAAGCACGGACGTGGTGTCACTTGCCAAAGCAGGATCCAGGGTGGGGGGTTCTGTGCCCAAATCCATGTTCAGGGTAATGGGCATTGCTTCCGCTTCCGCTTCCGCTTCTACCTCGACGACCACTGTCTGGATAACCGTCTCGCCATCAATCTCGACGATCACAGTCTCAATTATTGTCTCTGTCCCGCAGGCAGAAAGCAACATCGCGCCGACGATCATAACGGAAAATAGTGTTAATAATCTTTTCCTCATTGTTATTCTTCTCCTTCTAAATTAGGTTATAAATCTTGCGGTTCGAACATTAAGTCTGAGCGGCACCACCTCCTTGTCAATTAATTCCCTCTGTATATTAATACAAGTGAATAACGAGGGGATATTAGATCATCTGTTCCTGGGCTTTTTGAGTAAAATGACAGGCAACCCAGTGTCCTGGTGCTTTTTCTTCAAATATGGGATCTTCAACCTTACAGCGCCCCTCGGCAATTGGACAACGAGTATGGAACCGGCAGCCAGAAGGAGGCCTTGATGGGCTGGGCACATCCCCTTCGAGAATAATCCTTTTCCGCTGCCGTTCCATCATAGGATCCGGGATCGGCACAGCGGATAACAGCGCAATTGTATAGGGATGCATTTTATTATAAAATAGTTCTTCTTTATCAGCAAGCTCAACCAGTTTTCCAAGATACATAACCGCAATACGGTCAGAAATATGCCGAACCATGGACAGGTCATGAGCAATGAAGAGATAGGTCAGATCAAATTTATCCTGCAGTTCTTCCAGCAGGTTTACCACCTGGGCCTGGACAGATACATCCAGGGCTGAAATTGGCTCATCACAGACAATGAACTCGGGATTCAGAGCTAAAGCACGGGCGACGCCGATGCGCTGCCGCTGTCCTCCCGAAAACTCATGGGGATAACGTTTGATGAAAAATGGATTCAATCGGACCAGATCCAGTAATTCCTGGACCCGCTCATGGCGTTCTTTGGCCGTTCCAATTTTGTGAATTTCCAGTGGTTCCCCAATGATGTCACCAATCGTCATCCTGGGGTTCAGAGAAGCATAAGGATCCTGGAAGATGATCTGAATATCCCGGCGAAGTTTCCGAAGATCGAATTCTCCCATGGTCGTTAAATCTTTATCCCTGTAATAAACTTTGCCATCGGTTGGAGTATGGAGCTGCAAAATGGCCCGTCCGGTGGTGGATTTTCCGCAGCCACTTTCACCGACCAAACCCAGGGTTTCTCCCTGTTTGATATTAAAACTAATTCCATCAACTGCCTTGACGGCGCCGACCTGGCGCTGGACCATAATTCCTTGATTGATGGGGAAGTGTTTGACCAGGTTTTCTACTCGAACTAGTGTGTTATTGGCAGCCATTATCTTAACTCCCCTGTCTTGACATCAACCCAACAGGCTATCTTGTGACCGGAGGCTACATCTTCCAATGGTGGATTACTTGTCCGGCATTTGTCTTTTGCATATTCACAGCGCGGCTCAAACGGGCAGCATTTTGGGCTTTCCAGCAAACTTGGCGGTAATCCCTCAATGGTAGACAGGCTTCCATCCGCCTGTTCATCAACACGGGGCAAAGATTTCAACAGCGCCAGGGTGTAAGGATGCTGCGGATTACCATAAAGTTCATCAACTTTGGCATCTTCGACCACAAGCCCGGCATACATGACGATCACTCGTTCCGCCAGGCCGGCAACCACGCCAAGGTCATGTGTGATCCAGACCAGGGCCATGCCCAATTTCGCCTGGATTTCCTTGACAAGCTCAACCAGCTGGGCCTGGATAGTGACATCCAGAGCAGTGGTAGGTTCATCAGCAATCAGCAGGGTCGGATTACAGGACAGAGCAATGGCAACCATCGCACGCTGTCTCATACCACCAGAAAATTGATGAGGGTAATCTGCAAGGCGGCTCTCTGCCTCAGGGATATTTACCAGGCTAAGTAATTCTGCCGCTCTTTTTGTAGCTTCCTGATCACTCATACCTAGATGGAGCTTGAGAGGTTCTTTAATCTGGAATCCAACGGTCAGGACAGGATTTAGCGATGTCATGGGATCCTGGAATATCATAGTCATATTGGATCCCCGGATTTTCCGCATTTCGGATTTTGAAAATTTGCGCAAATCCTTTCCCTTAAAAAGGATGGCATCCGCTTCAATTTCAGCAGGGGGTATTGCTAATAAATCCATGACAGATAACATAGAGACACTTTTACCGCAACCGCTTTCCCCCACAATGCCCAAGGTTTCACCGGCGTGCACCTGGTAAGTAATTCCATTTACTGCATGAACAACTCCATCCTGGGTGTTAAACCGGGCGTGTAAATCCTGAATGTCAAGAATGACCTCTCGCTTATCCAAATCTCACTCCTCCAGTATCAAAAATGGCGCTTTGAACTTATAGGGTTACAAAGTCGGCAATGGTTATATAAGTTCGTCTAAAATTATAGAAATTATTCAAATTTATCAATAGAGCATGAAGGATCCATTATCATAATCGTGACTATGGATTTTACCATAAAGGCACCTATGAATGATCGAATATTTCCAGATATATATATTCCTTCACAATCTGTAAAATAATAACACAACTCATTCTCATCAGCAACTATCGAAAATATTCCATATTCCAAAATTGGGAGTAAATACCATTTTCTAGTCCTATCAAATTCGGGGTGGAAACGATGATAGCGTTGCGGAAAAATAATGGCAGGGACGGGAGATCTGTCCGATAAACCGAGCTCAACTGCTCCAGAGCCAGGAGGGTTTCTGCGGAATCGGGCAGATTGGTATTTACCAGCCCACATGCCAAATCAAAATCTTCATTGCTGTACCCAGTGGCGTTAACACCGCCCCACCCTTTAGCATATTCCGGATAAAGCCCGGGGATCTCATCGGTAGTAAACAGACGGCAGCGCTGATAATGACCTGGTGCCCATGAGAAAAAAGCCAGGTCGAATTTCCTGCCAAAGATAGGTCCTTCCGGACCCGATTTTAATAATTCTGCCGGCGGCAGTAATTGGATATCTACCCCGATACCACAGCCCCTTAAACCAGCTCCGATCAATTCCACCGTCAAGGGAATTTCACCCGTCCCGGATGCCAATAGGGTTAATTGCAGTGGGGTCCCATCCTGGACACCGTCCACCCCCTCAGCCAGACGAGGTGTGGCTGGGTCACCATCATCATCGATCCAGCCCAGATCCCTGAGATTCAAACCAGCCTGGATCGGTTGAAAGGATAAATGGCTCTCTTCTGGATCTATCCTGGGATCTCCAGGCAGAAAGAAATCATCTACAACTTGACCCGCGTCCAAACGAGAAGTAGATATTCTCTCCCTATCAATGCACTGGGCTGCTGCCTGGCGTAGATCTTTATCATTTAATAAACTGGTCCCGGGATTACGGGAGTTTATTCCAAAACTAAGCTGCTCCCACGCCAATCCTCCAACAATGTAATAATTCAAACGGCCATTATTCTGACCGGAGATCAGATCTGCCTGGTAATCTGCCAGGCCTGGTTCGTTGAGGATAATCTGGCACTCTCCAGATGAAAAAGCGGCCAGCGCCTCTTCACCTCCGTCAACAAAACGAAAAACCAGGGAATCAAACCCTGGAACCTGGTTGGAAAAGGCATGGTAATTCTCATTTTTTTCCAGTGTGATATGATCCCCCCGAACCCATTCAACAACCCTGTAGGCACCCCAGGCAAGGGGTTTCTGGGTTGTTTGTGCAGAGGTCAAGAATTCTTCCCTGGAGAATTTTGACCAGAGATGTTTCGGTAAGGGTGAGAAGAAAAAATCCGGGTAGTCATAAATACCTTTAAAGCCGGGCAATCCTTTCCAAATTATTTCGTCCTCATCGGTCAATTCATACGCAGATGTATAGCGAGTTTTAGCTGGACCGGTATATCCATATATTTGCAGGGCAACCTGATACGAAAATATCGAATCAGCCGGAGTAAGCTGGGTGCCATCTGCCCATAAAAAGCCAGTCTCAGTTAGAAAGACTATTTCAACCTGATCCAGGGTGATCGATTCCTGATTTTCATATACTTGCCAGCATTCGCTGTTGGTGCAGCCAGATGGACGATAGGTAACACCATTGGCCAGAATTTTTATATTGCCTCTGGCATCAACCATGCGGTCACCCGGAAAAACCTCCGCCTCGTCAATTGATACCAGTTCATTTTCCAGCGATGGGATTTGCTCCAGAATAACTGATGACTGTTGAAAATTCACCTGGTCCATGGGATTATCATAAATTGCCTGGCGAATGATATTTGCAGATGTAGAAAGATCACCATATAAAAATAACGAGCTGGGCTCTTCTCCCAGACAGACGGATAAGACCCGTGGGGGGGCAGGGGTTGGCATGGGAGCAGATTCAACAACTTGACTCTTCTTTGGGGAAAATAATTGGGAACCTTCGCCAGTAGCAGAACAGGCCCCAAGTATCAGAATGAATATAATCAGGGGAAATACCAGGAAGCTGCGTTTTAGAACCATGGGATTTTATCTTCTTCAACTTCTCTCATCCGCAAATAGGACCGATATCTTTCCAGATGAATTTCATTATTCTTAATGGCTTCAATCACAGCGCAGTCAGTTTCATGAGTATGGGTGCAATCGCTAAAGCGGCAATTAAATAAGACCCGGCTGATCTCGGGAAAATAACCATCGACCTCTTCCGGTGTGATATCCCAGAGGTCCAATGCTTTTAATCCCGGCGTATCAGCCACATACCCGCCGCCATCCAGTGGAACCAATTTCCTTGAAACGGTGGTGTGTTTGCCCTTCTTTGTTGCTTCGCTAACTTCCTTTACCGCTAATCCCAAATCTGGTTGAATCGCGTTCAGAATGCTGGTTTTGCCAGCTCCGGACGGACCGGCAAACAGGCTGATCTTTCCAACCAGCATTTTCTTTAAAGTTTTGATACCTCGATTTTTTATTGCTGAGGTATAGAGGACTGGATAGCCAATTTTTTCATAATGACCAAAGATATCACGGGCTTTCCTCATTCCAGAAAGATCAATTTTGTTGACCACAATGATAGAGTCAATTCCTTCTTTTTCTGTGATAACCAAAAATCGGTCCAGCATTCTAAGACGAGGTTCTGGTTGAGCCACTGCAAAGACAAAAACCGCTAGATCAGGATTGGCAATGATGACTTGCTGGAATTCTCCCCGGGCAGTTGGAGCCATCCGGTAGATCATGCTTTGCCTGGGTTCAATTTCTTCTATCATACCTGTGCCTGGTTCCTGTTCTGTTACCAGAACCCAATCACCAATGGCCACTAGATCCGCCAATTTCCGTCCCTTTTTCAGCCGTCCCCTGAGCTTGCAGACGATCAAGCCCTGACCGGTTTCAACAGTAAAGAAACCAGATTGAGCTTGAATGACCAGTCCCTTGATTTTTTCAGTCATCTGACCTCGATTCTCTTTCTTTTATTGTTCACCATCTTCTTCTGGAATATACCAAACACCGATCTCTGACTCCCAGGGGTAGTAACGCAGTACCTGATTGAAATAAAGTTCCACTATCCGCCGGAAGATAGGCGCGGCAACATCAGATCCTTCGCCGGCATTCTCTGCTACAACAACTATGGCAATATCGGGTTTGTTCTCATTTTGGTTATTGGTATAACCAGCAAACCAGGCATGGGATTCTCCAGAGCCCGATTCTGCTGTTCCGGTTTTCCCCGCGACAGGAATTTGCAAACCCCTGATCCTGTGATTGGCTGTTCCTCGAGGATTATCAACTACCTGGATCATGGCATTAGTGATGATATTGAGATTTAGATCACTGATGGGCAGCTCGCCTGCTTTTTCAGGTTCAAAAGTGAAGATTTCTTCCCCACCCGAATTACGGATACTTTCCACAAACTGCGGTCGGTAAAGTGTCCCTCCATTACCCAGAGCGGCAATAAACCTAACCACTTGCAAAGGAGTTACCAATGTATCGCCCTGTCCAATAGCCAGATTTGTGGCATCCAGCTCGGAAGTAGGAAACGGAATATCGCCGGGTTCTTCTGCCAGGGTTTCAATCCCGGTCACAGAACCCAGGCCAAATCCATGGGCCATTTCTGCAATAGCATCCTGGTATCCATTAGAGTAGAGTTCAAGTCCGATGTGCCAGAAATAGGGGTTACATGAACGCATCAATCCCTCTGTGAGGGATAATTTCCCACTGGGTGGAGTTTTATCATCCTCAAGGAAATGATCATAGGTCCAGTCAGTCAGCGTCACACCGGGCAAATCTTCGAAGAAATACCCACAGTCATAAATATCTCCCGCCTCGAATACACCTGTTTCCAGACCTGCTGCCATGGTAATGACTTTAAACACCGATCCAAGCGGGTATAAGCCCTGGGTAGCCCTGTTCAGGAAGGGAGTCTTTTGATCCGGTTTGTAATATTCCTGAAGAAGAAAGGATGAATTGTAGTAATCAGAATTAAAGGCATTGGGATCAAAGTGAGGATTGGATGCCATGGCCAAAATTCTACCGGTGTCCATCTCCATCACAACGACAGCGCCATTATAACCATACAGCGCTTTCTGAACATCAAGCTGAAATTCTTTTTCTATAGTTGTGTATATCTCAGATGCAGGGGCTGCTTCTTCGCGAGCCAATTGAGTGATAATCTCACCTTCCCCATCAACCACATATAATATTCCTCCTCGATCACCGGTCAAATAGGATTCTCCCCAGCTTTCCAATCCCTGACCACCAACTTTTTCACCTTTTGAATAACCCAAAATGCGGTAAGCATCAACTTCAGCTTCCTGGATCCAGCGCACATAACCAACCGCCTGGGGAGCAACTCCTCCGCTGAAGTAATAACGACCATCAAAATATCTCAACAATAAACCCTGGGTTGTGTAGGACTCGAGGATACTCACCCTGCCCTGAATGGAGTCCAATGAAATTGCTCCTAGAGGCAGGTACCAATCCACATTTGGTGGATAATCCTCATACATGGCATAAATAACTTCGGGGGGCATGTCCAGATCACGTCCCAACTCATTGAGTAACTTATCCTCTTTATCAGGATTTATCTTGGAAGGAGTGATACCCAGGGAAATGGCTTCAGCATAAGCTGCTATCACACTGCCATCCCGGTCATAAATATTCCCACGAGGAGGAACCAGCCTTGTGAGCTGGAGCATGTTATCCCCTTCCAGTTCCGGGAAGATCAAACCTTTCGACCAATCAATAGACCAGCTGCCTTCTGACAAGGATAGCAAAATGATGATATCCCGCGATAATCTTTCAAGTATCCTGCTGTTGTAATCAACCGTGACTGCTACCTGAGCCTGGATCGGATCAATGAATGAGGACAAGATCACATAATCAAGGGACTCAAGTGCCAGTTCAACCGCGACGTCACTGTAGACCTGGATAAAATCCTCATCGCTGATTGCTGCCTGACTGGTTGGACTTAATAAATCATACATCGCCTGGTAATCACTGTTTTTCCAGTTCTCCAGGAAGGATACCGCTGCGGATTCAACATCCGGCACCTGTGTGGTCTGAATAACTGGCGTTGCCAGTCCTGGAGTTGGCAGATCTTCAACAGGCTGGGTACCATTGGATGTGCTATTGTTGCACCCGGCAAGGAGAATTGCCAGTAAGATAAATGGGATTATTTTTGTCTTCATATTCATTTACTCTGAGTTTATCACCCTGTTTCCGTTAATAATTTATTTTGATATACAGGACATTGATATTTAATCGAAACCTGGCAGTTTTCAGCCACCTGATGATTTGCTTCCACATCCATACTCTTCATTAATACATATAGGTCACAAAGGGGCAAGCCCATTACATTGGCATAACAGTCAGTCATCTGCGGAACAGGATTAAATGATTGGTTTTGAATAGCGTAGGCTCCAGCCTTGTCAAATGGATCCCCGCTATCAATATATGCCTGGATCTCGTCCTCACTATAGTCTCTCATTATGACTTCTGTACTGATCACCCTGGATCTAATTTCCTTGGAGAAAGGATTATAAAGGGCTATTCCGGATAAGACAAAATGATTTTTACCCTTTAATTGTTCCAGGATTCTCCTTGCCTCGTCTTCATCAATTGGTTTACCCAGAATTTCATTATCATCTACTACTATTGTATCTGCCCCAATCACAACAAGATCGTTTAATGAGCTGCCAGCTACTTTATTACCAGCCATGATCGCTTTCTCTTTGGCCAGCCGCTCTACGAATTCTGCGGGTTTTTCACCATTAACGATTATCTCCTCTACTCCAGAGTTGATAATAAAAAATTGGTCAATGAGATTGCGGAGCAGCTCCTGCCGCCGGGGAGATTTTGAAGCGAGAATTACTTCAGTCATAGATAACCAGTAAATTTCCT
>PVMS01145303.1_pt1 | contig 16275 bp, 11 predicted proteins | sample 1853461 | NCBI WGS metagenome assembly PVMS01 (sample SAMN08582032, study PRJNA380276) | Marine sediment metagenome, whole genome shotgun sequencing project. | isolation source: ocean sediment barecode stripped | collected 2017 | reverse complement strand
TCAATAGATTGAACTATTTGAAGTTTTAAACTTAAACTGTAATCCTTTTGTGTTCGCTTTACATAATTTGTTTTCATTACACTGGTTTTTTGTGTAACGCTATTTCAGGACGAGACAATATGAACATAAAAAATCCCCTCACGGTGAAGTGAAGGGATTATAATCTTGAGATTAACAGGGACTATTTAGTCCCTTTTTTAGATTTTGGAATAAATTGATCCACTTCGATATAGTGAGTTTTACCAAATTGTGAAGGCTCTCTTTTTTCAACGACTTTGATGTTGAGGTAGTTTTTACCATCATATTCATAAGTTAATTTTTGAACGTCTTTTTCGTTAAGAATGTCGAGGCAGTTTGCACCTTCTACAAGTGCGTTTCCAAATTTTTCTGATGCTTTAAGATTTTTTCCGATAATAATTTTTGAATTTTTCATGATGTAAGTTTTTAAAGTGAATATTAATTACATACGGAGTTTCAGGGCAAAAAAGAGAAATTACTTTCGGGCGCATCTTGATGCGATCACTTTTAAAAAGTCGGGAAGGATGCCTTAAGGTAAACCCTACTTTTATCAAATGACCTGCCGGAATGTTTTTTATCATTGCCCGACTTTAGAGTGGAATTATGCCTGTTCACGAAAAATGAGAATTCAATCTATGAAAATGCGGAACTGGATAAAAAGAAGCATTAGAAAATTAGAATAAATATAATGATGTATGAGGGCCAAAATTTTCCTATCATTTCAATCTGATTTCAAAAAATTCTTCATATATTTGGACAAATATTGTCCTGAATAATATATCAAGAAAAATTTAGAAATGACGGTACGTGTAGCATTTGGAGAACACTTAAGAATATTAAGGGAAGAACAAGGATTACCAATTAGGAAAGTAGCTGCTGCAATAGACATTGATCCTTCCACACTTAGTAAAATTGAAAGAGGAGAAAGGTCGGCTAATAAAGAAATGATACCCTTTTTAGCTGATTTATTTAATGAAGATGAGGAAATGTTGAGTTTGATCTTACTCAGTGATAAGGTAGCAGACCAACTGATTGAGGAAAAAAATCCCAATGAAATTCTGAAAATGGCCTCAGTAAAAATTAAATATTTAAAGAGCAAGAATCAAAAACAAGGCTCGCTTGACTTTGATAAAATATGACTATTAAAAAACTGGTTCAAAAATATCATTCCAATAGAGATGCGTATCTGAAAAGTGCGTACAATGAAACTCAACTTAGGGTGGACTTTCTTGATCCTTTTTTCGAACTACTAGGCTGGGATATTAAAAATACACAAGGTAAGCCAACTAATGAGCGTGAAGTGTTGCTGGAAGAGCCTTTAAAAGCAGATGCCACCTCTAATACAAAAAAGCCTGACTACACTTTTAGACTTTTTTCTGAGCGAAAGTTTTTCTTGGAAGCTAAAAAACCAATTGTCAAAATTGATACGGACAATGAGCCTGCCAAACAAGTCCGTAGATATGGATTCACTGCTAAACTTAAAATATCTGTTTTATCAAATTTTGAATATTTATCAATATATGACTGTTCTCATAAAGTTGGGGAAGAAGATACATACGCAAAGGCTAGAATAAATATCTATCATTACACAGAGTATGAAGCTGTATTTGACGAGATTCAGCATCAATTGGGGCATAGTGTTGTATATGACGGCCAGTTTGATGAAATTTGGAGTCACATTGAAGCTCAACTCAAATTATCAAGTGTTGACGACCTTTTTCTAAAACAAATAAATGAATGGCGTGTAATACTTGGTAAAGAAGTCTTTTCTCATAAACCTGAGCTTAATGATGAAGAACTAAATGATATTGTCCAATGCTATATTAATAGCATCATATTCTTACGTGTTTGCGAAGACAGAAATCTTGAAACCTATAAAACACTTCTGAATTTTGCAAATAATGAAGACTTTAATTCTCTTATCGCAAAATTCCAGGAGGCAGATCAGAAATATAATGCAGGGCTATTCGATCATGCTTTGATCGAAGAAATAATTGAGGATAATAGCTCTGCGTTCTGGACAATAATCAAACAACTCTACTATCCGGAAAGTACATACTCATTCTCCGTATTTGCTTCTGACATTTTAGGTAATATCTATGAAATATTTCTTAGTGAGCAGCTTAGAATTGTGGATGGAGATATTCAATTGGAGAAAAAGCCGGAGCATCTTGATAGAGACATCGTAACAACACCTACATTTATAATTCAAGATCTTTTAAGACAAACAGTAGTCAGGCACTGTGCCAATAAATCAGATGAAGAAATTTTAGAGTCTTCTTTTGCCGACATTGCATGTGGTTCAGGGGCATTTCTTCTTGAAACCTATCAATTATTACATGATGTTTTGGTGGATTATTATCTTGAAAATGAACCTCAAAAGTTAATTCCAACTTCGGTTGATACATTCAAACTTCCTTTTGAAATCAAAAAACAAATCATTGAAAATTGCATTTTTGGAGTGGATAAGGATTACAATGCTGTAGAAGCGTGTAAATTCGGATTGCTTCTAAAAGTTCTTGAAAATGAAGAAAATGCGACTATTTCCTCCCCTGCATTGCCTAATATAGATGACAATATCCATTTTGGTAACAGTCTCATTGATTCCAGTATAACGTCGGCTGAAAATTTAGAGGCTATTAATCCTTATGACTTCGGAGATACCAAATTTAACGTAATCTTAGGTAATCCTCCATATATGGCAACTGAACACATGAAGCAAATTACGCCTTTGGAGCTTCCTTTATACAAACGTCACTTTTCATCATCCTACAAACAATTTGATAAATATTTTCTCTTCATTGAAAGAGGCTTATCGCTTTTAAAAGATGCTGGGTATTTCGGATATATCGTCCCAAGTAAATTCACCAAGGTTGGAGCCGGCAGTAAATTAAGAGAACTGCTGACATCAAGTGGTTCGATATTTCAAATAATCTCATTTGGGGCAAATCAAATATTTCATAATAAAACAACCTACACATGTCTGCTTATTCTCAAGAATGAAGAACATGAAGAAGTTGAATATTTGGAAGTACAAAACCTTAAGGACTGGAAAATTCGTCATATTGATAAAAATGCTTTTGATAAAATTGATATTAATGATTTGAACAGTGATGGATGGGTACTTGTACCAGCAATCTTAAAGCCAGTTTTTGAAACAATTGAAGCTCAATCAGAACATCTGGAAAACTTAATCGGATCTGATAATATTTATAATGGTATCCAAACTAGCGCGAACCCGATTTACATTCATAAGGCTACAAGGGCAGATGAAGATTATTCATATTTTTCAAAAGATGGAATTGATTGGCAAATAGAAAAAACACTAACCAGACCATATTATAAAACGTCAAGAGGAGCATATAACCTAAATACTTATCGTCCGTTTGCGCCTAATACTTTTGTTATATATCCATATTTAAGAACGGATGAAGGAATAGAATTTGTAGAGATAGATGAACTCGAAGCCAGCTACCCATATGCTTTTGAATATTTCCATCATTACAGAGATAAACTTGATAACGATAAAAGAGATATAAAACCACCTCCAGAAACTGAGGACGAATGGTATCGGTATGGAAGACATCAAAGTCTTGATAAATGCGATGTGCCAGCAAAAATTATAGTTGGTGTACTATCACAAGGAAATAAATATGCCATTGATTACTACGGAACTTTAATATCCTCTGGAGGAACAGCAGGATATTGCATGATTACTTTGCCAGATGATTTTCCGTACTCCATTTATTATATTCAGGCTCTACTTAATTCGAAATATTTGGAATGGTTCTCTGCGTTAATAGGTGAAGTATTTAGAGGTGGATATATTGCGAGAGGTACTAAAGTCCTAAAGAAACTTCCTATCAGAATAATTAACTTTGAAGATAAGGAAGATAAAGCTCAACATGATAAGATTGCCTCTATTCAAAAAAAGTTGATTGATATTAAGCGGCAAATTGATAAGAATTCGGAAAACGATAGAAAACGCGCCCCTTTGCATCGTCAGTTTAACCGCCTAAAGTCAGAGTTAGACCAATCGGTTAAAACATTATACAATCTTGGAAACAGTGATTCACTTATTCCTTTAATCTCAGAAGTCTATGCAACTCATTAAAGAAGCTACAAAAGAGAAGTTAAGGGGTGGTTTTTACACTCCCGAGCCAATTGCCTCATTTATTTTAAAGTGGGCGTTCAATGGTAATAAAGCATTGGATATTCTTGAACCAAGCTGCGGGGATGGTGTTTTCTTAGAAGAAATAAAAAAAGGAAACTATCAGTATAATTCTGTAACGGGTATTGAACTTGAAAAAGAAGAAGCTAAAAAGTCAAAACGCATTGGGTTGAATAAAGCCAATATTATTAATTCTGATTTTCATGCCTATTGTATGGATACAGATCAGCGTTTTGATTTGATTATCGGGAATCCGCCATATATTCGATACCAATATTTTGATAGAGACCAGCAAAAACATGCGTCCGATATTTTTAAAAAGGCCAATTTAAAATACTCCAAACTTACAAACGCCTGGGTGTCATTTGTCGTTGGATCTTCTTTGCTTCTTAAGGAGAATGGAAAGATAGGCTTTGTGCTTCCTGCTGAAATTTTACAGGTTTCCTATGCACAACCGCTTAGAGAGTTCTTGGCTCATTTTTACAACAAGATTAATATCGTTTCATTCGAGAAGTTGGTATTTCCAGACATTCAACAGGAAGTCGTTTTATTGCTTTGCGAAAAGAATAAATCTAATTCACATTTGATTGAGCATTTGGAGCTAAAAAATGCTCAAGATTTAAAAAAATTAAACGTAGCCAAGTTAAAAAGCCCTAAAAAGAGAATTGATTTCAAAGCTAATAAATGGACATTTTATTTTCTTGATCAAAATGAAATTGATTTTTTAGAAAATTTTCAAAAAGAAAAAACCATTTCTCAGCTTGGTGACTTTGCAAAAGTTGAAGTGGGCATTACCACTGGGTCTAATCCTTTTTTTACTGTTCCTCTCTCAACAGTAAAGAAATATAACTTAGAGAAATATGCAAAACCATTAGTTGGCAGGAGCGTTCAAGTTCCGAGTACAATTTTTACGAACAAGGATTGGACTAAAAATCGTGATATTGAAGCGCGAACACATTTATTAACTTTTCCTCTAATGAAAGAGTTGAATGGTTCTCTTGGAGCAAGAGATTACATAGCTTTAGGAGAAGAGGAAAAAATACATGAAGGGTATAAATGTCGTATTCGCGATGAGTGGCAAATCGTTCCATCAATACGTATCTCTGATGCTCTCTTTATTCGTAGAAACAACTTGTATCCAAAATTAATCATTAATAAAGCGCAGGCATTTACAACAGACACAATGCACCGGGTAACAGTAAAGCCAAATGCTGAAATAAAAGCATTGACAGCGAGTTATTATAACTCTCTCTCATTGGCCTATTCAGAAATTTGTGGAAGAAGTCATGGCGGTGGAGTTTTAGAGTTAATGCCAAATGAAGTTGAAAGAATCCTATTACCCTACAATGAAAATAATGCAGAATTATTACCTGTCATTGATAAAATGATTAGAAAGAAAAAGGATATTTCTGAGATACTAAAAATTACGAATGAGAAAATTTTAAAGGAAAACTTCGGATTATCTGATTCTGAAATTGAATTGGCAGATAGTATTTGGAAAAAACTTTCAAAACGGAGATTGAATAGAGGAAAAAAATAGATAGTTATAAGAAAGAAGTATAAGTTATGCACCTCAAAACAGTAAGAATTCGGAACTTTAGACGATTACGCGATGTGGCAATTGATCTTGATCATGATATCTCAATATTTGTAGGAGCAAACAATAGTGGCAAAACTTCTGTTGTACAAGCCTTGCAGCTCTTCTTGTCTTCTTCGCGTGATAAGTTTACCTTTCACGATATTAGCGCTTCGAGTTGGCATGCAATTGAAGAATTTGCCAATGGCAAGGAAGGTGCTTCACTCCCTGAAATTTCTATTGATTTTTGGTTTAGTGTTGAAGATACAGATCTTCATCGAGTAATTGACTTGTTACCGAGCTTGTCGTGGAAAGGAACTTATGTTGGAATACGTATTACATTTTCCCCTTTAGATGCCGATGCAACACTAATGCGTTTTCAACAGGCACAAGCAGAAGCTATTGCCTCAATGGATGGTAGTGGGAGTAAAAATGAAGAAGGTTTTATTCCATTTCCAAAATCACTCACAGATTTCTTAACTGAAGAATTAAAGCAAGAATATGAGTTTCGCTATTATGTATTGGACAAAGCTAAGTTTAATGATGATTTTAAAGAACTAAAGGACTATCAGCCCCTTCGGATATTATCAGATAAGGGTACTACTGGAAAAGTCCGCTCTGGGAAAGATATTATTAATTCACTTATTCGGGTTGATTTTCTTCAAGCTCAGCGTCATCTGTCAGATTCGTCTGGAGGAAGCAGAACCGAGGAACTATCTCGTCATTTGAGCCGATTTTACAAACGTAATCTTGAAAAACGTTCTGATGATTATGAAGCTATGAGAGCTTTATCAGCGTCTGAAAAACTCATGAATTCACACTTGGAAGATGTTTTTGCAGACACTTTGAACAGACTATCAAAACTAGGATATCCAGGTCTCACAAATCCAAGCCTCAAGATTATGTCAGATTTAAACCCTGCTGTTTTGATGAGCAGCCAAGATGGTGCTCAGGTTCATTATATTCTTGATAAAGATTTAACTCTTCCTGATAAGTATAATGGTCTTGGTTTTAAAAACCTAATATATATGGTGGTTGAACTGCTCGACTTACATAACCAGTGGGTTGATATTTATGAAAAAAGACCACCTTTGCATCTTGTGTTTATCGAAGAACCAGAAGCTCATCTTCATACTCAGTTACAACAAGTTTTCGTTAATAAAATACTTGATATATTAACTGACACAGAAGATGCACAAAACTATTCGAGCCAAGTTGTTCTGACAACTCACTCTGCGCATATTTTATATGAACGAGGTTTTCGGCCTATACGTTACTTTCGCCGTGAACATGTAGGTGTACAGCAATCCACATCCGTTCTTAGCCTTTCAAAATTTTATTCCGATACCCAAATACCTACTAGAGATTTTCTGGAACGATATCTAAAACTCACTCATTGTGATCTTTTCTTCGCTGATGCTGCTATTTTAGTAGAGGGAAATGTAGAGCGACTATTGATGCCCCTTATGATAGAAAAAGTAGCTCCTAGACTGAAAGAAGCCTATTTAAGTGTATTAGAAATTGGCGGTGCATTCGGGCATCGCTTCCAAAGTTTGATTGAATTTTTGGGAATAACGACCCTGATTATAACCGATTTGGATAGTGTTCAGGGCTTGCCACCAGTCTCTAAAGAGACTGTTGTTTCTTCCGAGGTTGTTCCTGATACTGACGTTTCTGATATAAATGAACAAGCTGACGTAGAGATTGATGAATATGAAGACATTGATGAAGAAGGTGAGGATGGTGTACCACGAAAAGGAAGTACCTGCCGAGTAGAAATACAGCACGCGGTAACGTCTAATCAGACCCTAATTCAGTGGTTGCCGGCTAAAACGACCATCCATAATTTGCTTGCAGCTACTATTAAAAATAAGACACAAAATCGAGCAGATAATGCTCTTGCCACAGTTCAAGTTTGTTATCAAACAACGGTTACAGTTGAGCGTGGGAAGGAGAACCTTCAACTTACAGGACGCACATTGGAAGAAGCTTTTGCTTTTGAAAATTTAGTTTGGTGTCAGGACATTTCTAATAAGGATTTAAAAATACGTGTTAAATCAAGTGATGAGCCTACTCTTGAATTAACGACCGAGAGACTACATATACGTATTCACAGTAAGAACTTCAAAAAAAACAGATTTTGCTTTAGCGCTACTGTCAAAAAATCCAGAAGATTGGAAAGTTCCAAACTATATTCAAGAAGGTCTTGAATGGCTTCAAAATGAAGTAACATCAGAATCTACTACTAAGACGCTTGTTTCTGACAGTGATACTGAAAAGGAAGAAGTAGCCATATGACAAGTCGCCTCGGAAAACCAGATACCCAAACAGATAAAGCACTTAGGGAGCGATTAAGTAAAAACGGTACGCGTCACTTCATAATGATTGCGGGTGCAGGGTCGGGCAAGACAACATCGCTGATAAAGGCATTAAACCACCTCAAAAAATCTTGCGGTCGTGAAATGCAACGATTAGGTCAACAAATTGCGTGTATAACCTATACAGAAGTTGCAGTTGAAGAAATTTCAAATGATGTTGGTCATGATCCTTTGTTCCATGTCTCTACCATTCACAGCTTTCTATGGTCAGTAATTAAGCCATTTCAGAATGATTTACATGCTTGGGTACACGAACGCCTACTTGAAAAAATCAGTGTGGCACAAGCCAAGATTGATAAACCGCGAACTCGTGATGCAACAAAAGTGAAAGAACGTGATAATATTATTCGATATAAACAGCAATTAGAGGCCATTAATACAGTAAAACGATTCACTTATAGTACCGGAAGTGACTATGCGAATGGTGTGTTAGGACATAGTGATATTTTGAAATTAGGCCCGTATTTAATTGTTGAACACGAATTAATGCGAACGATAGTTGCTCAACGTTTTCCTGTAATCTTTGTGGATGAAAGTCAAGACACTTGGCCAGATTTTGTTAATGCGTTAAAAATATTGGCAGAAAATTCTACACAAAAATTTTGTCTTGGATTCTTTGGAGATCCATTACAAAAAATATACATGACAGGGGTTGGTGACATAGCTCAAGAAGAGAATTGGCAAGTTATAAAAAAACCAGAAAATTTCCGATGCCCGATAAGTGTACTCAATGTTATAAATAGAATTCGCGCCGAAGCAGATGGACTGCAACAAACACGCGGTCGTATGATTGACACAGAAGGTGTCTTAACACCTGTTCAAGGCACTGCTAGATTATTTATTGTCCCTGCCGATGATCAACGATCAGGACGTTTAAGAGGAATACGAACTTGGTTGTCTGAACATAATAATGACCCTCTCTGGTTAAGTGACGAAGAAGAAGGTGACGTTCGAATGCTTGTTATTGTACACCGGATTGCTGCACATAGACTTGGTTTTCCTAATCTATATTCCGCCCTGAATGATAGAGCACCTGATAATCTAAAGACTGGTATCATTGATGGTACAGCTTGGATTGTGCGGCCGCTTTTACGTTATCTGTTACCACTTCTTAATGCGTATCGTCTTGGTGATGATTTTAAAGTAATGGCATTATTAAGACAATATTGTCCCCGTTTTGAATTTGAACGATTGGTTGATCATGACACAGCCACTTTGTTGGAATCCCTTAAAGCAGATATTTCGTATTTAAACGATCAATTATTGGATAACGATACCGTTAAGATTGGAGATATAATAAAGTTTGTGAATGATTGTGAACTCGCGGAACTAGACGAACGATTTGAACCGGTTCTAACCAATTTTAATTTAGGCTCAGCAATTCCAGAAAACACACCAGAAAATTCCCCCCTCAGGTTTATGGATTGTTTTGCAAAGGAACTTTGGGGATATAGAACTTATATTGAAGATCAGTCACCATTCTCGACACAACAAGGTATTAAAGGAGCAGAATTTGATCGTGTTCTCGTGGTTATAGATGATGAGGAAAGCACGGCTACCTCTTTTTCATATGGTAAGTATTTCGGACTAATGCCTCTATCTGACAGAGACAGGGAAAACCTCGCAAATGGGAAGGAAACAGTCGTAGATAGAACTCGTAGACTATTTTATGTCTGTTGTTCACGAGCAATTAGTGACTTGGCGGTTGTGATATTTAGCCCAGATGTTACTTCAACACATACCATTATGTCGGCTAAAGGCTATTTTAAAAATGAGGATATTCACTGTTTAGATATCTAATTATAAAAGAAAATAGAAATTATTTTAAAATAATTAAAGTGCAGATACTCCCAAAATTTGTCTGTTTAATAATTATATTTGATCTGGTAAAACAAACGAACTACACCATGAAAAAGAAACTAATATAAATGAGCCAACAACTAAAAAATAAAATTGAAGCAACAGACACAAGTATTAATAAACTGCTTAAGGATCAGAAGTTTTATATAGACTATTTTCAGCGAGAGTATCGTTGGGAAGAAAAACACATTAAAACACTTATTGAGGATTTAACAAATACCTTCCTAAAATCCTACAAAGAAGGAGATAAGCCCCAAGAAGTAGCGAATTACCAAAATTATTATTTGGGCCCGGTTGTCTTTAGTGTAAATCCTGAAACAGCTAAAAAATCAATTATCGACGGGCAACAACGAATTACTTCAATTACGCTTTTACTTATCTATCTTAATCATCAGCAAAAGGATTTTTCTGAGGAAGAAAAAGTCTCTATTTCCGAATTAATATTTTCTGTTAAGCATCGTGTGAAGTCTTTTAATATGACTGACGAAAACCGAGAAGAATGTTTAAAAGCTCTTTTTGAGAACGGTAGTTATACTCCGAATGATGATGATGATGAAACGGTTATCAATATGGTTGATCGCTATCAGGATATACACGATTCTTTTCCTGAAGAAATAAACATCACAGCTCTACCATACTTCATTGATTGGTTTATTGAGAATGTCGTCATAGTCGAAATTACTGCCTACTCAGACGAAAATGCCTACACCATATTTGAAACTATGAATGATCGTGGGTTAAATTTGACCCCAACAGAAATGCTGAAAGGTTATGTGTTGTCAAAGATTACAGACCGTCAAAAACGGAATGAAATCAATGATATTTGGAAAACTCAAATGACTAAACTACATGATTTTTCAAAAAATGCAGATCAGCGTTTTTTTCACGCATGGTTTAGGGGAAAATATGCCATAAGTATGCGTCCAGGAAAAGCTGGTTCCAAAAATCAAGATTTTGAGTTAATAGGTTCCAGATTTCATAGTTGGTTTAAAGACAATCATCAGAGTTTGTTCGGCTTAAATAGTGCAGATGATTTTTATGAATTCTTCAAGGAATATTTCCCATTTTTTGTGAAACATTATTTAAAAACATGGCAAGCAAAACAAGAATATAATTCAGTCATGCCACATTTAACTTACATAAATAATTGGGGCTTTGCAGAATCCTTACAGGAACCAATGTTATTGGCTGCAATTAATTACGGGGATCGAGAAGAATTAGTAGAGCGGAAAGTTGACGGTGTTGCACGTTTTATTGAAACTTTTACAGTAAGAAGAAGTGTAAACTATAAAATGTTTGGGCAAACAACTATCAAATATACTATGTTCAATATCATTAAGCTCATCAGAAATAGTGAACTGAATGATTTGTATTCTAATTTGACAAAGGAGATACATGAAATCCCACAGGATTGGGATGCTATAGAGCATTTTCGCTTGCATGGAATGAATAGAAAGTTTGTAAAACATTTGCTTTCTCGAATTTCAAGCCATTTAGATAATTTAGTAGGAAAAGATAGTAACTATGTAACCTACCATCACCCAAAAGGAATACAGTTCGAATTTGAACATATCTGGGCATACAAGTTTAATGAACACAAAGACGAATTTGACCAAATAACAGATTTTCAAGATTGGAGAAATACTATTGGCGCATTGATATTACTCCCAAATGGTACTAATCAATCTTTCAATAGTGACAAATACGGAGATAAGATTGGACACTATCTCAAAGAAAACACTTACGCCCAAACGCTGCATCCAAACTATTATGAAAAAAACCCCAATTTTTTAAAATCAACTTCTGTTCAGGAATTAGATTTTGGGCCTCATGAAAATTTCAAGATAGTAGATATTGCTCAAAGAACAGCTCTGGTTCAAAGAATATGCAAACAAATATGGACTACCGACTATTATCAAATAGAAGAATAAACCTTAGATAATCATTCTGCGTTACTTGAAAAAAGGGTCTTAGGGCTTTGGCTTAAGCTGTTAGTGGAACTGACACTCTTATTGTTCATGGTATGCAGAATGATGTCTTTTGTGAAAGTCGGCTATTGAGCAATATGGTTCGAGTCTGCAAAACATACAATTTGTTTTAGGTATGTTTTAGGTAAACAAAAAAGCCGAAGCAAAAACTCCGGCTTTTTAAAAATGTACCAAAGGCGGGAATCGAACCCGCACGCCTTTAAAAGCAACGGATGTTGAATCCGACGTGTCTACCAATTCCACCACTTTGGCAATTCAATATTTTAATTTCAAGGACGGATTTTGAATCCATGGTGGTTTATTTTGGAACCCAATTATGAGGAAGAAGTTTATCAATTTCGTTTGCCTTGTATTCCGGCAAACGATTCAAGACATCGTTGAGTCAAGTAAAGAGATTAACATTGTTAGCTTTGCAGGAAACAAAAAAAGAGTATATCATTGCCGCATGTTGGCCCCTGCTCCCGCTATCCCGATAACTAACCGGTATGTACTTAGTGGCGGTAATGAGTATTAAAAAAGATAATTCATAATAAATTTGTGATTTCTTTATGTTTTCCTCTGCGCAGTATGTTGTCATACAACTGCTTTAAACAAAATAATTATAATTTAATTGAATGAGGAAAACAGTAATAAAACGGTTTCTATTTATTTTATGTTTGTTTATACATAAAAAATTAAAACTATGGCAGTAAAACATTTACCAACAAAAGAAGTTCATAAAGGACAAAAGGGTGGAAATACAGGTTGTGGCTTCGATACAAAAGAACATTCGGATCATTGGGTTAATACTTATGCAATAATTACTTGCAATAAAAATGGATGTAAAAATTAAACTTATAGAAAAATAAAGCTAAGCTCCGCTCCGTGATTCCATTAGTTATCGGAACTCCAGATCCGATGGTTATCGGGTTTGTGGTATAACAAACAAACAATTAAACGAGCATAACATTTCTGCTTGTTTTTTTATTACTGAATTGTTTAAGTATCTTGAGGGCTTTAGTACAAATTAATCCTTATCCTTTTAAGTGAGCGCCTGACTTTGGTGGGAGTACCCATCACTAGGAGAGGCATGGTTTCTTTTAGATATACCACTTGACCGTTTCGCAATGTATTATAACGATTCCATTAAGAAAAATTATAAATCTCAACAATAAGGAAAACCGTAATAAAACAATTCTCAATTATTTTATTTTTAGAAATAATTCTAATTAACTAATTAGAATCTTTAACAAATATTATAAACAGTACATTTTATAGAGATATAACAAGTTACATTCTATAAAAATTAGCGTGATTTAAAGGAAAATTCCATTGATAAGAATGATGCGAGATTATAAGAATATTTACTGTACAGTCTTACCCGAAGTTTTGGCTTGTTTAAAGGGGGCATTTCACTCGGGGAAAATTTGAGTATGTTTAGAGTGGTAAAATAAATTGTCTGAATAACTTAGAAATTAGTGATATGCCCGGAAATGGTTTTGTACGAGGAGAAAACAAAGCTAGTTTTACAGAAATATAACAATGGCTCATAATACATTGCTACATTTTAGTAAATTGAAAATTAATATTAAAAACAAATACCAACTAAAAAGAAAAGATCTCGTTAAACAGTTTTGTCTGCCGCTTAAAAGTGCCTCCATAATTATTCCGGTGAGATGTCGGTACACTCGGAGCGAACGCGCCAAACAAAACTGTCAGGCCACAACGATATTATAGCAGAGAACGTTGGGCGTCATTGAAAAAAACCGTAAATAATGAAATTTGAAGTAATAATTAATGAACTATTTGATCTTGTAAATCTTGACAACACGCTAAGTCCTACTGATAATAAATTTGTTCTTGGAATTATTAATGATTTTGAAGATGGAAAATGGAGGTTTGATAAATTTCAAAAATACATTTGGAATAACATAAAAGAAACAGCATTAAGCCATAATGAAAGAAAAGCATTATTAGAAGAAGGTGAAGATTCTGTTTTGACAGAATCTGCGAAAAATTTACGCCTTGTAGAATCTATAGATGCAATTGGAAGAGGAAGTGAAATTGCAGAAATTGTACTATATGGAATTATGAAAGACCACTATTCTGCACTACCAATCGTTCCGAAAATATTTTATAAGCAAAATAAAAAAGATGAAGCCAAAGGTTCAGATAGTGTTCACATTGTAGTGGAATCTGAAACCACATTTTCTTTATGGTTTGGAGAGTCTAAATTTTATAATAGTATCGAAATGCTCGATTAGATAAAATTGTAGAATCAGTTAAGGACTCTATTAGCCTAAACAAAATTAAAAAGGAGAACAGTATAATAACCAACTTGAGTGATATTAACAATTTTGAAGAAATCTCAGAGGAATTAAGAGAAAAAATAAAGAAGAGTCTTTCACAAGATGAGTCAATTGACAACATTAAGCCAATACTGAATATACCAATTCTGTTATTATATGAATGTAACAAAACTAAATCGGTAACAAGTTTATCAGACGATTACAAAAATGAGGTAATCGAATATCATAAAGAGAGAGCAACTCAATATTTTAAAAAACAAATTGAAAAATGTAATGAAGTTCATTTGTACGAAAAAATCAAATTTCATATAATCTTATTCGCAGTTGCAGACAAAGGGAAAATAGTAGATAAGTTCATCCAAAAAGCAAAAATTTATAGAAATTAAAATGCAAGAACAAGTATTTGAAAAATGCCACATAATCAATGAACTTTTGATTTCGGATAAAGAAAACAAGGCTAGACAGCAACTTATTAAACTTTTGGATTTCCATAACAATAATCAAATAGAATATAATCCATTAGTAAATCATTTGATTAGGGAAACTGGACTTTTTCCCTACTTAGAACCAGAAACCTCAAATTGGGAAGAAAGATTTATATATAATGCTTTTAAAGTTGATGTTGGAGAACAAGAACCTTTAACACTTCACAGAGAGCAATCGTTCTTGCTAAAAAAACTTTTAGAAGGTAAAAATATTGCAGTTAGTGCACCGACAAGTTTCGGAAAAAGTTTTGTAATTGATGCGTATATCAAATTAAAGAAGCCCAACAATGTTTTAATAATTGTGCCTACGTTGGCTTTAACAGATGAGACAAGAAGGAGATTATATAAAAAATTTGCGAATGAGTACAAAATCATTACTACGTCAGACGTTGAATTAGCAAAAAAAAATATTTTTATTTTCCCACAGGAAAGAGCATTGAATTACATAAATATTGTTGATTCATTTGATATAATGATTGTTGATGAGTTTTATAAAGCCGGCTACAAATTTGATAAGGAAAGATCTCCCAGTTTAATTCGTGCAATGATTAAATTAGGTGCCAAAGCAAATCAAAAATATTATTTAGCACCTAACATTTCAGGTATTGATGATAATCCTTTGACAGAGGATATGGAATTCTACAGATTGGATTTCAATACTGTTTATCTTGAGAAGCATAATCTTTATACTGAGATTGAAAACAATAACAATGCTCAAAAGAGTAAAATTCTACTTAATATTTTGGACGAAAATAAAACCAAATCACTTATATACGCTGGCACATATTCAAATATAGATAGCCTATCAAATCTATTTCTGACATCATTTAACGAACTTGAAAATTCTCTACTCTCTTTATTTTCAAACTGGCTTGGGAAAAATTATGATGTAAATTGGAGTTTAACTAAACTAATTAAAAGAGGCGTTGGTGTACATAATGGAAGATTACACCGTTCGTTAAGCCAAATACAAGTTAGATTATTTGAAGAAAAAGACGGAATAAATAATTTAGTATCCACTTCTTCAATCATTGAAGGGGTAAACACCTCTGCTGAAAACGTTATTATATGGAGAAACAGGAAAGGAAGTGCTAAACTTGATGATTTTACTTATAAAAATATAATGGGAAGAGGCGGTAGAATGTTTAAGCATTTTATAGGTAAAATATACATTCTTGAAAAACCACCAGAGCAAGAAAGGACACAATTAGATATTCCTTTTCCCGATGAAATAATTGGAGATTTAGGTGAAGAAAAATACAAAGGGTTATTGACAAATGAACAACTTGCTAAACTAAAAATATATCAAGATGAAATGTCTGACCTCATTGGTGTTCAAGTATATGAAAGATTAAGAAATGAATCTGCTTTTCAATCTAGTAATTCAGACCTCATAAAAGAAATTGCAATTGACTTATCGAGAAACCCAAGTGATTGGAATGGACTACATTATTTAAATGAATTTAAACCTAAAAATTGGGATAGGTTACTTTATAAAATAATCAGACTCC
>PVMS01069429.1_pt1 | contig 16275 bp, 15 predicted proteins | sample 1853461 | NCBI WGS metagenome assembly PVMS01 (sample SAMN08582032, study PRJNA380276) | Marine sediment metagenome, whole genome shotgun sequencing project. | isolation source: ocean sediment barecode stripped | collected 2017 | reverse complement strand
TTAGCCAGTTAATTCTTAAACGGATAGAACGATGACCGCCAAAGAAATGATATCTGTAAAAGACGCGCTTGAGATTATTCTTCGTGATATTGAGATTCTACCATCTGAGAAAGTGCCCTTGGGCGAAAGTGTTGGTAGAATCTCAATATCACGAAGAATTATCTCAAGCGCGTCTTTAACAGATATCATTTCTTGGGCGGTCATCGTTCTATCCGTTTAAAAATTAACTGGCTAATCGGCCGTCGAGTTCAAGATTCGAGGCCTCCCCTTTCATCGCCCCCAATACATTCTCGATATGCTCCCACAGTGATAACTGCCCATCGAAACAAAATCGACTAAGATCTTCCGTCGCCTCTTCAACATGCTGGCGATCGACTCCCGCAGCAAAACGCTTATCCTTCCATTTTTTCCGAACCGATTTGATACTCACATCACGGATATCTTTAGATGGTCTTACAAGGGCGGTGGCGATCAGCAGACCGGTGATTTCATCACTAGCTAACAAAGCAAAGTCGACAGCTTTCTCCCTCTCAATTCCAGTTCCTTCCGTGTAGTGGGACAGGATTACCCTCACCGTCTCGTCATCCCAGCCTTGCTCCAGCAATATTTTCGAGCCTTCGGTAGGATGATGATTGAGGTTTGGATGGATTTCCCAATCGAAATCATGAATCAATCCGATGATCTCCCAAGATTCGGGGTTTTCGTCGAGAAGTTCAGCATAAAAACGCATTGCCGCCCCAACAGAAAGCATATGTCGACGCAGCCCCCAATCTTGAACATAGTCACAGACAAGGTTCCAGGCTTCATCCTTATTTTTCATACTTACGATTTTACCCCTCCCCCAACTAAATCAGTCGGTGAAAATATTCATTTAGCCTTACCCGCGGCCGCCGCAGTCACACCCTCCCCCTTCATGCTTTGAACAGCCGCTGGCGGCCTTTTTCTCTAGGGCTTCCAGTTCCTCCAAGGGTTCAAATTCATGGCGAAACACCTCTATCCTTTCACCATCAACATCGACAAGCACGGAATCGCGAAGGACCCGGACATCAATCACTTTACCTTCGCCCAGCGGTGTCCCTATTCGTTTTCCTCTTTTCGGTAGACTTTTCTTTGCAATCACATACTGTTCATACTCGTAGACGAGGCAGCAGCGGAGCCGCCCGCACATACCCGTGATCTCCTGAGGGCTTAGGGAAATACCCTGTTCCTTGGCCATTCGAATGGAAATTGGACTAAATTCAGTAAGGAATGTTGAGCAGCATCGTGGCTGACCGCAAACGCCATGACCTCCCAATATCTTTGCAACATCCCTCGGGCCAATCAGCAGCATTTCAACACGAGCTCGAAAAGATTTCCGGAGTATAGTTCGAAGGTTTCGTAGGTCTAATTTTTTGTTTTCTGTAGCGTATAAAAATGTTAGCCAGGAACCATCAAAGCTATATTCCGCTTTTACGAACTTCGCGTTCACAATTCCCAGGTCGCTTGCTTTGTGTCGGCAGGTGATTAGGGCATCCAGCTCCTTCTGCTCCCAAACTTGTTTGACTACGAGATCTCGAGGCGTTGCCTTGCGTTCGATGGTTTTCAGATTGCGCCGCTTATTTACCTGATCTTGTTCGACAAAAGCGATCACCTGGCCAAGCTGTCGGCCGCGCCTGGTTCCAACAATTACATGATCGCCTGGGGAAATGCTGTCCCTATCACCATTGAGTCGAAAGTGATATAGCTTCCCTAGTTTCTGAAAACGAATTCCCATTACGTCAGGCATAATTTAACCTATCATCTCAATAGGTATAAAGGCTGATTGATTAGCGAGGGTTAAAACGCTAACGCGAGCGGCGATCATTGGTGCGATTTCTGCAAGAGCCTTTCCAGCCGGGGACTCAGGAGAGGCGATAACTATTGGATCACCGCTGTCACCGCCTTTCCTGACATTAGCATCAAGAGGAACAGAGCCAAGATAATCTACGCCATTCTGGAGCGCTAACTGTTTTCCAGCGCCCTCTCCAAAAAACTCTCCACTCATATTTTCAATAATGCCGATGATTGGCACTTCCAACTTCTCAAACATCTTCAGGCCGCGCAGGGCGTCAGCTGCCGCAACCTGCATCGGTTGAGTAACAACAATCGCCCCAGAGAGAGGTATTGATTGGGCCAAAGACAGCTGTGCATCACCGGTTCCAGGGGGTAAATCGATTATCAAATAATCTAATTCTCCCCAGTCGACATCGACCAGAAGCTGCCGTATCGCACTGTGGAGCATCGGACCACGCCAAACAATTGGCTGGTCTGGTTTGGTCATAAATGCCATCGACATGACCTTCACCCCATACTTCTCAGCCGGCACTATTTTACGGTTTCTTGGCGGAGGCATGGACTGCAAACCCATCATCATCGGGACGTTCGGCCCTAGTATGTCCGCATCCAACAAGCCAACAATAGCGCCTGAATTAGCTAGGCTAATGGCCAGGTTTACCGCAATCGTTGTTTTACCGACGCCGCCCTTCCCGCTTGAAACCGCAATGGTAATTCGGAAATTCTGGCCAATTTGTTGATTTATTCGATTATCACTTGGAACTGTTGCGTCCCAATTTATAGTCACATTATTTATGCCATCAATTTGAGCAAGAGCCCTTCTTGCATCTTTCTCCATTACAGATTTTAAAGGACAGGCAGGCGTTGTTAGCATAATCGTAAAGCTGACGTCATAATCGTTGATTTTTAGGTGCCGAATCATATTAAGAGATACTAAATCTCTGTGTAGCTCTGGTTCAATAACAGTCGATAAAGCTTCGAGAACTCTATCTTCGTTTATGTCGTTGTTGGTTAGATCTTTTTTCATATTACCATTGGAACTCTATTTATATAATCGATTTCATCAGGGATCAGCCCTGCCCCCGATAGTATAGTTGGCGAGCATGATCATCACTCAGAGAAGGGGCGGGTTTAGCCTGGTCGTCCTTAGCCCTTCTTTTACCCTTCGATGCCTTCGCCAAATCTCTCGCTGCTTCCTCGGCCAAGGCTCGTTTATTGGCTATCTCCCGCCAATAGCTGATTGGCTTACTGAGTCGCTCCTTATCATGTATATGGGCTGTGCTCCTGTCGTAGCTAGCCAATTCATAATCATGATCCATTTTAATTGCGTCAAAAGGACAAAACTCAACACAATAGCCACAGTTCATGCAGATATCAATATCTATATAAAATTTTTCAGGTTCCGGCTTAGGTCTACCATTTGGCAGCTTACCTCGCACGATCCAGATACATTGGGGGGGACAAACCTTAGCACAAATGCCGCAAGAGGTGCACCAGTCATGGCCCCAGCTTTGGCCAGGGAGCGGATCGTCAGTCACAAGAAACGGTATAAATCGAAATCTTTCAGGAACCGGAAGCTTCTCTTCAGGATAAAAAACGGTGATAGCGCCGCGGCCATGCAAACTCTGGCGAACTTCAAGGGCTTCATCGTTGTAATATCGTCCGCCCCTGGATAGCCAAAATAAATCATCAGCATATGTTTGGACAAAATGCTTAAGTGTCACTGCCATGCCCTTGACGATGCCAACTCCGTACATAATTTCTCCTAAAAAAGCTGTGCGATGCTAAAAAATATCTATCGCCACAGCCAGTTACCGGTCAACCTCTCCCAAGACAATATCTATGCTTCCAAGAATGCCAACGATATCAGCCACTTTATGCCCCTTAGCCATCTTTCCCAAAGGCGTTAAATTAATAAAGGATGGCGCCCTGATATGGTAGCGGTCGGGATTCGATGCCCTCCGCTTAGCCATCAAATAATAACCCAGCTCACCTTTTGGATTCTCGACACGTCCATAGGCATCTCCGCCCTTAACACGGATAGCGTATTGGGCTTTGCCTGATAAAATTGGCGCTCCCTCAGTCTCCTTGATATAGACCAAAACCTGCCGGAGAATTCGCAGACTCTGCTGCATTTCATCTATGCGAATCAGGTAGCGATCATAGATGTCCCCGTTATATCGCACAGCTACGTCAAAATCGAGCTTTTCGTAATAAGAGTATGGATCAGCTCTCCTGACATCATAAGGTACACCAGAAGCTCTCAATACTGGGCCTGCAGTACTGTATGCGATAGCATCTTCGGGGGACAAATAACCAACGCCTATGCTTCTAAACCTGAAAATCTCGTTATTAGTGATATATCGATCTAGCTGGTCTAAGGCTTTTGGTAATCTTTCGTTTATAAGGTCATCTAAAAAAGACATTGTCGGCTGAGCGCGAACCATGTCCGGTAAATCGTAAGCCACACCCCCGAAACGCATGTAATTGCACATCATTCGAGAACCAGTCGTTGCCTCAAACAGATCCAGGACGAGCTCTCGCTCAATATAGAGATATAACATAGGTGTCTGCAACGCCCCGAGATCGTTGAGTAAGAACCCCAGCGCCCAGGCATGGTTGATAATTCTAGTAAGTTCAACCATTAAGATCCGCAGCCATTCAGCCCGTTCGGTAACTTCCGCATCCATGAGTTTTTCAACAGCTAAAACATAACCGTGATTGTTGGACATCGCCGAAATGTAATCGAGTCGATCTGTATACGGGATGTTCATAATGAAGGTGTTGCGCTCACCAATTTTTTCATGATTGCGATGTAAGTAGCCCATTACCGGCTTAAGTTCAAGAACAGTCTCGCCGTCTAAGGTCACAACCATGCGGAAGACACCGTGAGTGGAAGGATGTTGGGGTCCAAGGTTCACTGTGACCTTGTCGGTTTTTAATCCAGGCGCTGCATCTCTTGTCATGGTTACGCCAGCATACAATTCAGCATCCACTTCAAAATTAACACTTTCAGGGATCCAGTTTTCTGGATATTTAACGTTCTTGCCATATGGATTGTGTTCTTCAGCTCGGGTAACGTTACCGATTGGCCACCTGCTGCCAAAGGGTTTTTGGTCGGCTTCAAAGAATGGCTCTTTCCAATCCTTCCTCATCGGATGTCCATGAAAGCCTTCCCAAAGCAGAATTCGACGAAGGTCGGGGTGACCTTCAAAATGAATTCCAAAAAGATCCCAAATTTCACGCTCTTGGAAATCTGCTCCCGGCCATATGTCGATGAGGGAGGGAACTACCGGGTTTTCTCGATCAACCTGGACTTTCAGGGTTAAAGATCCACCCCCTTGGTCAATGCTATAAGTATGATAGACAACCTCCATCTTGTTGTCTTCAATTAAATCTACGCCGGTTACACTTGATAAATAGTTAAATCCCAGCTCATTCTTTACATAGGCCGTAGTTTCTTCTAATTTCTCAACTGAAACTATTAAACCAGAAAATCGTTCCCGAGCATCATCCACGATATCGTCCGGAAACCGTTCTTTTAGCATTGTGGAGGCTAATTCAACAGGATCAATTGCTTCTACAACAGGGTTAGCTAACTCAGCTTTTGTTTCATCCATTGATTGACCTAACATCATTCGTTGACCGAATTTTCACAAAAAAAGTGGGCTATTCTTTTGAATCCGCTAATTCGGAATCTGAACTCATTCCTTGAGCGTGGCGGCTGGCCTCAGCGTTGATTAAATCAAGCTGCCTTAAATCTATTAGATCCGGCCCCAAGACTGGTATAGGTATAAAATCAGCAGGTGACTCTTTACGATACCACGGAACTGTAAGGATAGACTGTTCATCTATCTTTTCTTGAAGGCTGATGAGTCCGAAGATTAGCGCCTGAGGTGTGGGAGGACAGCCCGGGACATAAACATCAACTGGTATCAATTTGTCCACACCATCCAGTACATTGTACCCTTCCTTGAATGGACCCCCACCATTTGCACAGGCGCCCATGCTTAGAACATAGCGGGGTTCTGGCATCTGATTATACAAACGAACAATTGTCGGTATCATCTTCTTAGTAACTGTCCCAGATACGATCATAAGATCAGCTTGTCTGGGAGTCGCCCTGAATAATTCCATACCAAATCGGGCAAGATCAAACCTACTTGAGGCCGTACATATCATCTCGATGGCACAGCAGGCTAGACCAAATCCCATCGGCGAGATGGAATTTCGACGAGACCAATTATAAATCTTATCAATAGTGGTGATGAATATATTGTTAGCTACCTTGTCAGGTATAGGAATATCTGAGGTTAGAGGTTTATTAGCTACCGTCATTCGTTTGTTAACTCCTCATACCAGGCAATTTGTATATCTATTAATATTCTCTCATTTGCTAGCTCAGGGAAGTCCTTAAAACCCTGTAAAGTTGGAACTATATCAGCTAGCTCGTGCAAGCCAACTTCATCGGGATCCTTTTCTGGGTAAGCGTCAATCAAGGCGACAGCGATCGCATAGGTGGAATCCCAGTATAGTGCGGGCAATTTTCTTTTGATCGCTTCCAAATTATGTATAGTGGATGGTAATCCTGCGCCAACCGATAGGTGCAGATGTCTTTGCTGTAATACAACGGCGTCTATAATACATCATAGTAAACACCACGACTAATAGCTGATGAACTAGTTCATAATATATTTTTCGAACGGATCCAACACCTAGCTTTTCTTGTACACATGCGAATTGCTCTTCTCTCGCCCTATCACGGTGGCAGCCATAAATATTGGGCCGATGGTCTTATAAATTACTCCAACAACGATATTTTCCCCCTAACCCTACCTGCCCGCTTTTGGAAATGGAGGATGCATGGAGGCGCCATAACGTTAGCTAGAAAATTTAATGCTTCTTCAATCAAGTTCGATCTTATATTGGCCACAGATATGGTGGATTTGACCACCTTTCTTGCACTAACAAGAGAGAGGATAAGTAAAACGCCGGTAATCTTATATATGCATGAAAACCAACTGACTTATCCGCTGCCACAAGAGCCAGACCGGGGACCGATGCGAAGACAGAGGGGTGAGCGTGATCTTCATTATGCTTTCATCAATTTCAGCTCGATGTTGGCGGCCGATCATGTCATGTTCAACTCAAGATTCCATAGGGATCAGCTGCTAACAAAATTGCCATCATTCCTCAGTGGATTTCCCGAGCAAAATGAAACTGTGACACTGGCAGAGCTCAATGAAAAGAGCAGCGTATTTCCTGTTGGTTTAGATGTCCCAAATGATTCTCCTAAGATAAGTCTAGATTATGATGAATCCACCCCACTTATTGTCTGGAACCAAAGATGGGAATATGACAAGAACCCTAAGGCGATGTTTGAAACTCTATTTGAACTGGCCAACAAAGGGCTATCCTTCAATATCGCGATATGTGGCCAAAACTTCCGGAACAAACCTCATGAATTTGATCAAGCAATCGAGGTTTTATCGGACCGAATCGTGCATTTTGGCTATGCGGAATTGGATGACTATTACGCTATATTACAATCAGCCCATGTGACTTTCTCTACTGCCATACACGAATTTTTTGGCATAGCCGTTTTGGAAGCCATGGCTTGTGAAACGTATCCGGTGCTGCCAAACAAACTCTGTTATCCTGAAATATTGCCGTCTCGATTTCACGATGCATGTTTGTATAGTGATCATGGTCAGCTTGTAGATAAATTGACATGGGCGCTTTTGAATAAAGATCTTGCGAGAAATGTGGCTAGCGAAATAGCCGTGGCTGTACAATCTTATCAATGGTCAGCTCTCGCACCCAATTTTGACCAGATCCTGGAGGACTTGGCTAACTTCAGATAATAATTTTTTCGTTTTGAAGGGCATGATATAATGCCGCCGATTTTTCCTAGAACGCATTTCTTATGTTCAAGGGGTGCAATTAATTAATTGCCAGAAAATGATTATCCAAAAGGAATTATTTAATGAGTGATCTTGCCCAAAAGCTGCCACAAAAAATAAGGCAGTTAGAAGACCTAGCATATAACTTATGGTGGAGCTGGAATCCCGAGGCTAGGGCCCTATTTAGACATTTGGATTATCCACTTTGGTCTAAATCTGAACATAACCCCGTCCAATTGTTAAAGGAGATATCGAAGGAAAAACTCGAACAGGCGGCAAAGGATTCTTTGTTCTATAGTCACTATAACAAGGTGATGCTTTCATTCAAGAGGGAATTAGAGGATGGACATACGTGGTTTCCGAAAGAACATCCTGATTTATCAGATCAACAAGTAGCCTATTTTTCGGCCGAATTTGGTATCCACAACTCATTACCTATCTACTCCGGTGGTCTAGGAATTCTATCTGGGGACCATGCAAAAGAGGCTAGCGATCTAGGAATTCCATTGGTTGGGGTTGGTTTTATGTACCCCCAAGGGTATTTCAGACAGCGCATTCCCTCTCATGGATGGCAAGAGTCTGTTTATGAGCAGCTAGATTTAGGCCGAGCCCCCATTCGGAAAGTTAAACAGGATGACGGAACTGATGTTAAAGTATCAGTTCATATGGGTGACCATACTGTGTGGGCTAGAATTTGGCGGGTTAATGTCGGGCGCACACCCCTTTACTTATTAGATACGGATGTGGATGAAAATGATCCCTGGGACAAGGAACTTTCCGCTCGCCTCTATTCCGGCGACATCGAACTGCGCGTACGCCAGGAGATTATGTTAGGGATTGGGGGTGTAAGGGCTCTCAGACATCTGGGCTACCAGACATCTGTATGGCACATGAACGAGGGTCATTCCGCCTTTTTAATTTTGGAAATTATCCGTGAAAAGGTTTCTGAGGGAGCGAACTTTTCGGAAGCTGCAGATGATGCCAAGGCCCATTCTTTATTTACTACACACACGCCCGTTGCCGCTGGACATGATTCCTTTCCTTTTCATTTGGTTGAACAATATTTCGCTGGCTACTGGGAAGAACTGGGCATATCCAGGGAGGAATTTCTTGACCTTGGTCGTAACGAGGAAACCTGGGGTACAAGCTTTAATATGACAGTTATGGCCCTTAAGATGTCTGGTCAATGTAATGGCGTAAGCAAGTTGCACGGAGAAATTTCCCGAAAGATGTGGAATCCTGTATGGCCCACCCGAGAAGAAAGCGAGGTCCCTATCACCCATGTGACAAATGGAATCCATGTCCCAACGTGGACGCCTACCGAATTCGATCATCTTTTTTCAAAATATTTGGGTCCGGATTGGATTGAAAGGCATGATGATCCTGCTGTTTGGGAGAGATTGATCGATATTCCGGATGCTGCGCTATGGGAGACACATCAAGGTCTGAAGTGGAAGTTATTTGCTTTTCTACGTGAACATGTTCGTCGGGGATGGGTCAATGGCACAACGGATGCAACCCAGGTTTTAACCGGCGGTACACTCCTAGATCCTGACGCATTAACCATTGGATTTGCCCGCAGGTTCGCAACATATAAACGAGCCACTCTCGTTTTTAGCGATCTGGAAAGACTTAAGAAAATAATCCTTGATATTCATAAACCGGTTCAATTTATTTTCGCTGGAAAAGCGCATCCTGCTGATGATCCGGGAAAGATGTTAATACAAAATATTTACAACCTGGCGAAACACAACCAGCTTGGCGGCCGAATCGTTTTTGTCGAAGATTATGACATGCATATGGCCAGGTACCTGGTTCAGGGCGTCGATCTATGGCTCAATACACCGCGGAAACCCAGAGAAGCAAGCGGCACAAGTGGTCAGAAGGCTGCCCTCAATGGCATCCCAAATCTAAGTGTTCTCGATGGCTGGTGGGTCGAAGGTTACAATGGTGGAAATGGGTGGGCTATAAGTCACTGTGAAGATTGCGATACACCTGAAAAACAGGACGCCGAAGATGCTAACGCGCTGTATTCCCTACTAGAAGATGAAGTCGTTCCGCTATTTTATGATCGGGATAGAGACAATATACCGAGGGGCTGGGTTGACATAATGCGTGAATCAATACGCTCAAACGTTCCCCGTTTTTCAAGCCGCAGAATGTTGAAGGAATACACTGAACTATATATAAAGGCGATCAATGGAAAAACGGTCCGAAAGCTTGATGAGACCACCTTACGCGATTCCAGGTTTAGTGAACCCGAGTTTAATTAAATGGCCTGAATTCCGACAGTTTTTAAAATAAGGAAAGAAGTCTATAAACGGGATGAATCTAAAGAGAGTTGGATATTTCCTTGTGATTCTCCTATGGCTAGCGCTGATGACCCTTCCGTTTGTTTCAATTGTCTTGGCTGCCAGGGGAGAATTGAATGTTGGGGATGAAACTGGCGCTGGATTTCGACTATTTCTCCTGCAGGAAAGTGAGCGCCAGGGACTCGGAATTCAATGGCGGCGAAATAGTGGAACCCAAGAGGATTGTCTGAAAACATCTGTTTACTACGCTTTATGGGAAGGAACCAATATAGACATTAATACAACTTTCTGCCAATGTTTTGATCCTAAAACCGGCTTTGTGCTTTCATCCGGCGAGTGCTCAAGTGATTAGGGATAGTTTTGGGGGATGCCATCATCAGAATAGTAACTACTGGCTGTTCTCCGCGAAAAGACAAATATCAGACCACAAACATCAATATTTAAACGTGCAGATTCAGGAGTGATGCTTGAGCTGATTAGAACTCTAATATTATTAGCCGATCGTTCAATTTTATTCTATTCTTCTTATCACTGTCACCATCAAATTCATTGTGGTACAATTTTCATAGAGTAATTGCAGATGAACCACCTACCAGAAACTCAAATTGAACCGGTTTATAGGCCTTCAACGCGACAAGTTGAACGAGGCGCAAGAATGCGCCGGTTTAATATTTTCGCCATATACATGCCAATTGGACTGGCATTAATTATCGCGATCAGCATAACAGTATTACTGCTGGTTGTTGCCCTGAGTATCGGGTCGACTGAAATGCTTGAAACCATTTCAGCTGTAGCTGATTCAGTTATGATATTGGCGATAATCCCAACGATGGTTCTCTGCGCAATCGTTCCGACTGCATTCTTTGCAATAACATTTCAGATGAGGAGACGAGGACAAGCTCCAATCCGAAGTTCACAATGGATCTTGTGGCGGGTTCAATATCGTCTTGAGTTGATCGCAAATCGCTTAGTTGCAATCTTAGCCCAAATTCGCGAGCCTTTTATCCGTATTGCATCTCGATATGCATTTATTACCAATCTAATTACCCGCCTCTTATCCATTTTCAAGCGGAGATGATCTATGCCTGACCCATCAAACAATTGGAAAGTAAAAATCTTAGTTACTGGCGCAGTGGCTGGAGCCCTTATCGGGCTTGGCACCAGTTACTTGCTCACGAGAACGGCCGATGAGGCTGGCGGTAGACCGCCAAGGATTAAAACAACAGATGGAATTCGTATTGCAATAGGCGTTATTGGCCTGGTTCGCGGCATTATCGCCCTCGGTGATTCAAAATAAGATAAGCAATTTATGCGAAGGGTTATCCTTGTTGACGACGATAAAACCAACACCAAACTCGTCGGAATGTTGCTAGAAATGGATGGATTCCGGGTGACGGTTTGTCCCGGTACAAAGAGTGCAAAGCAAGCCGTTGGGAACGGAGCTGTGCATTCATTATTGATTGCAATCTTTCCCATGGCGACGATGGAATAGACCTGTTGAAAGAAATTAGAGCAGGATCAACGGCTGCTCCTCCGGAAATACCTATAATCATGATCTCGGGAGATGACCGACGGTTCCAAGCAGCCGAAGAAGCTGGTGCAACCGGTTTCTTGCTCAAACCCTACTCAACTTCCGCCCTCTCAGAAGAGCTAAGCAATTTGCTGGCCTAGGAGTACAAATTGGCCAAGAAAAAAGAAAGGCGTTCATCAGGCGATATGTTAGCACGTCAATGGCGGCGGATGGACTTACACCTTCATACACCTGCATCCAGCGATTATCACGAACCTCGAATTTCATACCTGGACATATTGAGGCAAGCTGACGTTCGTGGTCTCAATATTATTGCCTTTACCGACCACAATACTGTGGCAGGCTATCGCGATATGCGCCATGAAATAGAGCAGCTTGAATACCTGGAAACCCTGAGCAGGTTAGAGGCAGACGAAAGGCGAAGGCTAGAATCTTATCACAAATTGCTGGAGAAAATTCTGGTCTTACCAGGATTTGAATTTACCGCGACATTTGGTTTTCATATTTTAGGTATTTTTCCACCAGAGACGCCCGTCTCATTTCTGGAACACATCTTGTTATCACTCAATATTCCTCTAGATCAGTTGAACGAAGGAAGCTCAACTGTAGGTGCGTCAAGTGATGTGTTAACGGCTTATCGCTTGATTAATGCAAATGGTGGATTGGTAATAGCTGCCCATGCGAACTCCAGTAATGGTGTTGTGATGCGAGGATTGGATTTCGGTGGTCAAACCAAGATAGCCTACACTCAAGATCCGAATTTACATTGCTTAGAGGTGACTGATTTAGAAAAAAGGGGTCGGTACAGTACACGCCGTTTCTTTAATGGCTCAAAACCCGAATATCCACGAGCAATGCGATGTATCCAGGGCTCCGACGCCCATAGATTAGTCCGTGAATCATCTTCATCTAAACACCTGGGTGTTGGTGATAGAGCAACTGAGGTACTTTTACCAACAGTAAGTTTTGAAAATCTTAAATCCATCCTAAGCAGTCAGGATTATTCTCTTACCCGCCCATTCAGGGGGCCTGCTTCTCCAATGGACTTTGTTCAAGTGGCTCGCGATGAAGGACCATCTATCGTCCAGTCCTTTCTCACGAGCATGAACCAGCGAGGAGGTCATTTAAATCGTGTGTTGGAAGATGTATGTGCCATGGCTAATACCAATGGTGGAACGATTTATATTGGATTGTCGTCTGATCCAAAGGAAGAAATTATTGGTGTTAGGGACGCATCCAGAGCAATTAACTTCTTGACTCCAACTATAGCCAGACGAATGAGCCCTGACCCTGGAGTGAATATCAACAAGCTCGTTTCATCAGGGAAAACGATCGTCAGGATCGTGGTTCCTCTTGGCAAAGAAGTGCCGTATGCCATTGATGACAATCGATTCTATATTCGAGATGAGGCGGAAACGACACTGGCTGTGCGAGATGAAATAGTGCGATTGGCCGAGCGTCAGATAAAGGGAACCACGTGGGCAGTAATCGACGATGTCATTGAACAATCTAGTGAAGTGAAAATACCTGCCATTTTGGAAAGTAAAGAGCCAGAATTAAGAACACAGGAATCAGCAGGACCTCCACGGACTGGTGTGGAGATTGTTTCCAGCGAAGAAAGGGAGGGCACCCTATACCATACGGTAAAGGATTTAAGAAACGGTTCCTTAATCAATAATGTTTCCCGGTCGTCGGCAAGAAAATTGTGGCATTATGCAATCACCCAAAAGGAATCGGGGAAGTACGATATGTCCAAGATCAGCTGGCACGGAAACATCACTGTTTTAGGTCAACGCAGACGCGATAACTACGTCTGGTATGATCTCGCAATGAGAGATGATGACGGGATTCATGTTTTTTACGGCGTGACCGATCGCGGATTAGATGACAGGTGGCTGGCGCTTGTTACAGATGTGGATAATTAAAGTTGTGCTTTATTCCTTTTCTTCCAGCATAATTCTGTAGGTCCTCTTCAGGAATTACCCAAATGAATCATAAGGTCATAGAAAAATGGTCCAGGTTGGAATTTTAACTATTAGCAATCGCGCCTCAAAAGGCTTATATGAGGATAAAAGCGGCCTTCTTATTAATAGAATTATAATGGAACATACAAAGTGGTCTATTAGTCAAAGAGCAGTAGTAGGCGATGAATTTAATGAGATTGTTTCAACCCTGGAGAATTGGAGTGACATGGAGATTAATCTTATTCTCACCACTGGCGGCACCGGATTTTCCCCCTCGGATATCACACCGGAAGCCACGATAAGAGTGGTTGACCGCCTGGCGCCAGGTATTGTCGAAGCAGCAAGATCTGAAAGCTTGAAAATTACCCGGCACGCCATGCTTTCACGAGCAGTAGCTGGGATTAGGGACAAGACTCTAATTATCAATCTACCTGGAAGTCCCAAGGCAGTTAAAGAAAATATGGAAACAATTCTTCCAATTATTCCCCACGCTTTGGCTCTACTTGCAGGTGATGAGGACGCTGAAAGGGATCATCGATCTGTTTAATTAGATGGCCATATCAGGTTCCTCCCTAATCCTAAAACCCGGCCGTGAAAAACCAGTGGTTAACCGGCATCCGTGGGTTTTTTCCGGGGCAATCGACGGATCAACCGGGGAGCCAGCGCCAGGAGACATCGTCGATATCAAAAGGAATGATGGCGCATGGTTAGCAAGGGCATACTTTAATCCCCATTCCCAGATAACGGCGCGAATTCTAACCTGGGAACAAGCTGAATATATTGACGAGACTTTCTGGAGCAAAAAATTGGAAAGGTCTATTGAGATGCGTCGAAATTTAAAGCCTTTGCCTGGGACGACAGCCTACCGTGTTGTCAATGCCGAGGCCGATGGTTTGCCCGGACTTATAGTCGATAAATACAATGATTTTCTAGTAATACAATTGTTGACTCTTGGAATTGACAGACGTAAAGAGGTCTTGGTTAAATTGCTGGCGGAAAAAATAAATCCTGAAGGGATTTTTGAGCGATCAGATACGGCCGTCCGAAAAAAGGAGAAACTTCCCCAACGGCAGGGGTGTATTTGGGGAGAGGAACCGCTCGACGATCTCATAATAAAGGAGGATTCGCTCTACTTTTCAGTGGACATCAAGAATGGTCATAAAACTGGTTTTTATCTCGATCAGAGAATAAACAGGAAGCTTGTTACGGGTGACCAGTTAGTGAAAGGGCGTTCAATCTTAGATGCTTTTTCTTATACAGGAGGTTTTGGTATTTTTGCTGCTCGTGGAGAAGCGGCCGAGATAGTAAATATTGATCATTCTTCTACTGCTCTAAGTTTAGCCAAACATAACCAGACGATAAACGGCTTCGATCGACCCAATGATGAATATATAGCTGGAGATGCCTTTCAGATCATGCGCCGGCTATATCGCGATGGCAGGCATTTTGACATGGTGATATTAGATCCGCCAAAATTTGCCCACAGTAAAAGCCAGATTAATTCAGCTTGCCGCGGCTATAAGGATATCAACCTGTTGGCTATGAAGCTGCTAAAATCTGAAGGACTTCTGGCAACATTTTCATGCTCTGGTCTTATTAATCGAGATCTGTTTCAAAAGGTGATTTTTGGCGCCAGCGTTGATGCAGGCCGCGATGTTCAGGTGTTATCACAATTAAGCCAAGCGCCTGATCACCCAATTCTCCTGACCTTCCCTGAATCAGAATACCTGAAGGGATTTCTCTGCAGGGTCATCTGACAAAAGCCTGAATAATGTCTTGATGGCTCCCTTGCCTGAACAAGTCGATAGCAATATACTGCCCGCCGCCAATGAGACTGAGTAAATTAAGCCTGCAAGGCTATAAAACATTCGCCACAAAAACAGATTTTCTGTTTGATGGAAACATCACCGCTATCGTAGGACCGAATGGAAGTGGTAAAAGCAATATAGCAGATGCTATTAGATGGGTTCTGGGTGAACAGAGTTATATGACGCTGCGTGGAAAGCGAACGACAGATATGATCTTTGCCGGGGGGAGAAATCGATCAAGAGCAGGGATGGCCCAGGCGATTTTAACCCTCGATAATACAAATGGCTGGCTGCCGCTTGATTACAGCGAAATTGAAATAGGTCGTCGGGCTTATCGCTCAGGCGAAAACGAATACATACTTAATGGGCAGCGAGTTCGACTAAGAGATGTCTCAGAACTTTTAGCTAACAGCGGACTGGCCGAGAGGACTTACACTATTATAGGTCAAGGTCTGGTTGATCAAGCGCTTTCTCTCAGGCCGCAAGAACGACGTGCGCTCTTTGAAGAAGCGGCTGGGATTGGACTTTACAAATCTAAACGTGCTGAAACAATACGCCGGCTAGACGAGACCAGACTTAATTTGGGGAGAGTAACTGATATTTTAACCGAACTAACGCCGCGCCTGCGCCAGCTCAAGAGGCAGGCGAACAGAACCCGCAACTACGCTCAGGTGGAATCGGATCTGCGTTACCTTCTTCGAATCTGGTATGGTTATCAATGGGACCGCAGGCGAAGAGATTTGCAGATCAGCCGGGAAATGAGTGGAACGGCCGAGGAAAATTGGCGATCAGGCAGGAGTAAAACCCTAGATCTACGCAAGAAAATCGAGGAGCTTAGACAAGAGCTGGGTGCTTCAAGAGAACTCATTAAAGAAATTGAACTACAAAGAGAGTCAATCCGTGATAGCCTGGGAATTGCCCGCCAGGGAGTTGCAGTTGCCATAG
>PVMS01103246.1_pt1 | contig 16276 bp, 13 predicted proteins | sample 1853461 | NCBI WGS metagenome assembly PVMS01 (sample SAMN08582032, study PRJNA380276) | Marine sediment metagenome, whole genome shotgun sequencing project. | isolation source: ocean sediment barecode stripped | collected 2017 | reverse complement strand
CTACTGCATCAACTCGGCATCGTTGGACTTCGACGGCGACGAGTAGCCCGCCCCTAGGGGGCTGTTGAACAATCCACAAGCGGGCAGTTGCACCCGGGAGATTCCGGGTCAGCCCACCACCAAGCCCTGCGGCTGCCCGTGGCACTCGTCATTGTTCAACGCCTCCCTAGGGGCGGGCTACTCGTCGCCGTCGAAGTCCAACGATGCCGAGTTGATGCAGTAGCGGAGTCCCGTCGGGTTGGGGCCATCGTCGAAGACATGGCCGAGGTGGGCGCCACAGTTCTTGCACACCGCTTCGGTGCGCTTCATCAACAGGCTGCGATCGTCCCGGGTCTCCACCGCCGCCTCGTCGGTCGGCTCGTAGAAGCTCGGCCAGCCGCTCCCCGATTCGAACTTGGTGTCGCTGGAGAACAGGGCCTCGCCACACACCAGACAGTTGTATGTGCCGGTCTCGTGGTTGTCCCAGTACTCGCCGGTGAACGGGCGCTCGGTGCCCGCCTCCTGGGTGACGTGGAACTGGAGGTCGGAAAGGCGCTCACGCAGATCGGGTTCGGTCTTATCGGTCATAGCGAAAGGGTACCGCGGGTTCCGGTTCTAGAGGCCGGACGGCCATTGCGGGCAGGTGAGGCGATACACCTCGGTCGGGAAGAACTGCTCCCACTCGAAGAACGACAGGTTGCGCCCCGCCGCCTCGCAAGCCTGCTCCTCCCAGGTGTCGGGATCGAGATCCCAGACGACCACCGGGCCGCCAAACCAATCGAAGCCCGACCCGCCACTCGTCACCACAAACGAGCCATCCCCGGCGACATGGGCCTGAGACCCGGTGATCCCCGAGGCCAGGGATTCCCCGCTGCGGGTGTACCAAAGACCGATCAGGTCACGGCTCACCGACGCCATCGTGCCCAGATCCCGGCTCGTGCTCGTTTGGCGAATCTCCTCGCTATGCGCATCGAAGTCACGGACGACGGTGCCATCTTCGGTGAGGAGCCGGAGCCTGGTACTCTGCTGGGAGACGAGGTAGGAGTCGTCTGAGCCGAAGTCGACAACGAACGCGTTGGCGAATGAGGCGACGTTCACCGGCTTGGGGTCAATGATCTCCCATCCCGCTGCCGTCCCGCACTCGTCAATTACCCGCAACAGAAGGCTCGATGTCGACTCCTTCATGCCGATCAACCTGATCCCGGTCGACGCCGGATCGCTACCCGTGGCACAGGCGCCGACCTCATCGATCAGTTGCCACGCGGCGATGGGCTCGTCGGTGCTCCCAAACGATGCGGCATCCCACAACATCACGGTGCCGTCAGTGTGGCCGGTGGCGATGAAGGCGCCGGAGGCAGCGAGTGCGCTCTGGGTGCGCCCGACCGGGAGATCGACCTCGGCAACGACATCACCCGAGTCCACATCAACGACCGAGAAGAGACTCTCGCTGTCACGGACGTACAACCGCGTCCCATCTGCGGAGAACACGGGCACACCGCCGATGTCGGATACCGCGCCCTGGGTTCGTGCCAGGTCGCTGGTCCCGGAAACCGAAACGTCTGCGGTACCGATTTGGTTGCCCCGGCGTGCAGACCAGAAGGAAACGGAACCGTCGGACTCGACGACCGCGATGGTGTCGCCGACCGGGCTCAGGGCGGTGATGCCCGCAACGGGCAGCGCCACGCTGCCCGAGCGGTCCACGGTGAGACTGATCCGCGTCACGACGGGGGTTGCCCCGAGCGCCACCAACTTACGGTCCTCGTCTCGGAACGATACGCGGAACACCGCTCCGGTGGCGTGGTCGATGCGGCGGATGATGTCGAACGTCTCGGTCGACACTATCGATGTGCCGGACGAGTCGCCGATGGCCAGTACCGGTTCAACGGTCCCAAACCCAACGCTGATACCGTTTGGGTCGAACGTGTCCAGCGCGATCTGCGCTATGTCGGTCCCCGTTTCCCCGTCGAGCACGATGACCTCGACGACGGACTGCTGCGTGCCCAAGAAATTGGTGCCGCCGGAGGGCACAGCGACGTAGCGCCCGTCCGGGCTGATCGCCGCCGTGTTCGAGAAAAGCAACGGTTCGAAGCTGCGCCTGAACAGCAGTTCGCCGGTGGCGACATCCCATGCCTTGAGCACGGAAGCGTCCGACGTGAGCTGCAAGCTGAGGAAGCGACGACCGTCGGACGAGAACACCAGCCCACCAGGATCGATCTGGCCGTCGCCACCGGCGGGCAGTGTTGTGACGACCTCCCCGCCGACTCTGATCAGTTCCACCGTGCCGATCGGTGAGCTTTGTCGGGTCGGCGCCACGGCGAGCAGGCTGCCGTCCGGGCTGATCGCCACCGAGGAGAGCGGCCCGGCTATCGGGTCCGCAACCGGGTCGAACGTGTCCGCATCGAGCACCACGGCGTCGGTGCGGAAGGTTTTCTCGTCCCGGTACATGACGACCAGCCGGGACCCGTCCTCGCTGAGATCGGGGATGGCAAACGTTGCGCCGGGGAACTCCATTCGGCGGTCACCCGGGCGTTGTGCAACCAGATCGACGTCTTCGACAACACCGCCCGAGCTCGTGATATAGGTCGCGACCGCCCAATCCCCGGCAGGACTGACATCAGTCCCAGAGGCTTTGCGGGGCATCCGGGTGAGGTCAATTGCCGCAGCGCTGAGCGAGCCTCTGGCGAGATTGGCTCTCGTGACCTCGATATCGATCCGGCGTCGCGCTTCCACGGCCAGCAAGTCGGCAACGGCCGGATCGGACACCCTGGCTGCCTCGGATTCGGTGATCAACCTCGCCGAGATCGCCTCGAGGGCATTGAGCTCGGCCCGATCCCGCTCCTGTTGGGCAGTCTCGGTCTGTGCCTCGGCTTCGGCGCGTTGCTCCTCGGCGATCTGGGTCTGGTCCTGGGCGATGTCGGTCTGGCGCTCGGCTTCGTCGCGCTGGACCCGGGCTTCGTTGGACTGGGCCACGGCAAAGGCGGCTGCGGCCGTCGCTCCGACACCGAGCAAGAGCAACGCCAGGGCCGCCGCCCAGGCGGTGCGGGTGGTCCGGCGGTGCTGGCGCACCTCCTCGGACTCCAGTTCGTCCTTCGGCACCTGGCGTATCGCCGAGGCCACATCGGCAATTGCGGCCCGGAACGAGGCGTTGTTGAGATCGAGCTGCTCCTCGGTTCGGGCAAATCGGAGATCCACCCATCGAGGCTCGTCGGCGAAGACACCGCCCAGGGCGGGCGGGACACTGTCGCCCGCAGGGTCGCCATCCGACCATCCGAACTCACCGTCGGTGACCACCGGGATGATCCGGTTCGGGTCCTTGTGTTCGAGCCAGTACTCGATCTCCTTGTTCACCCACTCCGAGCTTGCGGCGGCCGGTGAGAGCAGCAAGATGAACCAACCGGATCGATCCAGCGCCTCGGTGATCGAGCTCCACAGATGCGGGTTCGCAGCAAGCGAGGACTCGTCGCGAAAGATGCGCAACGCCCTCCGCTTCCACCACGGCTTGGCAAACCGCTGCAATACCCGGCTTGGAGCCGCGGTGCCAGCAGGTCGTCTGCCGCATGGCTGTAGGAGATGAACCCGTCGTAGACCAGACCTTCCTGTGAATCGATCTCGGTTGCTGAGGTCGCGGACTCGATGGTCGCCATGCGTCGACCGACTCTACGTGCGGTCCGGACCCAGAGCCGGGAGGGGGATATTTCCACCCTGGAACTCCGGGTTCCCCGACGAGTGGACTCCCTAGAGTTGGCCCATGACCGTGGTCTGTCCGAACTGCAGCGCTGAGAGCCCCGACGGGGCTGCCTTCTGCGCCTCCTGCGGCACCTCGCTGGCGCATTCGTGTCCCAACTGTGGCGCCGATGCCGCACCAGATGCCGCCTTCTGTGCCACCTGCGGGACGGCCCTCCATGAAGAAGCGGCCGAAACGGCACGCCCGTCCGAGGAGCGCCGGGTGGTCTCCGTGTTGTTCGCCGACCTCGCCGGGTTCACCGAGCGCACCGAGCGGTCGGACCCCGAGGACGTGAGAGCACGCCTCACCCTCTATCACGAGACGGCTCGTGACCAGGGCGAGGCTCACGGCGGTCGCGTCGAGAAGCTGATGGGCGACGGTGTCTTCGCCGTCTTCGGCGTACCCGCGGCCCACGAGGATGACCCGGAGCGAGCGGTCCGCGCCGCCATCCGTCTCCAGGAAGCAGTCGAGCGCCTCAACGAGGACGACGCCAATCTTTCATTGTCGGTCCGGGTAGCGGTCACCACCGGCGAGGCCATCGTCCAGCTCGACGGACAAGACCAGGACCGAGAGAGCATCATCGGCGACGTGGTCAATACGGCCTCGCGGCTCGAAGCGGTAGCCCCACCAGGGGGCATCGTGGTCGACGAGCGCACCTATCTCGCCTCGCGCAGCATGATCGCCTACGACGATCTCGACTCGGTGGATCTGAAGGGAAAGGCCGACGCCACCGCCATCTGGCTGGCCACCGGCACCAGGGCCCGGCAAGGTGTCGCCGTCGAGGAACGGCACAAAGGCCCATTTGTCGGCCGCGACCCGGAGCGGGCGGTGCTCGTCGACTCCCTCGATCGCACCATCGGCGCCGAGACCATCCAGCTGGTGACGGTGATCGGAGAGCCGGGCGCAGGCAAGAGCCGCCTCCTCCATGAGTTCAAGGGGGTGCTCGACGGCCGAACCGACACCTTCTGGTGGAAGCAGGGCCGATGTCTTCCGTACGGAGAAGGGATCACCTTCTGGGCGCTCGGTGAGATCGTCAAGGCCCAGGCCGGCATCCTCGAGTCCGACTCGGAAGCCGACGCCGATCGCAAGCTCCACCACGGCGTCACCGCACTGATCGAAGATTCGACCCAGGCCGAGTGGGTCGTGTCGCGTCTCTCGCTGCTCGCCGGAGGCAGCGTGGGCGGCCAGCAGATCGAGCAGGGTGAGCTGTTCTCCGCCTGGCTTCGGTTCTTCGAAGCGATGGCCCACCGTCACCCGCTCGTCATGGTGGTCGAGGACATCCACTGGGCCGACGAGGCGCTGCTCGACTTCCTCGAGTACCTCGCCGAGTGGGCCGTCGACGCGCCGATCCTGCTCGTTACCGCGGCACGCCCCGAAATTCTCGCCAACCGACCGAATTGGGGTGGCGGTGTCCGCAACGCAGCGACGATCAGCCTGAGCCCGCTCGCCAACGACGACGCGGCGACGCTGCTCGCCGCCCTGCTCGATCGGGCGGTGCTCCCCGCCGAGACCCAGCAGGTGATCCTGGAACGGGCCGGGGGCAACCCGCTGTATGTCACCGAGTTCGTCCGCCTGGCGGCGGACAGCGACCTGCTCGACGAGTCGGGGAACATCGACGATCTCGCCCTGCCCGATTCGGTGCAGGCCATCATCGCGGCGCGGCTCGACCTGCTCAGCACCGAGGAGAAGGAGTTGCTGCAGGCAGCGGCGGTCATGGGCAAGGTGTTCTGGTCCGGTGCCCTGGCGGCACTTCGACCCTCGGCACACTCGTCCTCCACCTTGCGAGAGCTCATGCGCAGGGAGATGGTTCGTCCCATTCGCGACCCCTCGATGCGCGGCCAGGAGGAGTACGCCTTTGTCCATGCCCTGGTGCGCGACGTGGCATACGGCCAGATCGCCCGCGACGACCGAGCAGACATGCACCAGGCGGCCGCCACCTGGATCGAAGCGGTGAGCGGCGAACGCGGCGTCGACGTCGCCGAGTTGCTCGCCTACCACCTCGCTGAAGCGATGTCGCTGACCACCGACCCCGATGCCGACCTGCGCGCCAGGGCGTACCGCGCGTGGATGCAGGCCGGCGAGCGGGCACGCGGCCTCAACCCGACCCAGGCCGCCTTGTACTACAGCAAGGCCGTCGACGCCGCCGACGGCGACGGCGATCGTGCCGAAGCCCTCCTCCAGGTCGGAGATATCAGCCAGGACGACGTGGAACAGTCGCAGCGGTGGGTGGAGGAGGCTGCCGGTCTCTTCCTCGCCGCCGACGACCCCGAGGGACAGGCCCGGGCATTGGTCGTGATGTCTGGGTGGAGCTGGTGGCGCGGGGAAACCGAACGCGCCGACGAGCAGACCCGCGAAGCGATTGCGCTGCTCGAAGACCGGCCCGATTCCGAAGCCAAGGCGAAGGCGCTGGTGTCGAACGTTGGCAGGCTCTTTCTACGCGGGCTGGATGCAGAGGCGGTCGAAGCCGCCGACGCTGCGTCCCCCGTTGTTGACGCCGCAGGGTCGGCGGAGGACCGCATCAAGTTGCTCTCGCTTCGCGGGGCGGCACGCGCCAACTCAGGTCTCAACGAAGAAGGACTGGAAGACATGGCAACGGCCATGGGGATCGCCGACGACCGGAACTTCACGATTCAGTCGGGAACGATCCGCAACAACCTGGCGACGCTCACCCACCAGCTGCGGTCACCTCAGGATGCGGTGGCGATGGTCGATGAGGGCCTTGAACTGTTCGAGCAGAGGGGTCTTCCGGCATCCGCCGAGTGGCTTCGGTTCACCAAATCCGAGATCCTCATCTGGACCGGAGACTGGGAGGAGTCGGTCGCCCTCGCCGAGGACGTGATCCGGGCCGATGACGAGCGTGGTGGCAGCCAGGCCGGAGGAGGTGCTCGGTCGCACATCGGATTCATCGAGCACTACCAGGGCGTCGACACCTCGTCGATCGCCTGGGCGGATCTCGTCGATGCCGGCAGGGAGGTCAAGGACCTGCAGGTGCTGGCACCCGTGCTCGGGATCGCGGTGACGATGGCCTCCGATGCCGGCGACGTCGACAGAGCATTGCAGTTCGCCGACGAGTTCCGGGACGAGGTGACCGAAGTCTTCCGCACCGCTTGGCTGCCGTGGGCCACAGGACCACTCGCTGAGCTCGGAGACGCAGACCGCATCCAAGCCCTCCTCGAGGGCGCCCCGGGGATCGGGAGTCATGCCAGGGTCGGGCGGGCAAGGGGCGAGGGACACCTTGCCGTCGCCCGCGGCGACCACGAACTGGCGGCAGACCGGTTCCTCGAAGCAGTCGCCATTGCCGAGGAGTTCGGACGAACCACCGACGCCACCCTGGCACGGATCGACGCGGCCCGGGTGCTCTCCGACGATCGACTCGCCCCGACGATCGCTGTCGCCCGGCGGGAAGCCGAGCGGATGGGAGCCAATCGGCTCCTCGACCAGCTCGACGAGATCGAGGGAATCGCAGGGGCGGAAGCGGCGGGGGCGTAAGGTCGCCCAGAGCCCTTGCGTCTACAGGGCCTCTGCCTCGACCTCGATCTCGACCTTCCAGGCAGGATCGAGTAGCGCCGCCACTCCCACCATCGTCGCCGCCGGTGCGGCACCACCGAACAGCTCACGATGGGCTCTTCCGATATCGTCGGCGTCGGCAGCGTCGGTGATGTACATCCGGGTCCGAACGACGTCGGCGGGTGAACCGCCCCGCTCCGCCAGCGCCGCGACCACGATCTCGCCGCAACGCAGCATCTGCTCGTATGCGGTTGTGGCGACGGGCTCCCCCTCGGGCGGGATGGGTGCGGTCCCGGCGATCTCGACCCGGTTGCCGGTCCGCAGACCGCGGGAGAACCCGTACCTCTCCTCGTAGAGCGACGCGGAGCCGATCCGCTGGACGGCCATCGGGCGATGCTACGACATACACTCAGCAGTCCCAACGACGACCGAGGCGACCATGCCCGACACCGCGAGCCGCAGCTACCAGTTGGTGGCGCGGACCTATGACGGTCTCGCCCATATCTACTCATTCGGGCGCATCAGGGCGGTGAAGGCCTCCCAGGTCCCCGAACTGACGACCGGGGATCGCATCCTGTACGCGGGGGTCGGCTCTGGTGAGGATGCCGTCCTGGCGGCCCAACGCGGGGCTGCCGTCACCTGTCTCGACCTGGCGCCCGGGATGCTCGAGCGCGCCCGCCACCGTTTCCAGCGGACCGGCGTGGATGGCGAATTCGTGAGCGGAGACGTGATGGAGCACCGTCCCGAGGCTGCCTACGACGCCGTGGCGGCAAACTTCTTCCTAAACATCTTTCCCGAGCCGGTCATGGAGCAGGTGCTGGGCAAGTTGGTCGAGCTCACCCGGCCGGGCGGGAAGGTGATGATCGCCGATTATGCCCCACCGGACGATGGTGCCTTCGGGCGGGCCTTCCAGCGTGCCTACGCCCGGAGCGGGAACCTGAGCTTCTGGGCGATCGGGCTGGCGCCGCTCCATCCGATCTACGATTACCGCCGTTACCTCGCCCGAGCTGGTCTGGACTTGCTCGCCACCAAGGACTTTCGCCTGGTACCTCTTGGCCCGCCGGTGTATCGAAGTCTGGTGACCGGGCGCAAGTGAGGGGCTCAACGGGCCTCGATCGCGTTTGTGTCACACCCTCCGGATACGGTGTCGGCATGATGAAGAACACCACCCCCAATACGCAGAGCGCCCGAGCCATCGTCGATTGGTTTGCCGAGGCCGGCCTCACCGTCGAAGTCGTCGACCATTGCTCCGATCCTGCCTGTGCTCGGTGCAGGAGCGGCCGGCTCAACCGGGCGGCATGAGTTTGCCTCGGGCCCGAGGGAGGCAAAGCTAACCCGGGTCTGAGGCCACAACCCGACTAGGTCTGCCGTCGGTGCTCGTTCACCGCGAGTAGGTACCCATCAATACCGCCTCGGCGATCACGTGGCCCTCTGCAGCAGCCAGCACTTCGGCCTTGCCGGCCCCTTCGGGAAGGCCCAACTCACCATCGAGCGCAAGCACGGTGAAGAAGTAACGGTGCGTCCCCGATGGTGGACACGGGCCGCCGTACCCGGTGCGCTGCCACGAGTTGGAGCCGGAGGTGCCGATCGGGCCCACATCCTCCGGTATCGACGTAGTCGGCGCCAGGTCGTAGGCCACCCAGTGATCCCAGGTCTCACTCGGCGCGTCGGGGTCGTCCATGATCAGCACCATCGAGCCCGTGTCGGCCGGGACGGCGGTGATCACCAACTCCGGTGACACATCGTCGCCGTCGCAGGTGAACCGGGCAGGGATCGAGGATTCGTGGGCGAACGCCGGGGAGGTCAGATTCATGGCCGCTCCTTCACTGGTGGCGTCGGTGGTCGGACTCGCGGCAGCCGTGGTCGTCGGTGCAGGTGGAGCCGTGGTTGCGGCCGTCCCCGAACACCCGGCCAGGGCCAGAACGCCGGCGGCGAGCGCGAGAGACCACCTCATGTCACAAGTATCGCAACTTTGCGACCGGTCGAGGTTCGGAGAGCGAGTCCGGACTGACTATTCGGATGGTCTCGATCGACGAACCTCGATCCACTCGTCGAGCATGGCAAGGGCTTCCTCCTCGGAATAGGGACCGTCCTCGATCCGCCGCTCCAGCAGCATGTCCATGATCTCCCCGACCTGAGGACCGGGCTCCAGGCCGAGATGCGCCATCACCTGATTCCCGTCGATCGGCGCTCGGAGGGCGTCGAGCTCCTCCTGCTGGCGAAGCTCCTCGATCCGATCTTCGAGATCGTCGATCCGGGCGGAGATGGCCCTGGCTCGCTTCTCGTTCCTGGTCGTCACGTCGCTGCGCACCAGCTCGTTGAGATCGTCGAGGAGTGGCCCGGCATCGCGGACGTACCGCCGCACCGCGGCGTCGGTCCAGCCCATCCTGAAGGTATGGGGGCGCATATGGAGGAACACGAGCTGGGAAACGTCTTCGATCGCCGCTTTCGAATACTTGAGCTCACTCATCCGTCGCTTCGTCAGGCGCGAGCCGACGGCCTCGTGGTGATGGAAAGACACTCCTCCCGGCCCGAACTCCCTGGTCTCGGGCTTGCCCACGTCATGGAAGAGGGCGGCCAGGCGCAGGCGCAGGCGAGGCGAGGTCTTCTCGACGACGGCGACGGTGTGAGCGAGCACATCCTTGTGATGATGATCGGGGTCCGCCTCCAGGGCCAACGCCGGGATCTCAGGGATGAACTCTTCGGCAAGGCCGGTCTCGACGAGACCGGCCAATGCGGCGCCGACATCGTCACCCACCAGCAGCCGGTCGAACTCTCCCTTGATCCGCTCCGCCGAGACGATCTCGAGGCGATCGTGCATGCGCCGAACGGCGGCGACGGCATCGGCGGCAGGGGCGAATCCCAGCACCGACACGAACCGGAACAGCCGCAGCATTCGGAGCGGGTCATCCCCGAACGAGATCTCGGGATCCAACGGTGTCCGCAGCACGCCGGCCTGGAGATCGACCAGACCGGCCATCGGATCGATCATCTCGGGCGTCCCCTTCGCATCGTGTGGGACCCGGATCGCCAAAGCGTTGACGGTGAAGTCGCGGCGCGACAGGTCCTCTTCGATGTCATCGGAGAACACCACCTCGGGCTTCCTGCTGTCGTCCTGGTAGACCTCGGAGCGGAAGGTCGTGATCTCGTGCACCCGTCCGTCGCGGATGGCGCCGATAGTTCCAAACCGCTTCCCGGCGAGGTAGAGCTCGGAGGCCCAGGGACGGACGATCTTCTCGATCTCGTCCGGTGTCGCATCCGTGGCAAAGTCCAGGTCGGCGATGGCGCGGTCGAGCAGGGCATCGCGAACGCTCCCACCAACGAGATAGAGCTCGTGGCCCGCGGCGCCGAAGAGGGCGGCAAGCTGATGCGCCGGAGTGCCGGGAGCAAGGACGGCCTCGAGCCGAGGGGGAATCAAGCGAGCCTCCTCTGGAGGCTCGAGTCGACAGTCCAGGCCGACGTCTCGGGTCTTTGCACTTCGGGCTGAGGGCTGAGGACTGAGGACTGAGGACTCTCGACTCATGACTCTCTCCACCGATTGGCCAGGGCGTCCGCGTACTCGTTCCACGTGTGGTCCGCATGACCCTTGATCCAGACGAGATCGACCTCCGGTCGAGATCGATAGGCGTGATATGCCGCCTTCACGAGGTCGAGGTTCTTCGGGATCTTCGATCCGTCGGCACCGGCCCTCTTCCGTTGCCAGCCTCGCTGCTCCCACCCGCTCGCCCACTCGTTGATGGTCTGCACGGCCAGGTTCGAATCCGAGTACACCGTCACCGGTACGCCCGCGGGCAAGAGTTTCAGGCCCTCGATGAGGGCAGTGAACTCCATCCGGTTGTTCGTCGTGTCGGGGTCGAAGCCATGCGCTTCGTCAATCACCTCACCCTCGACGACATACACCGCACCCCAGCCCCCCGGGCCGGGGTTACCGGCACAGGCGCCGTCGGTGAACAGGCCGCTCTGCGGGTCGGTGCCGGGATTGGAGGACGCCGATTTCCCCGACGCGCGGTCGCGACAGGAACGACATTGCCTGGGCGTCCAGCCGGGATACCGGTCGAGCACCGATTGCGGCAGCGAAAACGAGTCGCCGCACGTCTGACAGGTGAAATCGGCCACGCCGGGAGAGTAGAGAGTCGCGAGTCTTGAGTCGCGACGCTTACCTACATCTCAGACCGGGATCGTGCCCTATCCGCTGATCCTCTTGGTACCTGCCACTTCTACGGAGCAACCCGCTCGAGACGACGGCCCTGCGCCGCAGCCTTGAAGTCCTGCACCGAAGCGGCGTGATTCGATGCGGCCTCGAAGGTGATGTCGCCGCTGTCGTAGAGCTTGAAGATGGCCTGGTCGTAGGAACGCATCCCAAAGAAGTCGCCCTCGGCGATGTCCTCGACGATCTTTTCCAGGCCGTTCCGGTCGGCGATTCTGGTTGCGACCCGCTCGGTATTCACCAGCACCTCGACGGCGGCCACCCGGCCTTTGCCGTCGGCTCGCGGGATGAGCTGCTGGCTGACGATTCCCTTGAGATTCGTAGCGAGCCCGGAGCGGATCTTGTCCTGCTTGTGCGGCGAGAAGTACTCGACCAGCCGGTTGATGGTCTCGATTCCGTCAAAGGTCGGGACCACCGCGACCACGAGGTGTCCGCTCTCCGCGGCGCGTATGGCGGCGGCAACCGTCTCGTCATCGGGCAGTCCACCGACAAAGATCACATCTGTGTCCTGGCCCACCGCTGCGCCCAGGCCCACCGCGTAGGAGGCGGTGTCGTTGCCCACCTCGCGCTGGGAGACGATCGACTGCTGGTCGGGGAACAAGATCTCGATCGGATCCTCGATCGTCACGATCGTGGAACGCCGGGTGGCATTGATCCGGTTGATGACCGCACCCGCCGTGGTCGTCTTCCCCGACCCTGCGGGACCGGTGACGAAGACCAGCCCGGGGCGCTCATCGGAGAGCTTCTCGAGCACGTCGGCGGGGAGCCCGAGCTCTCGGAAGGTCCCCTTGACGGGTGAGACGCGGCGCAGCACGAGGCTGATCGAGCCCCGCTGGCGGTAGGTGGATACCCGGAACCTGCCGCGACCCGGCCGGCTGATGGCGAAATCCGCCTCTCCGGCTTCCTCGAACCATTCCTTGGCCCGGTCGGTGATGATGCCCTTCAGATAGTGATCGGTGTCCTCAGGGGTCACGACGGGAAGCTCGGCGCGGTGAACCACCCCGTTGATGCGAAACACCGGGGGCGACCCGACTTTCAAATGAAGGTCCGAGCCCCCGACGCCACTGAGCTTGTCCAGCAGTTCATCGAGGGAAGGCAGCGTTGAGCTCACTGGTGTCCCCTCACGAGCATTCCCATACAGGGTGGGTATCGGTCATCCGGCGGACGGGCTTAACCCACATCCCAATACGGGGCAAGGGTTTCCACAATCTGGTCGATGCCGCGCCCCATCCAGTTGGCCACCGGTGCCGGGGCTGGGGATGCCGTCCCGGCGTGGCCGTTTAACGTTGCCGCTACCGAGTTCCGGATCGCCTCCAGGTCGTAGCCGCCCTCGAGGAAGTAGACGGTTCGGCCGGGAGGGAGCAGAGGGGCTAGTCCCGATGCCATCATCGCATAGTCTCCGTGTTCCAACTCGATGCCCGCCAACGGATCGCTGGCGTGGGCGTCGTATCCGGCACTCACCAGCAGCCAATCCGGCGCAAACTGGCTCACGATCGGAAGGACGATTCGCCTCATAGCCTCCTCGTAGGCCGCTCCCCCCGACCCATGGGGCATCGGAATGTTGATGGTCTTCCCGGCCCCGGCACCGTCTCCGATTTCGGTCGCCAAACCCGTGCCGGGGTAGAAGGGGTGCTGGTGGATCGACACGTACAACACGTTCGGATCCGGGGCGAAAAGATCTTGGGTCCCGTTGCCGTGATGAACGTCCCAATCGACGATGGCCACGCGGTTTCCGGAACGGGCGAGGCTGGAAGCGGTGATTGCCACGTTGTTGAACAGGCAGAACCCCATGGCGCGAGACCGCTCGGCGTGGTGGCCGGGAGGGCGCATGGCGACGAAGCCGACGTCGGCGGCACCCGCCTCCAGGGCTTGCACCGCGGTGGCGCCCGCCCCGGCCGCGTTGAGCGCGGCCTGCCACGACGCCTCACCGGCGAACGTGTCCAGATCGATCGCCCCCCCTCCCCCGGCGCAGAACCGCTCGAGGGCATCGACGTAGGACTCGTCGTGAACCTCGAGCAACGCGTCGCGTTCCACAGGATCGGCCGTGAGTGGAATCGTGATCAGCGTCGACTGCCCGACACCGGCGATGGCGGCTTCAACCCGATCTGGTCGCTCGGGGTGCGATGGTGGACCTCGATGATCGAGGCTCGACGGGTGCGTAACCAGGGCGACGCGCATAGGAGTCAAGAGTCGAGAGTCGGGAGTCGAGAGTCAAACCCGAATCGGCAAACTCGCTCCCGGCGGTACTCTCGTTTCCGTCCGAGGCCACTGGTGGAGGTGCAATGTCGGTCACCGAGAACGCGCCGGTACAACAGCGCGGTGCGTGGCCGGAGCCCATTCGCCTCCGTCGAGGCTGGGCCAAGGCCGAGGCGAGGCCATGGAACGACGCCACCCCCGATGCCAGCCTCCGTATCATCAGGGGCAGTGCACCCTTTATCGATGCCTGCACCGCCAACCTGCTGGAGATGGGTGTTCCTTCGGTGCTGTCACCCCCGCTGCCGGGCTCTGCGGCACGGACCTGGAAGTCCGTTGGTTACCGCGAGTTCATCGCGCTGGCATTGATGCGACTCGAGCTCGATCGACCCATCGCCACGCCCGATCACCTTGTCGCAAAGACGGAAGCGGATCTCGATTTGCTGTTGAACATCGACCGGGCGGCTTTCGACGACTTCTGGCAATTCAATAGGCTCGGGCTCAGTGAGGCGATCAACGCTACGACCACCAACACCATCCTGAGCATCGGCGGTCCCGACGGGCAGCCGGTCGCCTACGCCGTGGTTGGGCTCGGTCACGCCATCTCGTATCTGCAGCGCCTCGCCGTCCACCCCGATTGGCAGGGGGCGAGCATGGGCAGATCTCTGGTGCGCGCCGCAACACGAACGGCCAGGGCTGCAGGCACGCGAGCGATGGTGCTCAACACCCAACGGGACAACGTGGCGGCGATCCGCCTCTACGAGTCGGAAGGCTTTACCGTCCAGCCGGAACCCCTCGCCGTACTGCGCCGAGAGTGATTGCGCATGCCGCCACGCCTACCCGACCGATATCGATTGACGGTCCGCCTCGGCGCCGACGGTGACGTCGAGGAGTGGCTCGCCACCGACGAGCACCTGGAGCGGCCGGTGCTCATCCGCTTTCCGGGCCCGGCGAGCTCGGGCACCCGAATGGAACAGTTTCTCTCCTCGGTTCGCGCCGCAGCGGCCACCAGCCACCCGCATGTCCAGACCGTGTTTGCCGCCGGGGAACTGCATGGATCGGCCTATGCCGTATCGGAATGGGACGGAGCGGTAACGGTCGCCGACCGGCTCCGGGCGGGAGAAACCATCCCGGTCGCCGAGTACCTGCCCAACGCGGCAGGGCTCGCCGATGGCCTCGCTGCCTTCCACGCCAGCGGGGGTATCCATGGTTCGATCGACACCGCGGCGATTCACTTCTCTGCTGCCCACCCGGCACGTCTGGCCGGGTTTGGTCGGGTCCCGACGACCACGACCCAGGAGGAGGACACGGTCGCTCTCGCCAACGTGCTCCGTAGCGCCATCACCGGCAGCGACAATCCATGGGTGCAGCCCTCCCAGGTAACCGAGGGGCTGCCGGGATCGGTTGATAGTGCCCTGGCTGCTGCCGCGGCGGGGAGCATCGGTGCCGCCGAATTGGCCGACGCGTTGCGCACGATCCCCTACTCGCCCCCCCGAGATCCGAAGGGCGTTTGGTCTCCACGCGGGCTCTTCGTCTTCGGCGTGGTCGCGGCTGCGATCCTGGCGCTGGCGGCTCTCGGCTTTGCCATCGATATCGACCCCGACTCAACCTTCCTCTACCCGGCGGCGCCTGCGGAGAACCGCCCGCCGGCACCGGTGACGACCATTCCGGTCGTCGATGCGCCGACCGACGTGTCGATTGCAGGTTCCGCGGTGGCCTACGACCCCCTCGGGGACGGTGCGGAGAACAACGACACCGCGGCGGCTGCCGTCGACGGTGATCGATCGACCGGGTGGGAAACCGAGCGCTACCCGGGGCCGCTTGCAGAGACGAAGGCAGGAGTGGGGCTCGTCGTCACCGCCACCGGGCCGATCTCGGCTATTGAGATCACCGGCTCGCCAAACACCCGCTACCTCCTGGGGTGGGCGGCGGAGCCCGTGCCAACCCCCGCCGATTGGCAATCGGTTGGCAGCGGCACCCTGCTGACCGGGACCACTCGCCACCGGGTACCGGCATCCGAAGGGGTATGGCTCGTCTGGCTCACCGATCTGCCGGAGCAGCCCGATGGGACGTACGCGGCGAGAATCTCGGACGTCTCTCTCATCCCGTAGGCCCCGAACGCCGGGCTCGTCTCCCCGCTCTACGCGATGCGTCGTTCGTCTCTTCCCCTTGGGGTACGGTCGCGCTGGGTTGCAACACGGGCGGGCGCGCGAATCGTTTCTCCCCCCTTTAGCCTCAATCCACGGTTTCTCTGAGCCGCAGCGCTGCTTCGGTTTCTCCCCCACCGTCGAGGTGGGGGAGACGGCCGGCAGGCCAGAGGGGGCCACCGGAGGCGAAACCATCGCATGAGGCAGCCCCCTCTGCGGATTCGCGACACCGATCGCGGCATCGACGCCGGGCGAATCCGCGTCTCCCCCACTTCGTGGTGGAGACGAAGAACCGTCCACCCGCTCACCCTTTTCGTGAACCGCCTGATCGGATGAAACACCGACCCTGCCGGGCATTCGGCTCACCTCGCGTCCCGAGACCGCGGATCCAGGTTTGGGGGGAGGAAACGAGTCGCGCGCCCGCCCGTGTTGCAACCCAGCGCGACCGTACCCCAAGGGGAAGAGACGAACGACGCATCGCGTAGAGCGGGGAGACGAGCCCGGCGTTCGGGGCCTACG
>PVMS01106350.1_pt1 | contig 16277 bp, 13 predicted proteins | sample 1853461 | NCBI WGS metagenome assembly PVMS01 (sample SAMN08582032, study PRJNA380276) | Marine sediment metagenome, whole genome shotgun sequencing project. | isolation source: ocean sediment barecode stripped | collected 2017 | reverse complement strand
TTCCCGGGCCACTGACCTGTCGCCAGGTACCAACACCGATAGTCGGATCATTGCCCGACAGAGTGGTGAACAGTACTCCACAGATATCCTGGTTGCTGCCAGCGGAGGCCGCCTCAGCATAGTTGATCGTAACTACATCCGTTGAAATTTCACCATCATCGATTTCCCACTGGAACTCATAGGTCCCATAAGCATCTACTGTGGCGGTCGTATTATACGTGTTCGCATTGCCAAAGATTACACCACCTGGACCACTCGACAGCGACCATGTTCCGGTACCAACAGAGGGTTCATTGCCATCAAGAGTGGCTACAAGAACCCCGCAAATATCCTGATCAGTACCGGCATCTGCCACCTCTAGGAATGAAAGAGCATTCACCTCAGGAATCAAAAACAGGCTAAATGCCAGTAAAAAGAAAAGGTATCTTAATTGGAATGAGGCTGTTGCGAGAGCAGACCGAGATCGTGAGGTTTTCTTAAAAAGATATAAGCCTCCCAGGCCAGGTCCGGATGGCAATTGTTGTGAGTTAGTATGTACGGTTTCCGATGTTACGGAGATCACCTTATTTAAAAAATTTGATCCAGACACCCAATGGCAAGGTACCCGGATTTAAATATTACAACGACACTCAGTCAGGACTCAAAATGCTTGAGTTTCGTTGCTTATACGCAGTATATATAGGTAGGTTACTCGAAATCTAAAAAATAATAACGCTCTGTCCTGCTTCCTAATTGTGGAAAAAGGTATGTAAAACTTCCAGGGAACGAATATCTCCCATGCTTTCAACATGAAATTTGAAGTATCGAACCAGATTATTGAGCATAGTACTACGGTGGGAACTGTTAAAATAAGTTTTTTTAATCGGCTGGAAATCAAGAGCCATATAGCTATTCCACAGTTTGCTATCCGCTTCGTTCAGCTGAACTTCCGGATCAGTCAGGTGTGATCTGTAGAGTCCATTGACCAGGTTGAAATAAATGCTCCCTTCCCCGTAATTATTCTGAGGATAGAATCCCAGGTGTTTGGATAGCTGAAACATAAAAAGAATATGGAAGTCCGGAGAGGCCTCTTCCAGCGCGTCAAGGTACTGGATGGTATTGATCAAAAAATGGGCTTGCATGGGATTTGGCTCCTCCTCCTTAACCACCCTGTATAAAACCTCAGCCATAAAGATGGCCTGTGTGCTTTTGGTTATATCGAATGGGATAGAATTCAGGGGCATGGCCCTGTTTACCTCCTTAACCAGCTGAATCCCCGCTGTATTCTTATGATAAACTTCAAAATCGAGAATAAAGAGGGGTTGAAAAAGGTTTGATCTATTCTGTTTTCTGGATTTCCGAACCCCTTTGACCATATAGGTTTGCCGACCAGACTGTTCGGTGTAGCAATGAACAACCAGGCTCGATTCTCCATACCGGGTGGTATGTAAAACAATGCCCCTGGTCTTGCGGATCATAATTAGTGGATAAAGAGCAGTTTGGTTACATGAGCGATTGATCCGTCGGATGAGGAGAGATAGATCATATAGACGCCTGTAGCTACCCGTTCTCCCCTGAAGTTGTTTCCATCCCAGAGGGCCTGTCCTCCCAGAGATTCTGTTTCATAGACCAGGTTGCCACTCATATCCGTAATTTTCACAGTTGTGCTCTCTACCAATCCCTTAATGGCTACTGATCCCTCAAATGTCTCCCTAACAGGATTGGGATAGACAACCACCTGATCATATTGTGTACTTCCTTCGAGGGCATCCCCTTTGTAGGAAATAATTCCTTTATCTGTTCCGAAAAATACTTCCCCTGAAGCCCCATCCACACATATGTCTGTGATGCTGTTAGAAAGTAAAGGGCTATTTGTAGCATTAAATTGCTCAATCTCCTCTACGCCATCTTCCGAGACCAGATAGACACCACTGGAGGCTGTACCAAGCCATTTCCGGTTGGCCCCATCGACTTCAATAGAGGTAACTACCTGTGTCCCCAGCAAGGGATCGGCCAGACCGCTGCCATCATTTCGTGGGATAAGTATCTCCTGGGCATACACCGATCCTTCCGTGAAGAGCCTGTATGGACTGTAGATCACATAGATTCCCTGGTTGGTACCCAGCCATAAATTTCCACTGCGGTCCTCTGCAAATGATCGCACATCATTGGTAATCACTTTTCCAAATTTATCCACTACACTCACCTTCTTGTACTCATCATCGGAAGTATCATCGATGGTATAATTGATATTCATGGCGAATAATCCATTTGATTTAGGAACAATGGCCCAAATATCGCCCGATTGAGTGACCAGGATGCTCCCCAGGGCGCTATAGCTGCTGATCAGGTTATCGGCCTTGTAGCTCTTCCAGGAGCCATCGGCTTTTCTGACTGAGATAGGTTCAGACACACCCGTATTGGTCATCCACAAATTCCCAACTTGATCAAGCGCCACACCTCCTATCCTAACGAAATCACCTCCAGCAATAATGGTTTGCAGAGAGCTGTTTTCTTCGGTGTAACGTATCACCTCCTGGCCCTTATACTCAAGAAGTCCATAACCCCAAGATCCTGCAAATACATGAAAAGGATCGGCCGGATCAACAGCCAGCGAGAGTAAATCACGGGCTTCCGGGTGAAGTTGAGACTCCCACTGTTCACCGCTGAAAGTTTCTAAATATGCTTTTAGGTATTGGTTAGCCCAGGAACCTGTAACACCCCCCTGAACACTGTACAGTACATTACCCGATGCTTCCATGTCAATCACCGAGGTTGTATTGGGACCGTTGGGAATTATAGACCACATGCTTCCTCCCTCATTTGTAATCAGTCCGTCGCCATAATCTGCCAGCCACAGTGAACCCTTATCATCCAGAGAAGCCGAAAGCGGATTATCACTCAACATCTCCTGAACAATAAGGCCATCGCCGTTAATCAGGTGTACTCCTTTGTTATCCACAAGAGATAGATATGCTCCCTGGTCAAGTAGTTCATGACAAAATTTTCCAGTAAAATAGGGATAGAGGTTCCATCCACTGCCGCTGTTTTGGTATAACAGGTCCTGCTCCCTGAGTGGATCTGCATATGAGGTATAGATTATATCATTGAAATAAGCGATGGCGCTGAATGCACCATTGGCATTGGGAATATCAGTGATGGTCTCCCAGGCATTAAAATCAACCAGGAAAGGATCATCAATCAATCCCCTTCGGATCCCCTTATCGGTTGCTGCGTAAAGGTAAGTATCATCGGAAGTTACCTGGTTTACTTTTAAAGCTTCCCCATTGTCCCCGATGTAGTATGTCTCACTGATCTCGTCCTTCTGAAGATTTAACAATATAATACCAAATCCGGTAGAGAGGTATGCATCCTGCCCGAGGTAATAGATGTCGTAGATGGACTTATCGCCAGGAATCTGTTTTTTCATTATATCGGGCAGATTCACAATCACATTCTCCCGGATAATGTCAATGTTAGAAGTCTGGTACGCCATGATAAGGGTTTCCAGATCACCGCTCCACCTCATGGTGGCCACTCCATTGTCAGATAACCCGTCTATTTTGGAAACCTTCACAACCGAATTATCTTCCAGGTGATAGTAAAAGAGTCCGCCCGTGGTAGAACAAAATACCCGGCTATTGGTAGCCTCGGCAATGTTACAGTATTTATACGGCAGGTGTGTCCTCCACTGCCCCAGTGTAATTTGTCCCTGGAGCGAAGTCCCCAGCCAGGCGCTCAAACCAAATATTACCAATAGTAACCTGCTTCGCATATCACACTGTTTCTATAAATACGGTTTTTTACTCCACATATTACATACCCGTCAGAAATTCTGTCAGCTTCAGAACAGCCTTTGCGCGATGACTGATTTGGTTTTTTATTTCGAGATCCATCTCTGCAAAAGTCTTATCATAGCCAGCCGGTCGAAATACCGGATCATAACCAAATCCTTTAGCACCTGAAGAGCCCAGGGTAATCACTCCCTCCACAATTCCTTCAAACTGGCATTCCACCCCATTCAAAATCAACGCGATCACAGTTCTGAACCTTGCCTCCCGTTCGGCCACTCCTTCCATCTCCAAAAGCAGTTTCCGGATGTTCCCCTCAGCGGGTTCCATATCCGGAAAGGTAATTTCACCCCTCCTCGAATACCTGGCAGAGTAAACTCCAGGTGCTCCATTCAGGGCAGAAACTTCCAGCCCCGTGTCGTCAGCAAAACAACTTTTCCCTGTCCTGTTATAGATATACCATGCCTTCTGAGAAGCATTCTCCTCAAGTGTTTCATGATCTTCAGGAATTTCCTCAGAGATATTCAGGTCTTTCAATCCCAACAATTGAAAATTCCCTCCAAGCAAAGCACTTATCTCCTCAAGCTTATGCAGGTTATTTGTAGCAAATACAATTTCCATAATTCACTTAAAAATGAATAACAATCTTTACAAACGCCACTAAACAAAAATGGCCGCAAAAATATGCGGCCATTAAATTAAAAAAATTATATGGATGCTATGCACCTCCGGCGGCTCTGAATCCACTTGAAATTTTTGCGGGCCTTGGATTCATACACATCACAGGAAGGTTCTCCGGGTTGGCAAGGATATATTGTTCGGGAGCACCTAACAAATAGTCGACCCAACGAATGTCACGGGTCGCCATCACCAGGATGAAATCAGCGTTATGCTCCTTCGCGAAACTTACAATCTCCTTCTTAAAGCTTTGCGTTCCTGAAGCAGTAACTATTTCATAGTCTACATCATGCCCCTTTAAAAAGGTCTCAACATATCTAATATTTGATAAAATTTTCCTTCTGAAACCTTTATCCCTGGCAGCTGATTTTAGAATGATGAACTTTGCTCCAAAGTTCCTTGCCAGATAGTAGATCCAGTTGGCCTTTTCTTTGTTTTCACCCTTAAAGTCTATGGGTAAAAGGATGGTATCAATTTTCTCTTTGACCGGTTTATCCTGAACCACAAGAAAAGGGATTCGAGACGAAACCACCACTTTCAGAGCTTTACTGCCAAACAATTTCTGAGCGCCCTTCATTCCATGGGTACCCATTATGATCATCTCCGCCTTCTTCTCTTTGGCTACGTCGCCGATGGAATTAAAGATGCTTCCCACCACAACCTCAGTATGTGGCGTTCTCCCATACTCCTTCCCAAGCTTTTCTGCTGAAGATTCCAGTTTACCCTTTACAGACTCAATATCCTTTGAATCAGATACCACATGCAAAAGGAGGATTTCTCTGTTCACATCCTTGGACATATTAACCGCATGCTGAAAAGCGTTCTCAGCGACCTCTGAAAAGTCCCATGGTACAATTATTGGCCTTTCTATCTTTTCCATAACTATCCTATAGTTTGGTTATCAATAAAGGGTAAATATATTTTCTATATTTGGTTATGTCTTACGAAGGCAGCTCATACAGAGTTACACAAGTTATGAATTTATTCTTCAAGTTATACAGGGTTTGCTTGATTTTTTTTCTGTTCATAACCTTTGAATCCTGCTTCAGTTGTGGGCTTGCGCAGATTCGAAGCTTGCATTTCACCCCATGGGTCCAGGAAATTAATCTTCCCTCCTTATACCATGACATCCCCAATGTTTCCTTTTACCTGGATCGGGATGGAACCCTGCTTATTGGAAAAGACAATGGCATCACCATTTTAAGGGGAGAAAATTTAGATCATCTGGCTCTAAATGGACCAGTTTACTTGACCGGCGATGAATCAGATACCCTCTACTATGCTGCTAAAGATGATGCGGGCTACCTGATCAGGAAACAAGAACTGGAATATCACATACATTCAAGAAAACACCTGATCCCTGCATCTCAGCGTAGTTTCATACCAAATGGTATTGTCAGATTCAAAAAGAGTCTTTTTATCTGTTCTGAGAAAGGGGTATATCAACTATCGGAAGGAAGGTCCAGACTTACTCCGTTTCAGGCTGATTTAGATCAGTTCCGCATATTTGAAGACAGCCTCTACCTCTCAAAAAAGGACGGAACCACCCTCAAATGGACAGGAAGAGATTTTCTTCCTTTATCCTACGAAAGGATGAAAAGTTTGCCGGAAAGTCCTTTTGCCGGTCAGGAGGAATGGCTAAATCGCCTTGCTTCAACAAGACATGTGCCACCAGGTAGCTTGCTGACCTATTATCAAGAGAAAGGAGAGATCTGGATATTGTCACCCCATTCTCTTTTGATGATCAAATACCCATCCCCCTTGCGAACCCTTGAGACCGATCCAATAGAAACCGGCCGCATTTTAAACAGCCTGATTACAGAGCAGGGAATTGTTCTGGGAACCAGCCAGGGAGTTTTTTTGCTGAAACTGCCAGAAGCGGAAAGCAAAATATTGAATCTACAGGGCCTGAATCCAGGTCTGTCTGAGTCGGTTCATCTTCTCTCCTCAGCTGGAAACCAGGATTTTGCCGCTGGTCAAGGCCATCTGTATCACCTGGAGCCCGATGGGGCAAAAATCATTGAGAAAGGCAATTTTACCGGATTGTTTGCCCTGGATGAATTTACACTGGTAGCCTCTGGAAACAATGGGATAAGCCTTTTTCGAAGGGACCAACATGGCTGGACCTCCAGGGCAACAGATCCAACTCTGGCTTTTTCACACTCTTTTGTAAGCCATGAAGATCAGCTCTTTTTTCTTTGCCAGAATAAGGTGTACAGGTTTTCCCAAAATATGGAAAATACTATGCCCATAAAGTTTCATCCTGAAATATTGCTTGAGGAGTTAAGCTCCAAAGGGCAGGAGCTTCTGCTAATAGGAACCAACAAGGTTTACAGGTATGAAATGAACGAGGATACATTTTTACCGCTGACAGATCCTAACCTGGATAAGGGAATTGATCTTGACGCTTACCCGGTCCTCGGTGAACTAGGTGATATAATTGATGTGGTTTCCCGGGATAGCATTCTGATTATCACTGGTGAAAGCAAAGTATCCCTTTTTAATCTGCGAAAATTAAATGCTATTGATTACAAGGCTCCAGTGGGTATAGAATTGCTGTCTCAGAGGGGAAGTGCTATCTCACTTCACCTTACGGGCCTGGCTTTTCAAAATAGTCCTGAGCCTTTATTCAAGTATAGGATGGCTTCAAAGGGGTGGAGTGCCTGGCAGCAGGACAGGGATCTTAATTTTAAAAATCTTAAAGCTGGCGAATACAATATCGAGGTTGTTGGTCTTGACCTCTTCGGAAGGAAAACGGAGCCAGCACAGTTAAGCTTTATCATCAAACCTCCATTCTACAATTCCTGGTATGCATATATAGTTTATGTACTTCTCTTTCTCATCCTGCTGTTCCTTCTCAGAAAATGGCAAATGCTCAGTTACCAGAGAGCCGAGTCCAGGGTTTCTTTGAGCGTTCAATCCAAGATTGAGGACCTGACCAAAGAGAAAGAGAAATCGGACCGACTGGTGGCTGATATACTGCCCGAAAAAACTGCCTCTCAACTGAAAGAAAAGGGGAAGTCCAAGTGGGACAAGTACGAAAGAGCCACTGTCCTATTTTCAGATATACAAGGATTTACAAAAATTGCCGAGGAGATGAATCCTGAAGTACTTATCGATGAACTTGATAAATTCTTTTTCCATTTCGATTCGGTGGTTGGAAAGTATAACATTGAAAAGATAAAGACCATTGGAGATGCCTATATGGCAGCAGGTGGAATACCGAAAAAGAACAGTACAAACCCGGTTGAGGTCGTACTTGCAGCCCTTGAAATGCAATCATACATGCAGCATCTGAAATCTGCAAAAACTGACATTTGGGATCTTCGAATTGGAATCCATACGGGCCCTGTTATTGCAGGATTGGTGGGTCATAAGAAGGTCTCATATGACATCTGGGGGGATACGGTAAATACTGCCTCCAGGATGGAATCCTCGGGCATAGCCGGAAAGGTGAATATATCCGGGACTACCTACGGTATGGTAAAGGACTATTTTATTTGCGAATACAGGGGTAAGCTTCCCGTAAAATATAAGGGGAATATAGACATGTATTTTGTAAACGGTTTACGTCCTGAACTATCGGTTGACCTGAAAGAGATTCCCAATAAACGCTTTTTTACAAAACTGCAGCTCCTGAGGTTAACCGATCTTGAAGATCTGGTTTTTGAATCCATCCTGAAGAATCTTCCGGAATACATACACTATCATAGCCCTGAAATTGCCCAGAAGGTTTACAACCAGGCTTTTCTGCTCTGCAGGGCCGAAGAGATCGATCAGGATGATCGGGTATTAATCAGGACCGCCGCACTATTTCTCAATACGGGGCTTACACAGGCCTATAACAATCATGAAAACAGGTCAGCGGTTATATGCAGGGAAGTACTTCCCGATTTTCACTACTCAGAGAAACAGATTGATCAAATCTGCAACCTGATACTTGCCACAAAACTACCCTTTGATCCACAAAATCGCCTTGAAAAAATCCTGATTGATGCAAAAATGGATTATATAGGCCGTCCCAGCTATTCCACGAAGATCAAACTCCTCCACCAGGAACTGAATGAGGCAGGCATAAAAATCAACGGTCAGCAATTTAAGAATAAGCAACTTGAGCTGCTTTTTGAATTCGAATTCTATACGCTGTCAGCCAAGCGTCTGAGAGAAGTTACAGGCACCGACCAGATAAGCATCATAGAGCAGGAAAGATGGATCTAAAACATCATTTTAAAACATCATTTCTTTATTGTCGCTGAGGATTGGATTGTTTACTTTTGATCACTTATTCATCCTCAACCTGCTATATCATGGAACTTGATTGGAAAAACCTGGGCTTTAACATCATAAAAACGGACTTCAATGTCAGGTCTGTTTTCAAAGATGGAAAATGGGGCGAACTGGAAGTCTCTTCTGAGGAGTATTTTCCCATACATATTGGAGCCACCTGCTTGCATTACGGACAGGAATCATTTGAAGGCCTAAAAGCATTTACTGGTGCGGATGGCCGGATCAGGCTATTCCGTCACGGTGAAAATGCCAAAAGGATGATACAATCGGCCAGGGGGATTTTGATGGCAGAGGTTCCCGAGCAACTTTTTATGGATGCTGTTGAAAAGGTCATTCTCTTGAATAAAAAGTACGTTCCTCCCTATGGGACAGGTGCTTCACTATATATCCGTCCGCTTCTGATTGGTACCGGCCCGGAAGTGGGTGTTCGTCCGGCTGAAGAGTATACTTTCCTGGTATTTGTAATGCCGGTTGGGCCCTATTTTAAGGCGGGATTTAAACCTGTAGAGATGCTGATCGTCAGGGATCATGATCGTGCAGCGCCCTTGGGGACGGGGCATTTGAAAGTGGGAGGCAACTATGCAGCCAGTATGAGTTCCATTGCGGATGCACATAAAAAGGGATTTGCCACCTCCATGTACCTTGACGCAAGGGAGAAGAAATATATTGATGAGTGTGGTCCCGCCAACTTTTTTGGGATCAAGGATAATACCTTTGTCACTCCAAAGTCACAGTCTATTCTACCTTCCATTACAAACCGGAGCCTCCAGGTACTTGCTGAGAGTATGGGTATGAAGGTTGAATGCAGACCCGTTCCTGTTGAAGAGCTTTCAGAATTTGAAGAGGTTGGAGCCTGTGGAACAGCAGCAGTTATCACCCCCTTCAGCAAGGTGGTTGACGAGGACCAGGATATAATCTACACCTTTGGAGATCCTGAAGTTCCGGGCCCGGTGACTACCAGGCTATATGAAACCCTTGTGGGAATTCAAAATGGCGATTTAGAGGATTCATTCGGCTGGACTAAAATCCTCGATTAAATTCCTATCTTTGCCATGGCCATTTTGTCAGGCAATGTCAAAGAAGGAAAACAGGACATATTCCCGGAGGATTCGCAGTTCGTACATTACCTCAATCATCAGTATATCACTTGTTTTACTGTTGCTTGGATTGGTGGGTTTACTTCTGATTAACGGCAGCAATATTAAAAGGCAGGTGATGGAAAGCATTGGTTTCAATGTGATCCTGAAAGAGAATGTGAAGGAAGCTGACATCTATCAACTACAGAAGATCCTGGATGCAAGGGACTATATCTTATCCACTGAGTACATTACCAAAGAAGAGGCTGCCCTTGAAACCGAGCAGATGCTTGGTGAAGATTTTATAAGTTTTCTTGGCTACAATCCCCTCCCTCCTTCTATCAGGGTGAGATTGCACCAACCCTGGGCCAATCCTGATTCAGTCATGATGATCGAACAGGACCTGGTGAAGTATAACTCCATTGAAGAGGTATACTACAAGAAGTCACTTTTGTATGCAGTGTATGAAAACATCCGACAGATGACCATGATCATCCTTGGATTTTCGGTCCTGCTGACCCTGATTTCAGTCACATTGATTAACAATACCATCAGACTTTCGGTTTACTCTAATAGATTTATAATCAATACCATGCAGCTTATAGGAGCCACTCGGAGAATCATACGGAGGCCCTTTCTACTCAGAGGGGCTGCCAGTGGATTTACTGGAAGCCTGATTGCTCTGGTAATCTTGTTTGGATTGATATATCTACTCCAGGATGAGTTTGAAGGTGTAATCTCATTTAAGGATTACGACCTGTTGGCCATTCTTGCTCTAGGGGTAATCGTAGTAGGGGTTGTGATCAATTGGATTTCTACCTTTTTTGCTGTCAATAAGTATTTAAATATGAAAACAGATAAGCTTTACTAATATAGTCGCAATGAGTAAGAAAAGCACTGGAAAGGAAAACTTTGCACTGGCCAAAGAGAATTACATACTATTGGTAATCGGATTTGCAATCATCGTTTTGGGATTTATCCTGATGATCGGAGGTAAATCTGAGGATCCTAACATCTTCAATGAAGAGGAGATATTTAGTTTTCGCCGAATTACCCTGGCTCCCCTGGTGGTTCTCGGAGGATTCATTTTTGAGATTTGGGCCATTATGAAAAAGCCCAAATCCAAAGGAGAAAACGAATAATACTCCGCGTAGCATATGACATGGATTGAAGCACTAATCCTTGGACTTGTCCAGGGACTTACCGAATTTCTGCCTGTTAGCAGCAGTGGACACCTCGAAATAGGTAAGGTATTGCTGAACGTTGAAGTGAAAGAGGACCTCACCTTTACTATACTTGTCCATTTTGCCACTGTCCTGAGTACCATTACCGTTTTTTTCAAAGAAATAAAGAACCTCTCCGTGGGTTTACTGGCTTTCAAGTGGAATGAAGAAACGAAATATGTTTCCAAGATTTTCCTCTCCATGATACCGGTATTATTTATTGGGATCATGTTCAGGGAAGAGGTCGAATCTCTCTTTTCGGGCAACCTTGTATTGGTTGGGAGTGCACTTCTGGTAACAGCCCTGCTGCTTGTTTCCACGCAATTGGTAAAGAGCGGTCAAAAGAAGATCCCTTTCCTGGATGCATTCCTGATCGGATTTGCTCAAGCAATTGCCACCATACCAGGTATTTCCAGGTCGGGTGCTACCATTTCCACTGCACTGCTTTTAAAAAATGATCGCAGCGAAGCAGCCAGATTTTCATTCCTGATGGTATTGATACCCATTATTGGAGCTGCTTTACTGGACATTCTCTCCCTCTCCTCTGAAGCAAGTGGAGATCGAATTGCCGTTGGCTCTCTTATTGTTGGCTTCCTGGCTGCCTATTTCGCCGGATACCTGGCATGCACCTGGATGATCAATCTGGTAAAAAAAGGAAATCTCTACTGGTTCGCAATCTATTGTGCCCTGGTGGGAATCATCTCTATTGTTTTTGGTTAATTAAATGGATTACACCGATCCCAATACCTACATAGAGGGCAGGGTCCTCTTCATCGATAAACCACTCACGTGGACCTCTTTCGATGTGGTCAATAAGATCAGAAAATCGCTCAAGTATCACCTTGGGATCAAAAAGATCAAGGTGGGTCATGCAGGAACGCTTGATCCGCTTGCCACCGGACTTGTGATTGTATGTACCGGAAAAGCCACAAAGCAGATCATGCAGTACCAGGACCTCGAAAAGGCATATGAGGCTCAGGTTAGACTGGGTGCTACAACTCCATCATTCGACCTGGAAACAGAAGTAGATAAAACATTTCCCTGGGAGCATATTACCACTTCAGATATTGCAAAGGCAATCCAGGCATTTACAGGAGAGCTGGAGCAAGTGCCTCCTATCTATTCGGCCAAGAATGTAGATGGCAAGCGTGCCTATACCCTGGCCAGAAAAGGAAAAACCATAGAATTAAAACCCCAGCAGGTAGCGATTCATCGCTTGGAGATTCTTAAAGAGAATCTTCCGGATCTTTCACTTCTGGTAGAGTGCAGCAAAGGCACTTACATTCGTTCGCTGGCCAGAGACATTGGAGAAAAGCTAAATTCAGGAGGCCATCTTACGGGGCTCAGGCGCACCCGTATTGGACCCTATGAGGTGGAACAGGCCATTTCCGTCGAGAACTTTATAAATAAATTAGAACTTTTGTAACTTTTTTACGTTTCTTACGTATAACGATGCTCGCATCACCTAAATAATCACATCTCTAATATGAAATTATCCCAGTATAAATTCGAGTTACCCACAGAGTTAGTAGCGAAATTTCCTGCAAAAAATCGGGATGAATCCAGGCTAATGGTTCTTCATCGCGACACGCAAAAGATTGAACATAAAACATTTAAAGATGTTATCAATTACTTTGACGACAGGGATGTGATGGTCTTTAACGACACCAAGGTATTTCCTGCCCGTTTGTATGGCAATAAAGAGAAGACTGGTGCCGAGATCGAGGTTTTCCTTTTACGGGAACTCAACCGTGAACAGAGGCTGTGGGATGTACTGGTGGATCCAGCCCGAAAAATCAGGATCGGAAACAAATTGTATTTCGGTGAAGATGATATTCTGGTGGCAGAGGTTATAGACAATACCACTTCCCGGGGACGCACCCTTCGATTCCTTTATGACGGCGATTACGACGAATTCAAGAAGACCTTATTTGAGTTAGGTGAGACTCCTCTTCCCAAATTTATCGAAAGAGATGTGGAACCTGAAGACAAAGAACGCTACCAGACTGTGTTTGCTAAGCATGAAGGTGCTGTAGCTGCACCAACTGCCGGCATGCATTTCAGCAGGGAGTTGCTGAAGCGTCTGGAAATTAAGGGAATTGATTTTGCTTACATCACACTCCATGTGGGATTGGGAAATTTCCGGTCTGTGGATGTGGAGGATCTCACCAAGCATAAAATGGACTCTGAGAGGATCTATATCCTGGACGAGGCTGTAAAGCTGGTCAATTCAGCCAAAGAGAAAAAGAGCAACGTTTGTGCAGTGGGAACCACTGTGATGCGAACCCTTGAAAGCTCTGTATCGACCGATGGATTTCTGAAGGAGTTTGATGGGTGGACCAATAAATTTATTTTCCCTCCTTACGAATTCAGCGTACCTAACAGGATGATCTCCAATTTTCATCTGCCCTATTCCACTTTACTCATGATGGTTTCGGCCTTTGCTGGATACAACGAGTTGATGGATGCTTACCAGTTAGCCATCAAAGAGGGATACAAGTTTGGTACTTACGGTGATGCCATGCTGATCCTGTAAGCAACCATACATGCCACTGCTCAACTCCATTATCTCCTGGGTGAACGTAAAGCGTCTTCATCAGATTGAGCTATTTAAAAAATACCCTTTTGATGTCCAGCAGGAGGTATTTACCAGGCTGGTAGATCAGTCCTCTAAAACCACCTGGGGCATACAATATGGGTTTGACTCCATCTATTCCATAGAAGATTTTCAGCAAAGGGTTCCCATAAGCACTTACGATGATGTAAAGCCTTACATCAATCGATTGAGAGAGGGTGAACAAAATCTTTTGTGGCCAACAGATATCAAATGGTTTGCCAAATCCTCAGGGACCACCTCAGATAAAAGTAAATATATCCCCGTAAGCAACGAAGCCCTGGAAGATTGTCATTTCCGGGGGGGGAAAGATGTAATCGCCTTTTACACCAGGGAGAGACCCGAATCCGGAATCCTGAAAGGAAAGGCATTGACCCTCGGTGGTAGCGCAGAAGTGAATAAATTCAGCAATCAATCCTATTTTGGTGATCTGTCTGCTGTAATCATAGAGAATCTGCCTTTCTGGGCGCAGATTATCAGGACCCCCGCAGTTGAAATTGCATTGATCCCCGATTTTGAAGAGAAACTGGAAAAGATAACCCGGCATACCGTCAACGAGAATGTAACCAGCATTGCAGGTGTTCCATCATGGAATCTGGTTCTTCTAAGATCCATCCTTGATTATACGGGGAAGAGTAATATTCTTGAAGTCTGGCCAAACCTGGAGCTTTTCACCCATGGCGGAGTTAGTTTCACCCCTTACAGAGAAATCTTCAAAAAACTGATCCCCTCGGACCAGATGAACTACCTGGAGACTTACAATGCTTCGGAAGGTTTCTTCGGTATTCAGGATGAACTTGACAGGGATGACATGTTGCTTATGCTGGATCTGGGTATATTTTACGAGTTTATCCCCATGGACCGGATGGATGAGCCAAATCCACCTGCCTATACAGTTGGTGATGTAAAGATGGGCGTTAATTATGCAATTATCATTACGACCAACGGTGGCCTCTGGCGGTACATGATAGGAGATACGGTGATCTTCACCTCCCTCTTACCCCACAGGATCAAAATATCGGGACGCACAAAATACTATATCAATGCTTTTGGAGAGGAAGTAATCCTTGAAAATGCGGAAAATGCTCTGATGAAAGCCTGCACAAAAACAGGGGCCATTGTAAAGGAATATACTGCGGGGCCACTTTATATGAGTGATGAGTCCAAAGGAGCTCATGAATGGATGATCGAGTTTGAAACCCAGCCTGACAGCCTGAAAGATTTTAGGGAGATATTGGATCAATCCTTATCCTCCATTAATTCGGACTATGAAGCAAAGAGGTATAAAAACCTCACTTTACTGGAGCCTAAAGTAGTCTCCCTGGAACCCGGAACCTTCTATAAGTGGATGCAAAGCAGGGGCAAGCTGGGCGGACAGAATAAAATTCCAAGGCTGGCAAATGACCGGAAATATTTAGATGAACTTTCCGATATTTTAACCCAATAAAAGTTACTATCTTTAGTCGGTTTCTTACTATAAATCAGGAAATATGCATGTAGCTGTTGCAGGAAATATCGGATCAGGAAAAACCACTCTTACCAGCCTTCTGGCCAAGCAATATGCCTGGGAGGCACAGTATGAGGATGTGGATGACAATCCTTATCTCAACGATTTTTACCAGGATATGCAACGTTGGTCTTTCAACCTGCAAATCTACTTTCTCAACAGTCGATTCAGCCAAATTGTAAAAATTCGTCAATCGGGCAAAAAGATCATTCAGGACCGGACCATATACGAGGATGCGTACATCTTTGCGCCTAACCTCCATAGCATGGGGCTCATGAGCACCAGGGATTTTGAAAACTACTTCGCCCTTTTCAACTTGATGAGTTCCCTGATTGAACCACCTGATCTACTGATCTATCTTCGCGCCTCCATCCCAGTCCTGGTAGACCAGATTCAGCAACGGGGACGTAAATATGAGAATAACATCAGGCTCGACTACCTGAAGCACCTTAATGAACGTTATGAAGCCTGGGCGGAAACCTATAGCCTGGGCAAACTGCTAATCGTGGATGTGGACAATTACAACTTCAGGGATAAGCCTGAGGACCTGAGTTCGGTGATGGACGACATCAATGCGCAGATTCACGGGTTGTTTTAGCAGCAACCTTTATTCCGCAGCTGCTTCCTCCTTCGGGACAAAGACCACATCCACCACATTTGGATTGGTGTAGAATTTTTTCATCACCTTCTGTACATCCTTAGGTGTAAGTTCTTTGATGATATCTTCGTAATTGGCCGGATCGTTATAGTTAACCCCATAAACATAATATTCAAAAAGGCTTCCCAGGAAATAGGCATTGTGCTCCTTGCTCTGCTCCCGGTCCTTCAGAATATTTTCCATCGTTTTGGAAAGATCAATTTCCGAGGGTCCCTCCTTGGCCAACTTCTCCAGCTCTTCAAAGACTTTGTCTTTCAGCTCGCCTGAACGTGTAGGATCACAATCGAATGAGATGCGCATGGAGGCCTTCTCAACGGGCCACACACTCAGCGATGTGCCAACTCCAACCCCATAGGTACCACCCTCTTCTTCCCGAATCGACTCCATCTTCGTAATTGGCCGGATCGTTATAGTTAACCCCATAAACATAATATTCAAAAAGGCTTCCCAGGAAATAGGCATTG
>PVMS01134459.1_pt1 | contig 16309 bp, 15 predicted proteins | sample 1853461 | NCBI WGS metagenome assembly PVMS01 (sample SAMN08582032, study PRJNA380276) | Marine sediment metagenome, whole genome shotgun sequencing project. | isolation source: ocean sediment barecode stripped | collected 2017 | reverse complement strand
GGTGCTGTGGGCACCGCGGGTACCGTACTCCCGCTCCTCGGGAAGCAGCGGCAGGCGCCCGAAAGCGACCTCTTCTTGACCGGGAGACTGCAGCCCCTTCGAGGCCTGGCTCACTTGGCGAACCACCACAAGGCCGCGATCGGGATCACGAGGCCCCCGAGTAGGCAGGCGACCCAGTCCCAGATCGTGAAGGAGCCGAGTGAGGCACTGTCGACGGCTTCGAGCGCTACGATTCTGCGCTCGAGGTCTTCGACACGGAGTTCTTGATTCGTCTGATCGATACTCGCGGCCGAATCAGTCGGTGGGTGCTGCGACATACCGGCTCCGTGCACGAGGCATCTGTGAGAAGTGGCGTATCCTAGGCCGCTCGAAACCGTTGCTCAAGCTGGCTCGAGTGCTCCCGCATTGGGTAATCTGAGTTCCAATGAGTCTTCGAAGACCGATGCGGACCACCAACCCGGTGGAATTATTGCCCCGCTTCTCGTCAGCCGAACCATTCCCGGGTCGACGTGCGAGAACTTCGGCTCGCGCTTCGCGTTCGCGCCGAGCCCTTTTCCTTCTGCTCCTGCTGACGGTCGGCATCCTGGTTCAGGCCTGCGCGGGAGAGGAGGAGAGCACGTCAGCGGACGGTCGACGTCGCGGGTCCGAAGCGCCGCCGCCCGGTGCTGACAAGCCGTCCGGCGAAGTGGAATCCGAGCCGGTCAAGATGGCCCCGGTCGCGAAGGTGCGGGTCGCCAAGCTGGTGCTGCTCGGTACCGGAGGCCCGTTGCCCGATCCGCGCCGCTCGGGTCCCGCGGTGGCCGTATTGGCCCAGAACCGCTCCTACCTGGTCGACCTGGGGCCGGGCGTGGTTCGGCGTGCGATGGAGGCTTATCAGCTTGGATGGCTCAAGCTCCATCCGAATCAGCTGACTCGAGTTTTCGTGACTCACCTGCATTCCGATCACACCGCTGGCTATGCCGATCTGATGTTGACGCCGCCGGCGGTGGGCCGCGTCGACCCCCTTCAGGTTTACGGGCCGCCCGGAATCGTGAAGATGACCGACCACCTGCTGCTGGCTTACGAAGAAGATCTCGCGACGCGCCGGGAAGGGCTCACGGAAGACAAGCTGGCCGGCTACCGAATCGAGCCTCGCGAAATCGAACCCGGGGTCGTCTACGAGGACGAGATCGTGCGGGTGAGTGCATTTCGCGTGGAGCACGGTGAATGGAAGAACACCTACGGCTACCGATTCGACACCGACGGCCGGTCGATCGTCATCTCGGGAGATACAGCGCCCAGCGATGCCGTGGTCGAGGCTTGCAACGGTTGCGATGTGCTAGTGCACGAGGTCTACTGTGAGGCCGACTTCAAGCACGTACCGCCGCTCAGTCGGTCGTATTTTTCCAGTCACCACACCTCGACGTTGGAGCTGGTCGAGATCGCCACGCGCGCCAAGCCGAAACTCCTGGTCCTCTATCATTTGCTGCTCAACCGCTGCACCGAAGAGACGGTGCTGCGCGAAATGCGGCGATACTCCTACGTCGGTGAGGTCGTGGTAGGCGAGGACCTAGCGGCGTCTTGATCGGGCGGTTCGAAACTACTCTCAGAAGCCGCGCTCCCGAATCCTCTTCTCGACCCCTTCCACGAGCGCCTTCTTTCCCAACCTCATCGTCGTTGCGAACGGACCCTCCCGGTGATCGACGAGCCAGACATGCATCATTTCACTGCTGCGATGCATCTTGACACCCTCTTCGCAGACGCCGTCCACGGACCACGCCACGCCGATCATGTCCTGGATCACGCACTGTGCCGTTTTCCAAACGTGGTAGTGCCAGACGGTGTGCGGTCCTCCGAATTGCGGGCCCCACGCGGTTCGGTTTTTTGCGTTGAACATGAAACCCGCGAGGACCCTCTCCCCGCTCGGCACCTCGTAGTACATGAGATTCTCGGGTCGATCCGGGTCGAGCGTTATATCGTCGAGCATGTATTCGTCATTCGTGAAGTGGTAGACGTCGTCGTGTAAGAGGTGGTAGCCGTCCGCCAGCCCGTTCTCGAAGTCGTACCAGCCGTGCCGACGAGCGGCCTCGAAGCAGCGCTCGATCATGTCTTTCGAGGCTTGAATCTGTTCGCGCGTCGCCTTCGTCTTGGGTGCGTAGCGGCTGACTTCCCAGATGATTACACCGGGGGACTCCTGGGGCTCTTTGGGAACTTCCGACTCGAATCTCCAATCCAAAAGGTGGGGCAGGTAGCGGTGCGCGTAGCGCTCCTCTCGAGGGGCCTGCTCCGCTCGAGAGCAGCCGAACAGAGCGATGCCAACCAGAACCGCTGCGAGGGGGAGCTTGCTGATCCGAATCTGCTGCACGTTGGCAGTTCCTACTGCACTCCGGGCGCAATCTCCGATCGCGCATGGCCGAAGCTACCAGAGCTGGACCGCGCGGGCTCCCCGATCGACCTGATGGGTTCCACGGTCGGCGCGGGGAAGCCGTGTTCCCTCCGACGGGACGGGTCGCTCCTGGCCCGGCTCGAGATTCACTAAACTCGCCCGCGACGCGATACACGCATCACCGAGATCAAGGGAGGGCCACCCTAGTGGGCAAGCGCGGCGATCGCCGTGTTCCGGAGAGCGATCTATCTCCCCGGGTCCGCCCGGTGCAGAAGCGCGCGCAGGATACCCTCGACTTGATCCTGGATACCGCGGGCGCCGTTCTAGACGAGGTGGGAATCGACGCCTTCAACACCAACCTGCTGGCCGAGCGAGCGGGTGTCGCGGTCCGGAGCGTCTACCGCTACTACCCGAACAAGCTCGCCGTGATCGTGGGATTCGCGGAGCGCCAGGCCGATCAATGGCAGGAGTCTTTCGGCGGTCTGATCGCGGCGATGCGGGATCCGGAGGAGAGCGCCCTCGACGTGTGGGGGCGGATTCTGGACGCCTATGTGGCGTTCCTCGAGGGCAAGCGCGGGCGCTCCGCGATTCGGCGGGCGATGCAGGCCCTTCCGCAACTTTGTGAGGTAAACCGCCGTGACAACGACTTTCTCTCTCATGAGGTCGCGCTCGCCCTGAAGGCGCGCGGCGTGCGGCAACCGCTGGCGCAGCTTCGAGTCGTCGGGCGCCTGTTGCTGGAAACCAGCGACGCCGCCGTCGACGACGCCCTGAGTCGCAAGGGCCGGGTCCCGAGCGCGGTGCTCGATGAGATCAAGCTCATGCACCAGAGCTATCTCGCGGTCTACGTCGATTGAGGAGCGGCCGCCCGGGCTCCAGCCGGGTGCTCGGAGCCGGGTTTCCGCGAATTATCCTTTGACTCGTCATCGAGATCTGCGATACCGTCCCGCCCGCCCCATTCCTCTTTTGACGTGCCGTCGCGACTTGCGATAGCGTTTGAGAAGGAAACAGAGATTCCACTTTCCCACGGGGTGACTGGTCGACATCGCGGAGAGACGGAAGGAAGAAAGTCGAGGCCCCGAGGTATTTGAAACGGGGCCTTTCTTTTGAGGAGAAAGCATCTCATGCCCCGCAAATTTCGATACGAGGTCGGCGGCCTCGCGGTGGTCTTCTTGACCGCGTTGTCCGTAGCCGGCCCGGGTGCTGCGGCAGAGTCCGATCTCGACGTGTTGGTCGCCCAGCGCATGGCAGTCAACGAATCCGCGGCCCAGAGTCAGACGCGGATCGACCAGCTGAGCGAGGACTCCGACAAGCTCACTGCCGAGTACCGCGCCGTACTCAAACGCATCGATGCGCTCCGCGTCTACAACCATCAGGTGAACGAGCTGATCGCCTCCCAGAATGAAGAGATGGTGTCCTTGCGCCGACAGATCGATGATGTCGAGCTGGTCAGTCGTGAGGTGACTCCTCTGATGCTCGGGATGATCGATGCGATCGAGAACTTCGTGGAGCTCGATGTGCCGTTCCTGCTCGACGAGCGAACCCAGCGCATGGAACAGCTCCACGAAACCATGGTTCGCGCCGACGTGACCGACGCCGAGCGCTATCGGCGGATCATCGAGGCGTACCAGATCGAGAACGAGTTCGGCCGCACCATCGAGGCCTATCAGGGTGAACTCGATGTTGGCGGCAAGACGCGCCAGGTCGATTTTCTCCGAATCGGCCGGGTGGTGCTCCTGTATCAGACTCTCGACGGAGCCAGAACGGGCGTGTGGGACCAGAAGAACCAGACCTGGCTCGACGCCTCGGAGCATCGCAACGCGGTGCAGCTTGGGCTTCGCATGGCGAAGAAACAGACGGCGCCGGACATGTTGAGACTTCCCGTGCCTGTAGCGGAGGCTGCGCAATGAAGAGACTGGGAACGCTACTGGTGGGTCTGATGGTCGCGTTCAATGCGCCCGGCGCATTCGCGCAGGACGCGGAAGCGGATGCCGCCCCCGAAGCCGCTGAAGCCGCGGTGGTGGCCCCGCCGCCCAAGCCAGCACCCAAGGCGACCTCGCTGGCAGATCTGCTCAAGCGCGTGAAGGCGGGCTGGAGTGGAGAGCGCAAGGAGAACCGCGAACGCGAGGCCCGGTTCAAGCAGGCGCGAGACGATCAGCAGCGCCTGCTCAGCGAGGCGAAAGCCACGAAGGCGGCCGAAGAGGCGCGAAGCGAGATCCTGGAGAGCCAGTTCGAAGGGAACGAGATCGCGCTGACGACACTCGAAGATACGCTGACCGAGCGTCTCGGCGCCCTCGGCGAGCTCTTCGGTGTGGTGCGTCAGGCCGCCGGCGATACGCGCAGCCAGGTCGAGGCGTCGTTGGTGAGCGCTCAGATCCCGGATCGCCACGTCTTCCTCGAAGAGCTCGGCAAGAACAAGAGCCTGCCGTCGATCGAGTCTCTCGAGAAGCTGTGGTTCATCATGCACCAGGAGATGACCGAGCTCGGCCAGGTCACGCGCTTTCCCGCGACCGTCGTGAACGCTGACGGCGAGCAGAGCCAGCGCGAAGTGATCCGTGTGGGCCCGTTCAACGCGATCACGGGCGGTATCTACCTGGTGTATGAAGACGGGAAGCTCCAGGAGCTGCCCCGCCAACCCGCAGGGACCTACCTGGACACGGTCGCTTCCTTCGAGAAAGCGACCGGGGATATGGCCCGGATCGCGATCGATCCCTCCCGCGGTTCGATCCTCAAGGTTCTGATCCAGTCGCCCGGCTTCGTGGAGCGCATCAAACAGGGTGGTGGGGTGGGATACACGATCATCACCCTCGGTCTCGTGGCCGGGATGCTGGCCATCGTTCGTTGGCTCATGGTGTCTTTAGCGGGGCGCAAGGTCGCCGCACAGAAGAAGAGCGACGAGGTTCGGGACACGAACCCCCTCGGTCGTGTCCTCGGGGTCTACGAGGAAAACAAAACCGCCGACGTCGAGACCCTCGAGCTCAAGCTCGACGAAGTCATCATGCGCGAGTCCGCGGGACTGCAGAAAATGCTGTGGGCGGTGAAGGTGGTTTCCGTGGTGGCGCCGCTGATGGGTTTGCTCGGAACCGTGACCGGTATGATCCGGACCTTCCAGGCGATCACGCTCTTCGGCACGGGCGACCCGAAGATGATGGCCGGTGGTATTTCCGAAGCGCTCGTCACGACCATGCTCGGTCTCTGGGTGGCGATCCCCCTGGTCCTGCTTCACGCGCTCGTCTCCAACACCAGCAAGGGCGTGATCGAGATTCTCGAGGAGCAGGCCGCGGGTCTGATCGCCAAGCGGGCAGAACAGCACGATGCTGCTTGATCTCGAACCGATCGCCGCGGTGCGAGCGTTCCTCGAACGCGGTGGCGATGTTCTGCTCGTGATCGGCGCGGTGACATTCCTGATGTGGACCTTCATGCTCGAACGGCTCTGGTATTTCAAGTTCGTCCAGCCGGGAGAGGCCGAGCGGGTGGAGAAGACCTGGAGGGAGCGCAGCGATCACACCTCGTGGTATGCGGATCAGGTGCGAAGGCTCTTGGTGTCGGAAGTGCGGGCTCAGCTCAACCAATCGGTGAACACGATCAGGACCCTCGTCGCTATCTGCCCCATGCTCGGTCTGCTCGGCACCGTGACCGGCATGATCGAGGTCTTCGACGTGATGGCGGTCTCGGGAAGCGGCAACACCCGCGCCATGGCATCCGGAGTGTCCAAGGCGACGATTCCGACCATGGCCGGCATGGTGGCCGCGCGGTCGGGCAGGATCCTGCGCCTACAGATCCAGCGGTTCGCAACACACGAAACGGAACGGGTGGCGGACCACCTGACCCACGCACACGAATAGAGGATTCGAAATGCGTCGACAGCGTAGATCAAACATCGAAGAGGCAGAGGTCGATCTCACACCCATGCTGGACGTGGTGTTCATCATGCTGATCTTCTTCATTGTGACGGCATCGTTTGTCAAGGAATCGGGCATGGACGTCAACCGCCCGGATGCCGCTACGGCCGTGGTCAAGCCTCGCGGGAACATTCTCGTCGCGATCACACCGAACGGTCAGATCTGGATCGACAAGCGCCAGGTCGATGTGCGGTCGGTACGGGCGAACATCGAGAGGCTCTACGCCGAGAATCCACAGGGGGCCGTCGTCATCCAGGCGGACAGGGATTCGAAGAACGGCCTACTCGTGGCGGTCATGGACGCCGCGAAGCTGGCCGGGGTCGAGAACATCTCGATCGCAGCGGAAATCATCGACTGATGGTGCGCCACCTTTCCGCGGCCTTCCTCGCGATCGGCGTGACCTTCGGCCTGTTCTATATCATGCAGGCGCTGATCCTGAGCGAGGGCGGCGCGCTGGGTGACCCTGGCGGAGCCATGATCGACTTCGTGCGGCTCAAGAAGGAATCGGAGCTCGAGCTCAAGAAACGCAAGATGCCCGAAAAAGAGGAGCCCGAAGAGCCTCCTCCGCCACCGGATCTCAGCATGTCTCGGTCACAGATGCCGGATCAGGATCTCGGAGAAATGGCGTTCGCAGTCGACATCGGCCTCGACATGGGGGGAGGCCCGGATCTGAGTATAGCCGCCAGCGACACGGACGTCGTACCGATCGTGCGGGTCAACCCCCAGTATCCGCTTCGAGCCGCGGAGCGCGGTATCGAAGGGTGGGTCCAGGTGGAATTCACCATCAGCCGGACGGGAACCGTGAAGAACCCGTTCGTGATCAGCGCGAAACCCCAGAACATTTTCAATCGCGCGGCGCTGCGGGCGATCCGCAAGTGGAAATACAATCCAAGAATCGAAGACGGCGAGCCGGTCGAACGCCCGGGCGTGAAGGTGCGGCTCAGGTTCGCGCTTCAGGATAAATAGGTAGCGGCATGAATTGGAAGCGACACTCCCACATGCACCGCGGCTGGGCGCTGCTCCTCGTGCTGTTGCTGACGCTGGGCGCGGCCGGGACCGCGGCGGCGAAGAAGAAGAAGAAGGACGAGGAAGAGGACAAGAAGCAGTACACGGTTACCGAGGCGATGCACAAGAGGTTGACCGTCGCGCTAGAGGCTCTGCAGGCGGAGAAGTACCCGGAGGCCGAGGACGTTCTCGGGAAGCTGGAGGACCGGGCGGAACGTCTGAGCACCTATGAGCGCGCCCTCGTCTTCCAGATGCTCGGCTACCTGGAGTCCGGACAGGAGCGATACAAAGAGGCGCTGGTGTACTTCGAGAAATGCCTCGCAGAAGACGCGCTTCCCCGGGGAGGGCAGGAGAGCACGCGCTTCAACGTCGCCCAGCTCTACCTGGCGACCGAGCAGTTCGACAAAGCCGTAGACACGCTGGAGATTTGGTTCAAGGAAGTCGAGACGCCTAACTCCAGTGCCTACTACCTGCTGGCAGTGGCCTATTACCAGATCGGGAAAATCGAGAAAGCGATCGTCCCCGCGAAAAAAGCCATCGATATAGCGAAGAAGCCCAAGGAGCCGTGGCTTCAGCTTCTCGTTGGACTCTACTACGAGGCCAAGCAGTTCGAGAACGCTCTCCAGCCGCTCGAAACCCTGCTCATCGTGAACCCCAAGAAGGGCTACTGGACGCAGCTGTCTTCGCTCTACGCGCATCTCGGAAAGGAGCAGCAGTCGCTGGCAATCATGCAGCTTGCCTACGCCCAGGACTATCTCGACGTGAATCGCGAGCTACGCGCACTCGCACAGCTCTACCTCTACCACTCACTCCCCTATCGCGCGGCGCTGGTGCTCGAGAAGGCCCTTGCCAATGAGACCGTAGATGCGGATGCCACCGGGTGGGAGATGCTCGCCAACAGCTGGCTGCTCGCTCGCGAATACGAGCGGGCGGTGGAACCACTGAGAACGGCGGCGGAGCTGTCGGAGGAGGGCGACCTGTACGCGCGGTTGGGAGCGGTTCTAGTCGAGCGCGAGCAATGGAGCGAAGCGTCGGACGCGCTGGGGAAAGCGATCGAGAAGGGTGAGCTCGACGACCTGGGCAGCACCAATCTCTTGCTCGGCATCTCGCTTTATCACCAGGGGAAGACCGCTCGGGCGCGCAAGCACTTCACGGCCGCCCTGGCGGAGGAGAAGAGCGGCAAGCCGGCGGGCCAGTGGCTCGCTCTGATGGAGCGCGAGGCGGCGGACCGCGAGAACATCTAGCTATTCTGCGCCGGCTGTCGGACGCGCCTCGCTGAGCAGGCCGCTAGGTGCTGGCCGACGCTAGAAAGCCGCTTACCCCGATTCCGAACTCCGCTCCCGCGTCGAGCAGCGCATCGAATAGAGACTGCCCTGAAGACCATTCGCAGTGAAGCCAGTAGGAGCCGGCTTCCCTCTCGTCTTCGCGGATCACGTCGGTAACAACGGAAGCGATCGAAGTGCGGAACGCCGAGCCGTCCGGCGTCGTGAGGCTGCTCAAATCGATCGCGCAGAGCTTTGCGAGCAGTCGCGCCGCATCGTCACCGGTCAGCCGAATCAACGCGCGCCCGTGAGTGAGATCGATTGCGGTCGCGAATTCGCTGTCGGCCAGACACCGGATCCGGTCCAACAACGCCGGCGCCTCGCCCGTGGCGGCGAGCAAGAGCCACTCCCCCGGCCCCGATCCGATCACCAGCGAGTCTTGCTGATCCCGTTGAGCGCGGCCGAAGGGGACGCCGAGCGCGGCTGCCAGACTCCCCTGCGGATCTGCCCGTACGCCTACCTTTGCCATCGGCGTGCAGTCGGTGATACGCAAGGCTGCTTCGCTGCGAGCAGCCGAGACGGCCCAGCCGTCGACAGTCGAGGTCGGCTCGGTGGGCGCAATCGAACTCCGCGCCAGCGGCAAAAATTCAGCCATGGAGGCGCTCTCCTTTCGGATCGAAGTGCGCGTGGTGCTCCATCACCCGAGCCTGGATTCGCCTCCGATCGCGCAGTACCACGGTTACGGTCGTGCCCGGCTCCGTCAGGTGTGACGCGACGTATCCCAAGCAGATCGATCGACCGAGCGTCGGCGACATCCGGCTGGACGTCACGCGTCCTACGATGCGATCGTCCCCCTCGACGATCTGGCTCGCCTCGCCCGGTACGACCGAATCATCCAGCGGCTGAAGAGCCACGAGCCGCGATCCATCGCCGCGCTCCCGCTGCCAGACGAGCTCGGGCTTGCCGATGAAATCCTCCTTGTCGAGCTTGACCAGGGTGTCGAGCCCGGCGCTGTAGGCCTGGGTGAGCCCGTCCGTGTCCTGACCGACGATGAAGTGGCCCTTCTCCAGGCGCATGATGCGCTGCGCCTCGACACCAAAGGGAGCGACACCCAGGTCGCGTCCCACCTCGATCAGGGTCTCCCAGACGAAACGCCCGTAGCCGGCGGGAACGTGGATTTCGAAGCTGAGTTCACCGGTAAATCCGATGCGCCACATGAAGCATTTGTCGACACCCGCGATGCAGCCGCGTCGGACGCGCATGTAGGGAAAAGCTGCCGCGTCGAGATCGATCCCTTCGACGATCCGACTCATCAGGTTGCGGGATTGGGGCCCTGCCACGTTGATGCTCGCATAAGCGGCCGTCATCGGTGTGACGTGCACCCGCCACTCGGGGTGCTCGCTCTGGAGCCACTCTTCGGTCCACTGCCAGACTCCTGCAGCGCCCGATGAAGTGGTTGTCATCAGGTAATGCTCTTCTCCCAGTCGGCCCGTGACGCCATCATCGAAGACGACACCGTCTTCGGTACACATCACTCCGTAGCGCACGGAGCCGACCGCGAGTCGCGACCATTTGTTGACGTAGAGCAGATCGAGGAGCCTCGCGACGTCCGGCCCGCGCAGGTCGAGCTTGCCAAGCGGGGTCACGTCGATGAGGCCGACGCTCTTGCGGACGTTTTGGACCTCTCGCGCGGGGTCTCCATAGTGATCGGGGCGAAGCCACTGACCCGCGGTGAGGAAATTCGCACCGTGGCGCTGGTGCCAGCCGTGCATCGGTGAAATCCGCACGGGCTCGTGGTTTCGACCCGCGAGCGCACCCAGTGAGATGGGGGCATAGGGAGGGCGCCAGGTCGTAGACCCGGCATCCGCGATGTCCTGCCCCGTGGCTTCGGCGTGAATCGCGATCGTGTTGACCAGCTCGAGCTTCCCTTGCGCAGGACCCATCGTCGCGGTCGAGAAGCGCTTGGACAACTGCATTGAATCAAAACCCTCGCCGGCCGCTGCAAAGAGATCCTTCGATGTCACGTCTTCTGAAAAATCGACGAAGCCATGCGTCACGCTTCTGAACAGACCCGGATTCGGATCGATGCGGAGCACTGGGATCGGAACCGGTTCGCTCGCTCTCGGGGCGACCTGGTTTGCGTTGGGATTTCCACGTCGCAGCTCGCCGGCTCGGATGGCGGCTCGGCGAGCTGCTTCCCTCCCCACTGCACGCCCCTGCTCGACGATCTGCTCGAGGTTTCCGTCACCGCAGATTCCTCCAGCGGCGAGCACATCATCCGGTAACGGACCCGGAAAGAAGCGACCGGCGCGTGGGTCGAAGCGGGGACTGTCACCGGCCATGTTGAGCAGCGTAGTCGGTGCTGTCCAGCCGACTGCAGTGACGAGCAGATCCGCGCTGATTCGGCTGCCGTCGCCGAGCTCGACCGACTGGACGCCGCCGCGCCCCACGGCGCGAAGCAGCCGCTCGCCCCGGCGAGCATCCACGATGCGCGCGATCTCGACGCCCGCCCGCGCAAGATCTTCCGCTGCGGCGTCTCCCGCCGTGTTGGCGGTGAAGACAACCGCTCGATGTCCGGGCTTGACCGCGTAGAGGTGAATCAACCTGCGAACAGCGCTGGAGAGCATGACCCCCGGCTTGTCGTTACCCTCGAACACGTAGGGCCGCTCGATCAGTCCAGGCGTTACAACGAGAACTTTGGCTCGGGCCTTGACGAGCCGCTCGTCGATTCCCGGCAGGTTTCGTTGGATGACGGCGATCCAGTTGGCGTCGTAACGGCCCGTGACGACCGAATCGACGAGCACTTCGATCTCGGATTGAGCGGCGATCGCTTCGCGCAACTCGCGCAACAACCCGAGCTCTCGCGTGCCTCCCCAACGGAGATGACCGCCGAGTTGATGTTCTTCCTCGACCAGCACAACTCGGGCGCCGTCTTCGGCCGCGCCGAGTGCGGTGGCGAGACCGGCCGGTCCGCCGCCGGCGACGAGCACATCCGGATGCGCGTAGCGCTTGTCGAAGCGGCCGGGCTGCACATCTCGCGAAACCGTCCCCCCCGGTGTCCCCATTTCGCGGAGCACCTTCTGGTACGCGGGCCACAGGAAACTCGGTTTCATGAACGTCTTGTAATAGAAGCCCGCTGTCAGAAACCGCGAGAGCCACTGGTTCGGAGACCGCAGGTCATGGCGGAGGCTGGGCCATACGTTTTGAGGGCGCACGACCATGCCGGGCTCGACTGAACGGTGGGAGGCGCGGACGTTCGGCTCGTCGTTGACTTGCAGCTGGCAGCCCGGATCCAGGAAGTTCGCGGACAGGATGCCGCGGGGGCGGCGATACTTGAAGCTGCGAGAAAAGACCCGTTCTCCCAAAGCCGCGAGTGCCGAGATGATCGTGTCACCGCGGAAAGCCCTGCAATCGCGACCGTTCCAGCTGAAAGTAAAGCAGTCGCTGCGGTCGATGACCTCGCCGGGCTGGATCGTGAGACGCATCTCGGAAGGTGTGCTGTTCTCGCTCATTGCGGAACTACCGGTGCTCGGCCGGGAGGGCGCGCCGCGCGAATCTCATTGGTTACCGTGTGGCGCTCGACCACGAAGAACCGGCGACAACCCGCCATGTGATACCACCGTTCGGTTACCCAGCCCGCTTTATTCGATTCGTCGTAAAGATAGGAGCGCCACTCGACGGGGGTCGTGCGGTTGGGGTCCGGACGCGAACCCGTTTCGCCGCCGTACCGAAACTCTGCGGCATTGCGCGGCCCGCAGTGGATACACGGGATGATGATCATCGCTGTGCCCGATCGTTCGTCAATGCCCCACCGCCGCGGCACCCTTCTCTCCCAGCAGCCGCCCCTCGGCGAAGCGCTCGAAGCCAAAGGGAGCGATGAGAGCTGGTGTCTCTCCGGTTGCAATGAGTGCCGCCATCTGCTCTCCGGAAACGGGGCCGGCCTTGAATCCATAGGTGCCCCATCCGACGTCGACATAGAAACCTTCGACCGGCGTCGTTCCCATGATCGGCGAGAAATCCGGGGTCATGTCGCACAGCCCGGCCCACTGGCGTAGTACGCGCAGCTTGGCGATGGACGGCATCAGCTGGAGAACGTGTCCGGCCAGTTCTTCGGTAAACTCGAGGGAGCCGCGTGTCGAGTACGATGAAAACGGGTCGACGCTCGCTCCAAAGACGAGTTCGCCGCGATCCGTCTGACTCACATAGACGTGCAAGCTCCCAGACACCACGACCGGATTCAAAAAGAACTTCACGGGCTCCGTTACCGCTGCCTGCAGCGGCGCTGTCGAGATCGGCAGCGCGACCCCAACCATGTCGGATACGAGCGTGCACCAACCTGCGGTGCAGTTGACCACGATCGGCGTGGAAATCCGACCGCGATTGGTCTGGACACCGGTGACACGGCCGCCGGTTGTTTCGATGCTCTCGACTTTCGTCTCCTGGTGGATCTCGGCGCCGAATGCGTCGGCTCCGCGCGCATAACCCCAATTGACCGCATCGTGTCGGATGATGCCGCCGGAAGGGTGATAGAGGGCGCCGAGAATCGGGTGACGGGCGCTCTTCGAAACATCCAGGAACGGTGCGAGCTTGCCGATCTCTTCCGGATCGATGACCTCCGAGTCGACGCCGACCCATTTGTTGACTTCGGCCCGCCAGTGCATGGTTCGAAGCGACGAATCGTTGTGAGCGAGTGTCAGATGCCCGCGTTGGGCGAACATCACGTTGAAGTTGAGGTCGTCCGCGAGCTGTTCGTAGAGTCGGACGGAGCGATGGTAGAACCGGACTCCTTCCGGGGTGAGGTAGTTCGAACGGATGATCGCGGTGTTGCGTCCGGAGCCGCCGCTTCCGATGTAGCTCTGTTCGAGAACCGCCACGCTGTGGATGCCGTGGTTGCGACCCAGGTAATACGCCAGGGCGAGGCCGTGGACGCCTCCGCCAACGATGACGACGTCGTAGCTCGATGCCAGCTCGCACTTCCGCCAGATCGGCGGCCAAGGGTCATTTCGAAGACCGCGGCGCAACAAGCCAAACGCCGAGTAGCGCGCCTTTCGGGTTCGCCGTCGGGGTCGATTGTGGCCCGAAGAGTTGACGAATGACGGCTTCACGCTTCGGACGGAGACCTCGATATCTGCGTTGCGCAAAGAGGGGAGTACCTGCTACCTTTTTGATCTCGGTGTCATTGTCGGCAGCAACGGGCTGACTGTCAAGCATCCGAGTGATCGACGAGCGATGGTGCTCGGCCGCTCTCTGACGGGCCCGAGGTGGCCCAGGGGCAGGAGCCAGCGGGAATGTCACTCCCCCCCAGGGTCCCCTACGTCGTCATCGGTGCCGGAATCCACGGGCTCAGCACAGCCTGGAACCTGGCGAAGCGCCTTCCTGGGGGAGGGAAGGACGTGCTGGTCGTCGACAAGCACGGAATGGCTTCGGGAGCTTCCGGAATCGCCTGCGGCGTCATCCGCAACAACTACTACCAACCCGCGATGCGCGAACTGATGGCGCACTCCGTCCGGATCTGGGAGAGCGACCCGAAGGCTTTCAGCTATCACCCGGTCGGCTACCTGCAAATCAGCTGCGAGGCGATGCGATCGGATGTTGCGCAGATTGCCCGCGAGCAGCAAGAGATCGGTTACGAGTCGGTTTTCGTCGATGGCGCGCAGGATTCGATGAACTACATGCGCGGCCTGCTCGACGACTGGCAGGCTCGCGGTATTACTTCTGTTCTCCACGAGAAAAAGGGCGGATACGCGAACAACACGGCCTCGGTCTACGGACTCGCAGCCAAGGCGGAGGCGCTCGGTGTGCGTGTGTCAACCGGCGTCGAAGTCGTGGGATTCGAGCGGGAAAGCGGAAGCGGGGCGATACGCGCGGTCCAGACGAACCGGGGATTGATCGAGTGTGAGCAGGTGGTCGTGGCGGTCGGGCCCGGGGTCAAATCGATCTGGGAACTGCTCGAACTTCCCAAAACGATCGACGTGAAGGGTCCGGACGGACCCGTCGCCACCGATGTCCCGATGTGGGTCTACTGGAGTCTCCAAGAGGGTACTCTCGACGTGGATCCAAATCTGCAGCAGACCAACGACGGCGGTATGCCGCCGGTCATTCACGTCGATTCGGACGCGCCGCTCTACTCGGACCTCGACGGTTCACTGATTACCGATGAAATGTGGGGAATCTATTACAAGCCCGATTTCAATTTTGGCGGAATCCAAGGGGGCGCTGCGCCGTTTCGTGTCCCGACAGACCCCGACGCCGTGAAGGTCGATCCCTACGGTCCCGCTTCGCCCGACTTCGTGGTGGGCGAGGATTTCACTCACATGTGGACGTCAGCGCTGGCGTTTTGCCAGAAGCGATTCGAGGGCAAGAGCGGGATGTACAAGCGAGAGCCATCCGGGGGAATCGGTTGTTTCACACCCGATAGTTTCCCGGTATTCGATCGCTTCTGTGACAATGTGTATCTCATTGCGGACTCGAACCACGGCTACAAGATGATCGGTGTTGGTGAACTCGTCGCTCAGGAGCTGATGGGCACTGCCAGTGCGCTGCTGGAGCCGTTTCGATTTTCTCGGTATGCCGAGGGTCGATTGCACCCGACGTCACACAGTCCCTTTCCTTGGAGCTAGCTCCGTAAGGAGTCGAGGAGACCCGAACGATGACCGACCTGCAAGCCCACGTGGAAGCCGAGGGCCGCGAACGACTCGTACAGCAGGTTCGAACCCAGATCGATTCCCTGGGAATTACCTACATATACTATCAGTTCGTCTCGGTTACGGGACGCATCGTCGGCAAGGGAATACCGGCGCCCCACTGGGAGAGGACCGCTGCGCGCGGCTTTCAGCTCGTCTACGGATCGACCGCGAACCTCTACACCGATCGCCACGGCGAATACATCGGCTACGGGCCGGAGGCGTCGGAGCTGGTCGGCATCCCCGATCCGGAGACGTTCTGTCAGTTGCCGTGGGACAAGCGGGTAGGCCGCGTGTTTTGCACGTTGTTCCGAAACCGCGAGGAAGAAGAAGACGCGGGCGCGTTCCTGACCTCGGATTGCCGCGGCAACCTACGGCGCATCCACCAGGAGTTTCAGCAGAAGCACGACGGTCTCCACCTTCGCCTCGGCACCGAGCCCGAGATGATGTGGCTCAAGCGTGGCGAAGACGGGAAGCCAGCCGGCGGTTTTTCCAAGCCGAACTGTTATCACATCGACCAGTTCGAATCGTTGCGTCCGGTCTTCATGAGGGTCATCGAGTACTGCCACGCGATGGGTCTGGACATGATCCAGGGCGACCACGAAGACGCACCGGGTCAGCTCGAACTCAACTGGACCTTCGATGATGCGCTTCGCAACGCGGATCGGCTGACGACCTACCGCCAGATCTGCGCCCAGGTGGCGCGAGAGCACGATCTCATTGCGTGCTTCATGTCAAAGCCCTTCATGGGTGTGTCCGCCTCGGGCTGCCACCACAACATGTCGCTCTGGCGCGGCGGCAAGGATGAACTCAACGAGCTCGGCCAGGATCCGAGATGTGGCATGGCGGAAGTCTTTACCTACCGCACCGAGGGTGAGAACACCTTCATGCCGCGCACCGGCGAGAGGAAGCCGGGCCCCACCGGCCTCCAGGCGGTGGGTGGCGTGATCGCGCACCTGGGCGCGCTCACCGCCATTGGCTCCTCGACGGTGAATTCCTACCGTCGGCTCTGGGATACCGGATTCTGGGCGCCCGTCTTCGCAGACTGGGGCTATCAGAATCGCACCACGGGTCTGCGCATCTCGGCGCCCGGCC
>PVMS01104177.1_pt1 | contig 16314 bp, 17 predicted proteins | sample 1853461 | NCBI WGS metagenome assembly PVMS01 (sample SAMN08582032, study PRJNA380276) | Marine sediment metagenome, whole genome shotgun sequencing project. | isolation source: ocean sediment barecode stripped | collected 2017 | reverse complement strand
TGTCCATGGATAATTATGGAGAAGTTTGGGTTCCAGATCACGTCATACCATTGGATTATGCCAACAAAGACCCCGAATGCATCGACATGATTATCAAGTGGTATAATATCACTCCCGTTCCGAAGAAATATAATTTGACAAAAAACAAATATTGCGACAGATCACAAATCGAAAAACACATCAACAATTTAAAAAAATTTTCACAAAACAATGAAACCGAAATAACCCCATATTTCAACTACTTGCGAGACACCTTGTTGCGGGAACACCCTGAGAGCTCGGAATTACCACCCACTTGAGGAAACTCAGGTGGGGAACACGGTTAATTATCGTACCCAATGGTAATAAGATTCCGAGATTGGGCAATCCGCAGTGCGACCACCTAAACTCGTTATGATAGAGCATGGTGGGCATTCAACGACTGAACGGGTGTCGGTTTGTTATGATGGACGATCAATCCTGAACAAGCTTAAGATACAGTCTGATCTCATTTCGAAAGAATGAGCTAACATATATTGGACGAAATGAACTTGCACATACTGCAATCGTATGAAGGTCAAGCGGAAGCTCGGGAATTAATGGCCGTGAACAAAAATATCATATCTCCAAAATCTTCGAAACCATGCATCGGACTCATACAAGATGCTTGTTTGGGCGCTTATTTTTTGACCAAACGAGACGTTTTTTTCCGAAAAGAGGAAGCTTGTCAACTTTTAACACAATGTGTCCATCTGGATGATTATTCCTTGCCTCTGCCAGCGATTTTGAAACCCGTAGCTCTTTGGACAGGGAAACAAATAGTGTCCCGCTTGTTCCCTAAAACCTTATTTTACAAACGTTGGAGAAAAGAAGCTGTCGAAAAAAAGAAGGAAGAAAAAGATTGCAATCCTTTTGATAATTTAGTGTTGATCCATCAGGGCGAATTGCACTCTGGGATTTTATGCAAAGAAACTCTGGGAACGACCAGTGGCTCCATCCATCACATGATTTGTAGACTTTCGAAGCATGGGGGGAATGATGTCGCCAGTCGATTCATCAGCGATATCCAACGAATGGTGAATTGGTATTTGATGAATCGAGGATTCTCCATCGGCATACGTGACAATATAACGACCCCTGAAGTTCAGAGCAACATCAAAAATATGCAAGACACCCTGATGCACAAAGTGAGTACCATTTATGAAAAAATGTTGGACGAGGAAGGTTTTAAGGAAACCGATTTGGAACCGTATATTTACGGATTGTTACGAAAAGGACTCAGCATCACTTCGGCCATTGCAGACAAACAATTCGATGATAAGAATGCCATCTGGGCTATGGTGCATTCCGGCTCCAAAGGAAATCCAGTCAATATCGGGCAAATGACAGCTTCTCTCGGCCAACAAAGTCTCGAAGGGAAACGAATTTCTGGCAGACCGTTGCCAGGGTTTCCGGAAAATGATCGAAATCCGGCATCTCGTGGGTACGTACGGAATAGTTTATATGATGGATTGACGACTACTGAGTTTTTTGAGGTCTAAGTTTACTAAAAACATTCTATATTTGTCTTTATTGGAACAAATCTGATTTTTTTTTGCCAGCATGCAATAGGTGGTAGGGAGGGTCTCGTGGACACTGCAGTCAAAACTGCCCTAACTGGATATATTCAAAGGTTTGTTTTGTTTCTACTTTTTGTTGTAAATTAGGGTTACAAATTTAAGAGCAATTTTTGAAAATGATTTTTATTGAAAATAATTTTTTTAGATGTCTAATGCAAGCGATGAATGATATCGTTGTGGAGCAAAATGGAACCGTCCGGAAATCCAATGGAGAACTCGTGCAATGTCGCTATGGAGCCGATGGATGGGATGCGAATTTTTTGGTCCGTGTGTTTTTGAATGATTTGGACATGGAGCTCAAGCCATTCGTAGACAAACATTTGTCATACAATTGGAGAACTTATAGAGATTCCAATTTATTCAGAGCTGGAGCTGGGACTTCCAAAGAGACGGAAAATAAATGGAAAACAGCACTCAACAAAGAAATCACGCTCATCTCAGATCTGCATGTTTTTTTGCAAACACAGAAAACATCGATTTTACAAGGATTCGGACAAAAACCCGCGGACACTTTGTTTCAGCCCGTCAATATAGAAGAAGAATTGTCCGCTTTAGAATACCAGCACGGACATTGCGTTTGGAAAACTAAAAGTGATTTCGGGATTCATGAATTGCGAGAACGAACTTCTAAAATACTTCAAACATTGCATGAATTCACCGGTACCAACGATTCGCGAGACTATTACATTTTGACGAAATTATGTAGTAAAGAGATTTTCGTGAAACGTCATTTATCTCTCGATATTTTTAATGCATTGGAGAAAATCATATTGCAACGGTATCGGAAAGCTATCGTCGATGCCAACGAAATGGTGGGATCTCTGGCGGCAGAATCTCTCGGGGAACCCTGTACTCAGATGACTCTAAACACGTAAGTATTTGTTTTATTATCCTTTGTAAATATGAAGAGACGGTGTGGCAGAGTGGTTAAATTGCAATATGTTAGCGCTGATATATTTCCCCGGGGAGCGTAGGTTCGAATCCTACCACCGTCGTTTTTTTTTAATTATTCTTTTTGCAACTGCGTGTAATTTATATTTATTTTTTCAGGTTTCATTCGGCTGGACAAGGAGCTCGAGTCGTAACAAGTGGAATCCCTCGTGTAAAAGAACTTTTGTTCGTGTCAAAAAAAATCAAAACTCCTTCCACCACCATTGTTGTTCGTCCGGAAGTGGCGAAAAATGAGAGTTTTTTGTTTCGATGGACCAATTTATTGAAAGAATTGTTTTTAGAAGATGTTTTGATTCCCGAAAGCGTCGAGATTTTGTGGGATCCAAACCCAGAAACAACGACTTCCACAAACAAATACGATATCACAATGGTGCAGATCCATTCCATTTTTTACGAAAAAATAGATGAACCCTACCCACACAGCCACTGGGTCATTCGGGCTCGATTAGATAAAAATGCTTTGGTGGATCGAGGTCTGATTCCCAAAGACATCGCTCGAGTCATACGTCGTCATTTGAACATTTCAGGTGGTGGAGCATCTGGGAAATACCAAAACATCGTGATTGCTAGCGAAACACACATGGAAGATTGGATTTTGAGATTTCGAATTCCAGACGTGTATCACGTGGTGCAAGAGAGTTCCTTGGATGAAAAAACGAGACAAATTTTCGAAAAAGATCTATGTTTGCGTATTTTGTACGAATTGTCTCGAACTGTTCGGATTTCTGGAATCGCCGGTATCAAGGGGGCGACGGTCCGACATGAATTGGGTCACACGATCGTTGATACCAAAGGTTCCAATATGGTGGACTTGTGGATGTTGGATGGGTTGGATTGGACGAAAACGATTTCCAATGTGCTGTACGAGGTCCAGGAATATTTGGGGATCGAAGCCGCCACGGAAATGTTATTTTACGAATTGAAAACCGTAATGACTATGGCATCAGCCAATATTTCGGATCGTCATTTATTGATCTTGATGGATGTGATGACTCGCCATGGGTATTTGTTGCCGATCAATCGACATGGTTTCAATCGTCTCAACAAACCCTTAGCTCGAGCAGCCTTCGAAGAGACAGTCGATAATCTCATGGAAGCTGCGATGTTCGCCGAAGTTGATCCAATGCGAGATATCGTTAGCAACTTGGCCGTCGGACAAACGGTCCCGGCAGGAACGGGACGAGTACACACGCTCTTAAAAGAAGATTACGTCCGCTATGCTCAGCTGAACATGTCGAAAATGATGCCAGTGAAAGAAGATCAAATCATTTATACACATGTTCATCTCTCCATGCGCGATGTCATCGAAACAAGCCAAAAATCCGAAAGCAATAAAGATCCTTTGTCCGATTGGACACCTCCGGAGAAGTCGGATCTCGAAGACGACTTCTTTTTTCAATCCAATAGCTGCAGCCGCAACAGTGAGACCCAATCCTCTACATTATTGGAAAGAGAAGTTCAAGGTCCGGGACTCATCGTTCCTGGCTCTCAGAATCCCAATAGACGCTTTGCCACTTATTCATATTTTTTGGAGACTGAAGAGAATATTTATTTACCTTTTGAGAGAACTTTAGAAGGAAATGGCTTGCCATATAAAATTCCCGCGTATCGACCGTCTTCGCCAAAGAGTTCTGACCTGGTCGGAGGTATTTCGGTCAAAAAACGTTCGTACAGACCATCTTCACCCCCTTCGTCACAAGATTGTCATTTATCTCCACGTGGTAGAGTGGGAGATAGATCTATCTTCCGTCGTTGCATGCTGAGGCAGGGAGGTCCTCGAGGAGAAGAATATCACGAAAGGATGAATGACAATGATGAAGAAGATGTCAATTTCGTTTTGCCAGACGAAGCGCTTTCCGAAAATATCGAAATGATCGATGCCAGTTTCTCGACGCAAATGGATCCCATGTTCACACCCTTGACTGCCGTCACATTTTCATCTATCTCGGAGGAACCATAGTGCTGTGCTGCTCGGACTTCACACTTTGCTCTCTCGAAAATAATTTCTTCACACTAGAAATAAAAAAGTCATCAACCATGATCAATGAGGAAATGAATTGTCGTGTCGATAAACCTAATGACTGTAAAGTTTTAGGTATGAACAAGTGGGGACGAGGGTTTCATGTGGACAAGAAACCAAATGGCATCAAATATTATCAAAATGGTCTTCAAATTTACCGTCCCGAAGATGGACTCACCGTCTATCAACGCAGAGAATTTCTGACTCCGGAATTTTTCGACGGAGGCTGTTTTGAACCCTATTGTGGACAAAAACGTTTGTGTCCCAACGGAAAATTAGCTGGCGAAACGCCTCAAGAAAAGGATATGTTTGGATATTTCTTTCAGAGCACAGATCCTTTCATTGGTAATTCTGGTCCAATCAACTGTGCTGGAATCAAAGGCTATACAGCAAATTCTTTCCTAGGATGGGATACGTCACCTGGCAGCAACAAACCAATCTGGATGGTAAATAGTGAAAGGGACGGCAATGTGGGTACATGTCCAGGACAGAAATAATTATATCAGATTGAAACATTTAATGTTTTGAGCAAAAATTTAATAAATAGTATGTATTCCACAAAAATTATTTATGGCCAGAAAATGTAAAAATTGTGCTAAATATGCGCATTACGGACATAGAAAAAATAACGGCAAAGAATATTGTGCTACACATAAATTGCGAGGAATGGTATGTTTATCAGAACCGGCTTGTTATGAAATAGAATGCACAAAAAATGCACGTTATAATTTTGAAAATGAATCAAAAGCATTGTATTGTTTTGAACACAAGAAAAATGACATGTTATATATAGGTGTGAAAAGATGTGCATTTGATGGATGCAACAAAACAAAACCAACGTATAATTATATGAATGAAAAAAATGGAATGTATTGTGCAACTCATGCGATAAAAGACATGGTGACATTAGAAAAGTACAAACAAAAAAATAATCCATCTAAATGTTGCGTAACATGCAAAACAAAATCAAGAAAGTATAATTATGTCGGATTGTCTCCTCTATATTGTGCTAAATGTTCCAAACCAAATATGATAAGTATACATGTTCCCAGATGTCAATGTGGAACACAAGCAACATTTGGATTTCCTAATGCTAAGAAGATCAAAGAAACCTGTGGCAGACATCAAAAACCAGGGATGGTATCTCTTATAAATAATTGCGCAAAAGAAAATTGCTTTCAACGAGGATTGTACCACTGTGAACATGAAAAAAAAGGGCGATATTGTTTCCAACACAAAGAGGATGATATGATATCGGTACACAAAAATAAAAGCTGTGTGGTAGTCGAATGTGAAAAACGAGCGAGATATGACTATCTTGATTCTGCCGGTCAAAAATATTGCAGCATGCATAAAAAACCAGGAATGGCCAATCTTCACAATAATTGTAAATTCTTGCACTGTCTGAAACAGGGGTGTTATAATTATTCGGGGGAAAAAAAAGGGATTTACTGCAAAGAACACAAAGATTTAGAAATGATTTCAGTGAAGAAATGTATGACATGTGCAATAGATGATTGTAATTCTAATCCATTTTATGGCTACAAAAATGAACAAAAAACACATTGCAAAAAACATATATCGGATGAAATGATATATTTGGGGATAACATGTGCTGAGGACAATTGCAATAGTACGAACAAATCATATAATTACAAAGGAGAAAAAATCGGTTTATTTTGTTCGAAACATGCCCAAGAAAATATGATAGATGTTATACGTCTAAAATGTTCAAAATGTGAAAAAGTGGCCATAAAAGGACATGTTGGGCAAAAACCATCGAGGTGTTTCCAACATCGGTCACCAAATATGATTTCTAGACCGAGAAAACAATGTGTCCAAAGCATTTGTACTAATTTGGCGCTTTTTGGTACAGAACATGACAAACAGATTCATTGCGAATTGCACAAAGAAGACGACGAGATGAATTTATTGGAAAGAGAATGCATCGTCTGTAATTTGCCTTACATTTTGGATCATGAAAAGAAATGCGAAATATGTTCGACCTCCAATTTTTTTATCCAACGCAAACATCTTGCGAAACAACGAGCCGTCTCCGAATATTTGATAAAGAACCTTCCAGATAAAAATTTCATCGAAGATAAAACGATAGATCGAGGAATCTGTGGACTCGAAAGACCAGATATACGTTACGATTGTGGAACACATTGGTTAATTATCGAAGTCGACGAAAATCAACATCGTGTTTACGAATGCGAAAAAACCAGAATGATCAATATTTCGCAAAGTTTTGGTGGTATGCCAGTTTGGTTTGTACGTTATAATCCCGACGGTTTCCGACATCCTTCAGAAAAACGAAGAAAAATCAATGTATCTCAAAGCAAACGGCTGGAAACTTTAGTTCGCTGGATCAGATATCTATTTGATCGAAATCCAGGAGATGGAGGAATGTTTGTGGGCGTTATAAAAATATTTTTCGACGGATATCAGGAAGGAAATGTTACTGAAGAATGTTTGCTAAAAATTATGGAATAAATTTATTCATCTTTTTATCATTTTTTTGTTTTGGATTTTTGATTCTAATATTTTATCTTTTAAATCTTCTTTTTCTTTGTACAGTGGAATACTTTCTGTTTCGTAATTTATCTCATTTAGTATAAATCGGTTGTAGTAATAATAATAGGCAAAGGTGAAGCAGGATTCTATGGGGAAATCCTGCTGACATGTGTTTTCTATGTCTTCAAAATCTTCACTCACACACAGAACATCCATATTGTCACAATGTCCTTCTTCATATCTCACCAAACAAAAAACTCCCATTTCTCCTTTAAAATATTTTAGGGCTTCCTCATCCAGGGTTTGGCTTCCTTTTATTTCGAACAGTTGATATTGAGATTCATTTTTCATATATTTTTGAGCCTCCGGTTTTTTAAGAAAAATTCCAATCACAAACCAATCTAAGCCTGTTCTCCATAAACAAAATTCTTGTTCTTCTTGTTCTTCTTCTGTGTATAACAAAACGTAATAGTTTGATAAGCTCATTGTGCTCACGTTCAATATTCTTTGTATATTTATAAAAATATAAAAAGATAAAAAAATGGAAAGCCAAACGTTCTTTGTCAAATTTTTGAATTTTCAATCGGTATTGGATTCTTTTCATGCGGAGACACCCCTGAAAAAAGGACGTCTTTCGGGTTTCATGAAAATATATCAAGGAGAAGTGTTGCTGGAAGTAGAATGGGAAGGGGAGAATAAAATGATATCATTCGTGAAGGAAAAGGAATTAGAAAAATACGATTGGTATGGAGACAAAGAGAGCCAAAAGAAAGATGCTGAGAAAAGAAAAAATGATGCAATATTACGATCGCGCCATTTGCTATCTCAAATATTGTATATTTTGATTCACACGATCACTCACAAATTAGACAAGAATGCACTATATGGGGTTCGGATATCTAAAATTAGTTTTGAAAAAGACTTGATTTATGGATACAACTACATTTGCGATTGTTCTGCAGAATATATAGAAATCCCTGTAGGAAAATATTTGGGCAAAAGTGAAAAGAGGAAACATCAATACGAAAAATGGAAAAATGATCTGATTGATTACGGAGAACAAAAAAATGAACATTCTTCGCTTCAATGGTATGATTCCATGCAAGAATACGTGAGATTCGGAAAGTTTATATACAATATTTGGACAATTGGTGAGATCAAGGGATGTTATCAGGATTTTTGTCCTGAATATGCCACCGTGGATGGATTCATTGAAGTATGGGAAAGGGTCAAAAATCCCCGGTCAAAAATTACCTCTGAAGATGTGAGAAGACTTTTTGAGATTTATGAGATTTGGTTTGGAAAAATTAGTGAATCTACTTTTTTTGAGGGAAATCCTGATGGCGGGGCAGAGAAATTAATAAAAATCGACACGTAAAATTTACATCTTTTTTATTGACTCCATCATTTTTTGGATTCTCTGTTCGTTATCCGAATATTGCATCATCAGAAGACTGTTCATTACAAATTTTGTTCTTGCCGTGTGACAACACTCTCTTCTTTCTCGTGATAGCATCATGATTTGAGGACAATCGTGACATTCGTGGACGTAATTCAAAAAAGAAACCATCATTTCCTTTTGCACCTCATTTGTTTGCACTTGATTTTCTTTCAGTTCTTCTTCTCTCTCCAGAAGCATTTTTTTTTTTCTCATTTTTATATTTGAGCCATGCTTCATCAGACACGTCGCTCGGTTTCGATTGATCGGAACCCATTGAAAAAATTTCGAGAGCAAAAAAAAAATATCAGAGCTCAGAAAAAATATTGGTGTTTTCGAGAAAATAAAATCAATCAAAATGCAATATCACAAAATTTACATTCAGCAATTGGTGCACCATCGGGGGTTTGTAAAGAGATATCAAAGAATACAGAATTGGGAGTCGTATTGAGAACATTTAATTTGTGTATTACTGCTTCACACAGTACCTGATGTTATACTGTTCAGAGACAGATCCGGGGATTGGACAGTTATTTATTAATCATGCTTTTATTATCCACACTATATTATAATTCTGAAAAAGATGTGGAAAAAAAATTTAAAATTTTTATTAATTCTCAAATAAATCCGAAATACACTTCTCCATGTCAGATTCGGTGGCTGGGTACAAGGAACGAAAGCTTTCGAATCTTTTGAAAAAGTCAAATACCAATTCGGGATGTTTGTGAGTCAGTCCGCCAGCATCGGCGATGGTATGATCCTCGATTTTTTGATGTTCCGGACGATAGAGTGCCCTCGATCGATTCGTAACTCGATTCACTTTTTGCATGTTGATATTTTGTGGAAAATCAACAGGTACTGTCATTGTATAACGGATGCGAGTGTCTTCGACGTTGGCTCCATGAGGAAATCCAGCAGGCCACATTACCAAATGAGGTTGGGTACTATCCGGACTCATACGAGCCAAAAAAATGGGCAAAGGGGAGGCCTTGAGTATACGTAGCGGCTTGGAGACCAAGATTGGAAGATCCTCGCACCACTTGCGCTCTTCTGAGGAAAGGGTCGTTTCTTTTGGAAGAGCGCTGGACTTGTTAAAAAAACGAGTCAATGCCTTGTTCACGGCCGCCAGCAAGCGTTTATCCCAAAACGAAAAAAAATTGGGTCCATCGACGTCTTGATTCCATTTTTTGGAAGTCATGAAATTTTCGAGAGCAGGAAACGGCTTTTCGGGATTGAGCATCGTCATCATCAAGCGGAAGACCTCGATGGTCAAGTTTTCCAAACCGAGGGTAGATCCGGTACCACAATACACGTGAAGCAACGTCTGGCAACCATACATCTCTATCCAGGCATTCATGGAATCACATTCGTATAAGGCATTTTTCAGATAGGCAAAGGATCGACCACGGAAATCGACATGTGCTTTCAAAGCACCATCATGAGAAGGTAATTTGATGATGGCGTGAGGAAGCCCAGAGGGTACCAATTTGGATACGAATTTCGAATGAGAATTCCGAAATATTTCCATCACTTTTTCGAACAACATGAAATGCAACATGGTTCCCGTAATTTTCGTAGTCAGCCCGAATCCGGTCTTGGTCCACGTTTTGTAACAATGAAATTGAGCCACGGTGTTCCCTTCGAAAGCCTTCGAAAAGGCGCTCATTTCTTTCTCGGAGTATTTCTTCTTGCCTTCTTTTGACCGATATTCTCCCAGACGTTTCCCGACTTGTTCCAAAGTTTTGTTGATATTTTCTTCTTCATCTTTTCCGGAAGAATCTGTAAATCCGTATAGTTCTCGAACCTCTTCGATGCTGCTGGTGCTCTTGGCGGAGACAGGACTTTCGGACATCTTTTCTTTCAAATTCTCATAAACGAAAGGAATCCACCAATCACATAAAAAGACCAATACGCTCAAAATCATATTCAAATGTTTGCTGCCTTGCAAGTCCAATCTTATTTTCATCAAGCCATGTGTGTCGAGAGTGGCATCGTCGGAGAGAACTCTGGGATGTTCTTTTGTTTTTTTGGATTTCTTGCGAGGAGCTTTTTCTTCAGCTGCTCTCGGCGGAGACGCTTTCCTTTTTCTCAAAGTATCACGAGTCATGCTGAAAGATTGATTGTGCACGACCTTGTGGAAAAAAAATAGATACAGTCGATTACGCTTCGAGTTGCGACTACGAAGGCTAAAACGCACCAAAGAGGTGAGTATTTGCTCTTTGGAAAAGCCCATTCACAGGGCTTAAAAAATGTGAGAAAGTAGTGTGTGCACCATATGAGCAGAACAGAGCTAAAATATTTACCCTTAGGTAGTAGCAAGGCGAAGCGTAATCGACTGTTTTAGATTAATAAATGACCAAAAATTGCCCAGGGCTCGTAAATATTCCTTATTTCTAGTTTCACTGCATAAATTAGAGCTGATCGGCTAAACTGCTCCGCCTCCGGCATACCTCTTTTTGGCAATTCTTCTGTTCCGGCAATCTCCCGGACAATTCCTTAAATTAAAAAGGAAATTGCAGAAAAGTCATTGATATTCCAAAGCGGGAAATTTATTTCTTCTTCCCCTTTTTTGTTCGCAATGATTTTTGTATATGTTTTGTGATGTTTTATTGACTGTGTTTGTGATGCTTCCGTGATTTTGCGCTGCGTTACATGCCTGAGAATGATCTCATTTCAAAAAAGACGCAACCCATCCTGGCGGGTCTACGAATTTATAATAGTAACTCAGAGGCAGATTGGAAATAAATCTCTCTTGATACATCGTGTCACATACGGGTAGAGATTTGTACCCATTTTTCACGAAGAATGGATCGTTTCGAATTAACGGATGACAAAGCAGTTGATACCGTCCACTGATGAACTCCAACATCATACTCCCGTAGCCTTTGCGTCTCTCTATCGGAGCGATATGGATATACTGGATACATTTCGGTTCATCGTAGATCTCGAACGGATCGAAATCCAATTCATCAACAAAAGCGACACCGACCGGTTTCCCGAAAATGGACATCTTAACAGCCAAAGTGCAATCTTTAGTGACATAACACACATCTGCTCCAATGAAAGATTCGATGTCCAATTCTTTTGCGATTTTCCGTTTGAACTTTCGGTTTGTTGCGAGTGGAATCAAATCGTAACGAGGCAAGTGTTGTACACTATCAGTGATAGCTCGGGCTAGAGTGAGAGTCGAGTGGGATTTCTCCCGGACCATATTCTCGGGATCATCGTGTGGGAACTCGCCTTCCAAACTATGCGATAACCCGACAACGTCACTGATGTTGTCGGCTGGTAGTGTAGTCGTGACATTTCGGTCCGGAGTGCGAATCGTGTGGAGGCACATCCCTTGTGCGCGCTTCTTGGCTTTCTGTTTTTTGGATTTATATTTCGGCATTGGCAGAAATGACAAATTCACGGTGTCAGATCGCCCACTACACTGGCGTTTCTGAGATTTTAAATGTAATGGATTCGGTTGAGTGTAATTGCCTGCCAAAACTTTACGAGCAATTAACGTCTAAACTGACTATCCCAGTTAGTTGCTAATTGCCATTTAGCTGACTAGGTTTGCTTTAAATGAGAATAGAGGAATTTGCTTGGGATCTCTTTTATTTTTAATTTTAGAAAGAATGAAATTTTGATCCGATGTAATTTTTTCTTTTCTTTTTGTTTTTGTTTGCAGAAATAGCAAGCAAGCATGCTTATTCCAATTCGGTGCTTCACCTGCGGAAAAGTTATCGGAAATAAGTGGGAAGCGTATTTGGCATATCTGAAACAAGGTATCAGCGAAGGGAAAGCCTTGGATAAACTGGGCTTAGAGCGTTATTGTTGTCGTCGTATGTTAATCACACACGTTGATTTCGATTACTAAAAATGGATTCTCCTTTTATTCATTCGGAGAATGGAGATAAAGAAGAGGACAATATTTTTGTTGATTATGTCTGGACTCTGACAATATAAAAAATAAAAAATAAAAAATAAATATGTTTTCCTTTTTGGGTTCGACTCAACAAAAAAAAAATACTTTGTGTAAACAAAAATGACAGTAGAATTGGATTGGATGCGTCATGGAAAAACCATATCTAATGTGATCAGAGACACAGAGGGATTCACCGGTTTTTTTAAACAAGCTTTTGTCGGAGAAACTTTGCACGAAGAAGGAATACGTCAAACGAGTCAAATTAGTGAAAATCCAGAATTACAAAACAGGTTGAATAATTACGATTTTGTTTTTTGTTCCATGTTACCCCGGTCTATTCAAACTGCTTTGATTTTATTTCCAAAGAGAAAAATTTATTTGGCTCCTTTCTTGAATGAATATCGACCCTGGTGGGCCATGGGATTGGATTTTGTAAATCGTCCTTCCAACGATTTGGAAGATCTCAAACAAAAAATTTCTAAATTTCCGAATGTCCAAAATATTTCATTCGATTATGTTTCAGAACCGAAGGAATGGCATGACATGAATCAAAGTTCTCCAGAAAAATTTTATCATTTTTTGTTGCAAGAGATTTTCCCAAATTTTTCAAAAGGCGCACATCCCAAAATTCTGATCAATAGCCATTCGTGGTACATGTATTATAATTTTGATTTCCCTTTGTTTTCTTTAAGAGATAATTATAATTTGGGAAAAACATACAAAAATTCCATAGACAACAATGAAATGTGGTGCGAAAAAGGAAACTTTGAGTTCGACTCAACAAAAAAAAATGGAGGATTTCGACGAAAATCGATTCATTTTATTTTCGATCCTTTTTCTCAAGATAAAAAAGAAGAAGAATTTATGTCTTCCATTGATTAGAAATCCTACACAACATCAGCGGATGATCGTCATGTCTCAAAATGTTTAAGAGGAAGAATAATCTTCAAACTAAAAAACGTTCCTTTCTTATTTTTTACTATCTCATTTTGCTCAGGAAAACTTCAGCACGATTTGGGTCGGAAGAGATTTCGAGATTTAATAAATCAAATCGCTTTGCCAATAGTCTGCCTTTTTGAAAATCTTCATTTGTTGGATCAGAACGATAATACTCATCCAATACATCTCCCCATGTCGGAGAACCAGGAAGTCTTTGTCCATATTTTTCTTCCAATCTTTGGACAATATCAATCATTTGGTTGGTCAAGTCGTTATACAGCGCAAAATCTTCGTTAACTTGCATAATTATTTGTTGTATATTGCCACATTTTTTTTGGGTAAAATAAAAACTCACAACACAGTATGAACTGATTGAAATACAATTAGGGTTAATTTCACTTCCTTTTTCTCATTTTCAAATGAGTACGTCAGTAAAATTCCATGCGAAAACTATATCAACCGCACCGAAGCCGAAGTAATTTGGGAACCCGGAGGTGGTGCCAATAAATTAGCACCCAAGAGGTCCCCCGTGGTTGGGTTAGGTATACCTCCTATATCAAATGCAAAGAGAATGGTGTCACCGGCATTAAGAAATACTTCCCAGTAGACGGAGGTTGAATATACAGTTACATTCTGTATCGCCGGTATCTCCAAGAACGTCTTTTTCAAATTATTGCTAAAGTTGATCGCCACTATGATTCCCACCACAGTCGCATTTGATGGAGGCATAAAGTTACCCATACAGGCGCTTCCACTGATGGCATACAATCCAGACTGTGGAACGGTGAATATCCCAGTCCCGGTATTGTACATTCCAGTCGGATCGCTCAGCACGGTGTCGAAGAGCAGCACGGCTCCATTGGTATTTGGAATCGTATTGGCGAGAAATACTTGTGCGGAGATCCCTCCTCCCAGTGGTTGGCCATTTAAAATAATATTTTGAGCACTCACGCTATCTGCCACCACACATTTGGCTCGGATATTGGTGTTGCACTGTCCCAGAGATTGGTTGACGTTGAGGTTATCAAAAGTTTGGTCCTTAGTGATATTTCCAAATGATAGGTCAGACATGTTTTATTTAAAGATAACACAAAAAAAAATGGTAGTAAAAAAGTCCAAGAATAATTAATAAACTAAAAAATACACACCGCATGGAGGGTAGCCACAAACGCATGCATGCTTCATGAGATCAATGAGTTCCTAATTTATTTTTTTAATTTATTTTTGAACTATAAATGGTTTTTGGTCATGTTCGAGGTTTTACATATGGTGTCACTTTGGACAGAGAATATGATTATTTCGAGATCATTCCTGAATTGGAACAAAAGTTTAGAAAACGATTCCAATTGAATGTAGATTTCACACAGTACCAATTGACTTTCATCTCAGAATTCGAAACCGAAAAACGTTTGGATAAAACAGAATGGATAAAAAAATATTCAAATGACGCATTATTCAAAATACAAGATGACTCTGAATTTCAAAAAAAACAAAAGGAAAGAATGGAATCATATCAAAAAGAGTTGCCGATCCACATCACCGATAAAGAAAATAAATTTATTGCAGAAGTCATCGAGTATTTGGGGAGTAGATGCGCGAGTTCTGGATGGTTTTATGAGGATCACATAACATTCTAAGTTACATAAAATGAAATAAAAGTAATATTTATATAATTATTTATATAATTGTGAATTTCTTTATTCAAAAACAAATTTTTTTACGAAATTTACTGGAACTTCGCCGTTCTTATGACATTCGGAAAGTTCATTCATCATCTGTTTTATGCCAACATCCAAATAATGTAAATAAACATCTTTTATGCATTCTCCATGATACGTAAATTGAAAACCTCGCTTCGAATATTTTTCAAATCGTTCCAAGCTTTTCTTCATGTTGACAGTGTATTCCATTTCGCAACATTTCGAAAAGATCGATTTCAAGTCAAAACAATTTACGAAACTTTTTTTTTCCATGACTCCATAGAAAGCTTTGCAAAAATCGAAATCGAAGGATCGAAAAATAAAATCACCAAGAGGTAATTTTTTTGTATTCACTTGCATCACTTGGATTTTTTGCTTTGTTTCATTTTTGATGATGTATTCACGCATCCCATAGATGGATTCTCCAAATAAGCCGCAATACTGTCCTTCTGATTCTCCTTCCTGTTCGTAACATCCATTGTGTTCCTTTTCGTCAGAAAGGTGAAACAAAACATTTTCAATTTCGGTGATTAAGTATCCTCCGCAGGAGTACTTGACCTTGATTCCATTGTTTAGCTCAACATCATGGACCTCGCAATGGTCATGGTCAATTCTGATATCATGTGGCATGACCGTGGGAATATCCTCAGGAATCGGGACATAAATATCGATATCTGAACCCTCCCAGTATTCGCCCAAAATACATTGCACAATGAAAGATCCGGAAATTACAGCTTGGGATTTTTGAAGGGCAGTTTGAATTTCGACGAGATTTTTCTGTCCAAAAATTTCAGAAAGTCGCGTTTCCACCAAGGTAGTGAGTGACATTATTGGAGATGACATATTTTCAATTTGTTTGCATTATTTTCAGAAATTTAGATAATGATTGATTTATTTATTGTATTCCCTAGTCAGAATAAACCACAAAGAAAAAAACTTTTGAAAATCATTCTTTCTTTATTTTGTTTTTTGCATTTCTAACACCACGTCAATTCCGGGAAGTTTCCGGTAGCATTGTAAATGAGAGTTTGTCGGAAATCACTATCGTTGAAGAGCACAGCATCGGAACCGATAGGGACGGGACCGGATGAACCGCCTGCCACTGCATCTCTGAGCAAGTTGGGCAACCCAGTGTTTCTAGCTTGAGCAGTACGTGTATTCACACCCAAACGAGCAGATCCAGCTGTCGTGATGTAAGAATCAAAAGCCGCTTTGGAAGGAGCATAGGCGGCCCATTG
>PVMS01044273.1_pt1 | contig 16317 bp, 16 predicted proteins | sample 1853461 | NCBI WGS metagenome assembly PVMS01 (sample SAMN08582032, study PRJNA380276) | Marine sediment metagenome, whole genome shotgun sequencing project. | isolation source: ocean sediment barecode stripped | collected 2017 | reverse complement strand
CGGCCGGTTGTCCGCCAAGGAAAAGGACGAGGTTATGCGCCGCTTCCACGGCCGCCAGTTCGACATCCTGGTATCCACCCCGGTGGTGGAGGTGGGCATAGACGTGCCCAACGCCACCGTGATGCTGATAGAGAGCGCCGACCGCTTCGGCCTTTCCCAGCTGCACCAGTTCCGTGGCCGGGTGGGCAGGGGCAAAGAGCAGAGCTACTGCATGCTGCTTTCAGAGGCGCCTTCGGATGTAAGCCGGCAGCGGCTGGGTATTATTGAAAAAGTCCAGGACGGCTTCGCCCTGGCCGAAGAAGACCTCAAGCTACGCGGCCCCGGCGAGTTCTTCGGCACACGCCAGAGCGGCCAGCCCGACCTGCGCATGGCCCGGCTTTCTGACATCGCCCTGCTGGAACTGGCCCGGAGCGAAGCCTTGAAAATCTTCGCCACCGACCCCGACCTCAGTAAGGCCGACCACCGCCCCCTGGCAAAAGAACTGGCCCGCATCTGGCCCCAGGCCACCGAGATAAGCTAGTCGGACGGGGGCAGTTTGCCCCCTAAAAGCCCCCTTTATGCTATAATTCGACCAGCGAATTCAAGCGAGAACGGTATTTGAACGGCATACTGGCATTAAGACAAAAGATTATCGGCCTTCTCACCGAAGCGGCGGCCCAGGCCCAGGCCGCCGGTAAATTGCCGGCTGTCACCCTGCCGGATGTGGCCCTGGAGCACCCCCAGAAACCGGAGCACGGCGACTATGCCTCCAGCCTGCCGCTTAAACTGGCCCGGGCCACCAGGCTCAAGCCGCTGGACATAGCCGGCGCCATCCAGGAGTTCATCCCCGCCGACCCCGACATTGCTACAGCGGTGGTGGCGCCGCCGGGCTTCATCAACTTCACCCTGGACAGCGGCTGGCTCAGCCGCCAGGTGGAGGAAGTACTGGCCTCAGCGGAAACATTCGGCAATGTAGACCTGGGCAAGGGCCGCCGGGTGCAGATTGAGTTCGTCAGCGTCAACCCCACCGGGCCGCTGCACGTGGGCCACGGCCGCGGCGCCATCCTGGGCAGCGCCCTGGCCAATATCCTTGCGGCCGCCGGCTTTGCTGTGGAGACGGAGTACTATATTAACAACGCCGGCAGCCAGATAGAAGCCTTCAAGCGCTCCCTCTACGCCCGCTACCAGCAGGCCCTGGGCGTGGATACCGAACTGCCCGCCAACGGCTACTTCGGTGGCTACATGACCGACCTGGCGCAGGAAATAATAACCGAGGATGGCGATAAATACTCCAAGCTGCCGGAGGCGAAAGCGGTAGACCGACTCGGCGAGATTGGCCTCAAGAAAATGATTGAACAGATAAAGGCCGACCTTGAGCGACTGGGGGTGACATTTAATGTCTGGTTCAGCGAGCGCTCCCTGTTTGAAAACGGCCAGTATGATACGGCCATGACCCTGCTGAAAGATGGCGGCTACATAGCCGAGAAAGAGACGGCCACCTGGTTTGTTTCCACCGCCCTGGGGGAGAACAAGGACAACGTAGTGGTGCGCTCCGACGGCTCGCCGACATACTTCGCCACCGACATCGCCTACCACTACAACAAGTTCGTCGAACGCAAGTTCGACCAGGTAATCAATATCTGGGGGGCCGACCACCAGGGACACGTTTCCCGGATGAAAGCGGTGGTCGGCGCTATGGGTATCGACCCGGAGCGGCTCAAGGTGATTATCGCCCAGATGGTTACGCTGCGCCGCGGCGGTGAACAGGTGCGCATCTCCAAACGCAGCGGAGATATCATCACTTTAAGCGAGGTCGTGGATGAGGTGGGCGCCGATGTCAGCCGTTTCTTCTTCCTGGCCCGCTCCGCAGACAGCCAGATGGACTTTGACATGGAACTGGCCAAGAAGGAATCTGCGGAGAACCCGGTCTACTACGTCCAGTATGCCCATGCCCGCATCGCCAGCATACTTAAGCTGGCCGCAGAGAAGAAGATAGACTACGCTGATGGTGATGTGTCACTGCTTACCAGCGAGCCGGAGCAGAGCCTTATCCGCAAGATGCTGCTGCTGCCGGAGGTGGTAGAGATGGCCGCCAAAAGCCTGGGCCCGCACCACCTGACCTACTACGCCCAAGAACTGGCCACGGTATTTCACAGCTTCTACAAGCAGTGCCGCGTTATCTCCGGGGATAATACTAAGCTCAGCAAGGCGCGGCTCAAGCTGGTGGTGGCCGCCAAAATTGCCCTTTCGCGCTGCCTCAACCTGATGGGGATGACGGCGCCAGACACCATGTGACCTAGATTACCAGGCAGGTGACGGTGCGCGTTACACCTGCTACGGTGTGGATTTTACTGGTCACCAGATCGCCAATGTCGGAGAGCGTCTCCCGCACCACCACGGCGATAATATCGTAAGGCCCGGTGACCGTGTCAACAGACTCCATGCCCTTCAGTTTGTCCAGCGCGGCCAGTACTTCCCTGTTCTTGCCCACCGCCGTCTCAATTAAAACAAATGCTTTTGCTGCCATAGAACCATCCCCCTTTTATTAAACCAAGGGTTACCAGTTAAAGAACGGCCTGATTATAGTTTGCCCCCCGGCCCAGTGTCAATGCCCCCTTCATGGCTTGGCAGGCAACAAATGGCGAGCGTCCGCTTGACACCTGATGACCGGCTCGGCTTATAATAAGCGTTCCTAAACAGCATTCAGATATATTTTCGTCTCGTCTCAGAGTGCCGCTAACAGAAATTAGGGCACTAACTTTATTAAGGACAAGGAGGGGCCGCTTTGGAGTATTTCCTTACCGAACTACAACAGACAATTAAGCAATTGACCCGCACCATCGCCGAGGAAAAGATACTGCCGGTCAGGGCCCAGCTGGATGAAAAAGAAGAGTTCCCCTGGGAGATAATGAAGGCCCTGGGCGATACCGACCTTTTAGGCGTTTACCTGCCGGAGAAGTACGGCGGCCTGGGCGGCGGCTGTATGGACCTCTGCATCGTTGTCGAAGAACTGAGCCGGGTCTGTAGCGGAGTAGCCGTCAGCTATGCCGTTAACTCGCTGGGCACATTCACCCTGCTGAGTTACGGCAGCGAAGAGCAGAAGCAGAAGTTCCTGCCCGGCATTGCCCGCGGCGACACCCTGACCGCCTTCGCCCTTACCGAGGAAACGGCCGGCAGTGACGCCGGCGGCATCAAGACAACGGCCACGCCGGTTGACGGCGGCTATATCCTCAACGGCACCAAGTGCTTCATCACCAACGGCGGCGAGGCCAAACTGTACACCGTCATCGCCCTGACCAATAAGGAGAGGGGCATCCGCGGCGCTAGCGCCCTTTTAGTGGAGAAGGACACCCCCGGTTTCACCTTTGGCCGCAAAGAGAAGAAGATGGGCATCCGCTGCTCTTCAACCAGGGAACTTATCTTTGAGGACTGCTTCGTTCCCGCCGAGAACCTTATCGGCCGGGAGGGTATGGGCTTCGCCCAAGCGATGCGCCTCTTTGAGATGTCCCGTCCCGGCATCGGCGCCCAGGCGCTGGGCCTGGCCCAGGGGGCGCTGGAGGCAGCCGTGGGGTACGCCAAGGAGCGCATCCAATTCGACCACCCCATAATCTCCTTCCAGGCGGTGCAGCATATGCTGGCCAATATGGCTATGGATATTGAAGCGGCCAGAGCGCTGGTCTACGCCTCCGCCCGGTCTGTTGACGCCGGCGCCGGCGTCAATATGGAATCGGCCATGGCCAAGGTCTTCGCCTCCGACGTGGCCATGAGGGTCACCACCGACGCCCTGCAGATATTCGGCGGCGTCGGCTATATGCGTGATTATCCCATCGAGAAGATGATGCGCGACGCCAAGATAACCCAGATTTACGAGGGCACTAACCAGGTGCTGCGCAACGTCATCGCCTCTGAACTGCGCAAGAAGAAGTCCTTCTAGCCGGCTGGCCAGAGATAATGTTTGTTCCCATCTATGCCAGGACTATAGACCCTGTACTCCGTGAGGTGAGACTTTTCGCACCGCTTTTTTCAGGAATGAAAGCCGGGGAGAGAGTGCTTGATGTCGGCTGCGGCACCGGAGATCAGGTGTTTCATTATACCCGAAAGGGCCTTATAGCCACCGGCATAGACCTGAGCCCTGATATGATTGCCTACGCCCAGAGGAGAAAGGAGAAGCAGGGGGTAGATAAAGCCTCTTTTCAAGTGGCTGACGCCGCCGCCCTGCCCTTTGCCGATAGCTCTTTTGACGGCGCCTCCGTCTCCCTGTCCCTGCACGAAAAGGACAGGCCGCTGAGGGACAAGGTAATCTCCGAAATGAAGCGTGTGGTCAAGGATGACGGCGTACTGATATTCATAGACTTCAGCACCCCCCTGCCCCAAAACGCCTACCGCCATCTGGTCAGGCTGCTTGAGTTTATAGCCGGTGGGGAGCACCACCGAAACTCCAAAGACTACTTTGCCCAGGGCGGCTTGGATGCTCTGCTTAATAGAAACCGGCTCAATGTTGAAAAAAGGGCCCTGCTCAAGGTGGGCATCATAACCATAATAAAAGCGAAAAACAAATAGCCAGGTTTGCAGTAGGCAGCCATCTTTGCTTATAATAGATACTGGCTTTTGCCTATGCGGAGTGACCCGTTGCTTGAAATCAATGTTTCCCAGATGCTTAAAGCGCCGGTGGGTACGACGCAGGGCCTTGAGATAGCCGATACGGTAGCTATTATGGATAACGAGAGCAAGGTGGAGGGAGAGGTGACGTTAACCCGCACCAACCGCGGCATCCTGGCCAGGGGCCGGCTCAATGCCGGTGTGGAGGCCAGTTGCTGCCGCTGCCTGAATCTCTTCACCTGCACCGTAGATTTCAGCTTCGAGGAGGAGTACTTCCCCTCCACGGATATCTCAAGCGGTGCCAGGCTGGCCGGCCCGGAAGAGCCGGAGAGCTTCACCATAAACGAACACCACACCCTGGATTTGACGGAGGCCATCCGCCAGTATGCCCTGATGGCCCTGCCCATGAAACCGCTGTGCCGCCCGGACTGCGCCGGGGCCGGCGGCAACCCGTAAGACACGCAGCCCGGAATTAATATCCCAATATTAACGGAGTAAAAATGGCCTTACCAAAACAGAAAACCTCCAAAGAACGCCGACGGAAAAGGCGCAGCCACCACCAGGCGGTCACCGCTTCCATCAAGAACTGTCCCCAGTGTGGCAGCCCTCAGCTAAACCATCATGTATGCCCCACCTGCGGCAGCTACGCCGGCCGTGAAGTGGTTGAGATGGGAAGCCCCAAAAAGAAGAGCGAATAGCCTGAAAGCGGGTTATTCAGGACAACGAGGGGGTAGCGCTTGAACCAACCGTCCAGCGTAGCCTACGTCTTCCCCGGGCAGGGTGCCCAGTGGGTGGGCATGGGCAAGGACCTTTACCAGCAGTATGCCCCGGCCAGAGAGCTTTTTGATCTGGCCGATGCCACCCTGCATTTCTCCCTCTCCCGGCTCTGCTTCGAGGGCCCGGAGGATGAACTCAAGCAGACAGAAAACGCCCAGCCGGCCATCGTCGCCGTCAGCCTGGCCACCCTGGCGGCCCTTAAAGAAAGAGGTGATACTCTGCCACAGCCGGCCTATGTCGCCGGCCACAGCCTGGGGGAGTACACCGCCCTGGCCGCCGCCGGCGTGCTGGATGCAGCGTCCACCATCCGTCTGGCCTGGGAACGGGGGCGGCTCATGCACCAGGCAGGCCAAAAAAACCCCGGCGGTATGGCGGCTATCATCGGGCTCAGCCAGCCCCAGATGACCGAACTCTGCACCGAGACCGGCACCCGCATTGCCAACATAAACTGCCCCGGCCAGCTGGTGATCAGCGGCGCAGCGGATAAACTTGCCCGGGCCATAGAACTTGCCCAGGAGCGGGGCGCCCACCGGGTTTTCCCCCTGGCGGTGAGCGGCGCCTTCCACACCCAGTTGATGCAGCCGGCGGTAGACGGCATGGCCGAGGTTATCGCCAACCTTGAATTCAACCCCCCGCAGGTACCCATCATTGCCAACACCAGTGCCCAACCGCTGACCACCGCCGCAGATGTCAAGGAAGAGCTTTTACGCCAGCTCACGAACAGCGTCCGCTGGCAGGCATCGGTTGAGTATATGATTTCAAACGGCGTGGACACATTTATTGAAATCGGGCCGGGACGGGCATTGAGCGGTCTGATCAGGCGGATAAGCAAGACCGCCCATACAGTCAATATCGGTGACGCCAGGGCCGTCAACGGGTTCGGTATTCCAAGGGAGGCCTTTTGATGGATTTAACAGATAGGGTAGCCATTGTTACCGGCGCTGGCCGGGGTATAGGCCGGGCCGTAGCCCTCAGCCTGGCCGAGGCCGGGGCCAGGGTAGTGGTCAACAGCACCGGGCAAACGGCAGCCAGCGTAGCCGCAGAGATAAATGCCGCCGGCGGGCAGGGCCTGGCCGTAGTGGCTGACATAAGCTCACCCGCGGATGCTATCCGGCTGGTGGAAGCAGCCCTGGCCGAGTACGGCCGGCTGGACATTCTGGTCAACAACGCCGGTATCAACCGTGACCGGCTGGTGATGAGGATGTCCGACGCGGAATGGGATGATGTGCTCCGGGTAAACCTCACCGGCGTCTTTCTGTGCACCAGGGCGGTGCTTAAACCAATGATGAAGCAGCGCTGGGGCCGTATTATCAACATGACGAGCGTCGTCGGCCTGACAGGCAACGCGGGCCAGGCCAACTACGCCGCCGCCAAGGCCGGCATCATCGGCTTCACCCGCTCCGTGGCCAGAGAGGTAGCCTCACGAGGCATCACGGTAAACGCCATCGCCCCCGGTTTCATTGAAACCGATATGACCAGGCAGATACCAAAAGGCCCCAGGGAGGAACTCCTGAAACGCGGCCCGCGGGGTTCAGCCGGCAACCCGGCTGGTGTGGCCGCGGCGGCCGTCTGCCTGGTCTCTGAGGGAGCCAGGTACATCACCGGCCAGGTGCTGTCTGTGGACGGCGGCATGGTGATGGCTTAATCAAGGTGAAATTAAGCATAATACGATAGTACGCCCTGCCGGGTATCTAAAGCTCACTTTACCTCCCTATTAATTGACCCTCCTCCCCCCTACCTGCTAAACTCAATGCCAAACGGATGTCTAACCAGTAGGGGTAAAAAGAATACATGGCGGGAGCACGTCGCCGGGCAAGAGTCCTTGCCCTTCAGGCACTTTACGAAATTGATTCCGTCGGCCACACGGCGGATACGGTGCCGGACAGGCTGCTTCGGGAGCAGAAGCTGTCCGAGGAAAACGACCAGTTTGTCCGCCGGCTGGTGGCTGGTGTCACCCAGAACCGCCGTGAGATAGACGCCAATATAGAGAAGTTCGCCCCTGCCTGGCCCATCCAGCAGACACCCGTCATAGACAGAAATATCCTCAGACTTGCAATATTTGAGCTATTAATTGATAATGAGGTGCCGGTGAAGGTGGCCATAAACGAGGCCGTTGAGCTGGCTAAGAAATTCGGTGGTGATAATTCGGCCAGGTTCGTTAACGGGGTCTTGAGCTCGGTTAGCAGCCTGGCCAAAAGATAGATACATAGGGAGGATAGAGCTTGTGGCAACCGTCTTTGAACGCATAAAGAAGATAGTCGTTGAACAACTGGGGGTGGAGGAACAAGATGTGGTGACCAAGGCTAGCTTCTCCGATGATTTAGGTGCAGATTCCCTGGACCTGGTAGAGCTTATCATGGCCCTGGAGGAGGAATTCAGCGAGAAGAATCAGAAGGTAGAAATACCGGATGAGGACGCTGAAAAGATTCTCACCGTCCAGAACGCCCTGGACTACATCCAGAGCAAGGGCGTAAAAGACAGCTAGCCAGGGCGGTTTCTCTCTAAAGTAATGCGCAGACCTTCGGCCGAAGGTCTGCCGCCGCTTTTTAGCCCCCTGGTTTGCCATTGGGAGGTGCTTGGGCCATCTGCGGCGCCGGCGTACTCACATAGCGGGCCACGATGCGGCGGAAATGGTAGCCGTAGACGCTCAAGGTTAACGAAAGAGGAAGCGACCTCGGCCTGCGAAACAAGGTTGAAATGAGCAGCTTCCAGTAATACCACCTGCCTCTATCCTTTACCCCCAGCAGCCACAGGGAACGGACAAAGGCCTTTATATGGTAGAACTCCAACTTGGGCCGCGCTTTCACCTGCGGTCTATACTCCCGGAGGAATGTCTTCACCCGCTCATAGTACTGCTTCGGGGAGTATATGCCCTCCAGTATCTGCTTGTAGCCGTCAATTAGCGTCTGGTAGTTCATCCGGGGGATGAAGTTCATGGCGCAGTCGCTGTTGTCACCGGTAGAGCGGCCTAATAGCCGGTTCTCTTTCTCAAGGCGCTGGTAGAGCCGGGTGCCGCGGGGGGCATTGAGCAGGCCGACCATAGCGGTGACGATGCCGCTCTTCTGGATGAAGCTTATCTGGCTCTTGAAGATGGACAGCGGGTCGCTGTCAAACCCCACGATGAAGCCTCCCTGAACCTGAAGGCCATGGTGCTGCATCCTCTTGACGGCGGCCACCATGTCCACCTGCTGGTTCTGCTGTTTGTTGCACTCGGCCAGGCTCTCCTCGTTGGGCGTCTCCACGCCGACGAAAACGGTGTCAAAGCCGGCGGTGGCCATCAGGCGCATCAACTCGTCGTCGTCGGCCAGGTTTATGGAGGCCTCCGTGGAGAGGACAAAGGGATACCTCTTGCGCCGGCGCCACTCAATTATGGCCGGCAGAATCTCCGTCTTCAGTTTCTTCTTGTTGCCGATGAAGTTATCGTCAACGAAAAAGACGCTGCCGCGCCAGCCGTGGCGGTACAGGGCGGCCAACTCGTTAAGCACCTGATCCTTGCTCTTGGTGCGCGGCCTGCGCCCGTTCAGCACGATGATATCGCAGAACTCGCAGTCGTAGGGGCAGCCCCGCGAGTACTGGATGTTCATTGAGGAATATTTCTTCATATCCACCAGCGACCACAGCGGAATGGGCGTCTTCTCAATATCCGGCCGCTCCGTGGAGGTGTAGATGCGCTGCGGCTTTCCCCGCTCCAGGTCAGCCAGGAACAGCGGCAGGGTTACCTCGGCCTCGTCAAGGACGAGGTGGTCAACGCCGCTGAATTCCTCCGGCTCGGTGGAGAATAGAGGCCCGCCGGCGACGACGGCCGTGCCCAGCCCCTGGCTGCGGGCGATTATCTCCCTGGCCGAGTCTTCCTGAACGGCCATAGCGCTCAGGTAGACATAGTCTGCCCACTTTATATCCTCGTCGGTAAGGTCGGCCACGTTCATGTCCACCAGCTTCTGAGACCAGCCGGCCGGCATCATAGCGGCAATGGTGAGCAAGCCCAGCGGCGGGAAAGAGGCCTTCTTGGAGATGAACTTAAGGGCATGTCGGAAACTCCAGAAGGTATCCGGATAGCGGGGATATACCAGCAGTATCTTCAAAACAACCACCCCCTCCCATACACAACCGATTGAAGAACTATATTATAGCAGCCCCCATTGCTGGATTGTAAAGGGGCTGTTAGACCATCCTCCCCAGCACTTTCTCCAGAACCTTCCGCCACTCCCCGCCCAGGCGCTTTGTGTCCAACCTCACCTGACGGCGGCCGGCTTTAATACCTTCTTTAAGCACTGGCCCCAGTTTCTTCCTGTCCAGTTCCAGGCCGGGCAGCAGCTGTAGCAATATCTGCCCCGCCTCGCTGGTGATGGATTCCACCCCGGCCCTGGCCGCCAGGGCCTTGATTTTCACGGCGTAGAGCAGGTTGGCCACCTCCGCCGGTGGCGGGCCGAACCTGTCCGTAAAATCAGCGGTCATCTCCACCGCCTGCTCCGGCTTGTTCATCCCGGCCAGGCAACGGTAGAGGCTCAGGCGGGTGTCCACATCGGTTACATAATCATCCGGTATGAAGGCGGGCAACGGCAGGGCGATAGTCGGCGGCGGCAGCCGTGACGACTTAATCTCCTCCACCGATTTACCGGCCCGGCTGGCCTTAAGCTCTTCCACCGCCTCGGCCAGCAGCCGCGTGTACAGGCTGAAGCCCACGGAGTTGATATGGCCGCTCTGGGCGGCGCCGAGCAGGTTGCCGGCGCCCCTTATCTCCAGGTCCTTCATAGCGATGCCGAAGCCGGCCCCCAGCTCGGTGGCCTCAAATATTGTGCGCAGGCGCTTCTCCGCCTCCAGCGAAAGCCGCTTGCCCTTCTCGTAGAGAAAGTAGGCGTAGGCCAGGTTGGCGCCACGGCCCACCCGCCCCCGCAGCTGGTAAAGCTGGGTCAGGCCGAACCTGTCGGCCCGGTTGACAATCAGGGTGTTGGCGTTGGGTACATCCAGACCGGATTCAATGATGGTGGTGCAGACCAGGACATCGACATCGCCCCGGCTGAAAGCGGCCATCACCTCCTCCAGCCTGTGCTCCGGCATCTGGCCGTGGCCGATGGCCAGCCGGGCTTCCGGCAGCAGCTTCGTAAGCTGAGCGGCGACGTGCTTTATGTTCTGCACTCGGTTGTGCACGAAAAAGACCTGGCCGTTTCGCTCAATCTCCCGGAGGACGGCTTCCCGCACCAATTGCTCGTCCCAGGCGGCGACATAGGTTTTGATAGGCAGTCTTTCCTCCGGCGGCGTCTCTATAGTGCTCATATCCCGCACCTCGGTCAGCGACATATGCAGGGTGCGCGGGATGGGGGTGGCGCTCAGGGTGAGGATATCCACCTCCCGCCGCATCTTCTTCAGGTATTCCTTGTGGGTCACGCCAAAGCGCTGCTCCTCGTCTATGATTATCAGCCCCAAATCCTTGAAGGACACATCCGGCTGGAGCAGGCGATGGGTGCCGATGACGACGTCCACGCCGCCGCCGGCCAGGTCCCGGACGATGTCCTGCTGCTCTCTATGGGTGCGGAAGCGGCTCAACACCTCCACTTTGATGGGGAAGGCAGCCATCCGCCCCAGGAAGGTGTTGTAGTGCTGCTGGGCCAGCACCGTCGTCGGCACCAGCACGGCCACCTGCTTGCCGTCCATCACCGCCTTGAAGGCGGCCCGTATGGCCACCTCCGTCTTGCCGTAGCCGACATCGCCCAGGATGAGCCTGTCCATCGGCCGGGAGGCCTGCATATCTTTCTTTACATGCTTCAGCACCGTTACCTGGTCGTCGGTCTCAACATAGGGAAAGGAGGCCTCGAACTCCTGCTGCCAGACGGTGTCCGGCGAGAAGGCGAAGCCGGGGGCGACCTCCCTGGCGGCGTAAAGGCCCAGCAACTCTTCGGCTATCTCGGCCGCCGCCTCACCGGCCTTCCGCTTGGCCCGGTTCCACTCCTGACCGCCCAAACGGTTAAGCGTCGGCGGCCTGTCGCCAGAGGCGATGTAGCGGCTGATACGGTCAATCTGGTCGGTGGGCACGTAGAGGCGGTCGCCGGCGGCGTACTCCAGGACGAGGTACTCACGGCGGCTGCTATCGGCGGTCATAATAGTGATACCGCCAAAGCGGGCCAGGCCGTGGTCGACATGAACGACGAAGTCCCCCGGGGTTATGTCAACGAAAAGGCGGCGGCGGGCTACGGCCCGCTTCTTCACCCGGCGTCTCTGTTTGATAAAGCCGAATAGCTCGGCGTCGCTGTAGAAATGGCTGCCATCCATAACCCAGCCGTGTGCCAGGGCGCCCTGCACCAGCGTCACGGCGGCGGACGGCGGCGATTGCTTTACATCCTCAACCGGGGTGGCGGTGACGCCCTCTGCGGCCAGCAACTCGGACAGCCGGCTGGCCTGATAGCTGTTTATAATAAGCCGCTGCCCGGAGCCAAGGAGCTGCTTCACCTTTTTGAAAAAGGCGGGCAGCCGCCCGGTGTAGTTGGTGGCGGCGGTGAAATTAAGGTGGTGGCCGCGGCGGCTTTCCTCTCCCCAGGAGGCAAACACCAGGCGCTTCCTGGCCTTCAGCCTTTCTTCCAGCTCCGGCCAGGTGAAATAGGGCCGGGGGAAGTTCGCGGGCAACTCCCCCCGCTTCAGCTTATCGGCGCGCCGGCCTTCGGCCTCGGTCTCCAGGAATGCCACCGCCTGGCTGATGGCCGCCGGCTCGTCCAGCACCACCAGACCGTTTTGCGGTAGGTAGCTCAGGACGCTGTCATCGTTGAACAGGGAGGCGTAGAACTTGAGGTAATCGGGCCGCTGCCCCTCCTTTAGCTGCTCTATCTCCCCGGCCATCTGGCGGCAGGTTTCGGATGAGCAAGCGGAGAGGTCAACAGCGGCCAGGGCTGCCGCCGCTTCCCGGGGGCGGGTGTATGGCGCCAGGACTTCAGCCGCCGGGCCTATCTCCAGCGATGACACCGACGCGGAGGAGCGCTGGCTCTGCGGGTCGAAGTAGCGCAGGCTGTCAATAGTATTACCGAAGAATTCCAGCCGCACCGGCCGCTCCTTGTTGGCCGAGTATATATCCACTATGCCGCCACGGCGGCTGATAGTGCCGGGCACCTCCACCAGGCTTTCCACCCGGTAGCCGATGGCCTGCCAGTCTGCCATCAGCTTCTCCGGCGCCACCTCCATGCCCAGGCTGACCGCGTGCCAGGCGGAGACGAACTCATCATATGAGGCCACCCTCTGCGTGAATGCCGCCGCCGAGGCCACCAGCAAGGGGGGTTCGTCGGACAGTTTCTTGCCTGCCAGGACGGCAAGGACTTCTATCCTGTCCAATTCGGTTGAGCTGTCCGTGGCTACCCGCTGGTAGGGCAATAGCTCCGGTTCCGGCAGCAGACCCACATCCCGCCCCAGCCAGATTCCCAGTTGCTCGGCCACCTCCCTGGCTCTCTCCGGCTGCGCCGTAACCACCAGCAGCGGAAGGTTGAGCTTCCGATAGGCAGCGGCGATGACATAGGGCCGAGCCGCCTCAAGGACAGCTGCCCGGCCGCTCCCCGTTTTCGCCTCAAGTTCTGCCAACAGGCGACGGTAGGCCGGCATTTCCTCTATAAGACTCAGCAACCCGCTCAGGTTGGACGACATCTATCTCTCCACACACCTCTAGGGCTAGCCCCTCCGGGACTAACCCTGTTACCAATACTAGCACAGCCGTATTTCTTGTCCAACAGCAGCCGCCTTGTTATAATGAAGCCAAACTGTTATCAGCTATGACTACACAAAATAAGCCCTACAAGCGAATCGTCGTCAAGTTCGGCACCAACCTGCTTACCGGCGACGGCCCCAACCTGGACGAAGCCGTTATGGCCCGCCTGGTAACCCAGGTGGCCCGACTGCACGGCCAGGGAACAGAGGTGGTCATCGTTTCTTCCGGGGCGGTAGCCGCCGGCGCCGCCGTGCTGGGCAAGGCCGTCAACCCCCGCGGCGTAGGCCACAAGCAGGTGCTGGCCTCGGTGGGGCAGAGCCGGCTTATGCATAACTACCAGGCCCTTTTCAGCCGTCACGGCATCACCATCGCCCAGGCCCTGCTCACCAAGACCGATCTTGCCGACCGCTCCGGCTACCTTAACACCCGCAACACCCTGCTGGCCCTGCTCGACCTTAAGGTGGTAGTCATCGTCAACGAGAACGATGTAGTGGCCGTAGACGAGCTTGGCGAGACCCGCTTCGGCGATAACGACAACCTCTCGGCTATGGTGGCCAACCTGGTGGACGCCGACCTGTTGCTGTTGCTTACCGATACCGCCGGCCTCCACACCGCCGACCCGCAGCATAATGCCGATGCCCGTCTCATCCCCGAGGTGGAGAAGATAGACGCCGAGATCGAGCGCCTGGCGGCGGACACGCCCAGCCAACGGGGCACCGGCGGCATGGCCACCAAGGTTGAAGCGGCCAAGCTGGCCACCGTCTCCGGCGTGACGGTAGTAATTGCCGATGGCCGGGAGCCGGATGTGATTCTAGGCCTGGCCGCCGGCGAAGCGGCGGGTACCCGCTTCCTGCCCACCGGAAACAGGCTGGAGAGCCGCAAGCGCTGGATGTTAAGCGGCCTTTGCACCAGGGGCAAATTGATTATCGACGCCGGCGCCGCCCGGGCCCTGAAAAAACAGCACTGCAGCCTTCTGGCCGTCGGCATCAAGCAGGTCGAGGGTGACTGCCAGCGGGGCGATATCGTCAATATCACCGATGAGAGCGGCACCCACCTGGGCTACGGCATCAGCAACTACAGCTCTAAAGACATCGCCCTTATTAAAGGGGCTCACTCCGGCAAGATTGCCGGCCTGCTGGGTTATGACTACGGCGCCGAGGTGGTGCACCGCAACAACCTGGCCGTAATTTAGTAAATGGAGGCGCTAAGTGACCACGGGTAAACTCTACCGTTACGATGACGGCCAGCTGATAGGCATTATTGAGTATAAGTTCCAGAACGAGACGGACGGCAACTGGTGGGGGGAGATGGTATTTACCAGATTTACAAAGGCTGGCGACGGCGACGGCTATCTATTAGAGACCGAAGACGGGCGCCGTGGCCGCTGCGCGTTGAAAAAGAAGGTCAACAAGGCCGTCTCCGGCATACCGCCACTCTATTACTATCATGTACGGGGCATCGGGCCCCTTGAATAGAGGGTTACGACAGTCAGCCCGGCGGCTGACGCGGGTACGATAGCGAGGTTGCTTGGCAGTACGCTACTCTAACGGCATTGGCGTTATAATAGACAAGGAGATGGAGAGACCCATTGCCGATATCCGCTACCAGATGATGGAAACCAGTAAAACGAAATACACCACCGGCAAGTGGTGGGGGGAGTTCTCCGCCAGGAAAGAGATTAAACGGGCGGGCAACTATATTCTTGAGTTTGAAGATGGCCGCAAGGGTGAGTGTATAATCAATGCCAACAGCGAGGCTGCCAGAAGCACCTCCCGCTACCACTACAGCTTCTTCGGGCGGGGGCCGCTGGGGCGCCGCGGCTACAAATAAGCTATATCCGCAGCCTAAAAGAGGGTGGGTAAGATGAAAACAGCTACTGAGATACTTGAGGAAAAGTGCCGGGCGGCTAAAGCAGCCTCACGGCGCCTGGCCTATGTATCAACCGAGGTCAAGAACAAAGCGCTTGAGAACATCGCCCTGAGCCTTACTACGGAGAAAGACCGCATACTGGCCGCCAATAAAATAGACACGGACGAGGCCAAAGCCACGGATATGGGCGCCGCCATGCTTGACCGGCTGCTGCTTACCACGGAGCGCCTTGAGGCCATGGCCGCCGACGTGCGGGCGGTGGCCGCCCTGCCCGACCCGGTGGGCGAGATCTGGGACATGCGCACCCTGCCCAACGGCCTGACAATAGGTAAAAAGCGGGTGCCGCTGGGCGTTATCGGCGTTATATACGAAAGCCGGCCCAATGTCACCGTGGATATAGTCAGCCTCTGCCTCAAGGCGGGCAACGCCGTAATCTTAAGAGGCGGCAAGGAGGCCCTCAACTCAAACCTGGCCCTGGCCGCTGTCGTCCAGGAGGCGGCCTCTGCTGCCGGCCTGCCCGAAGGCAGCATCCAGTTCATTGACAACACAGACAGGGCGCTGGTCAGCCTGCTGCTGAGCAAGTCGGATATTATCGACCTGATGATTCCCCGCGGCGGCGCCGGGCTGATACAGTTCGTTCGGGAAAAGGCAGCCATGCCGGTTGTCGCCGGTGGCATTGGTGTCTGCCATACCTATATTGACAAAGAAGCCGATATTGAAAAGGCGGTAGCCATCGCCCATAACGCCAAGGTGCAGCGCCCCACCGTCTGCAACGCCCTGGACAGCCTGCTGGTGCACGCCGGAGTCGCCGCGGAATATCTGCCCCTGGTGGCCAAGCGGCTGGCCGATTCCGGCGTTGAGATTCACGCCGACCAGCAGGCCCTGGCCATATTGAAGAAAGCGCCTTCCCTTAAGCTTATGCCGGCCACGGCAGAGGACTGGGGCAAGGAGTTCCTATCTCTTACCATAGCTATTAAGGTAGTCGGCTCCCTGGACAAGGCTCTGGAGCATATTGCCACCTACGGCTCCGGCCACTCCGAGGCCATAGTCACCGAGAACTACGGCGCCGCCATGCGCTTCCTAAACGAGGTGGATGCCGCCTGCGTCTATGCCAATGCCAGCACCCGCTTTACCGACGGCGGGCAGTTCGGCCTGGGCGCCGAGTTGGGCATAAGCACCCAGAAAATGCACGCCCGCGGCCCGCTGGGACTGCGGGAGATAACCAGCTACAAGTGGATTATCTTCGGCAGCGGCCAGGTACGGCCTTAGAAAAAGATGGCCCTTAACGCTCTGCTCTATGCCCGCATTGCCGGGGCAGCCACCCTGGCCGGCATCTCCTTGGTGCGATGGCGGCAAGACCTGGCCCTCCGCTATTCACATTATGTCAACTCTTTTGCCGCCGGTGCCCTCGG
>PVMS01096898.1_pt1 | contig 16330 bp, 12 predicted proteins | sample 1853461 | NCBI WGS metagenome assembly PVMS01 (sample SAMN08582032, study PRJNA380276) | Marine sediment metagenome, whole genome shotgun sequencing project. | isolation source: ocean sediment barecode stripped | collected 2017 | reverse complement strand
GCCATCCAAAATGCTTGGCGTGCTCTTTATCGAACGAATCCCTTGCAGCCTGTACCGCCTGTGCGTCTATCGGTTCACCGGACATTCCAACTTCCAACTCCCAGTTCTGCCCCAGGTAACGCATCTCTGCAGTTCGCTGGATCAACGGCGGCTTCTCAAATCCCTCCTTGAGAAAGTCTTCCCGCGCTTTTCCCTCCAACGTTTCATAGATTCTATTGATTCGATCGAGTTTGAGATTTGTTGAAGGCATTATTGAGGTCTGCATGTAATCAAATCTGGTATCGGCGATCAAGGCCCCAAGGGCGCTGAATGCCCCCGGGTACACAGGTACAATGACTTTCCTGATGTGCAGATCTTTTGCCAACTCCACCGCATGCATCGGTCCGGCCCCCCCGAAAGCGATGATGGCGAAGTCCCTTGGATCGTGCCCCTTATCCACCGATACCAGGCGTAAGGCTTGCGCCATGTTATTGTTGGCGATGTCGATGATGCCATAAGCAAGCTCGTAAAGATCGAGATTCATCCTGTGGGCAAACTTCTTTATCGCGTCATGGGAAGCTTTTAGATCCAGCTTGATCTCACCGGCAAGCTGAAGGTCGGGATCCAATCGTCCCAGGATGAGGTTAGCGTCCGTCACGGTAGGGACAGTGCCTCCTTTCCCATAACATACGGGTCCAGGGACCGCTCCAGCACTCCGGGGCCCTACTTTCAGAATCCCGGCGGGATCGATCCACGCCATGCTTCCCCCGCCTGCGCCGATGGACCTCACGTCGATCATGTTACTTGCAATCGGAATCCCCCATTCCAACTCTTCTTTTGTCGTGAAGGTAGGATTCCCATTGGCAATCAGACAGGTGTCGAAACTTGTCCCACCCATATCAGCCACGATGAGATTGGGGTTATCCGTGAGTTGGCCGATATGGCAAGCTGCGATTACCCCACCCGCTGGCCCGCTCCGCACCATCGTGATGGGTTGCTCTTTGGCCGATTGGGTTGTCATTGCCCCACCATTGGAGCGCATAATGAGCAATTCCCTTATACCTTCTTTATTTGTCGTTTCTTCCAAATTGGAAATATAGGAATCCATCCGGGGCTTGAGATAGACATCAATGACCGTGGTCGAGGTACGTTCGTATTCGCGCCACTGGGGAAAGACATCGGAAGAGATCGACACAAATGCTTCTGGATAGTGCTCACGAATGATGTCCCTGGTCCGATGCTCATGAGCTGGATTTAGAAAGCTGAAGAGATAGCTGACTGCGATCGCCCTCACCTCCTCAGCCTTAAACGTCTCGATGGCCTTTAAGACATCCTTCTCTTCCAGAGGGATCAAGATCCTCCCCTTTGCGTTTACGCGCTCCGCCACCTCAAGACTGAGGTTGCGGGGAACCAGATGCCTGGGCTTTACCCAGTGCAGGTTAAAGTGGTACCGACGTACAACACGCTGGAGCTTAAGAATGTCTCTAAAACCCTTTGTAATGATAAGACCGGTCTTTACCCCCTTCCGTTCGATGAGGGTATTAGTAGCGACTGTCGTCCCGTGGACGAAATACTCGATGTCCAGCGGTTGAATGCCCGCTTTGTCAATCGTCCTAAATATGGCACTGGAAGGATCCGCTGGAGTCGAGAGTGATTTGGCAATCCTTAATTCGCCGGTCTTTGTATCTTGAGCAATAAGGTCTGTGAAGGTTCCCCCAGTGTCTACCCCCAAAAATTTACTCATTAGATGCGCTCCTCCTCATAATTGCGATGGCTTTGACCAGTCGTCTTGAGACCGCTCTATTTCCAAGTGTGATGAGGATCTAATATCTAAAATAGAGTGTCAAGGAAAAAATTGAGGAGCCGAATAGGGGTTGTTGATACCATGTCCCTCTGAATGGGCTAGGTGATTTGGGATATTGGTCAATTGTCCATTCCCTTGTCCTGCGGCGAGATACCGGGTCTTTTTTTGGCTCAAACAAATTGGGTGTGCCCTAAACTGGCCTAATATACTATATTTAAAAAATTGGTCTTCAGACAAAAGTATCAGGAACATGCCTGAGCACGGGGATAGACTGGTGCTGCAATATCACGGTTTTTGGGATCTTTGCCATAATTTCTACTTGACGCCTAAAAACGGCTATGTTAGTAGGCGTATTGCTCTATAATATTGCGTATCGGAATCTGAGATGGCCTGCACAAGCCCCGTTTGACGAAAATGGCAAGGACTGGAAAGCTTTTTGTGTAGTTCACCACGCATGAGGGGGTGTCGATAGATTGTGTTAAATTATGGTGAGCAAAGATTTTTCATCATACTTGATGCGTGTTCGGGGGATAGGGGATCTCGCTGAAAGCCATGATGGAAATCATGGAAAAGGTCAGAGGAAAAACACTATGAGTCTGAGAGTTGGAATTGATACCGGGGGGACCTTCACCGACCTGGTGGCCATAGAACAATCAACCGGCCGCATTATTACTGCTAAGAAACCGTCCACTCCCAAGGACCCCATTGTAGGGATTTTGAACACTTTAGAGAGTTCAGCAATAGATCGAAAGTCGCTGGCCGCTTCCCAACTGATCCATGGTACAACGGTCTTGACAAACTGCCTCATTGAAAGAAAAGGCGCCAGAATCAACCTCCTGATAACCAGGGGGTTTGAAGATATCCCTTACATCCAGAGAATCAACAGAAAAGGGCACTATGATTTACAGTGGGACAAACCCACCCCTCTCGTACGAAGAAGGGATACCCATGGGGTCACCGAGCGTCTCAACTCTAAGGGGGAGGTTATTGTTCCTTTAGCAAAGGATGAGATCAGCAGGATCATACGGCTACTCAAAAAAGAACTAAAAAAGGGCAAGACAGAAGCCGTGGCCGTTTGTTTTCTGTTCTCGTATGTGAGCCCTATGCATGAAGATCTCATGATGGATGAGATAAGAAGGCAACTCCCCGACCTGCCCGTCTCTGTTTCATTCCAGGTGGCTCCAATCTGGAGGGAATATGAGCGCTCAAGCACAACGATCGCCGATGCCTATGTGAAACCCTTGGCCAAAAAATATATAGAAAATTTGAACGAAGGTCTCTTAAGACAAGGATTATCCGAGACATGGTCTGTTATGAAGTCCAATGGTGGGATCATGGAGGCTCTGTCTGTTCCCGAATACCCTGTCAATGTCTTGCTGTCCGGTCCCGCAGGAGGCGTGATGGCAGGGAAGTATTATGGTGATCTTTGTTCTTTTGAGGATGTAATCACAATCGATATTGGGGGAACCAGCGCTGATGTGGCTCTCATCGAAAAGGGACATGTTATAACCACCACCGACTATGAGATCGAATGGGGCCTGCCGGTCATTGTGCCGGCCCTTGAGATCTCTACGATCGGGGCCGGCGGTGGGTCAATCGGGTGGGTGGACAAAGGTGGATTGCTCAATGTGGGACCCGAGAGCGCTGGGGCTGAACCTGGCCCAGCCTGCTATGATCGAGGCGGAGAACTTCCGACCCTCTCCGATGCAAATTTGCTGTTAGGCAGGCTAAACCCCGATTATTTTTTGGGCGGCCAGATGGCTCTAAAAACCTCTTTGGCCCAAAAGGTAATCAAGGGGCTCAGTGAGGCGTTGGGTATGAATGAGGTGGAAGCCGCCTTTGCGATGGTGGAGGTGGCCAATGAAAATATGGCCAATGCGATCCGATTGAAGACGATCTACAGAGGTCTGGACCCTCGTAAGTTTAGTCTCATGGCATTTGGAGGCGCGGGTCCCTTGCACGGATGTTCGATTGCCAGAAAACTGGAAATACCACTGGTTTTGATCCCACCACAGCCTGGAGTCTTCTCCGCCTTAGGTTTGTTGCTTGCCGATTTGAAGGTGGACAAGGTTTGGACGAAAGCGTACCGGTCTGACACATTGAACATGGATGAGATCAATAAGGGGTTGAGCGCGCTGAAGGAGTTGGCCATCAGCGAGCTTAAGGAGCAGGGGTTCTCCGGAAAGCCCAAGTTAAATTTGAGTATGAGCATGCGTTATTTGGGGCAGAACTATGAACTCGATGTCAACGTGCCGGATCAGGAGATTTCAAGAGATTTTCTCGAAAGCATTTATGATCGCTTTCATGAAAGGCATAAAGAGAATTATGGTTATGAGCTGAGGGGAGAAGTCATTGAAATTATCACTTTCAATGCTACTGCCGTGGGGGTCACACCGAAGGCGGCCTACAAAATCGAGACAAGTTCAAAAACCGATAGACCTCATGGAAAGGCCTTCGTTTATCTGACCCCTGCTCGGCGAGAAAAAGTTCCGGTTTTCAGACGAGAAGACCTTGGCGCAGGCTTTTCAGAAGTCGGTCCAGCTATTATTGAAGAACCAGACTCAACGATTTTCATCGAAGAGCGTTGCAATGTAGAAGTGGACGAGTTCGGTGTCCTTCGGATCTATCTTAACTGAAAAAGGAGTGACGAAATTGGCACATGATGCAATAACCCTCAGTGTTCTAAATAATCGGCTCGTCAATATCTGCAGGGAGATGGGTATAGCCATGATGAAAACCGCCTACTCTCCGATTTTCAATGAAGGTCTGGATTTTTCATGTTGCCTATTCAACAGTAAAGGTGAAATGATTTCTCAGGCCGAATTTTGTCCCGCCCAATTAGGTGCCAGCATATTTGTCGTGGAGTGGTCCATCAAGGAAATCGGCGTGGAGAATTTGAAACCGGGCGATGTGATCCTGCACAATGATCCCTACCGAGGAGGATGCCACATTCCGGAGCACTGTTTTATTAAACCCATTTTCTATGAAAACAGGCTGGTAGCATTTGGAGCCAATATCGGACACCTTTCCGAGATAGGAGGGAAGAACCCGGGAGGATTTGCGGGAGATGCCACTGAGATCTATCAGGAGGGTCTCCGAATACCACCCATAAAGCTGGTAAAGGAAGGCGTCCACGATGAAGACCTCTGGAAGCTGATCATGAGCAATCACAGGACACCCAGAAACACCCTGGGTGATTTTAGTGCCATGATCGGCTCGCTAAATGTCGCAGAAAAGCGACTGTTCAGATTATTGGATGAGTACGGGTATCAAAGCTTTTGTGAAATCACCGATGAGTTGATGGACGTGGCTGAAAAACGAATGAGAGCGGAGATAACCGCTCTACCCGACGGAGAATACTGCTTTGAAGATTGCATGGAAGATGACGGACTGCTGGATAAACCCACATGGATTCGGGTGAACATCATTCTCGATGGGGACAAATTGATCGCGGATTACTCTAGATCCGATCCCCAGGCCAAAGGGCCCATTAATGCAACCTATGGGGTTACGGCCGGGGCGACTTACAATGCGGTTTTTCATCTGACGGATCCCGATATCCCCCGGAACATCGGTGCTTATCGACCCATAAAGATTGTAGCTCCACCGGGTACTGTGGTCAATGCAATTCATCCCGCTCCCACAGTGGGAGGGAACACCGAGACCCATCCTCGCATCTGGGAAATCCTTATGGGGGCTTTTGCCAAGGCCGTCCCTGAAAAAGTGGCGGCTTCTGATGGGGGCACCTGTTGCAATTTTCTGTTTGGAGGCGTTCACCCCGATACCCATCAATACTACGCCAATTATCATCTGGAGGGTGGCGGCTGGGGGGGGCGGGCGACAAAAGACGGAAATCACACCATTATTGTTCCTAACGGGAACTGCCGTAACACACCTGTTGAGGTCTTTGAAACAAGATACCCGCTTTTGGTCGACTCTTATTCCCTTGAAAAAGACTCCGGGGGACCTGGTAAATATCGAGGTGGCTTCGGCAGCCGCCGTAAATTTACGGTAAAGGCACCCGAGATCATCTTGAGTACCCTTTTTGACAGAGTGAAAGTAAAGCCATTTGGTTTATTCGGGGGAAAGGGTGGGGGTAACGCATCTTTGACCATCAAGAAAAAGGGCAAAAAAAAGTTTGTTCCCTTTACAAAGGCTTATCGTACAGCTTCTCCATCCAAGTTTTCGGGTATACCAATCCATGATGGGGATGAGATCATACTCATTTCCCCTGGCGGTGGAGGCTATGGGGTCCCTTTTCTAAGAGACCCCGCCCTAGTGCTCAAAGATGTTGAAGACGGGCTGGTATCGATAAGAAGAGGCCGGGAAGAATACGGTGTGGTCATTTCAAAGTCTGCCGCAAGTTTGAGCGTGGACCATGAAGAGACGGCTCGGCTAAGAAAACAAAGGCAATAGGAGCCATAAATGGGAAAGTGGGTTCGATTTGATACCAGTTATAAAAGCTATGTGAGGCCTGAATTCGCTTATTGTGAGGCATGTGGAAAGATGATACCAAAAGATGCTTGGGTCTCTGATAAAGAGGGCAAGGGGATTTCATTTTGCGATGAAAACTGTGAGAAACTGTACGATTTCATGAGTGCACGTCGAAAAAAACACTAATGTTTTTGTTGCCATGGCAGTCGAGCAACCAAAACCCAATGGGAAACGATTGACCATTCTATCCAACGGTGGGTCTGACATGCAGCCTTACTTTATGATCAAATCAGTCGAGAAAGTATTTAGGCTGATTGAAACCCTTTCAAAGAAGAGATATGCCGGGATATCCGACCTCGCCAACGCGCTCAATATGACCAAGACAAATGTCCATCGGTTGCTTCTTACGTTGAGAGAACTGGGGTATGTCAGAATGGACAGTGACGGTAGGCGGTATTTCCTGAGTCATAAACTCTTTTCCATTGGATGCTCTGTCCCTGAACGACAGGCTATCGTCGAACAGGCATATGCCAGAATGGAGGACCTTGCGCGGGTCACCCACGAAACCATAAATCTAGCTATTTTTAGAGACGACAAGGCCTTGTATCTCGAAAAAATTTCGAGCCCTGAATATCTTAAGATAGATACGCCTATTGGGCAAAGTGACCCATGCTACACAACTGCTCTGGGCAAGGTCTTACTGGCTGGCCTCAGTGAAGAGGAGCTGCATCTGTATCTCGAAAGGCATGATTCTTTGCAGGCATATACTAAAAATACGATCACGGACCCAAAAAAATTGGTCAAGGCCCTCAAAAAGATCCGCAAGCTAGGATACTCTACTGATGTGGAAGAGATTCTAGATGGCGTATGTTGTTTAGCTGTTCCGATTCGCGACAGCCAAGGCAAGACGATTGCAGCTATGAGCATTTCTGGACCAAAAGTGAGGATGACTAAACAAAAAATGGATGAAATCAAGGCCTATTTGCTTCAAATGTGAATGACTTTATAAGAAAGGCGTCTGTATTTTCGCATGAATATCTGAGGACGCGATCAAGTAATGTGATTCGGTTAATCTTCACCCTTTGCACTCCCAAAGGGCGTTTTGAGACACAAGAAATAAGCTTACTGAAAGAGAAAGGAGATAAATCAGATGACACAGATCAATGAGATTCAGCGGTTCATGGAGGAGATGGGGATACCAGGGCGGGATGTGTATGACATCCCGGATTCGGCCAAACGATTTCCCGATGGAACCCACTGCCGAACAGAAATTGCGGGGGTCGAACGCTTCTCCACAATGAAGGCCATGATCGATGAGATGAAAAGGAGAAATTTTGTGGTTCATCGGGCCATTGCGACCGTCGGGGGTGCAACCTATTGTGATTTTGGAGAATTACAGGAGATGGCACACCTGGCCCGGGAGGAAAAAATAGAAGTGATCATGACCATTGGACATCGTTTGGGGTGGGACGTGGGAGCCAAAACCGCTGTGACCCCGGAAGGCCAGCAGAATGGTTGGCGCCACCGAGGTTCCGACAATATCTCCTACTACCTTTCGGATCTGATGCGTTGTGTGGAGGCTGGATTCAGGGGATTCCTTGTCTACGATGAGGGCGTCTTGTTGATTGTCAACGAGATGCGTAAAAAAGGATTTCTGCCCCCCGAAACAATTTTCAAAGTTTCGGTATTTGCCGGATATGCGAGTGCTGCGGGTGCCAAGGTGGTCGAATCCATGGGGGCCAACACTTTTAACCCGGCAGCTGACCTGACACTACCAATATTGGCTGGCATCCGGAAAGCGACCGACATGCCTCTGGACGTCTACCTGAGCGTTCCCGACTCATTTGGCGGTATGTTCAGAGCTTATGAAGCCGCAGAGATCGCACGAGTCGCCACCCCTGTTTATTTCAAATACGAACCGGGGGTTTCAGAGGGCCATATGTATAAACCCTGGATCGCCGAGGAGTGGCATGAAAACCATATGCGGCAGAAGGTCAAGATGGCTGCTATAGTGCAGGAGATTGTGGGAAAGATGAATAAGAAAATCAGGTTTTCAGAGAAAGGTCCAAAAGATCTGGTCCTGACTAAATAGAAGGCTAAATACGAATGAAAGATGAGAGAAAATTTAAAGTAGTTCTGACTGACTACGACTGGCCTGATCTGGAGATTGAACTTAGTATTCTGTCTAAGATCGGAGCGGAGTTTGTGCCGGCCCATTGCGTTTCAGAGGATGAGGTTATTGGTATTGCACGGGATGCTGATGCGGTCATTGCGGAATACGCACCATTGACACGGCGTGTGATCGAACAGCTTGAGCATTGCAAGATCATATCAATGAATGCAGCAGGATATGACAATGTGGATGTCGAGGCAGCGACCAAGGCAGGAATTCTAGTTGTCAACTGCCCCGACTATTGTCATGATGAGGTGGCGGACCATACCATGGCCTTACTATTGGCCTGTGTTAGGGGTATAGTCCGATTCGACCGGAAGATTCAGGAAAAGGTTTGGGATTTCTTATCAGCGGGAAGGATCGCCCGCATTAAGGGCTCTACTCTTGGATTGTTGGGATTTGGTGGCAATGCCAGATCAATCGCAAAGAGGGCAAGAGCTTTTGGGATGAGAGTCATCGCTTTTGACCCATACGTGAGCGATGAAATCTTTAAAAGAAAGGGGGTGAACCGGGTTACGTTCGAGGCCATTTTTGTGGAATCAGACTTTATCTCGATCAACCTTCCACGGACTCCGGAGACGATCAACTTGATCTCACAAAAGGAGTTAAGCCTCATGAAGAACTCAGCCTATATTGTTAACACAAGCCGGGGCGTGATATTGGATGAGAAAGCTCTGTTTAATGCACGCCAACAAGGGATCATTAGGGGAGCGGCAACTGATGTTATGGAAAGGGAACCTCCGGACTTTGAAAATCCGCTTTTTTCGTGCGACAATTTGATCGTCACACCTCATGCGGCGTTTTATTCTGAAGAGGCTCTAGCGGATGTAAGAACACGGGCTGTGCAACAGGTCGTTCGGGTATGTGAGGGAAAATGGCCAAAACCGATTGTCAACAATGAACTGGCGGCAAACAAAAAGACAAGGGCAATTTTGGTTTAAGAACAAAAACGGCTAACAGGAGGCTATATCATGAATCGCGAAGAGCACAAGAAGTTGTATGAGATTAACAGAAGAGAATTTCTGAAAATGACCGGGGCCGGTGGACTTGCACTTTCATCAGCGAGCCTTTTTGGCCTTGGTTCCCTGTTTCCTGCTCATGCTGCGGTGGCTGGGAAGGACGCTGAGGAGAGAGCCATTAATGGCGTCAAGGCGCTCAAGAACAAAATGAAAGGAGATACCTTGACGGTCATGGTCCCCGCGGGCGGAGAGGGCTCTTTCACTGCCTCCAAGCCCTGGTGGGAAAAGGCAACCGGGATTAAACTCAAGATCAGCGTCGTCCCGCTTAACGAGATCGGCGACAAGGCCATGAACCTGGCCATCACCAGGTCCAAAAAGTTCGATGTGGTTATTCCCTCTCCTTTCAGTCTTCCTGATCTGGTTGAGTCCAAACTGGCTATGGACATAACCGATTATGCTAAGAAATATAATCCGGAATTTGGTGGGCCAAACGGATATATCCCTCCCCTTGCTACCCTTACAATGTACAAAGGGAGACTACACGGGCTGTTCGTTGACGGCGATGAAAATAGCCTTCACCTCCGCAGGGATTGGCTGGCAGACTCGGACAACCAGAAGGCCTTTGAAGACAAATTTGGTTATAAGTTGAGGCCACCCGTTTTATTTGATGAACTGTTTGACCAAATGAAGTTCTTCACCGATAAGAAAAAAGGGACTTATGGCGCCTGGCTGTACGTCTCGCCATTTTATGCCAAATGGACGTTCTTGCAACTGCACCTTTCCTTGGGTGTTCTCCCCATGGATAAGGATATGAATCCCATGATTGCCGGGCCAGAAGGTATCAGGGCATTGGAAGAATTGATCGCGGCAAAACCGTATCTCCATCCCGGGACTACAACGGGCGGCTGGTCGGAGTCTTACAAGGCGTATGCCGAGGGGAATATCTGGGCTGCCTTTGGCTGGCCGTCTTTCATCAAATATATGAACATGGGAAAGGACAAGGGTGGGTTCTCAAAGATCGTCGGCAAGCATATGACCGCGAAGGTGCCTGGTAGAAAGCTCCAAGATGGCACGATCCTCAGGCCCTGTCGGAATACCTTTGCCTGGCTCTATATGATATCGAATTACTCGAGAAACCCAGAGATTGCCTACCTTTACTCCCAGTGGATGAACAGTCCAAGGATCAGTGCCGAGATCCTTCCTGTCCCAGGTGGCTACTTTGATCCTTATCGCTTCAACCATTTGAAAAAAGAGGTTATGATTCTTTATACCCCTTACTGGAAGGAGGCGGCTGATGTGTTGCGATTCAACATTGAGAATAGCTATCCGGAACTCCTGATCAGGGGTGGGGCAGAGTACATGACCAGGCTTGACGAAAACGTTGTCGCGGCATACCAGGGGATCAAAAGTCCTGCCCAAGCCTTGAAGGAAACGGCGGACCAGTGGGAAGACATAACCGAACGGTATGGCCGTGAGCAACAGAAGGAAGCGTGGAACTTCGTGACCAGCACCATGTACGGGAAGAGTTTGCGGGAGGCAATGAATCTTGGTAATCCTCCGCCGCTTGTCCAGAAACTTCTTACCATGTAATCGAGTCAAAGGAAAAGGGTGGGGAGACAGTAGGTTTTCCCCACCCTCATTTCCATAAATCCGCACCAAAACCATTAGAGGAATCAAGCCATGGGAAATGCACCAACACTTGAATACAGCGGATTAGACAGGAAGGAGGGGCTATTCAAACGCCTGGCGGGTAAGGTGCCCCTGCCTATATGGTTTATTGTGCCGGTAGAGGCCATCCTCCTTTTTCTGCTGGTCGTCCCTTCGCTGATGTCAATATGGCTGAGCCTCGTTTCGTGGCAACCCACATTTGGGATCGGTATATTGGATGCCAAGTTTGTTGGCCTGAAGAATTATATCGATCTGTTCACCGAAGGTCGGTTTCTGTGGGCCTTTTTACGGACATTTATTATTACGATTGTGTGCGTGGGCAGTCAATTTTTGATCGGGCTTGGCCTTGCGTTGCTGCTTTACAGGCCGATGCCTTTTCGGAAGCTTTTTTCATTGATCCTGATCCTCCCTATGATGTTTCCCCCCCTTGTGGTTGGGAACAATTTTTTTATGCTGTTTTTTGCAGAAGGCCCGATAAATGCGATAATTAGCGGTATATTGGGAAGGCCTTTCAGGTTCGATTGGCTTACTAATCCTACCTGGGCTATCTTCCCTGTCATGTTGGCCGAAATATGGCAGTGGTATCCTTTGATGTTCCTTATCATGATGGCCGGCTTGAGGGGGCTTCCTCCTAATCAGCTGCGGGCAGCGGAGGTCCTTGGTGCGTCTGCATGGCAGACCTTTTGGCGTATCAAGATCCCTCAAATGGTGCCCATTATCCTGATCGCCTTTGTGATTCGGATGATGGAGGTCCTTAAGCTATTCGATTTGGTCTACATCATGACCAAAGGGGGGCCCGGGACGAAAACAGAGACTATTAGTATGTATATGTTTAAGATCGGGTTAAAGGATTATAGGATTTCATACATTTCGGCCGGAGCGTGGATCGTGCTTATTGTTTCGGTGTTCCTTTTTGTCCGTCTTTTGAAACCCATCCTCTATAAAGTCGAAAAATTCGAGGAAAAGATCGAGGAGGCAAAATAGCAAATGGCTAAAGAACCCTATGGGACAGAGGCTTATATTCGCCTGGTCGTATTAATCGTTGTTTCAATCCTGGCTCTCTTCCCGGTCTACTGGATGATCAGTACCGCCTTCAAACCCATGGATGAGTGGTTGGTATTTCCACCCGTTTGGTTGACCAAGAACCCTACGTTAGACAACCTTTTGTCTATCATGGGTTTCCTAAAAGGTGATACAATGAACCCGGCCCAATCAGGAGCGGGTCCTGCATTTTTCAAAGGATTGTTCGTGAGTGTGTCAGCCACATTAGTTTCCCTCGGCGCGGGGAGCATGGCAGCCTATGCCATCTCCCGTTACACGAAGATGTTCGGAAATTTTTTGCCACTTTTTATATTGAGTGCCCGTATGTTTCCACCCATTGCCGTGCTCATTCCCTTAATCGTGATGTACTCCTATGTCGGTGCAATAGACAGCTTTTGGGGGCTTATTGTTGCGTATGCCGGTTTCACGCTTCCATTCTCGGTTTGGATGATGAAGAGTTTCATCGATGATGTCCCGAGAGAAATCGAAGAAGCCGCCATCATGGAGGGCATGGGGAATTTTGAAGTCTTCTACAAAGTGACACTGCCCATTACCAAGACAGGACTCTTTGTTACCGCCCTGTTTGTTTTCATTTTGAATTGGAGTGAGTTTCTTGTCGCAGTATCGACCACTTATGACCGTGTTCAGACGGCCCCGATTTTCCTTGCGACACTCTTTTCGTCCGTCGCAGGAACACTTTACGGGCCGCAGGCTGCAATGGGATTACTCATTATTATACCCACAGTTATTTTCGGGTATCTCATTCAAGAACACCTTGCCAGAGGCTTTACCTTTGGGGCTTTAAAGAGATAGCCGCAGAAATCTCGGAGGGATATTTTGGCTATGACGGTAAAGTTGAAAATGGAAAACCTTACCAAGGTTTTCGGGGATTTAGTGGCTGTCAATGAGCTCAACCTGGAGATCCTGGACGGGGAATTCATCTGTTTTGTTGGCCCATCAGGCTGCGGTAAGACAACGACCCTCAACATGCTCTCGGGATTGGAGAAGCCCACAAGTGGACATGTTATTTTCGATGATAAAGTCATCGATTGGCTGCCCGCCAGAAAGCGCGATATTGGCTTGATATTTCAGGATTACGCTATCTTTGAAAATATGAATGTTTATGACAATCTTGCCTTCAGTCTCCAGGTAAAGAAAAAGCCCCGGGAGGAGATCGATCTCACCGTCAAGAGGGTTGCCGAACGATTGTATTTGACTGATATGTTAGCGATACAGACCCACCTCTTGACGCCTGGACAGCTCCAGAGGGTTGCCATTGGGAGAACGGTGATTATGGGGCCTTCGGTTTTCTTGCTGGATGAACCCTTGGATAACCTGGACGCGGATATGCGGATTACGATGCGGGGCGAACTCAAACGGCTTCAAAAGGACCTTGGGAAGACGATGATTTACGTAACCCATGACCAGGAGGAGGCCATGTCTTTGGCTGACCGGGTTGTCGTGATGGAGGGTGGAGAACTTCAGCAGTTTGATTCACCGCAAGGGATCTACAATCGACCCACAAATAAATTTGTAGCTGGATTTATCGGTAAATTGCCAATGAACTTCATAGATGGCTATCTAAGCGAAGCATCCGGTGAACTCTTATTTACCGACAAAGATGCATCACTTAAGCTAAATATCTCGCCTCACCGTCAGATAATTGAGAAATCAATTTCTGACAAGGAACTTTGTTTGGGGATCCGACCCGAACATGTTTTGGTTGTTTCTCCCGGGGAAAACGACTCGTTTGAGGTTATAGCCCGCAATATTCAGTTTTTTGGGATGGAGAACGTAGTTGAATTCCGCTTGAAGGGTGAGTCCGAGACCCGCCACAGCATGACGGTTCCTCCGGAAATTACGCCAAAGATTGATGACAAAATTTGGGTCCGCCTACAAATCGATAAAATCCATCTTATTGACCCCGCAACAGAAAAGGTTCTGGCATAAAAAGGAGACACTGATGGCAAGTATCCGGATGCAAGATGTTTCAAAGGCTTTTAGCCCTTCCGAACGATACCGAGGTGTTTATGACCTTAACTTTGAGGTTAAAGATGGCGAGTTTTTTTGTTTTGTTGGGCCCACAAATTCAGGTAAGAGTGAGATATTAAGACTGATCGCCGGTCTGGAAAAACCCGATAGCGGCCTGGTTGTTATAGATGAAAGAAAGGCAAACGACATTGATCCCGGTCAACGCAGGATTGCGATGCTCTTTGAGACATTGGCTCTCTACCCCAACAAGAATGGGTTTGACAACATTGCATCTCCCCTCAAGATAAAAAAAATGCCAAAAACGCAGATACGTGAACGAGTAATGGCGGTTGCCAAACTGTTGAAGTTAGAACACCTGTTGGATCGAACACCGGAAACTTACAGCGGAGGCGAAAAACAGAGGGTGGCCCTGGGCAGGGTTTTTGTGCAGCAACCCAATGCCTATTTACTTGATGAGCCTCTTGGCGGGCTCGATGCGCGGCTTCGGATTACCATGCGCAGTGAGTTGAGAAGAATTCAGAGGGACTTGGGTCAGACAATGGTGTTTGTGTCCCATGATCAGGAAGAGGTCATGTCCTTGGGAAACCGGATCGCTGTATTAAAGGACGGGAGGATTCAGCAGATTGGGCCGCCTCAAGAACTCTATAATCACCCTGTCAATTTCTGGGTGGCAAAGACCATTGGGAAACCAGCCATGAATTTTTGTTCGTGTAATTTCAAGCGGGAGAACGGAAAGGCCTTGGCCGTACATGATCATTTTAGGCTGGATATTGAGGCTCTTCTGAAAAATGCAGAGAAAACACTTCCGGAGGGGGAGATCATTCTGGGAATCAGGCCTGAACATATTGAGATCGGCGAAACCAAAGAGGGTGAGGAGGACATCCCTGCTACCGTATTCATCAGTGAATCGCAGGGGGCAAAGGCCATCGTCGATTTCAAATTGGGTGAAGATATGATTCGCACCATAGCCTCTGCCGAGGAGTCGTTTGAAATAAATGAAACAAGGTGGTTGCGATTCAAGAAAGACAAACTCCACATTTTTGAAAAGGCATCAGAAAAAGCCGTTGTCTAAGTATAACGTGAGGGAGACTAGAAATGTTTTACGAAGAACCCCGTTACCTTGTTGCCGGTGACCGTTATATCAGCATGGAGATCGCTAACGAGATGAACATTGTGACGAGCTTTAGGGCCCTGGCAATAACAGAGGCTATCAAGGCGGCACAAATGGAGGCGATTGTAGAGACAATTATTACCTACAGGGCGGTAATGGTCTATTTTGATAATCAGAAAATTAAATTGACCAACATGATCGACCGATTGAAACAGATCGTCCGTGACATGCCGGAGATGGATGAAGTCCCCTCCCGGCTTTTTGAACTCCCTTGTCGCTATGGGGGCAAGTGGGGCCCGGATCTCAAATTTGTCGCTCAGGTGAATAACCTGAGTGGAGAGGAGGAGGCCGCGGAATGGCATTATAGTGCGCCCCACTGGGTGGGAATCGTCGGGTTTACGCCTGGTCACCCTTTCTTGATGAGTTTGAACCCGCCTGAGAGGATTTTGAATGCCCCCAAGTATAAGATCCCGCGGACATACACGCCCGTCGGAACCCTGGGGCACGGAGGCAACATCACGTCTATGTACACGGTCCCAAGTCCGGGAGGCTATCAAAAAATCGCCTTTTGCCCTGCGCCGTTATATGATCCCTATCAAAGATTGGAGGAATTCTCAGACTCCCCCATATTGCTGAGGGTGGGGGACCGGATCAAATTCAGGCCGATTGATGATGATGAGCTCGACGACATTCGCCAAGCGGTCTTCGAGGGGTTGTTTAGCTATAAAATCAAAGATGGGGCTTTTTCGTTACAGGAATACCTCGCAAGCGTCGGAAAGCGTTAGGAAAAGGAGGCGGCAGAGATGAGTGGTGCTGCATTATCCGTGATAGAACCAGGCCTTTTGACCTCTGTACAGGATCTGGGGAGGGAAAGATACCAGGATATTGGAATCCCCCCCTCGGGCGCAATGGACGCTTTTGCCTTGAAGGCGGGCAACCTAATCTTAAAGAATTCAATCGGAGAGGCAGGCCTTGAAATGACGGCCAAGGGAGGCACCTTTAAGGCCCTAAGGGATTTGGTGATTTCCTTCACAGGCGGGGATATGGAGGCCAAGGTGAATGGAGCCAGGCTGCAACGCTGGGAGGCCATAGAAATAAAGGCTGGAAGTGTATTGTCTTTTGGATATGTCAAAAAGGGGTGTCGTGGGTATCTTTGTATAGCTGGTGGT
>PVMS01142448.1_pt1 | contig 16331 bp, 16 predicted proteins | sample 1853461 | NCBI WGS metagenome assembly PVMS01 (sample SAMN08582032, study PRJNA380276) | Marine sediment metagenome, whole genome shotgun sequencing project. | isolation source: ocean sediment barecode stripped | collected 2017 | reverse complement strand
GTACTAATGCATACATTGGGTCATAATTTCATACCACCGGCTATCCATGCTGGTGGATTACGCTACCATGGCTGCGCTCCTCAGCTATGTCATTTGATTAAAGAAGGCTTGATAAGAGCCGAGGCCTACCAGCAGAATAGTGTATTTAAATCGGCTATGCAGTTTATTCGAACAGAAGGAATTGTTCCTGCTCCTGAATCAAGCCATGCTATACATGGCGCGATTGTACAAGCAATTCAAGCTCGTGAAGAAGGAAAAGAAAAAACAATTCTGTTCAATCTATCGGGACATGGATTTTTTGACATGTCAGCCTACTCAGATTACCTTGCAGGTAATTTAATGGATCACTCACTGTCAGATATTGAATTGAAAAAAAATATAGAGAGTTTGGTAATAATTAAATAAACTACTATAGCATAATATAGTTGGGATACCGGAATAATGCTGAAATTGTATTTTCCGGTATCTCTGCTAAAATACCGATATATTTGGTATCGAAAACCATTGCTTTGGCTCCTATCTAATTAATAACTAATTTTCTAATAAACCGTTCACAAATTAATTGTAGAGTAATATATGTCAGATAAACTATTCAAATATCGGAAGAAAATAGATGAAATTGATAAAAATATTATCAGTCTACTTTCTAAACGATTATATAATGTTAACAAAATAGGAAAAATAAAACATCAACTTGGCATTCCGATTGGTGATAAGTCACGGGAAAAGGAAATCCTTGAAAGATTATACCAGTTGGACGAACATTCAATATCTCAGGAACATATCAAATTGATTTTCAATGCAATTTTCAAAATATCCAAAGATAATCAAAAGGTAATATAATAACTGTTGCACTTGCCAATTTTTGCACATTAATTTCATTATAATGAAACAGACATTCTATAGCTATTATTTTATCTACGGAGGGTTGGAAAATCGACCTTAGTGATATTTGTAAATAAAGGCGATAGGAACCAACCCCGATTAACTCGGGGTTTTTCTTTTTATAAAGTTAACAGGAAATAGTAATGACAGAAATTGGAATTCAAGGCGGCAAAGGCAGCTTTTCTGAACAGGCAACGGAAATATTCGTTAAAAATCACGGTTTGAAGAATGTAAAAATGAAGTATTTAATTACATCTGAAAATGTGATCGAGTCCGTAGAAAAAGGTATGGTGGATTTTGGCGTTTTTGCGATGGAAAATGCTCAAGGAGGAGTAGTGATTGAAAGCGTTGAAGCTTTAGCACGCCACCGTTGCGAAATTGTAGAAATGTTTTATATAGAGATATCACAATGTCTGTTAGCAAGGCGTGGTGTTTTTCTTGGAGACATCACTGAGATACATTCCCACCAACAAGCCCTCCGACAGTGCCGGAATTATTTGGCCGAACATTTTTGGACACGCCCATTGATTGAAGAAGATGATACCGCCGAATCAGCACGACGTCTAAAGGCCGGTGAACTACCCAAAACGGCTGGAGTAGTCGCGGCAAAGTTCTGTGCTGATCTATATGGATTAGTACTATTAAAAGAAGACATTCATGATTTAAAAAATAACCTAACATTATTTCTTGGAGTAAAAAAATGGAGCGTCGACAATGTCTGACGAACAGAATAGTTTTCAATCAATAAACAGTGTTGGAATAATTGGATTTGGGCGATTTGGTCGTGTTCTGGGTAAAATATTATCTGATGACTTTAAAATTAATGCATACGATGAAAATGATGTTCAATCACAATTTGGTGTGGATTTGACGGACATAGATACAGTACTAAAAGAAAATACGATTTTTTTGGCAGTTCCGATCCATTCATTTAAAAAATTGGTGATTGATATAGCTCCAAGATTACCAGAATTCTGTAACATTATTGATGTATGTTCAGTTAAAGTCTATCCGGTAAGTGTAATGCAAGAGATTCTTCCCTCAACAGTTGGAATCATCGGAACACATCCATTATTTGGACCAGACTCAATTGATCATCCGAATCCATTGAAGATAATGATGCACAATACACGCGATACATACACGCAATTTGATTTCTGGTCAACCTATTTTTCTTCAAAATCTATAGAAGTGATCCATCTTACACCGGAACAACATGACCGGATTGCTGCACGTACTCAAGGAATTACCCACTTTGTCGGTCGCGTTTTACGCATTGCTGGAGTTACACAAACTGAAATTGATACGGTAGGATTTTCAGATCTGTTAGCGGTAATAGATCAAACCTGTAATGATAGTTGGGAATTATTTACAGACCTGCAAAACTATAATCCCTATACTTCAGAGATGATTAAAAAATTGGAGAAATCCATCGCTGAAATTCGAGGGAAGATATCGAGGAGAAAATGAGATGTTGGTAATTATGGAAAAAAATGTTTCTGAAGCTGCTATTCAGCGTGTGAAAGAGAGAATTGTGGAATTGGGCTACGAACCGCACATCATTGAGGGTCGTGAACGTATAACCATTAGTGTACTGGGAAACAGGGGAACAGAAGATCGAATTTATTTAGAAAGTTTGCGAGGAGTATTAGAAGTAATTCCAATTACCAAACCGTACAAACTTGCCAGTCGGGAAACACATAAGGAAAATACAATTGTACATGTAGGAGAAGTGAAATTCGGCGATGGCAATGTCGTAATGATTGCAGGACCATGTGCTGTTGAGAATGAAGAGCAGACGATTCGTATCGCCATAGCCGTGAAGGAGCGAGGAGCGCAAATGATGCGCGGCGGTGCATTTAAACCACGTACTTCACCCTATTCATTTCAAGGACTTGGCGAAGAAGGATTAGTGATATTGGCGATAGCACGGGAAAAAACCGGACTACCATTTGTGACTGAAGTACTAGATACGGAGACGGTATCAATAGTTGCTCAATACACTGACATGCTTCAAATCGGTACACGTAATATGCAAAATTTTTCTTTACTGAAGGAAGTTGGGAAAGCCGGAAAACCTGTTTTAATGAAACGGGGAATGAGCGCTACTTTGGAAGAAACTCTTATGTCAGCTGAATATCTGATGGTCAATGGAAGTCGTAATGTTGTTGTCTGTGAGCGCGGTGTACGGACATTTTCAAACCATGCCCGCAATACTTTGGATATTAGTATAATTCCAGCTTGGAAACAGGTCTGCCATTTGCCCATCATCGTGGATCCAAGTCATTCTAGCGGTCAACATTACAGTGTAATTCCACACGCTTTAGCAGGTTTGGGCGCCGGCGCTGACGGTATAATCGTTGATGTTCACGACCGACCAGAAGAAGCACTTTGTGATGGACCACAAGCTTTACATCCAGATGAATTTGCAGAACTAATGAAAATCTCAAAAGGAGTGTGCCATTCAATGGGGAAAACGATTGGAAAAACGATATAAATTATGCTTAAAGACAGATTAAAATTTCCGGGTGATAAATCAATTTCTCACCGCGCATTAATTTTTGCTGCTATGACCAATGGAAAATGTCATATAGAAAATATATCTACCGGTAAAGACGTTGAATCCACACGAGCTTGTCTTGCACTTTGTGGAATTGACTCAAATCGAACCAATAAAACGATTTCCTTAATGGGGAGACAATTGCACAACCCAAAAGCTAATTTAGATTGTGGTAATTCTGGTACTACTGCCCGATTGCTAATGGGATTTCTTGCCGGGAAGAGAGTAAAAGCAAACTTCGTTGGAGATAAATCGCTTTCTCAGCGTCCAATGCAACGGATTATTGATCCGCTTAATAAAATGGGCTCTGGCATTGAAAGCGTAAATCAGCGTCTCCCCTTAATGCTTCCAGGGAAAATATTGAAAGGTATTTCATATACACTTCCGATAGCCAGCGCTCAAGTAAAATCAGCAATTCTCCTTGCTGGTTTAGGGGCTGATAATGATACTACTGTGATAGAACCTATACCAACTCGCAACCACACAGAATTAATGCTACAAGAATTAGGCGTTGATATCCGCATTAGTGCAAATACCATTACAGTTTCACCCCTTCAAAAACCTTTAAAATCCTTTGCAATTACTATTCCAGGTGATCCATCGTCGGCTGCTTTTTTCGCTGCAGCAGCGACAATGCTTCAAAGATCTGATCTTATATTGGAAAATATCTCATTTAACCCTTCACGGACTGGGTTTTATGATGCTTTGCAACGAATGGGTGGAGATCTGCAATACCTTGATCATCGTAAAAATAACGGTGAACCAGTCGGAGATTTGCGCGTCCGTAGTAATCAATTACATAGTATTGCAATTACTGAAAACGATATTCCCAACATGATTGATGAAATTCCAATATTAGCGGTTCTGGCAACCCAAGCTGAAGGTAAAACGACTATACAAGGTGCAGCAGAACTGAGAGTTAAGGAATGTGATCGAATTCATGCAACATATATAAATTTAAAACGGATGGGCGCTAATATAACCGAATTTGATGACGGGTTTGAGATTACAGGTCCAACACGGCTGAAAGGTACTGAGATTGAGACTTTTGGGGATCATCGAATTGCTATGGCGTTAACTATAGCTGGATTAGTAGCAAATGCACCAGTGAAATTAGATAATCCCAACTGTGTGAATATCTCTTTCCCTGAATTCTATTCATTTCTAAGTAAGGTATTATGAGCAGTGATTAATAAATCAGAACGATTAAACAAAGTTGGAGAATATTACTTTTCACAAAAATTAAGAGAGATCTCGGCTTTGGGCGAGCCATTGATACTTAACTTAGGGATTGGCAATCCTGACTTACCACCCTCATCCGCCACAATTCATGCTCTACAAAATTCTGTAGTAAACCGCGCAGCTCATGGCTACCAACCTTATAACGGTCATCCAGATTTACGGCAAGCTTTTGCTGAATGGTATGCAAGATATTTTAATGTCATACTAAACCCAGATTCAGAATTATTACCATTAACTGGATCAAAAGAGGGAATATTACACATTTCACTGGCGTTTTTGAATCCAGGAGATAAAGTCTTAATTCCTGATCCTGGGTATAGTTCGTACTCATCAGCTACACATCTAGCAGGAGCTATACCGAAATATTATGATCTTCTTGAGCGAAACGATTGGTTGCCCAACTTTGATAACCTGACGAAGTCTAATCTGAAGCAAGTGAAACTAATGTGGGTCAATTATCCGCATATGCCGACCGGAGCCAAAGGAAATATTAAATTATTTCAACAGTTGATTGACTTCGGCAATAAAAACAATATTTTGATCTGTCATGATAACCCTTATAGTTTTATTTTGAACGATATGCCGTTAAGCATTTTATCTATTCCGGGAGCCAAGGATATATCATTGGAATTGAATTCTTTAAGTAAATCACATAATATGGCTGGTTGGCGCATCGGAATTGCGGCTGGCAAAGCGGATTATATCGATGCCATTTTGCAGGTCAAGAGCAATATAGACTCGGGGCAGTTTTTGCCCATCCAGCAAGCAGCAATCGAAGCACTGCATAATTCTCAGGACTGGCTAGAGAAATTAAATATTGAGTATAGAGAACGGAAGATTCTTGTTTGTGAAGTTCTGGATATTTTACAGTGCAAATACTCAAGAGAACAAGCTGGGCTATTTGTTTGGGCGCAAGTACCAAAGGAATATGTAAGTGGTGACGAATTTAGTGATTGGCTTTTGGAACGGAACCGTATATTTGTAACACCCGGCTCAGTATTTGGGAAAAACGGTGAAAAATTCATCCGGGTTTCGCTGTGTGCAAATTTAGAAATATTAAAACAGGCAATAGGACAACTACAATGAAACGGTTTGCTGTAATTGGAAATCCTATATCTCATAGCCTGAGCCCCCGGCTTCACAACCATATATTTCAACAACTTGGAATCAACGCGAAATATTCCACAATTCAATGCACACAAGAGAAATTACCATATTTCATCAATCAACTTAGGAATAATCAATTAAACGGCCTGAATGTTACACTGCCATTAAAACAGACGGTACTGTCATTCTTAGATATGGTTGATGAACATGCCAAAGCCATTGGTGCTGTAAATTGCATAAAGGCAGTTGAAGGTAAATTAATTGGGCATAACACTGATTGGATCGGTTTTATCCAGACTTTACAAAATGCAAAAATCGAAATTAGTGGCGGAACTTGCATAATTATTGGAGCTGGTGGTGTAGCCCGGAGTGTAGCATATGCCTTAGCGTTATCCAAAGTAAATAAAATGTTTATTATTAATCGCTCTGTTGAACGTGCAACTGAATTATTAAAACAATTAAAAACACATTCCTTTGACACTGAAATTAAAATTGCTAAATGGAGTGAAATAGATAAGAATATATCTAATCAAGCATTGATTGTTAATTGCACTTCAGTGGGTATGGTGCCGAATGTAGATAGCTGTCCAGTACAAAAGAAATATTTATCACCATCACAAACAATTATTGATATTATATATTCGCCTTTCCAGACAAAATTATGTCGAATTGGACAATCAATAGGTGCTAAAACCCAATCAGGGTTACTGATGTTTATCCATCAGGCATTAGCATCAATGGACGTATGGTTTAGCGAGCGGATTTCTGAGAAAGTAAAAATAGACGAGTTGCAAGGAATTTTGAAAAAGTATTGCCAATAAAAATAGGTTTTAATATGATGCAAAAAATAAAATTATTAACTAGTGGTGAATCACATGGAAAAGGATTGCTCGGTATTCTTGAAGGAATACCAGCTGGTCTGGAAATATCTGAAAATTTAATAGCACTAGATCTGGCTCGCCGGCAGATGGGCTTTGGGCGCGGAAATCGAATGAAAATTGAACAGGACTGGGCAGAGATTATTAGTGGAGTACGCTTTGGTGAAACTCTTGGTTCTCCGATTGGTTTATTTATTCGGAATCTAGATTGGGAAAATTGGCAGGAAAAGATGGCGATTGAAAAACCTGATAAATTACCAAAGGAAATAACTGTACCGCGTCCTGGTCATGCTGATCTTGCTGGAGTAATGAAGTATGGTTTTTCGGATATCAGAAATGTATTGGAACGTTCATCTGCGCGAGAAACTGCTATGCGGGTTGCGCTTGGCGCTATTTGTCGCAAATTTCTGAAAGAAATTGGAATTGAAGTTGGCAGTCGAGTTGTCCAAATTCATAAAGCCATTGATACTAAACCCTTACCGGAGGATATGTTGATTCCTGAAATGAACCGAAAAGCAGATGCTTCATCGGTACGATGTTTAAACCAAAAGGTTGAAAAGGAAATGGTCGACATTATTCGCAAAGCAATGGAAACAGGCGATTCGGTTGGAGGAATTTTTGAAGTTGTGGCATCAGGTGTTCCATTTGGGCTAGGAACGCATGTCCATTGGGAACGAAAATTACAAGCACGTATTGCCGAGGCAGTAATGTCTATTAATGCTATCAAAGGAGTAGAGATCGGACTTGGGTTTGCATATGCCAGAAAGTTTGGTAGTGAGGTTCACGATGAAATTGGATTTGAGAATCATAAATATGTCCACTATTCTAATAATGCAGGAGGGATAGAAGGCGGTATGAGTAATGGCGAAATTATAGTAATTCGAGCCATAATGAAACCTATCCCAACTCTCACTAAACCACTCAAGTCTGTGGATATCCACACCAAAGAACGCAAAGATGCCCATAAAGAAAGAACAGATTCCTGCGCGGTGCCAGCTGCCTCTATCGTTGGTGAAGCGATGGTTTGCTTCGTATTGACTGACGCGTTGCTAGAGGCTTATGGTGGTGATACAGTTGAACAAGTAAAAAATAGGGCAAAGAGTGTCAAACGTAATTAATAAGTTTATTGACTTGAAGGAACCGATTCTTCTAATTGGGATGATGGGCAGTTGGAAATCCACAGTTGGTAGGAAATTGGCTCAAAAAACAAATTTAGATTTTATAGATACTGATAACGAAATACAACTTAGGGAATCTAAATCACTAGTAGATATATTTAGAAATGAAGGCGAAGCATATTTCCGCAAAATAGAATCCGAAATTCTTCGTGAAAGTACAAATGATGGCTGCAAAATTATTTCTACTGGCGGTGGTATGATTCTGATGCCGGAGAATCGATCGATCCTCATGACCGAAGGATACACAATCTACTTGAAATGCAGCACGGGTGTTTTAGCGAATCGAATTAGTAATATTGGAAAACGCCCTTTGTTAAATTCCAGTCCGCTAAGTATACAATTAAGTAATATTTTCAAAGAACGTAAATCGTTGTACGAAGAAGTAGCACATTTTACTCTGGATACTGAGTTAATGACAGCGAAAAAAGTCACGGAAGCATTGAAAATCCATTTACAGGCACATAATGAAAACAATTAATGTTGACACCGGAGTGAATTCATATAAGATATTGGTTGGGCGGGGACTTATGGCAGAATTTACATCACTTTTTGCAACATATAACCAAAAGCAGAAATGGATAATTATTACCCAATCTAACCTGGTTGAACCGTATGGATCATTATTGTTTGATTCAATAAAAGCAGCCGGATTTAAGGCAACAATGCTAACAATCCCCAATAGTGAGCGTGCCAAAACACTTGCGCAAATTGGAGAATTGTACACAAAACTCATAGAATTACATAGTGATAGGAGTACAATTTTAATTGCTTTAGGTGGCGGTGTAGTTGGTGATGTAACAGGCTTTGTAGCAGCTACCTTTATGCGAGGCATACAATATATTCAAATACCCACGACATTATTGGCAATGATAGATTCTGCAATTGGTGGAAAAACCGGTGTAAATCTAACACAAGGAAAAAATTTGGTTGGTTCAATTTATCAACCACAATCGGTTGTTATAGATCCTAAATTTTTAAATACTTTACCCGCCCGTGAATTAGTGTCAGGATTTGCTGAAATGCTTAAGTACGGATTGATCAAAGATTTAGATTTTTTCAAATTGCTGAACGATAACAAATTCATTCTGGAATTAGAAAACCCGGTAAAGACCGAAGCAGCAATCGCAAGATCTTGCGTAATAAAATCAAAAATTGTGTCAAAAGATGAGAAGGAACTAGGACTCCGCCGGATTCTGAACTTCGGGCATACAATTGGTCATGCACTCGAAACATATTACGAGTATGATGAATTAAGACATGGCGAAGCTGTTGCCTACGGAATGCTCTGCAGTAGTTGGATATCTTTTCAAAAAGGAATGATTTCTGAGAAAGAATGGGAACTTATTGAGACTGTAATTAGGAGATTACCATTACCAAAACTTTCGAAACTTGCCCCGCAACAAATTCTGGATATTATAAGCTACGATAAAAAAAACCGCATTGGGAAATTGCATTTTATACTGCTTGATGGAATCGGAAATGCAGTAGAATCTAGTAAAGTAACCGCTAATGATATTATAGATTCGTTGAAAATATTAAAGAGTTAAATAATGAAAATAATTGTAATTAATGGACCAAACCTTAATCTGCTCGGAAAGCGCGAGCCGGAAATTTATGGTAGTGAATCATTGGATGAAATTGAGCAGTGGCTCTGTCAACAACCAGATACTGCGAATATTGAATTGCACTTTATTCAATCTAATCATGAAGGAGTTATCATTGATACAGTCCATGACTCAATAGATAAGTACGATGGAATAATTATCAATCCAGGTGCTTTTACACATTATTCATATGCTATTAGAGATGCTATCGCAGCTGTGACTATACCAACAGTTGAAGTACACCTTAGTGATATTCATAATCGAGAAGATTTTCGTAAAATTTCCATAATAAAACCGGTTTGCATACAACAAATATGCGGATTGGGAAAAGCTGGTTATCTAGAAGGGTTGAGAGTTTTGCATAATCATTTGGGACATCGCTCAATTTAATTTCACTCCAAATTCCATTTTTATCGAGAAAAATAATCACCTAATAGGCACAAAGATTTACCTTTTATAATAGGAGAGACCCAGCTTCACACTGCAACGTTTCGATTTTGTGGTATAACCACGGGATAAGGCAAATCATAAATTGCCGTATGTCAAGTAATATCAGGATATACGCAATCAACACGAAGTACTTAAAATCCCTCGGATGATGAATCCGTGCCGGTTCAAGTCCGGCCCCGGGTACTACTATAAGTAATTGATTTATATACAGATAGAGAAGAGAAGGGAAGCGTAAAAACTTCCCTTTTTCATTTTTCCAATTTGGCCATAATATGCCATAATATGCCATTAAATGACATGTTTATGGTGTAACTGCGTGTATAAGAAAAAACAAAGGACTTTTAAAAATACTGAAAAAATTGTATGTGTCAAAAACGTTTATGTACGGATGTATTGAGATTTTGATTTTGAGATGAGTTTTGATACAAAAATATTTGTCCTGATTGTCTTATAATTAGGTGTAAGTTGATGTAATTATATTAATGTTAAATAATTCAAAATAAATAATAGTAATTAGCTATGATAACTTTAAGAGAATACAATAAATATGATGTTGTCCGACTGGTACAACTTGCAAACAACAAAAACGTATCGAAATATCTTGCACCAAGATTTCCATTTCCATATACAGAACAGGACTCTCAGTATTGGATAGAAACCGGATGTAAACTAGACAACACCATTAATAGAGCGGTCGAATATAACGGGGTATTTGTTGGTGGCGTTGGACTAACTCCACAAGATAGTTGGAAAAGTCATATTGTCGAAATTGGTTATTGGGTAGGAGAAGAATACTGGGGAATGGGAATTGCTACCGATGCGCTTAAGCATTTGACAGAATTAGCAATATCTAGAAAGAAGTACAAAAAATTATTTGCTCCTGTTTTAGGACCGAATAAAGCCTCAATGCGAGTGCTTGAAAAAAATAAATACCAACTAGAGGGCGTTTTTAAACAAGAAGTAAAAAAAAATGAAATATATTATGATATTTATAGCTATGCGAAGGAATGTTATTAAGTCAAATTACTTCATTCAATCAATTTTTACATGTATTAGATTAGGAATTTTGTAGATTGAAAATTTATAATATTGGTATTGTTGGATATGGTGGATATGGACAATTCATTTATAATGCTATAGCAAATCATAAATCAACAGAAGTTACAGCAATTTATGATTTAAAAAAGCCTGTTGCCATACCCTTATCAGCTATATATTATGCAGAATATAAAGAGCTACTATTAAATAATGATATCGACTTTGTATGGATAGCAACACCTCCAAATACCCATAGAGAAATTGCAATCAACGCGCTTCAATCGGGAAAACATATAATAGTCGAAAAACCAATGGCTATATCTCTTGAAGATTGTCATAGAATTATAGACGTAGCTAAACAAGAAAAAAAACACCTAGCAGTTGATTTTATACTACGCTCACACCCGTTTATACAAGCAATCAAAACATGGTATGACCAGAACATTTTTGGTAAACTAAGGAGAGTGTTTGTCGAAAATTATGCTCAAGACGAGACACTCTTCAAATCACATTGGTTCTGGAATAAGCTTAAATCAGGTGGTATATTAATTGAGCACGGAATTCATTTTATTGACATTGTAAATTATATCTGTAATTCGAAGTTTATAAATATTTCTGGTTATGGTTTTGAAAGGAATAAAGAATTAGAAGATCAAGTGATTTGTAATATCTATTATGAAAATAATATTATAACCACCCACTATCACGATTTTAGTCGTCCGGGATTTTTTGAAGAAACCACAATTACATTTGTCTTTGATTTAGGGAAAATCATTCTTAGTGGTTGGATCCCACTTAAAGCAGAAATTTTAGTTTTAACAAATAAAGTAATAGAGAGAAAAATTCAACAAACACCAAATCTACAAATTTGTAACAAACAATTAATTAGCAATATTGAAAATGTTTCCAGACCAGAAGGATGGGGAAATGTTTATAAATCGATTATCCAAAATCATATTAAATCAGGTGGTAACAATTACACCGTAGATCGTTTAATTAGAGCCCGTCTTGAACTTTCTTCCGGAAAAGAAAAAATTTATATGCAATTAATTAGACATTTGCTTGATGATTTGATTGAAGCAGTAAATTCCGGTAAATTTCAAAATTCAGAAAGCATATTAGAAAGTCACAAAATTGCTATAGAGGGTCAAAAAAAAATCGATTATTCAAATTAGAATACAATCCAGTTAATATTTTTATGGATTTGCAGGAATCATATGTATATAGATTGCCACCGTTTGATGTTTTATCAATGAAATTACCTGATTCCATCCAAACGTTCCTAAGCAACAGAATAAATGTGCAAAAAGTATGATTCTAAATTTGTTATAAATCAGTCATAATTCTATTCCAAAAGTTAGAAAACAACAAATAAAAATGTATACATTACATATTATTGTGGTTATCAACCAGATTTGATACATTAGACTATTGCACCCTCCCATAAAAGGAATATTCAGAATTTTGAAAATGTGTTTATAAAACAACTCTTTAAAAATATTAAATAAAAAATGCTTTTGAAATTATAAAATATTATAATAATGTCTATACGCTTCGATAATATTATGATAAGGAATAGATATTGGGAATAACAATAAAAGATATTGCATCTATTGCAGGAGTTTCTACTTCGACAGTTTCTTTAGTCATGTCAGGTAAGGGGTATGTAAGCAATAAAACAAAACAAAAAGTACAAAATGTTATTGATGAATATAATTATCGACCTTTAAAGGCTGCTAGGCAATTAGCAAATAATAGAACTGGTAATCTGGGTTTTATTATTTCAGATGTTCATTTGGTTCGTTCGGAAGCGTTTTATTCACGTGTTTTACATGGTGCGGAACTTGAAGCTAGAAATTATGACACTAGTTTAATATTGTCTTCAGTGGCTATGGATTTAGAAATACCTGGAGATATTCCACGATTTTTGCAGGGTCGCGATGTTGACGGTGTAATTGTAGCTGGAAGTGTTCCGAATAAACTAATCAGATATATAAAGGATGAAAATATTCCACTTGTATTAATTGATTATCGAGTTCCAGATATAAAAGTAGATACAATTTTTATGGATAATCGATTAGGATTGTCTCTTGTAATAAAACATTTAGTAGGTAAAAAAAAAAAAAAAATTGCATTTATAGGAGGATCAAATATGCATCCGTCTATAAAAGAAAGATTTGAAGGTTACCAGATTGCTATGGAACATGCGGGATTGGGACATATTTCAAGGAATGAAAAATACAGATATCTTATAGAATCCGAAACTAATATGGATGTTGGTATAGAGGGAATTTCAGAAGTAATAAATAAAATACCTGATATTGAAGCCGTAGTCTGTGTAAATGATACAACAGCCACCGGTTGTTTACATCAATTAATAAAGTTGAAAAAGCGCATCCCAAAAGATGTTGCTGTTGTTGGTTTTGATAACAATAATTATGCTTCGATTACACACCCACCACTAACTTCAGTTCAAGTTCCTAAAATTGAATTAGGCGTTGAAGCAATACGTTTACTTGTTAGTAGGATTGAAAATCCTCAACAGATACATCAAACTCGCATTGTCCCGGTTGAATTAATTATTAGAGAATCAAGTCTAAAACTTTGATAGGATAATTTAGAAACTGTTCATTCTTCATTTGTTGATTTAATTTATATATAATTTGTATTTCGGTATAATAATTCTGAACATTATACATTTCCAACAATTGAGTAAATAATATAAATGGATCCTTTACTAAATTATTTGACTTTCTTTAAGAAACATGTGTAAAATCGAAACGCTTCGATAGTTATTATGATATAATTGTGGTGAGTAATTTTATTTTGTTATTTAAAAATAGCTTTCAAGCAAATAGATTTATGACACATAATAATGTTCAGATAGTAGAACGGTATAAAGGAAATCCCATTCTTACTAAAGATGATGTTCCGTATTCATCGCAAACCGTTCATAACGCTGCAGTTGTAAAATATATAAACAATTATATTATGTTATTCCGTTCACATAAGAAGAATGGGAGATCAATAATTGGAATTGCAGAAAGTGCAGATGGATTTAATTTTAATGTACGAGCTAAACCATTTATAACTCCAGAAACAGATGGAATATTCTCAATATATGAAGAATTTGGAGTTGAGGATCCAAGGATTTGCAAAATAGAAGATTATTATTACATAAGTTATAGCGCATACTCAAAGTATGGGGTTCGTATTGCATTAGCCCGTACAAATAATTTTGTTGATATTGAAAAACTATCATTTATTACTCAAGCGGATTATCGAAACCTTGTAATATTCCCACAAAAATTTAATAATAAATATGTTCGATTAGACAGACCTCATACAAACATATTTCCATGGAGCATCTGGATTTCTTATTCACCTGACTTGATTCATTGGGGGGATTCTCAGGTTTTAATTAAACCTGAGCAATATCATTGGGATGAGATGAAAATTGGTCCTGGTGCAACTCCTTTTGCTACAAAAGATGGTTGGGTAAATATTTTCCATGGCGTTTTTTCTACAATGAATGGCTCAATATACCGCTTAGGCGTAGCCTTGCATGATCTGAATAATCCAGCTAAAATAATTGGAGTTGCCGACGATTGGATATTGCAACCTGAAGATCAGTGGGAAATAAGCGGGTATGTACCCAATGTGGTTTTTACCTGTGCTGCAGTTCCGGAGGAGGATGGGACTGTTAAGATTTATTGGGGAGGGGCCGATACGGTAATGTGTGTTGGAACCGCAAATATTAATACTTTAGTGGAATTATGCAAAAATGGATCACGTAAGGCACTATAAAGTGAAATTATTACTCATAAATAATTCAATTAATTGGTTAAAAGAATTATCCGAATCTCTTATTCGGATTAACTTACCTTGTAACAAGGTAGGAATCATTGATGAACCGTTGAAGGAATTGATTATATATTCGTATTAAACATCAATGCAGAAGCAAACCATTGTTTGCAATAATAAGAAAACAGTAAAAAGAAAGGAGTTAAAAGATGAAAACAGTTAAATGTTTGTTAGGTATAATGTTTCTCATCACAACCTTATGGGGTCAATTAGATAATCCTGGTTTTGAAGGTGATAAACCTAATTACTTCAATAAGGGTGGAACATCCACAACTGCCGTATTGAGCTGGGATAATACAGGTAGAACTGGTCCACGTAGCCTCAAAATTGTAAAACCAAATGAAGATGGAACAGCAAGTTGGATCAGTGAAGATCTATATCGTTTTTGGGATGTTTTTGTCGGTCAGAATGTTGGGATGGAAGTTGGCGCTTGGGTGAAATTAGATGGCGTGAACACAAGTCCGGCAAGTGATGGTGAAAAGATTCAGATTATTTTCCATTTCTTGGATGCTGCAAATATTGATCTGCTTGGAGGTCCACTTGTACTTGATGTTACACAAGATCAAGCTAGTACAGGATGGGTAGAAGTAGCAAGTACTACACCTTTATCATTTCCGGTTACCGTTGATAAAATTACCGTTGATGTAGTATCAAATACTTCAGCAACTGGTACTGTATATGTTGATGATTTCTTTATTCGTCCCACGACAGAAGGAGATTGGGTAGGTGACTTCTTTAATCCAAATGTTGATGTACCGGACGGATGGTTTTATTGGTGGCCGGACTTTTCAACCGGTAAAATTGGGTGGCATACAACTGGACCACCAGTGTTTATGGCACAAACACAGGATGAAGCACATAGTGGTTTATCATCTTTAAAGATGCAAAAAGATTCTACTGGTTATGAACTGGTTGTAAACTCTGATCCGGTAACTTTTGTCAATGATGGTACACCTTTGGTATTCTCAGCTTGGGTAAAGACTGAATTACCAGCAGGAATGGCCGATTTAGCAAATACGGATCCTAGTAATGCTATGGGCTTTACAGTCACTTGGCATGATGGAACCGCGGGTGCAGATGGTTGGGGAGAAGTTGGAGGTTCTGATTACCGTTTTACTGTAGCAGGTGATACATCAGATTGGACGCTTTATCAATGCGCATTAACACCTCCGGCGACTGCTACTCAGTTTAGTCTACGGGCACGTTACTGGCATAATTTCATGGGAACAACTTACTGGGATGATTTTCATGTTAAAAGAGCATACGCATCCGGGAATGTTGCGAATCCTGGATTTGAAGGTGATGAACCGAATTATTTCAGCAACAACCAAGCAACTACGGGTGCAGTTATAAGTTGGGCAACGGATGAATACCGTACTGGTGGACGTTCTCTCAAAATTGTGAAACCAACTTAATCCGAATCCGCAAGTTGGCTCAGTGAAGATCTATCTCGTTTTTGGGATGTTTTTGTTGGTCGAGATGTTGGCATGGTAGTGGGGGCTTGGGTGAAGATGCTTGGTGTTGG
>PVMS01152777.1_pt1 | contig 16341 bp, 14 predicted proteins | sample 1853461 | NCBI WGS metagenome assembly PVMS01 (sample SAMN08582032, study PRJNA380276) | Marine sediment metagenome, whole genome shotgun sequencing project. | isolation source: ocean sediment barecode stripped | collected 2017 | reverse complement strand
GAGGTTTTGCCTGGCTTGACACAGGAACCGAGGAAGCCCTTCAGCAGGCCGCCAGCTACGTTCAAGCCATCCAGGAACGCCAGGGACTCAAAATTTCATGTATTGAAGAAATTGCCTACTGACTTGGATACATAAACAAAGAGGAGCTATCAAACCTTGCGTCTGACATGTTGACAAACGATTACGGTCGATATCTTATGGAATTGATTGCAGAAGATGAGAATAATACCTAGAATCTATCTCAAAAACAATCTAAGTGCCCATGGCGGTGTTGCGAAACGGTTCAAAATGTTCACATACTACGTGTATGCTCCGCTTTTTCACCGTTTCGCGCCTTGCCCTGAACTCTAATCTTATTTTTGAGATAGGTTCTAATAAATGCTGCAATAAAAATTCAGGCTTGACTTTCAACGGAATTTCTTCATGAGCAATTCAGGCTATTTAAGCTCAAACCTAATAGGGATTCTGACCCACATGACCACCCTTTCTTTACCAACCATGCCTGGCTCAAATGACCAGTCTTTCACCGTGGCTATTGCCGCCTTGTCCAGAATCGGGTAATCGCTGGTCTTGACCACCCGCAAGTCAACAACTTTTCCATTTTGACCTACCAGAACTTCAAGGACAACACTGCCCTGATATCCTCTTCTTTTGGCAATTTTAGGATATTCTGGAAGAGGGTTTGTTCGATATAAGGGTCTGGCTTCTTTCGCGAATTGAAGCGGCAACATGTCCACTTTGGTTTTGGTCTGTTCAGATTCAGCCAGAGATTTAGAGCTATCGACAATGATTTTTTGAGGCTTGGGTTTTGAAATGCTTTTATTCACCTGCTTTTTTTTTATGGTTTTGAATGAAACAGGTGTTTTAGGAGGAAGGTTTGGGGTTTTTGCCTCAGTTTTCATATTCGCCGGCTTTTGTGGTTGTCGGAAGGCCAATGTTATGGTCATGTTACGTGATTGCGGCCTGGCAACAGATATCCCCTTGAGCCATCTGTACTCCGATCCCAAAAGGACGCCGTGTATCCCCAGTGCCAACACTGCAGATATTAGAATCCGTTTCACTGCTATTTGTTCACCTCGGCCTGAAGAGAAATTCGATTGATACCCGCCGTCCTGATCTGATCCATAACATTAAAGAGTTTCTGGTATGAAAGGTCGCGGTCGGCAAAAAGCAGCACCCCGGGCTCCTTATACCCCTTTGTCTTACTTATTAAGGTCGATGACAAATCATTTAGGGGGATCAGATCTCTATTAATATATATTGTTCCATCTGTTTTCACGGAAACGGAGAGCACTAATTCTTTATCAATTGTAGCAGAGGAGGATGTGGGAAGTGCAACCGGCAATCCGCGATGAACAGCCATTGAAAGCATTGCATAGATAAAGAACACCAGGAGCAGGAAGACGATGTCGATTAATGGAAGCATTTCAATGCGGGCTTTTTTATTTGCCTGAAGGTTGATTTTCATTCCTTATCTTTCTCCTGTTCGACGTATGGGTAGACCAGCTTTTCGTAAACAATTTCAAGACTTGTTGCGTATTTTTCAATAGCAAGCGCGGCATTTTCGACCCGTGAATTAAAATAGTTGTAAGGAAATACCGAAAGAATCGCAATCCCGAGTCCGGCCGCCGTTGTGATCAGGGCTTGAGCGATTCCCGCGGTTACGGCCTGTGGTTGTTCGATACCTGTTGTACCCAACATTTCAAAAGATGTGATGATTCCGAGAACAGTGCCAAAAATACCCAGAAGCGGAGCCACGGTAATCATGGTATCCAAAACACCATTATACCGGCGCATCAGCTTAATCTCATCGGCCGCGGCCGATTCCATGGCTTTGGTCATGGAAAAGTCCCGATGAAGAATACCGGCGATAAGAATCCGGATAATATAGTCTTTCGACTCTTTGGTTTTTAATCTTACCGATTCCCAGTCTCCTGCGCGGCACAATTCAAGAACTTCATCCACAAGTGGCTTATTACGGCACATATCCATGCTGATCCAGAAGAAAATCCGTTCAATAATCACGGTCAGCATAATGATCGAACAGGCCAGCAGCGGGTACATGACCGGCCCACCACTAATAAATATGTCTATCATGGTTTTTTCCTCTCTTATTTTACAATTTCATCTTTAACCAGCCATCGACACCGATTCACTGAATGAAAATGTCTATTTGAAAATTCACTTTTCATGCATTTATTCCACTACTTTGTCCAATAAAATCAATTAAAATCCTCTCTCAACATTTATATTTAAAAAGTAACTTGTGCTCCTACAACCCAGTTTCTTTCGGGGGCTGGATAGAAGTTTCGTTCGGTTAAAAATGTATCCATCACTGCATATTCAGAATACTTTTGATTGGTTATGTTATTCACTCCAACAAAGGCTTTAATCATTTTCATTTCATATGAGAGCCTCGCATCGATACTGTAATGCTCTTCAAGCTCTTCAAAGTTATTGGCCTGATCGCTAATAACATAACTTTCATCTACAAAATTATAGTTCGCTGAGAAGATAAGTCCAGGAACTACATCGTGAATTCGGAAACCTAAGTTGGCCTTATATTTCGGAGTGGCTGGAATATCGTTATTTTTATAGGGGTCTTCAGCAAATGTTGCATCTTCATATGTTAAGTTGCCGAAAAGAGTTATCATATCAAAGAATGTTGCTTTACTTCCGATTTCCACGCCTTGGTGCAGGGTTTTCGGATGATTTTCATTGCTGAATGTAATAGGATTATAGAATAGCTCGTTATCGATCTCCGCCCAGAAGAGAGTCAAACTTCCACGAATATACGGCGTAAAATAATGCTTAATTCCTATATCATAATGTATTCATGCTTGAGGCTCAAGGTCTGTATTAGCTCTAATTGTAAAGGTGCTCCAGTCAATATAGACCACTTCGTCTGTAAGGGGGAAACGAATACTACGATTTGTTCGAATAAAAAAAGAGGATTTTATGCCATACAAGAAAGTAAGTCCAACACTGTAGGCATAATCACTCTCGGTTATTTCTTCATCCAGGGGAGTAAGTGGAAAATCGTTGAGGTCAATCTGGATGAGATCGTATCGAACCTCTTCATATCGAGCACCAAAAGAGAGGATAATATTTTCCCGGATGGAGTCTTCATTATGAATATAGATTCCCCAGGAGTCCCTTTCAATGTTGGAAATGCCGGTTTTTGTTGTTAGAGGAATTCCAAAGCCACCAAACGAATTTACATCCTGTTCGGACCAGTAAAAATCCATACCGGCGACAAGTGCGTTTTTATGACCAAAAAGATTGCCGTCCCAAATAAATTGGGGTGTGATTCCATAGGTGCCTGTATCAGTATCGAATGCTTGGGGAAAGACGCCTGTTGGATCTGGATAGTCGGCCTCACTTGTGCGATGCCTGTATGAAAAATCGGTGATTACATTTCCAAATTTGCCCACCGCTAAATCGAACCCTGTTTTAAGATAATAATCTTTACTTGCCCCTTCATCCAGAGGATTGACATTATCTTTTCGGTTATCATCAAGCTCGGCCTCTGTAAGTGGACCCGGCAGGTCGTAGTCATCTTTATGATATGATCCGCTGAAATTTAGACTTATAAATCTGATGTATCAAAGATAATTTTTCCACCGACATCTTGCGTACTATACTCGTTGTTATCCCTGTAGCCATCAGTTTCGTTACGGCTGGCAAAAAGAGAGGCTAGGATCCTTTCATGCCCCCCGCTAACATATATTTCTTCTTTATGGCGCTTATAACTACCAAAGGTGATGCCGGTCTTTGCCGTAAATTTTTCAGATGGAATTTTAGTGATAATATTGATTACTCCGCCAACAGCACTGTCTCCATAGAGGACACTTCCGGTTCCGCGCACGATTTCAATCCGTTCAAGCTGCTCAAGAGGAATCTGTGTCCAATCGACACCGCTGAGATCTATCTCATTCACCCGGCGACCATCCACAAGCACAAGTGTGTTGTAAGGTCCTGTCTCTCCATAACCGCGCAAATCAACCTGTGCTGTTTTTCCATGCCCTAAAAGATCTCTAACAACAATTCCTTCTTCTGATCGCAGAAGGTCTGTAACAGTTCGTGCATTCGAATTTTTTATATCCTCTTGACTGATCACTGTGACATTGGCTGGCACTTTCTCTACGCTTTGCCCGGTCCTGGTTGCCGTCACTACAACCTCTTCCATGGTTATTGAAGATTTTTCCTCCTTTTCCTCATCATCTGCTAATGAGTATCCATGAAAGGCTAAAAGAACCAAAACAACATACACACTCAGCCACTTTTTCATTTTTCACCCTCCTCCTTAAATTTTGCGGCCTTAAGGGCCGGGGCAAAAAAAATCCCCGGACCGAATTAAATCGATCCGGGGATGTCCCTTTTTTATCCTCTGATCTTATAACTACCTCAGTCCTCGAAGGAAACACACTTCATTCAGGCAGGTCTTCTGACTCACGGATCGTTCTACTAACCGCGCCTTCCCATCCCGAGGCTTGTGCAAAATGTCCCATTTTCACAAGTCCCGTTCTGCAAACCGAACAGTGGCATATGCGGCTTTCGTCTCCGATTACAGCGGCGGGCCCGTCCCCGACTTTCACAGGGTTCCCTATTAAGCTTCAAACGAGCACCTGAACGAATTTTCTATCTATCTAATGGAAAGTTAAATTGGAAGTCAAGAAAAAAATTGTTGTGTATTACTATTCGCTTCAAAACAAAATAAAGATTTTTACGGCGATTGCAAAACATGGCTTACACTTTGAAACTATTTGTATTTTCAGTCTCTTAATAATATTTTAAGAAAAACAGGCCCTCCGATCATAGCTGTAATGATCCCTACAGGCATCTCCGTGGGAGAAACCACTGTACGTGCGAAAAGATCGCATAAAATCAGAAAAGCTCCGCCAAGGCAGAATGAAGCAGGGAGAACGACTCGATGATCAACCCCAGACAAACGACGTACCGCATGGGGAATGATGAGACCCACAAATCCAATGGGGCCTGACAAGGACACTACAGCCGCAGTCGCAAGCCCTGTTCCTAAAAAAATATGTTTTTGAACCGACGCGACATTTACACCATGGCCAATGGCCATTTCTTCACCAAACGCAAGCTGGTTGAGGGCCTGGCCTTTTGTGAAAATTAAGGCAAGTCCTGGTAGAAGTAGTGGAAGAAGCGCCAAGAGTTCCCGGTATCCGACCACATCAAGTCCACCCATCATCCAACGGTCCATGGAAACCAGGAGATGGGGGCTTACCAGATAGCGTACTAATAAGATAGCGGCGCCGCATAAAATATTGATGGTTACTCCGGCCAGAAGGATAGTATTCATGGAAATTCCCATTGAGCTTTTTGACAGTCGATAAATCGCACCTATGCATGTAATGCATCCAAAAAGGCTGAATAACTGTATAGAAGAAAAAGGGCCTGCATTGAAGAGTATGCCGGGTATGGATATAGCGATGACGGCGCCTAAAGCTCCTGCGCCGGCAATCCCAAGGATAAACGGCTCTGCCAAAGGGTTTCGCAACACGACCTGCAACGCACAACCTGCTATGGCCAGGGTGCCGCCAACCAGAAAAGCGAGAAGCACTCGTGGTATGCGATGAAATAAGAAAATATCAGCATCTACATGAGTTCCATGGTTTAAGAATACATCAAGAATTTTACTTAAATCCAGCCGTTCACTGCCGAAAAATGGCGCAATTAACAATATAACCAGAGAAAGCAGAGCGTAACTGGAAATAATTAATATGAATTTTTTTCTTGTAAGCATCGAGAATACGATATCCTTTTATTTCCGTTTTTAGATATCGGTTGTGGGGAGTACCATAGGCCGTTTCATGGACGGATGTTGCACAACTTCAATCCCCTCACCGTAAATTTCGCTTAATATGTCTTTGTTCAGAATAGTTTGCGGGTCTCCCTGGTGAACAATTTTACCGTCTTTCATTAACAGAAGTCGGTCACTGAATAGCGACGCCAGGTTCAGGTCATGCGTCACTACAGCTGCCCCAATCCCGTCTTCGACAAGTTTGGAAAGGAGTTTAAAAAATTTGATCTGATGGTTTATGTCCAATGCGCTGGTGGGTTCATCCAGCAAAAGAAACTTGGGTTCCTGAGCAATCACCGAAGCCAAAAGGGCGCGCTGACGCTCGCCCCCTGAAAGCTGGTTAAGAGTCCGGTCCTGATATGAGTCGGTTTCGGTCTGAACCAGGCATCGCGATACCACTGAAACATCCTGGGCCGTCATAAATCCGGTACCGGTCTGGTGAGGATACCTTCCCATGGCAACCACTTCTTTCACCGTGTAGTCGAAATGACTTTCAACATTTTGAGGAAGATAACCTATATAACGAGCTATTTCACGTCGGCGCATCTGTGCCAAATCCTTGCCTTCCAGACGCACCTTGCCATCTTTGCTGGAAAATATCCGGGCGGCAATCTTCAGAAGCGTGCTCTTTCCCGATCCGTTTGGACCTATGATTCCGATTATTTCGCCCTGGTTTATGGAAAATGAGGCTGATTGAAGACGCCAGTCGCTTCCTGCATATTGATATGTTGCATCTACAACAGATAGAGATTTATGGTCCATCTTTAATCTCCGGATGAAGTGTCTCTGCAATTAAACGGGCAGCAACAGCAACCCGGGGACCGGGTATGAGAATGAAATCTTCAGTTAAAATATGAATCCTTTTGTTTTTTATAGCCGGCACTCCCTGAAAACTATCCCAATCCGAAATGATCTGTTTTCGCCTGTCCGCAGAAATTTTTTCTCCTGGTCGCATTTCTATAATGATCTCTGGTGCTCGTTTGATCAGGCTTTCTTTGGATGCTTCCGGATAAGGCTGCATTACGTCGTCAAAAATATTGACTCCCCCGGCTAAATTAAGAATTTCGCTGATGAAGCTAGATCCTCCTACTGTATAAAGGTTTGCCAGGGAACCTGGGGAGCGGCTGAGACATATAAAAACTTTTTGCCGGGTAGCCCTATTAACATCCCTTTGTAAGCTTTCCAGTCCGTAACTAATGTGGGTGCGAAGATTTCCGGCACGTTCACGACAATGGAGTGCTCTGCCTAACGTCTCAATACCTTGATAAATGGTTGATATGCTGTCCATGTTAACGTAAAGAATAGAAATGCCTCTTTTCTTGCAAAACTTTTCAAGTTTTGCATGATTCCCTTGTATTATAACAAGATCAGGTCTCAAAGTGACCAACTTTTCCAGATTTGGGTTCAGATACCCGCCAACCTTTGGCAAAGAACTTGTTTCAGGGGGATATGAACAAAAATCAGTTACCCCCACCAGAGAGTCTTCTTTCTCAAGGGCAAATATAATCTCGGTTATACTTGGTGCCATTGATACAATTCGCATTGCCTTTAGCGCATCTTGACCGGCCTGAGCATAGCCGATAGAAAATACAATTAAGCATAATATTAATAAAATGTGTTTAATGTACTTTACCATCGCAATTTTGACTTTTTATTAGATCACCAAGATTAGGTTGGGATAAAAAAACCCGGACCGAAATTATATCGATCCGGGGATGTCCCTTTTTTATCCTCAAGATCATTAAATATACCTCATGTCCACGGAGGTCTCACCTTCTGTTCAGGCAGGTCTTCTGACTTCCCCGCCCTTTAGCAGCCTTCCCATCCCAATCCATCGGAACAGTGGCATACTCAGGCTAAAAGGGTTCCCTTTCTGACAGAAAAGGAGGGGTTACAGCGGCGGGCCCGTCCCCGATTTTAACGGGGTTCCCTATTAATCTCATACGAGCACCTGAACAGATAGATTCAAGTAATTAAAAAATAACAATAAAGTCAAGAAAATTCATGTTTAAACAATATACACCCTTTGCAATCCTTCAGAAAAGGTGATAAAAATAATGTTGCCAACAACTTGAAAAAGCCGAATTTTGCTTACTTTATTGAACAAAATGGTTTTTTTGCAGAGTTCCTGCTCAGGTATAAAAAAAGGAGTCGCTTCATGATTGAACAACAATCAGTCCCATCCCATGAACATACTGTTTGTCGAAATCCAGCTACAGGAGAAATTCTGGGTCACTCTTCCCTGACCACGGTAGATGAACTCAAAAAGATTATTGAAAATGCAAGGATTGCACAGAACTCCTGGGCCGATTTGGCGATTGGCGAGCGGGTGAGATATATGAACAATGTTCGTGATTACATAGAAGAAAATGCCGAGGAAATTGCAGAAGTTATTTCTAAGGACAACGGCAAAACCCGTGTGGATGCCATTTCTACTGAAGTTCTGCCGGGTGCAATGGCCGTCAATTACTATGCGAAAAAAGCAAAAAAGTTCCTAAAAGAACGACAAATCACCCCTGGTAATATTCTGTTTTTTTACAAGCGTTCCAAAATCATAAGGATACCGTATGGTGTTATTGGCGTGATTTCACCCTTGAATTATCCATTCTCTATCCCATTTTACGAAATCGTGATGGGTCTCCTTGCTGGGAATGCGGTTGTACTTAAAGCCGCGTCGGAAACGCAAATGGTGGGACGCAAACTTGAAGAATGCTTTCTGAAGGCAAACCTGCCAGAGGGGCTTTTTAACTATGTTAATATTCCCGGTCGTCTTGCCGGAAGTGCATTTCTGAAAAACGGTATTGACAAACTTTTTTTCACCGGGTCTGTGGAAGTGGCTAAAAATCTTATGCGCGAAGCAGGTGAAACACTGACGCCACTTGTATTTGAACTGGGAGGCAATGATGCCATGCTGGTCTGTGAGGATGCTGACATTCACCGTGCAGTTACAGGCGCCATATGGGGCGGGTTGTCAAATTGCGGCCAGTCCTGTAGCGGGGTGGAGCGTATCTATGTTCATGAAAATATCTACGAGCAATTCATGAATATTCTGAAAGAAAAAGTGGAAGCCTTACGTGTGGGAAATGATCAGGATTTCAATGTAGACCTTGGTTTTATGACCACTCAGCGCCAGGTTTCAACAGTCAAACGTCATCTTGAAGACGCTCTGGCAAAAGGAGCCACTATTTTTGCCAGATCCAGTCAACCCGAAGGAAACGGCTCAGGTAATATGTTGCCCGCTTATGTGTTGACTGACGTTCATCACGGCATGCTTGTGATGCTGGAAGAGACATTTGGCCCGATCCTGGGAGTCATGAAGGTTAAGGATATGGATGAAGCTGTTGCACTTGCCAATGATTCTAATCTTGGATTATCAGGTTCGGTCTGGTCAAAAAACAGAAAGTACGCAGAAAAACTGGCTCGACAAATAGAGGCCGGCGCCATCATGATCAATGACCATTTAATGAATCATGGTATGGCCGAAACACCGTTGTGTGGATTCAAAATGTCGGGCATCGGTTGTAGCCATGGCGCCATTGGATTCGATGAAATGACCCAACCTCGAGTGATTATTAATGACATTATGCCTTTCGTTCGGCAGAATATGTGGTGGCATCCACATGGGAAAAAGATATTTCAGGGAGTATCAGGTGCCATTAAATTTCTCTATGCAAAGTCATTTATCCAGCGGCTAAACGGATTGAAGGCTTTGCTTAAAATTATTCCCAGGTTTTTTTTACCAAATTCCAAATAAGCATTAACCTGAATTTCTTGTGAAAAATATTCTCGTCATCCCTGGTGTCTTGCAAATGAATCCTGCTTTAAACAAGATGAGAAATCCTGGTTAAGGGTGGCTTAATAATGAGTGAGAACAAAATATACGATTTTATTGTTATAGGTTCCGGATTCGGAGGCAGTGTAAGTGCGTTGCGTCTGGCAGAAAAGGGCTATACAGTGGCTGTTTTAGAAGCCGGCAAGCGCTACCGCACAGAAGATTTTCCTGAAAGCAACTGGAACATCTTCAAGTTTTTGTGGCTTCCATTCTTACGCTGCTTCGGCATCTTGCGCATTACTCTCCTTTCCGATGTTTTGATTTTGAGCGGTACTGGCGTTGGCGGCGGGAGCCTCGGTTATGCAAACACACTTCTGGAAGCGCCGGACCCATTCTTCAATGATATTCAATGGGCTGAAATGGAAGACTGGAAATCGATCCTTGCCCCTCACTACCAGACAGCTAAAAAGATGCTTGGGGTCACCCGCTGCGAGGAGTTATATCCTGCTGATGATCTGTTGCGCGAGTTGGCCGAGGAGATGGGAAAAGGCCATACCTTCAGCCAGCAGGACGTGGGGGTTTTTTTCGGGGAACCGGAAAAAACTGTACCCGATCCCTACTTCGGTGGAAAAGGGCCGGATCGAACTGGATGCTGCTTTTGCGGCGGGTGCATGGTCGGTTGCCGCTATAATGCAAAAAACACCCTGGACAAAAACTACCTCTATCTGGCTGAAAAGCTAGGAGTGAAAATATTTCCTGAGACAAAGGCAACCTTGATTCGTGAATTCCCGGACGGCGGCTTTCAGGCCGAAACTGTGAGTTCAACATCACTTTTTTCCCATGTCCGGCGAACATTTCAGGCACACAAGTTGGTTCTTGCAGCAGGGGTTTTAGGTACTGTGCCCTTGCTTATAAGGTGCAAAGAGCAGGGAACATTGTCTAAACTTTCTCCGATGATAGGTTCAAGGGTTCGGACCAACAGTGAGTCGCTTATGGGCGTCTCAGCAAAAGACGACAAAGTGGATTACTCCAAGGGGATCGCGATTACATCAAGCATCTATCCTGACGAAGTAACCCATGTGGAACCGGTGCGCTATCCAGACGGTTCCGACGTAATGAGCTTTTTGAGCACAATCTTCATCGAAGAAAGCAACTCTTTGATCCGTCCTTTGAAGTGGCTTTTTAATATCATTCGTCACCCTATAACATTTCTGCGTGTTCTTTGGCCCTTTGGCTGGGCGCGGCGGACGATTATCCTTCTTGTCATGCAAACCCTGGACAACAGCGTCAGGGTTTATCTTAAGCGCCGATGGTGGTGGCCCTTTAGCCGTTTGCTTGTTTCAGAGCGTGAAAATAAGAGGGAAAAGGTGCCGGTCTATATTCCGCAGGCACAAGCAGTAACCAAGGCATTGGCCAAGAAAACCGGCGGTATTCCACAAAGTGCCGCAAACGAAGTTCTTTTGAATACCGGCATCACTGCGCACATTTTAGGTGGTTGCCCAATAGGCCAGAATCCGGAACAAGGAGTCATTGATGGACAGAATCGAGTTTATGGCTACGAAGGAATGTACGTTGTTGACGGCTCAATGATACCGGCCAACCTGGGTGTAAATCCGAGTCTGACCATTACGGCCATGGCCGAACATGCCATGAGCCATATTCCGCCAAAAAAGGGAAGGGAGGGGGGATAGGTAGACTACCCATGCAAGGTCTTAATATATTTACAAGCAACCACTTGGAAATCTTGGCTGAACAACTGGCAATGATCTTCAGAGAACCCCTGTTTTCTCCGATTTCTACTGAAATCATTGTTGTCCAGAGCAGAGGAATGGAGCGTTGGGTATCCATGGAGCTTGCCAGGCACAGCGGGATTTGTGCAAACTGCGCTTTTCCCTTTCCCAATGCATTTTTGCGGGAAATGTTTTATAAATTGATTCCGGATTTACCTGATGAATCCCCGTTTGACACTGTTACAATGACATTCAGAATCATGAAGATCCTTCCTGAATGTATTCAATTGCCGGGTTTTGAAAGCCTTGGAAGGTACCTTGCGGATGATACAAAGGGTATGAGGCTGTTTCAGATATCACAAAAAATAGCCGATCTGTTTGACCAGTACTTAGTTTTTCGGCCTGATATGATTTTCAGGTGGGAAAGGGGGAAGGAAGACCACTGGCAGGCGAATCTATGGCGAAAGCTTTCATCAGGAAAGGAAAAAATGCATCGGGCTTGGCTGCGAAAAGCCCTTTTTGATAAGATTAGAAATCAATCACATGAAATAGAGAATTTTCCACATCGGATATCCATATTCGGAATATCCTATTTGCCACCTTTTTATCTTGAGACATTTGTACAAATATCAAAACTCACCCAGGTCAATTTTTTTCTGATGAACCCATGCAGAGAGTACTGGGGGGATATTGTTTCCAACGGGGAGATAAAAAAGATACAGGGGAAATATGCCCAACCCAATGGTACCACGGAGGAGCTTTACTTGGAGAAGGGAAACCGGCTACTCTCTTCCATGGGAACTTTGGGTAGAAATTTCTTTTCATTGATCAGCGGGTTGGACTGCCGGATGTACGAACAGTTCGAAGATAAGTACGAGCATAACATGCTTTCAGAGATCCAGTCGGATATTTTGAAATTGAAAGATCGTAAAGAAACTGTTGTTACTGATTTTGACACTTCCATTCAAATACATTCCTGCCACAGTCCCATGCGGGAGATCGAGGTTCTTCACGACAACCTCCTTGCCATGTTTGAAGAAGACCCGGATATTGTGCCAAAAGATATAATCGTCATGACACCAGACATCGAATTGTATGCACCTTTCGTCCAGGCCGTGTTTGACGGTCAGACAGATGAAGCGTTGCGAATTCCTTTTACCATTGCAGACCAGAGCGTCAGAAAAGAAAGCCGTGTTATAGACGGATTTATGTCAATCCTGGATCTCAAAGAAAGCAGGCTGGGCGCTATCAGTGTTATGGCGCTTCTGGAATCACCGAGTATAAAAGAAAAATTCGGTTTGGCTGATTCGGACATCGAAATTGCCGAGCGCTGGATTAAAGAAACAAATATCCGTTGGGGAATTGATGCTGAAAGCCGCCGCAAGATGGGACTTCCTGGTTTTTCCGAAAACACCTGGAAAGCCGGCATTGATAGGCTCTTATTAGGCTATGCAATGCCGGGTTTCGAGCGTCAAATGTTTTCCGGAATTCTCCCTTATGATCATGTCGAGGGAGATGAAGTAAAGGTTCTGGGGAAATTTCTGAAATTTTTAGACCTGGTTTTTACCTGCATCGACTCCCTTGATCAGGTCCGAACATTAAGCGGATGGCATACGACCCTTGTTGAAATCCTCGAGCAGTTTTTCGCTCTGGATGAGGATGCAGAACACGAAATACGGGTTCTGCGACAAATTTTGGATGACATGTCAAAACAGGAAAACTTGTCTGGCTTTGATAAACTCATCGAAATTGAAGTTGTAAGATCCTATTTGGGCAATCTTCTTAAACATGAACATTTTGGAACCGGTTTTATTTCAAGCGGCGTGACGTTTTGCGCCATGCTCCCCATGAGAAGCATACCGTTTAAGGTAATATGTCTTTTGGGTATGAATACGGATGCCTTTCCGCGGGAATCGCAAACACTTGGCTTTGATCTGATGAAAATAAATCCCAGGATTGGAGACCGGTCCAGAAGAAATGACGACAAGTATCTCTTCCTCGAAGCCCTGGTATCAGCCAGAAATAAATTCTATATCAGTTATGTGGGTCAGAGCATCAAGGATAACTCCCTGATCCCTCCGTCAGTCCTTGTAAGCGAACTCATTGATTATATTAAAGAAGGATTCGATCTTTCAGAGGAGTGGGTGGTGACACTTCACAGACTTCAGGCATTTTCCCCTGAATACTATAAAGTCAATAACAAGCTGTTCAGTTATTCCCGGGAGAATTTTATTGCCAGACGCAACATATATGATGAACAGAAAGAAATTCCCTCTTTGAATTCAGCCAAACTGACCGAGCCGAACCAGAAATGGAAAAAACTGGAAATTGATAATTTATGCGCTTTTTTCGGCAATCCCGCCAGGTTTCTCTTTGAAAAGCGCCTTGGAATTTACCTTTATGAAACAATAGCCGTATCCGATGAAAGAGAAAAGTTTAGTTTGGACAATCTGGAAAAGTATCTGATTGGGCAGGATCTTGTGGAAAACAGACTTTCCGGATCTGACCTGAACGATTCCCTGTCCCTTCAAAAGGCCATGGGGCAACTTCCCCACGGCAACGTCGGCGATTATGTCTTCAATGAAATGAGCGTGGATGCGGAAGCTTTTGTCAGAAAAACAAAAAAACACATAAAAGGTGAACCTTTTGATGACCTTGAAATTGAAATTGACATTGCTGGCTATAATCTTTTTGGTCGCCTTACTGATATTCATGAGCACGGTCTTATCCAGATCCGATATGCAAATGTAAAGCCAAAATATCTATTAAATACATGGATATATCATCTTATTCTTAATGTATTGGATTATAATAGATATCCTGCCAAAAGTTTTCTGATATGCAAAGATACTGCCTGGGAATTTGCTCAAGCAAAAAACTCCAAAGATGTTCTAAAAAGTCTTTTCAAACTCTTTTGGAAGGGAATGTCAGAACCGTTGCATTTTTTCCCTGAATCTTCCTTTGAATATGCTCAAAAGATGCTGATAAAAAATCAAACTGAACAGGCTGCGTTAAATTTTGCACAAAAGAAATGGATTGGGAGCGATTTTTCACGGGGAGAGTCCGAGGATCCATATTTTGAGCTTTGCTTTGGCAAGATCGATCCCCTTGATAAAGGTTTTGAAAAAATCGCAGATAAGATCTTTGCTCCTTTATTGGATCATTGTGAGGAAATCATATTATAAAGTTTGCAAAACAATTGCATCTGCTCAGCCACCTTGCCACAAAGGCACTAAGACACCAAGACTATTGAATCTTTTTATTTCTTTTGTGCCTTGGTGTCTTAGTGGCTATATAGTTACAAACAATCAATTCTTTTTCATAGAGTTTAAGGACTGAATTTCCTCAAGGGTTTTCTGATATTCATTAGCCAGAGGTCCACCCAGCTCCACCGCTTTGTAGGCGGCTTTTAAAGCTTCCTGATTTTTGCCCTGCTTCTTTAAAACTTCGGCAAGATTATTATATGCCGATCCTTCGGTTGGATATCGGCGGATTGCCTCTTGGAATGTCTTTTTTGCGGATTCGAGATCGCCCAGTGTGTAATAGCTGTTGCCTAAGCCGATGTAAGCGAGCAGACTATCAGGCCACCGGTTTAAGGCGGTTTCATACCCTTTGACCGCTGCTTTCCATTGACCAGTTTTCTCAAGACCAAGTATAGCGGAGATATATTCATGTTCTGTAGCCGTTGCAGGCAGCTGTGATGGCGGGAGCACAAGTAAACCCCAGTGATCACTTCGTGCCCAGGTGTATTCAAAAACCTTGAGGGAAATTTGCTTTCGGGGAGTAATCCCGGAATGGAGGACCATCACACCTTTGCGAAGGTCATATCCGATAACAACAGCATAATGCCAAGTAGGAAACCAGGAAAGGCCGAGATTCTGAAGAACGATGACTGGATGACCGGCAGATATTTCTGCAAGCAGGGCATCCGGTCCGGAAACAGGATATGCGACCCTGCCATGCCGACGGGATGCAGCAATTATCGCCGATTGAAGGCTGCCTTTGCGCGAAGGCGTGAATACTTCTGGCGCCAGTGCTTCGGGATTGGATGGAACTCCGCTCCATTCAAGTGCCATGGCAAGCGCTGAAGGGCCGCATTGAAAGGCTTTTTGAGGATAAAACTGCACCGAGTTCAATACATACCTGTCAGGCATGTATTCTTGAGACTGCGGCCAATTCCGGAGCAGAACACCGCTGCATCCTGAGAATATTAGAAATATACTCAGGAGCAGCAGAATAAAACCGTTCTGCAATTTGCTGATTCTATATCTCAAGGATCTTATTTTTGCCCTGGATTGCTCACGAGGGGAATCTTCAATCAATAAACATCCTACGTAATTTTGACTTTTTTAAGTCAGCTTTAATATTAAAACGAGAAGCAAGATGATGATCAAAGCGGAAATAATTCCAATGTCTCCGCCTGCTGGAAGCTGTTCGATCTTGTCGACCAGCCGTACAACTTCAGCATCTGACAGGCTGTCAACGCGTGCTTTTGCCTCCTTCGGATCAATACCATGGGCTATGAGCGTTGCTTGTACATCCCCACGCACCAGCATGGTATTGACATATACACGCGCTTCCTGACCTCGAGTACTATCAATCATGGTCTCTGTCCCGATCATTGCTGCCAAAGCGGATTGATAAGGAACTGACATCAGCAGCATGAAAATTGTCAGGAAAAGACTAACGGGTTTAGCCGCCTGTCGAATCGTTTTCATTGCTTTCTTCCTCCGTAAATATTGATAAAAAATATTGATATATATGACATTTTTTCGTAAATTTAGGATAAATATAATAGTCGTGGTTACGGGTCAAGATAAAAGTGGGACTACTGAAACCAATATATACGGCTGATTATTAGTATTCGCCATTTTTAACCTCTTAGCGGCGAACGGCGTTATGCTTCGCGTTACCGGCAACAGCATGTACGCGTAGGCCCGGTGTTTATATCTACCTACCCTTCCCCTTAACTGATGAAGCTGGGCAAGGCCGCACCTGTCGGCAGCGTT
>PVMS01000905.1_pt1 | contig 16343 bp, 14 predicted proteins | sample 1853461 | NCBI WGS metagenome assembly PVMS01 (sample SAMN08582032, study PRJNA380276) | Marine sediment metagenome, whole genome shotgun sequencing project. | isolation source: ocean sediment barecode stripped | collected 2017 | reverse complement strand
TCCGCCGCCGAAGAGCCCCGCCTTCCCCCCCCGACCCCGCGGCGCGCCCGGGAAGAAGAGGTCCGTTCCCTTGGTCGCACACTCCTCGCACCGGTCGGTCCCGGCACCCTGGGGCGGGTCTTCAACGTCTTCGGCGAGCCGATCGACGGCCGGGGAAAGGTGGAGGAGACGGAGCTCCGGCCCATCCACGGAAGACATGTCCCCCCCTCCGACCGGCCGACGAAATCCCAGATCTTCGAGACGGGGATCAAGCCCATCGACCTGCTCGCGCCCCTGGAGCGGGGGGGGAAGGCGGGGCTCTTCGGCGGCGCCGGCGTCGGCAAGACGGTCCTCATCACGGAACTGATTCACAACATGTTCGGTCAGCACGAAGGGACATCCATCTTCTGCGGTATCGGCGAGCGCTGCCGGGAGGGGGAGGAGCTCTACCGTGAGATGGGTTCGGCCGGGGTCCTCGGGAACACGGTCATGGTTTTCGGCCAGATGAACGAGCCCCCCGGGGCGCGCTTCCGCGTCGGCATGACGGCTCTCACCATGGCGGAGTACTTTCGCGACGAGGCCGGCCAGGACGTCCTGCTCCTGATCGACAACATCTTCCGCTTCATCCAGGCGGGGATGGAAATCTCCGGCCTCCTCGGCATGCTCCCGTCGCGGCTCGGCTACCAGCCGACGATGAGCTCGGAGCTCGCCGCTCTCGAGGAGCGGATCACCAATACCCGCAAGGGGGCGGTGACCTCGATCCAGGCGGTCTATGTCCCCGCTGACGATCTCACCGACCCGGCGGCGGTGCACACCTTCTCCCATCTCTCGGCTTCGATCATCCTTTCGCGAAAGCGGGCCAGCGAGGGCTTTTACCCCGCCATCGACCTTCTCGCTTCCGGTTCGAAGCTCCTCACTCCCACCGTGGCGGGTCCGAGGCACTACGGCATCGCCCAGGAGGTGAGGCGGACCCTCGCCATCTACGAGGATCTCAAGGACATCATCGCCATGCTCGGGCTCGAAGAGCTCTCCCGGGCTGACAGGAAACTGGTGAACCGCGCCCGCCGGCTCGAACGATTCCTGACACAGCCTTTCTTCACCACCGAGCAGTTCACCAGTCTCAAGGGGAGGACGGTCTCCCTCGAGAAGACCCTCGAGGGGTGTGAGAAGATCCTCGGCGACGAGTTCGCCGAGGCGGCGGAGAGATCCCTCTATATGATCGGAGACATAGGCGAAGCGAAGGCGAGAGAGGAGCGGAAGAAGATGGACCGGGGAGAAGCATCGCCGGAGGCCGCATGAAACTGAAAGTGCTCACCCCGATCGAGACCGTCTGTCACGAGAGAGCTCGATCCATCGTTGCCGAGGGGGAGGACGGTTCCTTCTGCCTGGAGCCGCGGCACGTTGACTTCGTCTCGGCTCTGGTGCCGGGCATCCTCTCCTTCGTTCGTGCCGACGACGGTCGTGAGGAGTTCCTCGCCATCGACCGGGGCATTCTCATGAAGGAAGGTCCCGAGGTCCTCGTCTCGGTCCGCCATGCCGTGCGGGGGGCGGCGGTGGAGGATCTGGTAGAAGTCGTGCACACTCGCTTCCTCGCCCTCGACGACCAGGAGAAAGTCGTGCGGACCGCCATGGCGAAGCTGGAGTCGGATTTTCTCCGCCGCTTCATGGAGCTCTCATGATGGTTGCCGGGACGGGAGGGGAGAAGGGGCGGACGAGCGGGCAGCGGGACTTCGAACGCCGTCTCGAAGCACGGCAGCGGCGCAAGCTCAGGGCCCTGCGGCAGGGGGACCGGAGCGTCTGGTTCGGTATCGGCACCTTCGGGCTCGTGGGATGGTCGGTGACCATTCCGGCGGTCGCCCTCACGGCCCTCGGCGTCTGGCTCGACGGTCGGTGGCCCGTCCCCTTCTCCTGGACTCTCACGCTCCTGGTGATCGGAGTGATGCTCGGCTGTCTCAACGCCTGGCTGTGGGTGAGCAAGGAGAGGAGTATCATTGAGCGGGAGCTGCGGGAAGGGGGAGAGGGAACATCCCCGGCGAAAGAGCGAGGGGAGGAGGAGGCCGGAAACGGTCCCGCCTCGGAAGGAGGGGGACAGTGACGGATAACTTCCCGGTGATTGCGGCCGGCTTCTTCGCCGGCACCGTGGCGGGTCTTCTCTACTTCGGCGGGCTGTGGCTCACCGTCGCGGCGGCTCCGCGATCCCGGCGGCCCTACCTCCTCCTGGGAACGAGCCTGGCGACCCGGCTCCTCCCCCTGCTCCTGGTCTTCTTCTTTCTCGTCCGCTGGGACTGGATGGCCGCGGCCGCGGCCATGGTGGGATTTCTGGCGGCGCGACGACTCTGGCTGTCGGCGAAGGGGGGGGGAAGAGCGATGCAGCTGAGCCCCGACGAGGTCGTCTACTGGCAGGGAGCCTCCCTCAAGGTCAACGCGACGATTCTCTTCACCTGGTTCAACATCATTCTTCTGACGGTGGTCTCCGGGCTGGTGACGCGGAAGCTGTCGACCAGGAAGAGTCCCTCCCGGGGGCAGAGCATTCTCGAGGTCATCGTCGAGGGGATCGAAATCCAGATCGAGAATATCGGTCTCAGGCCGGCGCGGGACTTTCTCCCCTTCCTGGGAAGCCTCTTTCTCTTCATCCTCCTTTCCAACATCCTCGCCATTGTCCCGGGATATCAGGCCCCGACGGGATCCCTCAGCACCACCACCGCCCTCGCCCTGTCTGTCCTCGTCGCCACCCCCTTCTGGGGGATTCGCCGCCGCGGTTTCGTCGGCTACCTGAAGCTCTATCTCGAGCCGACGCCCTTCATGCTCCCCTTCAACATCATCGGCGAAATCTCCCGCACCCTCGCCCTGGCGGTCCGTCTCTTCGGCAACGTCATGAGCGGGGCGATGATCGCCGCCACCCTCCTCTCCGTCGTGCCCATCATATTTCCCGTCGTGATGAGCGTCCTGGGACTGGTCACGGGGGTCATCCAGGCGTACATTTTCGCGGTTCTCGCCGCCGTCTACATCGCCGCCGCGGCCAGGGTCGAAAGAGAGATGGAAGAAAAGAAAACCTCACCACAAGGAGAACAGAATGGATAATCTCGGTTGGACTGCCGTCGCCTCGATCGTGACCGCCGGCATGGCCATCGGCATCGGGGCCATCGGACCCGCCCTGGGCGAGGGGCGTGCCCTCGCCCAGGCCCTCTCGGCCCTCGCCCAGCAGCCGGACGAGGCCAACACCATCACCCGGACCCTCTTCGTCGGCCTCGCCATGGTCGAGTCGACGGCGATCTACTGCTTCGTCATCTCCATGATCCTGCTCTTCGCCAACCCCTTCTGGAACTATTTCCTCAGCCAGGCCGGCGGAGGATAGGGATGCTCATCGACTGGTTTACCGTCGGCGCCCAGATCTTCAACTTCCTCCTCCTCCTCTTCCTCCTCAGGCACTTCCTCTACGGTCCCATCACGAAGGCTATGGATCGCCGGGAGGAGAGGATCGCCGGGAAGTTTCATGAGGCCGAGGGGGAGCTCGCCGCGGCCGAGGGGAAGCTCGCCGAGATGAACCGTCGGGAGCAAGGCTTCGAGAAGGAGCAGGAGCGCAGGGCGCGGGAGGAGGAGGCGGCGGCTGAAGTGCGGCGGCGACAGCTTTTGAAGCGGGCGAGGGAAGAGGCGGACGAGATTCGCCGTGCCTGGAAGGAGGGCCTGCGCCGCGAGAAGGAGCGTTTCTTCGGCGAGCTGAAGCAGAGGGCGGGAGAGGAGGTCATGCGCATCAGCCGCCGGGCCGTATCGGACCTCGCCGACGAGGAGTTTGAGCACCGCCTCGTCGAGGTCTTCGTGAGGCGTCTCGAGTCCCTCGAGGGAGCGGAGAGGGAGCACCTCGTCTCCGCCGCCCAGGGAGAGGGAGCGACCATCGATACGCCGATGGAGCTCTCGCCTGAGTTGAGGCAGAGGACGACGGCGGCGATTCACCGTGCTGCCGGCGCGGAGGTGCCGGTGGAGTACCGGGCTGACCCGCAGAGTCCCCCGGGAATCGATCTGAACGTCGGCGGCATGCGCTTCTCCTGGGGGGTGGAGAGCTATTTCGACGCCATGGAAAAATACCTCTGCGAGCTTCTCGACCTTTCCGACGGGGAGTGCCGGGAGGGGACGGCGAAGGGATGACTGAAAGGGAAACCCCCTTCGAGGGTGTCGTCGACGAGGTGATGTCGGTTTTTTCCCGTACTGCTTCCGGTTTTAACCCGGGGCTGAGTCCCCGCGAGATAGGCCGAGTGGAGTATGTCGGCAAGGGGATAGCCCGGGTGAAGGGCCTCCCGGGGGCGCGGAGCGAGGAACTCCTGAGCTTTCCCGGCGGAACTCCCGGCCTTGCCCTGAACATCGATCGCGAGGAGGTCGGCGTCATCCTCCTCGGCGACTACGCCCACATCCGGGCCGGCGATACTGTGAAACGCACGGGGAGGGTCCTCGATGTCCCCGTCGGCGACGACCTCATCGGCCGGGTGCTCAGTCCCTCCGGCCGTCCTCTCGACGAGAAGGGCCCCATCCGGGCGACGGAGCGGCGGCCCGTCGAGCGCCCGGCGCCGGGAATCATGGAGCGCATGCCGGTGACGGTGCCGCTGCAGACGGGTCTGAAGGTCATCGACGCTCTCATCCCCATCGGGCGCGGCCAGAGAGAACTCATCCTCGGCGACCGGCAGACGGGGAAGACGGCGATCGCCATCGACACCATCCTGAACCAGAAGGGGAATGGTGTCCTCTGTTTCTACTGCGCCATCGCCCAGCGCTCCTCGAGTGTCGCCGGGGTGATCGCCGAGCTGGCCGAGCGGGGGGCGATGGAGTACACCGCCGTCGTTGTTGTCAATGGCGACGACCCGCCGGGCCTGCAGTTTATCGCCCCCTACGCCACCACGACCATGGCCGAGTATTTCATGGAGAAAGGCAGGGACGTCCTCGTCATCTACGACGACCTCACCCGACACGCCCGCGCTTACCGCGAACTGTCTCTCCTCCTCCGCCGCCCGCCGGGGAGAGAGGCCTTCCCGGGAGACATCTTCTACATCCACTCCCGCCTTCTCGAACGCTCGACCCACCTGCGCGGTGACCTCGGCGGCGGTTCGCTCACCGCTTTGCCGATCATCGAGACCGAGGCCCAGAATGTCTCGGCCTACATTCCCACCAACCTCATCTCCATCACCGACGGGCAGATCTACCTCTCCCCGGAACTCTTCCGGAAGGGTATTCTCCCGCCGGTGGACGTCGGGACTTCCGTCTCGCGGGTCGGCGGCAAGACGCAGCTGCCGGCCTACCGCGCCGTTGCCGGTGACCTGCGCCTCACCTATTCCCAGTTCGAGGAGCTCGAGGGCTTCTCCCGCTTCGGCACGCGCATGGACGAGGAGACGCGAAAGGTCCTCGAGCGGGGCCGCCGGGTGAGGGAGCTCCTGAAACAGCCGCAGTTCTCACCCCAGTCTCCCGCCGAGCAGGTCCATGTCCTCTACGCCGTCACCCAGGGGGTTTTCGACGAGGTGGCGGAAGGCGACATCATTGCGGCGGAGGCGGCGGTGATCGAGGCCGTGGGCCGCCGGGAGGAGCTGCGGGAGAAGGTGGAGGGGGGAGGCCGGATCGAGGAGGGGGACCTGGAGGCGATGAAAAGAGTGGCGGCCGATGCTGTCCGCCCCTTCGTCAAGGCGGGGGGGGCGCCGCCTTGACCGAGACCCTCCAGGGGATGGGGAGAAGGATAAGGAGCGCCGAGGACCTGCACGCCGTGGACCGGACCATGAAAACACTCGCGGGCGTCAACATACGGCAGTACGAGGAGTCGGTCCGTTCCCTGCGCGACTACTCCCGCTCCGTCGAGTCGGGGCTTCACGCCGCTCTCCTCAACCGTCCCCTCGCCGAGGTGCGTTCCGGGGCCCGGGAGTCGCTGGCGATCATTTTCGGTTCCGACCAGGGGATGGTCGGCCAGTTCAACGAGGCCATCGTGGACTACGCCGGGGAGTCGCTGGCGAAGGAAGAAGCCGCCGGAGGGTCGACGACTGCCCTTTGGGCCGTCGGAGTCAGGATGTTCGGGAGCGCCGAGGAGCGCTTCGGCACCGTCGAGGAGTCGTTCACGCTCCCCTCTTCATCCCGCAACGCCACGGTTGCCGTCTCGGACCTCATTCTTCGCTTCGAAGAGAGGCGCCGCCGCCGGGGGGAGACGAGGCTCGTTGTTTTTCACAACACCCCGCGGACGGGCGCCACCTACGCGCAGCGCCGCTTCGTGCTCTATCCTCTCGATGGGGAATGGCTGCGTGAGAAGTCCGTTGGAAAGTGGCCCCGCCGGGGGCTTCCCTCCTACAGCCTCGCCTGGGAGAGGCTTTTCTCCGCCTTGGTCGGGGAGCACATCTTCGTCTCCCTCTACCAGGCTTTCGCCGCCTCCATGGCCGCCGAGAACGCTGCCCGTCTCGCCTCCATGCAGAGGGCGGAAAAGAATATCGAGGAGATGCTCGAAGATCTCGTGAGGCAGTACAACTCCCTGCGGCAGACGCTCATCACCGAGGAGCTCTTCGACGTCGTCTCCGGGTTCGAAGCCCTCACCGCGAAGGCCTATTGAGGGAGATCTAACCCGCTTTCCCCTCGTCCAGGGCCTGGCGGAGCGCGACGGCCAGCCCCTCCATGCTCAGGGGCTTCAGGCAGACTTTTCTGATGCCGAGGGCGAGCGCTTCTTTCTCGGTGATGAGATTGCTGTGTCCCGTGCAGAGAATGATCGGCAGGTCGGGGCGTATCCGCAGCATGGCGGCGGCCAGTTCGGCCCCGGTCACGCGCGGCATCGTCTGGTCGGTGATGACGGCGTCGATCTCGCCGGCGTGGGCCCGAAAAGTTTCCAGCGCCGCGTCGCCGCCCGTCTCTGTCATGACCGTGTAGCCGAGACGCGCCAGCATTTTGCTCCCCGCCGCGGCGAGCGACTTCTCGTCGTCGACGAAGAGGATGCGCTCGCTGCCTGTCGGCATGGACCGGACTGCGCCAGCTTCTTCCTCCCGTTGCCCGGTGGCGGCGACGGGAAAGTAGACGGCAAAGGTGCTTCCCTTCCCCGGCGCACTGTCGACGAAGATCTTCGCCTCGTGATTGGCGACGATGCCGTGGACGACGGAGAGCCCCATGCCCGTCCCCCGACCCGCCTCCTTGGTGGTGAAGAAGGGGTCGAAGATGTTTTCGATGATCGCCTCGTCCATGCCGCCGCCGGTGTCTGACACGGTGAGACGTTCATAGGTGCCCGGCGTCAGGCCCGGGTGCGGCTCTTCGCCGCCTCCCCCGACGGCGACTTCCCTGACGGTTATGGCGAGGGTCCCCTTCTCCTCCATGGCCTGCACGGCGTTGGTGCCGAGGTTCAGAAGGAGCTGATGGATCTGCGTGGGATCGACGAGCACCTGCCCGCAGGCCGCCGGGTTCTCGTGGCACCGGTCGGGGATGTCGATCCGTATTTCGACGGTGGAAGGGATGGTGGCACGCCACATCTTCATGTTCTCCTCGACGAGGTGGCAGAGGGGCAGCAGTTTCTTTTTCCCCTTGTCGCGCCTGCTGAAGGAGAGGATCTGTTCCACCAGTTCCTTGGCGCGGTGGGCGGCGGCGGAAATTTCCTCTATTTCCTTCCGGACCGGCGAGTCCCCGGGAGAGTCGTAGAGGGCGAGACTGGCGTTGCCGAGGATAATGGCGAGGATGTTGTTGAAGTCGTGGGCGATGCCGCCCGCCAGGGTTCCGACGGCTTCCATCTTCTGGGCCTGACGGAGCTGGGCCTCGAGGGCCTGCTTTTCTTCTTCCACTGTCATGCGTTCGGTGAAGTCAGTGGCTATCTCGAGCCTGACGACGCGGCCGTCCATCCATTCGATCGCCCGGTCCCTGATAAGGAACCACCTTCCGGTGACGGTGTTCTGGAATTCCCAGGCGTGGACGCCGGCCGGCTTTCCGTCGGTGTCGAGGAGGTACTTGTTCGTGCAGAAGTCGCAGGGGCCGCTCTGTCCCTCCTGGATGCTTTTCCAGCAGGTTCGGCCGGTGATGTCGCCGAGGAGATCACGGCCGAACTTGTTTATGAAGAGGACTTCGTAGGTGTCCATGTCGGCGACGTAGACGAGGGCGTCGAGGCTGTCCATGAGGAGGCGGAAGCGTTTTTCGCTTTCGCGGACCAGCCTGCCCTGGTCGATCGCCCTGAGGCGCGACAGGCCCGTCTGGGCGATCTGCTGCGCCAGTTGGGAGAGGAGGTCGAGTATCGCCCGGTGCTTTTCGAGCGGAAATACGGGCACCTCCGCCAGCGCCTCGAGATAGGCCTCCTCGTCGAACCCGTACTCTCTCGCCTGACGCCGGAAGCGCTCCCTGATTTCATCGGTGAGGGGGGTGTGGAGCATCTGCCCGGTGAAGACGTTGGCCACGTGCTCCCCCTCGATAACGATCGGGCAGCTCGAGTCGACGAGGCCGTGGGGGCACTCGTATATGGCGTAGGGCTTACCCGCCTTGATGTCCGCGGCGATTTTCCGGTCGCTGGCGATGCATATCTCCTCGGCGGCGGGATTCTTCCGGTGGAACTCCAGGCAGATCCTCTGCCACCCGGCCCCGGTGAGTATGTTCCCCTCCCTGTCGATGATCGCCGAAGGGATGCGGGCGACCTCGTAGAGCCGGTCGAGCATATGATCGAGGGCGGGCACGTCGATGAGATCCCGGAAGCGGTATTTCATCGGTTTCTCCGGGCAGGGGAGAGGGGGACCTTCCGGACCCGCCAGAGGGAAGTCGTGAAGTAGCGGCGGGAATCCGTTGCCTCGGCCACGATTTCGAATCCCGTTTCCTCGGCGAGGGAGGCGATGTCGGCGGGGAGGTACTTCTGGGAGACCTCGGTGTGGATCGGCTCCCAGGGCTGGAAGGAGAACTTCTGCCGCGCCGCCTCGACGGAGACATCCTGGTACTCGCGGCTGACGAGGTAGCTTTCCATGGCGCCTGAGAAGACGTTGTAAGTGGCGTAGTGCTCGAAGGCCTCGAGGCGGAAGTTGCCGCCGAGCTCGCGGTTGATCCTTCGCAGGAGGTTGAGGTTGAACTCCGCCGTCACCCCCAGGTCGTCGCTGTAGGCCTTCATGAGAAGGCCGATGTCCTTCTTGAGGTCGAAGCCGACGATAAAATAGTCCCCGTCGTTGAGGGCGTTCCTGAGGCTGTGCAGAAAGGCGCGGGATTGGGAAGCGGTGAAGTTCCCGATATTGGAGCCGAGGAAGAGAACGACGTTGCGCCCCCTGTCGACGCCCGAGAGCCAGCGCAGGCCGTCGAAGTACTCGGAGACTATTCCCTCGGTGGGGACTTCGGGGATGACGTGGCTGCAGTGGCGTACGAGCTCGACGACAGCTTCCCGGCAGATGTCGATGGGAACGTAGCGGAAGTCGTACTTCTCCTCACGGAAGTGCTCGAGAAGGACTTTCGTTTTCGTTCCGTCGCCCGCACCGAGCTCGACGAGGTTGAAGAACTCGCCGCCGAAATAACGGGCGAAGAGGCCCTTGCTTTCGTGGAGGATCTCCAGCTCGCAGTTGGTGAGGTAATAGTCCGGGATGCCCATGATCTTCTGGAAGAGGCGGTTCCCCTCGTCGTCGTAGAAGTGACGGCTCGGCACCGACTTCGGGGAGCGGAAGAGGCCGAGGAGGACGTCGTTGGCGAAGTCGCGCCGGGACTTCTCCGCCTGAATTTCCCTCTGCTCGAGGACTCTCCAGCTGGCGTTGTTTCCCCCGTCGGGCCGGCCGCTCTTCATCCGATTAACATAGCAGAGTCAGCGGCAGGAGACAAAACGAACCGCTGACCGGCGGCCCCCGATCACGTCCTTCACCATCTTCACCACGAGCATGATCTCCTCCTCGCTGTTGCCGGGGCCGAGAGAGAAGCGGACGGCGCAGTGGGCATCCTCGTCGCTCAGACCCATGGCGGTGAGGGCGTGGGAAGGCTCCGGTGCGCCGGCGTGACAGGCCGAACCGGAGGAGAGGGCCACTCCTTCCCGGTCGAGGGCGAAGACGAGGGCTTCCCCCCGTATCCCGGGGAATGTCATGTTCAGCGTGTTGGGGAGCCTCTCCTCGTCGGGCCCATTGCGCCTGGCTCCGGGCAGGAGCGCCCTCATCTCCTTCTCGAGGAGGTCGCGCAGCCGGCGGAGCTCCTTCATGCCGGAAAGGTGCTCGAGGGCCAGTTCGGCGGCGCGGCCGATGGCGGCGATGGCGGGGACGTTCTCGGTGCCGGAGCGCAGCCCCATTTCCTGACCCCCGCCATGGATCAGCGGCTCCAGGGTGACGCCTTTCCGCCGGTAGAGAACGCCGACGCCCTTGGGCCCGTGAAACTTGTGTCCCGAGAGCGTGAGGAGATCGACGCCGAGATCGTCGACGTCGAGGGGGATCTTCCCCGCCGCCTGCACCGCGTCGGTGTGGAAGATGGCTCCCCGGCCCCTGGCGATCTCCGCCAGTTCGGCGACGGGCTGAATGGCGCCCGTTTCGTTGTTGGCGAGCATCACCGTGACCAGGCCGGTCCGATCCGTGACGGCGCTCCTCATATCTGCGGGCGGGGCCAGCCCCTCGCCGTCGGGCATGAGATAAGTCACCTCGAAGCCCCTCCCCGCCAGCCAGCGGCAGGTGTTGAGGATCGAGGGGTGCTCGATGGCGCTGGTGACGATGTGTTTTCTCTCGCCGGCGCGGAAGGCCGCCCCCTTGACGGCGAGGTTGTTGGCTTCCGACCCCCCGCCGGTGAAGACGAGGCGGCGGGCGGTGCAGTTGACGAGAAGGGCCACGCTCCGCCGCGCTTTTTCGAGAATCCGGCGCGCCTCTTTTCCGGCGGTGTAGAGCCCCGAGGGATTGCCGAATTTTTCGAGCGCCTCGACCATCACCCGGCACACCTCGGGGGAGGGAGGGGTGGTGGCATTGTGATCGAGGTAGATGGAGGGCCGCTCCCTTATTTCCACTCCCCCGGTCCCGGCCCGGGGCGAACTGGTCTTGCCGAGGCAGTCTTCATCTCCTGTCGAGATTTTCTCCACCTCGCAGAGGAGGGCCTTGTAGACGGGAAACCCCGAAATCGGGTCGTAGCGCCGCAGGTCCGTCAGTTCGTTGATGTTGGCGTTTTGCCACGCCTTCGGGCCGAGCGGTCCCCCTCCCATGGCGCTCGCTTCGACCGCCCCCTTCACGATGCCGTCGGTGACGTCGGCGAACATCTCCACCGACCCGCGGGGGGTGCGGATCCGCACGCGGTCGCCCCGGTTGATTCCCCGCGAGGCGGCGTCATCGCCGTTGAGAAGCACCGTCGGCACGGGGCGTTTCTTCCTCAGTTCGTCGATCGTCAGGTGCAGGCCGTGGAGATCGTTCCTGGATCGTGCTCCCGAATTGAAGACGAGAGGATACTCCCGGGCGATCTCCGGCTGAGCGAGGGGGCCCTCGCCCGGCTCGGTGTAGACCGGCAGGGGGGCGTACCCGTGCTCCTCGAGGATGGACGAGGCGATCTCGAATTTCCCCGAGGGGGTGTCGAAACCGGGGGCCCCGTCTGGGCGGAGCAGCCCCTTCTCCCATTTCCGGTGCTCCATCAGGATCGTCGGGATCCGCACCGAACCGCCCGCGGCCCGGACGTCCTCCAGGGAGAATCCCGAGCCTCGCAGCGCGCGTGAGAGCACCTCCTCCGCCGTCTGCGGGTAGAGGTGCCCATACCCGAGGCGCTGCGCCAGCTCGGCCATGATGAGGTGGTCGGCCCGGGCCTCGCCTACCGGTTCGATGACCCGCTCCCGTATGCGGAAGAGGGGCCCGTTGACCATGTAGGACTCGATCTCGTAGTAGGTGGCCGCCGGCAGGACGATATCGGCGTAGGCGGCGTCGGCGGTGAGCTGCCGGTCGATGGAGACGAAAAAATCGAGGCCGGCGAGGGTTTTCTTCCAGAGGGAGGACTGCGGCCATGACGAGATGATCGACGCCCCGAGGCTGAGGAGGAGGCGGATGCGGTAGGGATCGCCCTCGAGGACGGAGCGGGGAAGGATGCCGGCGTGGAACTCCCCCCGATACTTCGTGTAGACGGGAAAGTCGTTGTGGCCCGCGGCCCGGCGCACATCGGGATTGGGAACGTGGCCGTCGCGGTTCACGGGAAAAGAGCTGTCGCGCATGCTGAAGCAATAGCCTCCCGGCACGTCGAGCTGGCCGGCGAGGGCCCAGAGAACGAAGGCGGCCCTGATCGCCTGCACCGCTCCGTCGCTGTATTCGAGCCCGCTGTACATCACCGGCGCCGCCCCGTCGGCGGCAGCGATGCGCCGGGCGAGGGAGCGGACGGTCGCGGCCGGGATTCCCGTGATTTCCTCCACCACTTCCGGGCGGTAGTGCCGGACGTGTCGCGCGAACTCCTCGAAACCGACCGTCCACTCCCCGGCGAAGGTCTCGTCGTAAAGCTCCTCCTCGATCAGGACGTGGCACATCCCGAGGGCGAGGGCGCCGTCGGTTCCCGGGCGTATCGGCACCCACTCCGCCCCGGGATACCCGGCGAACGTCGTCTTCCGGGGGTCGATGACGACGATCGCGGCGCCCCGGCGGTGCGCTTCCTCGATCCGCTTGAAGTCGGTCGGCGGACAGTGGGAGGCGGGGTTCTTCCCCCAGATGACGATCAGTTCGGCATTCTCGATGTCGGTGAACATGTTGATGAACATCCCCCCCATCGTCACGTGGGGGGCGATCATCGCAAAGGAGACGTAACAGAGGGCGCCGACCCCGAGAGTGTTGGGAGAGCCGAAGGGGAAGAGGACGCTCGCGGCGGAGGAGACGGCCACTCCCCGGGGCTGAAAGATGTCGCAGAAGGCGAGCTCGAAACTTCCGCTGCCGGTGTAGACGGCCGTCGCTTCGGGACCCGATTCCTCCTTGATCCTCTCCAGCCTTTCGACGATCTCGCCGTACGCCTCGTCCCAGGAGATGCGCTCGAAGTCGAAGGTGCCCTTCGGTCCCTTCCGGCGGAGGGGGTGGAGGACGCGATCCTTCGAGTAGACGATCTGCGGAGAGAGTTTCCCGATGCGGCAGACCATGCCGTAGGGGGAGCGCCCGTCGGCCTCGACGGCGGCGATGCGTCCCTCGCCGTCATAGGTCACCTCGACCCAGCACCCGGCCGAGCAGATCCCGCAGATGGCCCTTTTCTTCAACGTGGAGGTCAAACGGGCCGCCGCCGCGCCTCTATTTCAGCAGCCCGTCGAAATCGAGCAGTTTGTCGAGATCGGCCGCGTATCCGATGTGCATGGCCCTGATTATCCCCTCCCGGTCGATCGTCACCTTGAAGGGGACGACCCTCACGCCGTAGGCCTCGAAGTAAGTCCAGTTGGCGTCCCGCACGATCGTGAAGTTCGCCCCGAGGCGGGAGAAGAAGTCCCTTGTCATCTCCTCCGGCACCGCTCCGTCGGCGATCATGACGAACTCGAAATCGGTGTGGGCGTATTTCTTCTTCAGGCGGCTGATCTCCTTCACCATCTCGCCGCAGGCCTCGCAGATGACCGAACCGAAGTCCACCAGGAGAGGACGTCCCTGGAAGGATTCGAGGGAGAACTTCTTTCCCTCGAGGTCGATCGTTTCGATCTGAGGGGCCTTCTGACCCACCTTGATGACCGTGTTGGACTCCACCTCCAGGGCGGCCGCCTCGTTGGTCGGGGCGGCCGTGAGAAGTGCGAGAGCAAGGAGGAAGGCGGGGAACCCTGCTCCCCCCCACCGTCTCCGCCGCCCAAAGATTGCATTCGCCATGGCCATTATCGTGTCCTTCCCCCTCCAGCTTAGCAGAATACTCCCCCCAGGGAAGCCCCCCCCCCCCTGGAATCACGGGTCTCGCGGCCTGACATCCCCTCCACCGGGCGCGATTTCGTCGAGGAACAGGGCCACCCGCGCGATCCGCGATCCCGTGCTACAGTACCCCATGCTCATCGACATCGGCGAGGCGCCCTGCGCGCTGGAGGTCAGCGGCCTGACGAAGTCCTTCGGCAAAGAGACGGTCGTCGACGGCCTCGGTTTCCGCCTGCGGCCGGGGATGATTTTCGCCCTCCTCGGTCCGAACGGGGCGGGGAAGACCACGACCATCAAGATTCTCTACGGTTCTCTCCGGCCGGACTCCGGCACCATTCTCTACGGGGGAAAGGACTTCAGCCGCTTCCGGCGGGAGATCAAGCTCACCATCGGCATCTGCAGTCAGAACGACACCATCGACTACGACCTGACGGTCTGTGAGAACCTCCATGTCTTCGGCACCTACTACCACCTTCCTCCGGGGGTGTACCGGCAGCGGGCGGCGGAGCTCCTGTCCCGGTTCGGCCTCGAGAGGTACCGTGACAACACGGCGCGAATGCTTTCCGGAGGGCTCAAACGCCGGCTCCAGATAGCCCGCGCCCTCATCAACCAGCCGCGGGTGCTCTTCCTCGACGAGCCGACGGTGGGCCTCGACCCTCACGGGCGGCGTGAGCTCTGGGACCTGCTCCACCAGCTGCGGGAGGACGGAATCACCATCTTCCTGACGACCCACTACATGGACGAGGCGGAAACCCTCGCGGACCACGTGGTGATCCTCGACCGGGGGCTGGTGATCGAGGAGGGCCGCCCGGCGGAGATGATCGGGAGTCACTTCGGCGGCTTTGTCGTGCAGGTCCCCGACACCCCGCCGCTGCGGGACTTTCTTCACGGGAAGGGGGTTTTGTTTTTTTCCGGCTATGGCCGGCTCACCGTCTTTGAGGTCGGCAAGATCTTCGATGCGCTGGAGAGCCGGCTGGCCGGGGAGGAGATGGTGCGGCGCCGGCCGAACCTGGAGGACCTCTTTATCAAGCTCACCGGCCGGAGCCTCTGATGTGGCGTGAGCTCTTCGACTGGAGGACGAGGGCCGTCACGGGCCGCAACCTCCTCGTCTACCTTCGCAACTGGAAGTCGGCGTTCGTGCCGCCGGTCATCGAGCCGGTCGTCATGTTTCTCGTTTTCGGCCTGGGGCTGGGGACTTACATCGGTTCCCTCCTCTACCAGGGGAGGGAGGTGAGCTACCTGGAGTACGTGGCCCCGGGCATTCTGACCTACACCCTCTTCACGACCTCATTCATGGAGTCTCTCTACGGTTCCTTCGTGCGCATGTTCTACCAGAAGACCTTCGAGGGGATAACCGGCACCGGCGTGGAGCGGGTCAATATCATCTGGGGTGAGATGCTCTGGGCCGCTTGCCGGGCGACCATGTACGCCCTCTGCGTCTCCCTGGTGCTGGCCGTCTTTCACGCAGCCGGGCTGATCTCCCTCTCCCTCTGGACGCTTGTCTTCCTCATCCCTCTCGGGGCGGTGATGACGATGGCCTTCAGCGGCTTCGGGCTCATTTTCACCTCCCGCGTCCCGACGATCGACCACATGAACTACCCTGTCTTCCTCGTCGGTGTCCCCCTGTCACTGACCAGCAATACCTACTTTCCCATCGACGAGGTCCACCCCGTAGCGGCGGCCCTGGCCCAGCTCAATCCCCTTTACCACCTGAGCCGCATCTTTCGCCACTTCCTCCTCGGCGGCACTCCGGAGCCGTGGATGATCTTCTCGCTCCTCGTCTTCGCGGTGGCGGTCTCGGGACTGGCCGCCCTGGCCCACCGCTGGATGGACCGGAGGATCGAGAATGAGTCCTGAACTGAACCGGCAGCCGTCCCGGGAGGGGTTTTCCGGAAGAGTTGCGCCGACCGGGGCGAGACGCTACTATCGCGGAGACAACAATCACTGGGGGAACACCGATGAAGCACGTCCTGATCTTTCTCGTTTTCATCCTGCTTGTGGTGGGACTCCTCTTCACAGTCTCCGACACCAAGGCGCCGCGCATACCCGACGACGAGACGCACACCATTTTTTACGTGGAGGAGGTCTGCTGGGAGTGTCACGGACCGGAGGGGGGAAGTGCCGCGGAGAAAGAACCACCCCCCTAAGGACCAGTGCCTGGAGTGTCACATGGTCAAGGACGACCGCCGCCGGGGCAACTAGCCCGGGTATGCTCTCTCGTCGGTCGGCCTCCTTTACGTAAGGATGACGGGGAGGCAAGGAGCGGACCGATAGCGAAAGCCGCCGGGGACCCGACTTGGTGAGATGAAGCGGTTCCGCAGGAACGAAGGTCATTGTTTGAGGCGCAGCCGAGTTCTGACCTTCGAGCGGAGTTGAGGCTTAGTCGGGTCGGTGGCGAAGCGTGGTTCCGCTCCTTGCCTCCCCGTCATCCTTGACGTTCCACGGGGAATGGCATCCGTCCCGGCGCGATTTCGATCAGTGGCCGCTTACAACAAGGGAGGACCATGAATAACCGGGCGGGGCGGCCCCGGCCGGATCAGGAGGCGATGGCTGCCGGCGGGCGTGCCCTGTATTGCCGCCGGGGCCGGTTGGATCCCGTTGACGCCGGCGGGGGCGCCCCGCCCG
>PVMS01082802.1_pt1 | contig 16347 bp, 11 predicted proteins | sample 1853461 | NCBI WGS metagenome assembly PVMS01 (sample SAMN08582032, study PRJNA380276) | Marine sediment metagenome, whole genome shotgun sequencing project. | isolation source: ocean sediment barecode stripped | collected 2017 | reverse complement strand
CTGTATGCCGCTGATCCGGCCAACCAACTCGGCTATGTGGGCCGCTGCTGGAATCCGGGGGCGGGCGCAGTACTGACCTGCACCGGCGGTTACTTTACTTCCGGACCCAAAACCGGTACATGCAAGAAATGGGAATATGTCGGAGGTACTTCACCCGGCTGGGATGCTGCCGGATATGCGGATGAGGACACGTGTATCGAAGAGGCCATGAGAGACTATTGTGGGAACATGGAAATTCCGGAAGTGATCGATCCCAGTGATCAGGCCGGAGAAACCGGTGAATTCTGGAATCTCCCGGCGGTGCTTATAGATTCGGGGGTTGTTGCCCAGATCGGTGAGCCCCTTGCGGTGCTTCAAGGGTATATTTCGGAATCTTCCCCACCCAGCGGGCTCATCCAGGAGTTTTCCGGCGACATCCGGATGGGGGCAATGGCGTTTAACTTCGAAGGCTCCAGCAGCGAGTGCAGTCAGCCGGATCCTTTTATTCTGTATAATTGTACGGATCCGTCGAACCGGGACGGGGGCCGGATCATCTCGGATATTGACAAGTCGAGTGCCCATACCACAAATCTGGTGGATGCCGTCAACGATATCAAGGCCACATCCTGGACCCCCCTGGCCGAGGCCTTTTATAATGCCTTGGGATACTACAGCCAGAACAGCGCTCTCCGTCTGGACAGTAACGATTTTAACATTGGTTCCGGTTATGATCCCATAACCGCCTATTGCCAGAAGAACAATATTCTGATCATCACCGAAGGGGCGTCCACAGCAGATTTGAACGGTACTGTCGGCGCCTTTATCGCGGCCGAGGGACAGAATGATACGGACAGTGAAGACAGTGTGGACTGCGGTTCACTTTCCGGCAGTTCATATCTGGATGATCTGACTTTTTATGGCCGGAACAGCACCAATCTTTATCCCGCACAGCTCAACGGAGAGGACAAACAGAACGTTAGAACCCACATCGTGGTTGCAGGAACCTTGCGGTCCACAGGGACCGATGAATGCAGTCCGGATGTACTATTGGATGAAGCCGCGACCAACGGAGGCACGTCCCTTTACGACGCATCCGACCCTTCCCAACTGGAAGGCGCCCTCCGAGACGCTTTTGAGGCTATCCGGGCAGGCGCTGCAGCCGGCTCCGCCGCTTCGGTCATATCTGCGTCCCGGGGGGGCGAAGGCGCGGTCTATCAGGCCATTTTCTGGCCCACTGTGGAACTGTCCGGCGGCGGTTCCGTAAACTGGATCGGGGAGGTTCATGCCCTGTTCGTGGACGAATACGGAAATATGTATGAAGACACCAACGGTGACAGGACCATGGATGCCGGCGATCAGAAGGTGGTGATTTATTACGACGAATCCGTGAGTATGACCAAAGCCTGCAACGGCGAGTTAAATACGGACGGCACCTGCAACGGGACATCCAAAGGACTGGAAGATGTTCATTACATGTGGTCCGGATCAGAATGGCTTGCAGATATTTCCCCCACGGCATCTGATGCGAGTACGAACATCCTTATCAACAGAATTTCGGTGGGAACCACCACCGGATACATTTCCAATGTAAAAAAACGCTATATTTTCACCTGGAATGACCTCGACAACGACGGTATCGTCGACAGCAGTGAAATCCTCGATTTTGACACCACCAACGACTGGGCCGCGCTTACCGTCGACGCTTCCCGGGGCCCGGTGCCGCTGGATTTTGGTGTCTTTCTCGATACCACGGATGCGGCTTCCATTACGGCGACCAATGCATCGGTGAACGAGGTCGTAAAATGGGTGCGGGGCTATGATCAGGCCGGCCGGCGCAGCCGCCAGATGCCGTTCGATTTCGATCTGGACGGCACGCCGACGGATGTCACCTGGCGGCTTGGGGATGTGGTGCACTCGACGCCTATTTCGGTGACCCGACCCAGTGAAGGCTTTCATTTTCTATACCGGGACAATTCTTATGCACAGTTTCTGAACACCTATAAGAACCGCCGAAACATGATCTACTTTGGGGCCAACGACGGCATGATCCATGCCGTCAACGGCGGGTTTTACAATGAAACCCAAAATAAATTCTGCCTGACAGCCGATTGCCAGTCAGAAACTTCGGCACCGGAGCTGGGGGCTGAGTTGTGGGCGTATGTCCCCTATAATCTATTGCCGCATCTAAAATGTTTGACAGATCCTTCATACGAGCATAAATATTTCGTGGATCTTCGCCCGAGAATTTTTGACGTACGGATTTTCGATTCCACCGACGGGGTTCATACCGGCGGCTGGGGGACAATTCTGGTTCAGGGGATGCGGTTCGGCGGTGCCAAGGTCCTTTCGGGAACACTGGATCTGGATAATAACGGTTCGGCGGACTATCCTGCCGACACACGAGAGTTCACATCTGCGTATATTATTCTCGACATTACCGATCCAGAAGGTCCGCCGACACTGTTGGGTGAGATAACCCTGACAACCGGCGGTACTGAAGTGGATCTTGGATACACAACATCTTCACCGACAATGGTGACCATGAAAAACGGTGCTGACGTTAGCGATACCAGCTGGTATCTGATACTTGGCAGCGGACCGACGAATGTGGACGGTACTAGCACCCAGGACGCCAAACTTGCAGTCCTGCCTTTAGACTGGCTGGTGGGAACCCCCAGGGCGCTCCGAATTCCCGACGCGATACCGACGGCGGCCAATGACCAAGGCGGCACTTTTACGCTGACCGCCAACAGTTTTGTATCAGACCTGACATCCGTGGATTTTGAGCTTAAAGACAATTATAAAACAGATGCCGTATATTTCGGGACCGTCTCGGGCACCTGGGGCGGCTGGGGGGGCGGCCTGTACCGGCTGGTCACCCAAGATCTGGATAGCGGAACCGGTAATCAGCTGGTGACCGATCCCAGCGACTGGTCCACGCTGATAAGCCCCCTGAACAACCCCCTTTACCTCATGTATGCGGGCCGTCCGGTGACAGGTGCAGCGTCCATCGGAACCGACGGCACGAATTACTGGATATATTTTGGAACCGGACGATTTTTAGATTCAGATGATAAAACCGATTCCAGCAGCAACGCCCAGGAGGCTTATTTTGGCATCAAAGAGCCGCGAAACTGTGACGGATTCACCTGGGAAACCGTAGAAAAGACAGGAATTTTCAACACCACCCCCGGATCCCAGGGATTGCTGGATGTGAGTGATATTCTGGTCCAAGAAGCAACCAATGCTGCAAATGCCGCCCTTTCATGTGTCGACGGGACAACCAACTGTCTCCCCTCCGGGATAACCACGTTTTCGGGACTGGAGGGTTACATTGCCGGAACAGGCTGTGATGACGGGACGGCGCCGGCAAGCCGGAGCTACTCCACCGGTACAGACGGATGGTACAAGGAATTTGCCGATGATAGAGAACGGAATTTGGGCCAGGGCGCTCTTTTAGGCGGATTGCTTACATTCACATCCTATAAGCCCTATGATGATGTCTGCCTGGCCGAGGGGTTTTCTTATCTTCACGGGGTTTACTTTCGAACCGGAACCGCATGGTATGAGTCTGTATTTGGCGACAATGCACTCGACGGGAACGGCAATGTTAAGGCCCGCCTGGATCTAGGGCGTGGTCTGGCCACAACACCGGATCTCCATGTGGGGAAAGAGGAAGGAAGCAAAGCATTTGTTCAAACCAGTACCGGCACCATTGTCGAGATTCCTCAGCCCAATCTGCCGCTGAAAAGTGTAAAAACCGGCAGTACTAGTTGGATGGAAAAAGATTAACCGTTTTAATAAAGGGTTTTGATATGAAACAAAAAATTTTGATTTTCCTAACAACGTTTTTGACGATGATGGCTTTTTCTGTAGAAAGTTTTGCCCGTGTTGAATGGGATGTCCAGCAGAAATTGAAAATGGATACCCCCCCCTTGGATGTTGCAGTGTCCAAGGACGGGAAATGGATTTTCGTTCTTAACGATTCCGGAAACATCCTGATCTATTCGTCAAATGGGAAATTAGAAGATGAAATCAGCGTTGGAAGTCATGTGGACCAAATCAGGGTCGGTCTCAAAGATAACCTGCTTTTACTCAGCAGCCGCAGTAACAAAACGGTTGAACTTCTTGCCATCGATTTTATTCACAAGATCAACATTTCCGGATCGCCTTTTAAGGGATCGGAAGATGCGCTGGTGGTGATTGCTGTGTTCAGCGATTTTCAGTGACCGTACTGCGCGAGGATTGTGCCTCTACTTGAGCAGGTGCTCGAGAATAATCCGGAAAAAGTAAAAATTGTTTTTAAGAACTTCCCCCTCAGAAGACATAAATATGCAACAAAGGCCGCCATGGCCGCTCTTACAGCCGACGGACAGGGGAAATTCTGGGCATTTCATGACCAACTTTTTGAAAAGTACAAACAGCTCAGCGATCAAAAGATCAAAGATATTGCCCGGGATCTGGGGTTTGATATGGAAAAATTTGAAAAACAGATGAAAAATCCCGGAATTCTGGCTCAAATACGACAGGATATGCTCGATGGAAACCAGGCCGGCGTCAGGGGGACGCCCACCGTTTTTATTGGCGGACGACTTTTGAAGAATTGGTCGCCTAAAGAATTCCAGATATTGATCGATAAAGAATTGGGGAGAACCAAACAATCTTACGGGAAATAATAATTTCTCAATCCCCGCCCCCCCTTCTCTAACTAAATTGGAGAAGAACCTAATCTTTTAACGGAAGTGTTGAATAATGCCGAATGACATACAAAACCGATTGTCCGCTCAAAATGTCTGTCGGACGCTTTTAAAAAAGGGGCTCATTACATCCGGTCAGGCAGAGCAAATCCTTAAAAAAAAGGGTGCGCTGGAGGCCAGACTGAAAAAGCAAAACAACCATAAGCAGGCTTCGGGAACCCGGTCCGTAAATCCCGTCACCAGCGTCGATATCATTGCCGCGTTGAATTTGGAATCTGCGGGTGCTGATTCCAGAGTGCTGGATGAGGAACTTATTTTCCAAACCCTTGCAGACGAATGGGAAATCCCGTTCAAGAAAATCGATCCCTTAAAGCTGGACCTCAATCTGGTGACCACTACGATTCCGCGAAGCTTTGCCATGAAACATCTGGTACTTCCCGTTGCCATAAAGGACGGGCACCTCACCGTTGCAACCCCCAATCCTTTTAACATGGAAGTCTTGGAAGATATTGCCCGTGCCAGTCAGCTTAAAGTCAAGGTGGTTGTAACTTCAAAATCCGACATTGTTAAGTTGATAAATGAATTCTTTGGCTTCAAACGCTCGATTGTTGCAGCAGAACACCAGTTTGCAGGCCCTTCGGTTGATCTTGGAAACCTTGAACAGTATGTCCGGTTGAAATCCGCAGACGAACTTCCGTCCACCGATCAGCATGTGGTGAATGCTGTGAACTACCTTTTCACATACGCTTTTGATCAGCGGGCCAGTGACGTTCATATCGAGCCCAAACGGGATGTAAGCCTGGTTAGAATGCGTATTGACGGCGTTCTGCATTCCGTGCATCAACTTCCCAAGAATGTTCATTCCGCCATTGTCAGCAGGATAAAGAACCTGTCCAGATTGGATATGGCAGAAAAGAGAAGGCCCCAGGATGGAAGAATTAAAACCGATCAAGGCGGTGTTGAGGTGGAGATACGGGTTTCCACCATACCCGTGGCCTTTGGAGAGAAGGTGGTCATGCGGATCATGGACCCGGATGTTCTTTTTCAGGATCTGGAAAAGCTCGGTTTTACATCCACGGATTTGATTCGCTACAATAAATTTATCAATATGCCCCATGGAATCGTGTTGGTCTGCGGTCCTACGGGTAGCGGCAAATCGACCACCCTTTATTCAACGCTTAAAGATCTCCATACGCCTGAGATTAATATTACAACCATAGAAGATCCCATCGAGATGGTGTGTGAGGAGTTTAACCAGATTGCGGTTCAACCGGCAATCGGAATTGCATTTTCGACGATCCTGAGAAATATATTAAGGCAGGACCCGGACATCATCATGATCGGAGAGATGAGAGATCTTGAGACCGCTGAAAATGCGGTTCAGGCGGCATTGACCGGGCATCTGGTTTTGTCTACCCTCCATACCAACGACGCGTCTTCATCCATTACACGACTCCTTGATCTCGGGGTCCCTCCGTTTCTGATCCAGAGTACTCTGGTGGGAATAATGGCCCAGCGTCTGGTTCGAAAGATTTGCAACCATTGCATGGAATCCTTTGATATGGAAACGGCGGAGCTGAGGACCATGGGACTGGATGTTGCAAAAAACGGACGGGTAACGCTTTATCGGGGCAAGGGTTGTCAGAAATGCCGGGGGACCGGTTATTACGGGAGAACCGGTATTTTCGAAGTGGTTCCTTATTCGGAGTCGTTGAAAAAAATGACAAACGCCAGTATCGATATAGAAACCCTTCGCAATCAGGCCAAGGCAGAAGGGATGGTTTCCCTGCGAGGCAATGCTTTGAAAAAAATGCTCACCGGCAAGACCACATATCAGGAGGTGTTGAGGGTTACGTGGGAACCGCTTTAACCCGTGAGAGATCCAGGTTAGCCCGGATTTCTCATCTATAATAGCCCATATCTGATTCTGTCAAGACAGGTCATACATTAAAACGGAATTCTATTATATCCCCGTCCCGGACCTCGTAAGTTTTTCCCTCTAACCGGACAGTCCCTTTTTTTTTGGCCTCCTGATATGACCCCGCAGCCATGAGGTCATCATAGGAAATCACTTCTGCACGGATAAACCCTTTTTTCATGTCCGTATGGATTGTATCTGCCGCGTCGACAGCTTGGGTATATTTTTTTACGGTCCAGGCCTTTACCTCATGATTGACCACGGTAAAAAAAGAGATCAGGCCGAGGAGTTCATAAGATCGCTTGATGACCCTGTCCATGGCGGATGCCGTAATATTAAACTCAGATAAAAATTCTCCGGCGTCTTCATCCGACATCTGAGCAAGTTCCTGTTCGAGCTTACCCCGTATAACCATACAATTTTCCTGGGACGAGAAGTCTTCGGTCCCGGGGACAGCGTCGTCGTCATCTTCGTTGTTGAACAGAACCAGCATCGGCTTTGCGGATAGAAAGGCATACCCCTTAAGCAGGTGAGGCGACCCACGGTCCGGCAACTTCCTTAGGGGCATTTCGTTTTCAAGGTTTTTGAGGCACTGGTTTAAAAGAGAAAGTTCAGCCGGGGAAGTCTCTTTGACCCGTTTTCTGTCGAGCTCGATACTTTCCAACTTTTTTTCAACCACGATAAGATCCGCTAAAATGAGTTCCTGGTCTATGGTCTGAAAATCTAAAAATGGTGTCGGATTTTCAAAACCGTATCCACCGAAATTGCGCACCACATGAATCAAGGCATCACAATCTCTGACTTGGACCCAAACTTTCTGATCTTTTTTTTGTCGCAGAACGTCCGGAAGAAAATACTCGACCTGGGCATAGACGGTTCTTTTGGGTTTATACATGTCACTCAATATATCCACGCGCTTGTCCGGCACACGGATGGTACCCATACGGCTTTCTCCCTTGTGGTTTTCAGGGAGGAAGTTCTGTGTTAAGGCTTCAAATATCGTCGACTTGCCTGATCTGGGAAGACCGATAATCCCGAGTTTCATCTTATTTGCCTGCTTTGTTTGGGTTGGTCATTTGTGGGGTCGGGGTGTTTTTTTAATTTAACCGCTCCATGAATAATCAGCAACTGCGTCGTACAAACTCATACATAAGGGCTCGTAACGAAAGCACAGTATATCATAGTTAAAATCAATAGGTTAGTTGAAGCCACTATTTATTTTTTTTCCTCCCAAATTCGCAAGTCTTGCTTAAAGAGCATAATGAAATTAAAGCCTTATGTCAAGCAAGGGGCCGTGAGATCAGGGCAAACGCATTTGAATCCCAATAGAGAGAGAATGCGCCGTCGCTTCGCTGTACCGAAATCAAATGCGTTTGCCCTGGCTGTGATATAAAATATTGTTGCAGAAGGGCAATTATATGCTTTCCATGGGAGTTGATCTAATCGATACAGCATGTTATAAAATAGGCTTCCCGCCTTTAAGGAATACTTATGGAAAAACTATACAATCGGGCCTATTTTTTTGATCAAGGCATTCGTTTTGAGTGCCAGGAGTGTGGCGCATGCTGTACCGGGGATCCGGGAACAATTTATGTCGATAAAGATGAAATTGCGCGCATTGCCGAATACCTTTCTGTTCGGGTTTCCGCTTGTGTCGACACGTATCTTTATCCGATAAAGGAAGGCCACAGCATCAGAGAACATTCTGATGGACGGTGTCTGTTTTATGATAACGGGTGCACCCTCTATTCCGTGCGGCCCGACCAGTGCAGAACATTTCCTTTTTGGTTTGAGAATTTACGTTCCCTCAAAAATTGGAAACGAATATCCAAGGAATGCCCGGGGATCGGGTGTGGCCCGCGCTATTCCAAAGTTCAGATTATAGACATTGTCCGGTCAAACATGGATGCCGTGATAAAAAGTAATTTGACGGACAACCATAAATGTCGATCATCTAAGACTCCATAAAGAGGTGTCAAATGGGAGAAATTAAAAGCACCCTCGATCTGGTTATGAAAAAGACACGGCATCTAACCCTCAGTCGGGAGGAAAAGGATGCGCAAAAAAAGGTCGAGGTCCATAAGAGATTAAAAGGCCTGGTGCAGAAATATCAGGACAACCTTTTGAGGAAGGATCGTCTGGAAAAAGAGCTGGATATCTTGAACAAAACATATGACATGAATGTTATTTGCGATCTGCAAGAAAATCTCCCTTTTTTACCCCAATTTCTCCTTTTATCGTATTCCATGCTGAAAAGATGAAATATTTCCGGGCATATTCACCATATGCGTCCCTTGGAATTCGAGACAGCGGCCGACGTTAAATGCCGATGGAAGATCCTTTTTAATATTCTCAAACAGGTCCGGGGTGCAAGCAAACAAAAGTTCGTAATCCTCACCTCCGGCAAGGACCATTTCTTCGGGAATCAGCCGGTATTTTTCGCAGAATGATACCAGTGCCGGGTGGAATGCCCTTGACGTTAAATCGATGGATACGGAAATTACAGATGCTTCTGCGATCCGTTTCGCATCACCTGCCAAGCCGTCGCTGACATCAATAACACAGGTGACCCCGTTTTCAGCCAGTACCTGTGCGGCGTCAAACCGGGCTGAAGGAAATTTGAATTTTGCGATCAGTTCGTCGAATGTATCATCTTTTCTGATCAATGCCTCTAAGCCGGCACGGGAAAGTCCCAGGGGCCCCGTACTATAAAGGATATATCCGGGAAGCGCCGCTGAACGTACCGGGAAGATATCTTCACGCCCCCGGCCGATTGCAAAAAGATCTAAAGTGAGCTCAAGCCCGGCGGAAATATTACCGCCACCCAATGTGCAGTGGTGTTTTGCCAGGGATTTTTTAATCCCTTTATAGATATTTTCGACGGTTTGATCTGAAATATAATCCGGAAGTGCAAGATTGACAAAAAGGCTAATCGGTGCAGCATATGACGCTGCAAGATCGCTGAGTGTAACTTCCACAGCTTTGCTGCCCACCTCTTCAGGCGTCTGCCAGTCAAGTCTGAAATGGACCCCCTCTTTTTGCGTATCTGTTGTGATTACCGGTTGGTTTATCGGCATTAGAAGACAGGCATCATCTCCGGGGGGAATTCGAAGATGTGAACCTGCCGGTATTTTTTTTATAAGCTTTTTTATCAGTGCGAATTCATTATTCCACGGCAGAACAATCCCGGAAGGAGGCTTGCAACCGCAAGCCGATGCAATCTGTAAAGCGTTTTGTAAAGGATCTTTAGCTCGGGTAACAACACTGATTACTGCGATGCCTGCAGCACCCTGTTGGAAACAGGATGCTGCGGTTGTCCGGTCAATACCGCCGATGGCGACCACAGGAACCGGGGATGCCTTTACAACGGCTTTTAGTCCGGAAAGTCCGATAACCTTTTTTGCATCGACTTTTGTCTGGGTGGAGAAAACAGGGCCTGTTCCGATGTAATCACAAAATGACATCTCTGAAGCGTTCAGTTCATCAAGATTGGATACGGACTTGCCGATAATTGCCTGAGGACCTAAAATGCGTTTTGCCAGAGCCGGATCTTCATCGTCCTGACCCAGATGGACACCATCGGCCGCAACCGCCTTGGCAAGCAGGAGATCGTCATTGATGATAAAAGGGATGGCGTTACATTTACAGATGTTTTTTATGACGACAACTTCTTCGAAAAACCGTGGAGAAAAAGATTTGTTTCGGTATTGGACAATGGTCGCTCCGGCTTTTATAGCAATCCGTACCTGCTCCACCGGAGGAAAACCGGTTACATCATCATCGGTAATGAAATAGAAACGCAGTGCGCTTTTTAATTGATTAATGGGCATCTATGTTATAGTCCACAAAGCTGATTGAAAATTAATATATAAATTACCACAAATCAAAATAGTTGCAAACCTTTTTACCCAATATCAGGGATCGGGTTGTTTTCTTTGTCGGACCGCTCCATGGATAATGCTTTTATCTCAATTTAGGTTTTATAAACAATGCCGGAAATTTCCATTGATAAAGACATCATGTGTACAGGACTAAATCTCAATGCGCGTAAACAGGAGGTGTCGATTGATGTTAATCTTGTTGGCGGCATGATTGCAAAAATACAAAGAGAAAGCGGTGAAATCCCCTGGTGCGAAGATGAAAAAACAGACCCGTGGGATCATGTAGAAGCTGCAATGGGGCTCAGCATCGGCGGGTTTTTAAAAGAGGCACAGGAGGCCTATAAATGGTTGGCCCGGATGCAGCTTGAGGATGGAAGCTGGTATGCCTCGTACATGAACGGCATTCCTGAGGATAAGACCCGGGATACGAACCTGTCGTCCTACATTGCCGTGGGTATTTTTCACTACTATCTTATAACCTCTGATTTGACCTTTCTGGAAGAGATGTGGCCCACCATAAACTCGGCCATAAACTTCGCTCTCGACATGCAGGCTCCCGGCGGAGAGATCCACTGGGCGATAAGTCCGGCAGGGCGCGTCGATTCCATGGCGCTTTTGACCGGATCCAGCTCTGTCTACATGAGCATCAAATGTGCTCTGGCTGTTGGAGAACAACTCGGGTATACAATGCGGAAATGGGTTGAAGGATTGTCAAGGTTGAAATATGCGATTCAGTATAAACCCGATCATTTTAACAAATCCAAATCTAATTATTCAATGGACTGGTTCTATCCGATACTTTCGGGCGTCATCACCGGCCATAGGGCGCAGCAGAGAATCGAAAAGCTCTGGGAAAAATTCGTGATTGACGGTCAGGGGGTTCGATGTGTATCCAACCGGCCCTGGATAACAGTTGCAGAAACGTGCGAACTGACTCTGGCATTGTCGGCCATGGGCAACCTGAGTCTTTCAGAGACGGTGTTTAACTGGATACAGAACAGAACTAACAAAGACGGGTCATACTGGTGTGGATTTACGTGTCCGGATATGACCATATGGCCCCAGTATAAAAGTACTTGGACCAATGCCGCGGTCCTGATTGCCGCAGATGCCATCTACAATCTTACGCCGGCTTGCCGGCTTTTCAGCCACCGGTTCTGGAGCGATCCAACGTTTTCCCTATAGACGCATAAACAAAAGGGCCGGTCTCTGGTGAAGAACATCCACCCTGGTTTTCATTTTTAAACTTTGAATATAGTTCAAACTTCGATATATTTTACTGCTATCGTGTCGTTTTGATCTTATCTTTGATGTTCTTTATGAGAAATTCAGGCTAGGCGTCTTCCGGTTCAGCCCACACAATCTCATTTTTATTAATGATGACGACTCTTCCGGATTGTCCATCGTGTTCGGCATCGGACAAAATAAAGTAGTGGTCCGGAGAACTTCTAAAATAATCAAATACTCTTGCATACTCGCCGATATTCAATTTTCCGGTAATGATTGTACCGTCTTTTAACTTTACTTTTACCGTCTTAAACTTTTTTACCCAAGCATCGCCTACCGGTTCCACAATACAACCTCCTTATAATTTATTTTAAACTCCTCTTAAAATCAAAAACCTTGTTGCCAAGGGGTTTATTAATTATCCGATTCAAAAATTCTTCACCGGAAGGTTTTGAAACGACTTATTGTCATTCGTCATGATCAGGTCTCATTTAGAGTATTATTTATTTTCAATTAAAAAAAGACGAATATATCTGGGGTCAAGGTCTTCGCCGGATACTTTCCCATACTCGCTTTCGATCTCATTAAAAAGATTTTCCAGGGTTTGGCCCAGTTTCTGAGTGATCTCATAATGTGTAAGCCCTGTCTTATCTGAAAACCAGTTTAAAAACGATTCTTTCATTGTAAGGCTTGTTTTGCGGGGTTTTCTTTTGCCGGTCCAGAGATCATTAAAAAAATTTTTGAACGCATCAAAGGGCAGTGGTTGCAGTTCCTCTGACAGGCCCATATAATTCCGGGCCCAGAGTGTCAGTATAAAATTTTTATATGTTAGATGCCCCTCTGAAACCAGTTCGGGTTCTGTGTTAATAAGAGGTAGAATTTTGTCAAAGGCGACAATTTCATTTAATATGTTCTCAGTGTCATTGATGTCTTGAATGGCGATGAACTCCCTGTAAAGGACACCCGTTTTATAATTGTCATAAAACAATGGTTTTTTTATCAGAAGTCCTCCCAGTACCCCCATCCACTCTTGGTCCCAGAAGTCCAGAAGCAATCCGTTTCTTTTAAACCAGCTCTTTTTTTGCCATTTTTCGACACGCCACTTGAGTTCAAGTGCAAGCCCGAATCCCACTTTGAAAATACTTGAAAGGGGGTGATTTTGTATCGCTGCGGCACAACGGTCGGCATCGAGATCCCCGTCATCTTCGGTTAGCTTCTCGAGTCCGATATTAATATATCCGCAAGCTTTTTTTACGACATCTTTAAGTTCGTATTTTTCCCGGATGTTTTTTTGATCCGCAGAACTAATCAGGTTGCACAGACTGGCAAACTCGATCTGAATTTGTTCCAGAACGTCATCGATTTCGATTTTTTTTAATGCGTTCGTAAAATAGCCCTCTTGTTCCAGCAATCCGGTGTGATAGAAGGGAACAGGAAAGAACAGTTTTCGTTCAAGTTCTGAAGTGATGAATTTTGTGTGCTGTTTTTTAAAATCCTGTATTTTCAGCGGCTGATAAATGCCGATGGCCTCCTCATACGGAAGGAAACCTTTTTCCGCCAGTCTTATATTTTTCAATCGATAGGCTTCTTCTTCAGCCTCTGCCGGTATAATGCTGGACGTCTCCAGCAGCACATTCTGATATGTGAAGTGATCATAGGCTGAAAGCGTTTTGAAAAATTTTGAAAGAAAATCGTCTCTGTGTTTTTTTGTCGCTTTTTCCCGATCGCTAAAATCGGATTCTAAGTCAAAGGGGTCGTCGAGAAACTTTACATAAAAAGTGTCGTCGAACGTAAAAAACGCATCATCAAAGTCGGATGGGTCCTCATCGGTTTCTCTGATCTTCATCTCGATATTTTTGAATAAATAGAATTCCATGAACTGGGTCTTCTTATTGAGAAACCATTTTATAAATCGATTCGGATCTATTTTAATCAAAAGGTCAAACCACTTTGTTACAGATGTGAGATCAATTCGATCTTTTTCCCATACCTCGAGATCGACGATATATTCCCATTGTTTGTCGGATGCAAGACGAAGAAGTGGAAGAGAGTCTTCAATCCCGATATCATGGATTAAAAAATAAAAATCTTCTTCTGAAAGAGAATGAACCAGGGCCGCTGATTGCGGTAAGTCGAGAATCGCATCAAGGGCTTTCTCAGGGGTCAAAGAAAGAATTGCTTTTCTCTGCCGGGCTAAATTTTTAATTCGCGCGATGATTTTTTTATTTTCGTTCATTGATGACTTCCGGTCCGCTCCAGGATTCAAATTTCAGAAGCAGCAGTATCCCTGGAGCAGCGATTAACGTACAGATTATAAAAAAGGTTTCCCAGCCGAGCTTTTTGACCATAAAACCGGTGGGTGCTGAAGCCATTACCCTGGGAACCCCCATGAGGCTGCTGAGGAGCGCATATTGTGTGGCGGTAAACTTTTTGTTGGTAATACTCGCCATAAAAGTTACAAAAGCCGCGGTTCCCATTCCGCTGCTGAAGTTCTCAAAGGCAATGACCGCTGACAGTGCAGGAAGGCTGTTGCCGATTCGCGCCAGTATTGCAAAACCTGCGGTGGATATGGCCTGAAGAAAACCAAAAATCCAGAGACTTCGGTTGATTTCAAGCCTGAGCATAATCATACCACCGATCAGCGTGCCGCCGACAGTGGCCCAGAATCCAAAAAGTTTTACCACAGCGCCGATTTGGGTTTTTGAAAAACCGATGTCCAGATAAAACGGTATGGTCATGGCGCTGGCCATTGTGTCGCCGATTTTATATAAAAGAATAAAGGCCAGTATCCACAGTGCGCCCTGCCGCTGGAAGTATTCGATCAAAGGATCAAAGACCGCTTCCTTTATGGTTTTCGGAGTTCCCGCATGAATCTCGGGCTCCGGTGCCAGAAGGGTGGTTGCAACCCCCGGCAGCAGGCAGGCCGCCATTATCTGATAGACCATGAAAAACGGCATGTGGTCTGCCATGATCAGGCCGCCGCTGGAAGCCAGGAGCATTCCGACCCGGTATCCGTTGACATACAGCGAAGAGCCCAACCCCAATTCTTCATCCGGAAGATCTTCTCTCCGATACGCATCGACAACAATATCCTGGGAAGCGCTGAAGAAGGTTACCAGAAAAGCGATACAAGCCACCATCCAAGGGCTCTTCCCCGGGTCCGTGAAACCCAGACCCGAGATCGAAAGAATCAATGCCCCTTGAGCGACAAGGAGCCATCCTCTTCTGCGGCCCAAAAAGGGCAGGGTAAAACGATCCAGAACCGGTGCCCAGAGAAACTTCAACGTATATGGAAGGCCCACCAGGGCCATCATTCCTATTACCGTTAGATCCACCCCTTCTTCTTTCATCCATGCCTGCAATACGGTTATGGTCAGAAGAAGCGGCAGCCCGCAGGAAAAACCCATAAGAAGGGCGACCAGCATACGGCCGCTGCAGATTACACTGAGTATGGGTTTCGTGTTATACCTCAAATTTTGCAACCTTTTGTTCTACAAAAGCCTTATCTGATGCCGTTTGGGAAGATTTTATTCGAATGAATTCCCATAAGAATGGCCCATGACCATAATCCTTCACTGCTAAAATCGTACGAAAGCATCACCATAAGACGCCTTAACAAGAAAGATTGACTGTGAACCTTGAGTTATAATTTCTCAAGTTGAGACGGTGTTACCACCGGGCCGTATATATTTCTCACCGCCCCAAGGCCTTCCCTTTGCGCTTTAAGAATTTCGAACAGTTTTTCGGGAATATCGGGTTCTTTCCCATATGCCTCTAACTGCAAGTCTATTCTGGAAACGATATTGTCTATGTACAGAGAAAACTGCTTAACATACAGTTCTTCGGCATATTCTTTGTCGATTATCGTTTTAAACAGATTTTTCAGGTCATCAAAAGTCGGCAGATCTCCTATAGGGGTTTTAATGACATCAACTTCATTGTACACAAGTCTTTCCAGCCAGGCCAGCCAGACTTTTACATCCCTTTTTTCTCCGATCAGCTTGTCGGAAGTTCCGCCTCTGGCTTTATCCGTAAGAAAATAATTTAATCCTGCCATTACAGGTTTTTTGTCTGGGGCGATTTTTTTGTTTCCAAAGAATTTAAATTGAGCATCCATATACTCTGCCAGGGATCCGGGGATAAAAGGGGCGTTGGCCCACGGGGCTCGTTTAACTCCGGTTGCCCCGACTTCAGTGGCCGTTGCCGCAGATACAATGCAGGCGCCGATGACGACCCCTTCATCCGAACTTTGAGCCGCCCAGACCGGTGGCATGGTGTTACTGTCCCTGCCGCTGTATGTAATCACCCTTGTTTCAACGCCATTGGGATCCTCCGACATGGGTGAATAATTTGCCAGGGCAGAGGAGGTTAAGGTGCATCTTGAATTGGGATGAGATATGGGAATCTCTTTTCCATCTTCATCGGTCATCCCTTTTTCCCAGTCGCCTTGAAAGTTTTTGCCCCTAAGGGGAGGAGCTTCTCCATTTCCGGTCCAGTGGGGAAGGCCGTTTTCATCGATGAGGACATTCGACCATATAACCTCTGTTCCGGGTTCCCGAAGGAGTTTCATAAGATATGGATCTCCTTCCCAATTTACATCTTCGACAATTCCGAAGATACCGCATTCGGGGTTAATGGATCGGAT
>PVMS01166572.1_pt1 | contig 16349 bp, 16 predicted proteins | sample 1853461 | NCBI WGS metagenome assembly PVMS01 (sample SAMN08582032, study PRJNA380276) | Marine sediment metagenome, whole genome shotgun sequencing project. | isolation source: ocean sediment barecode stripped | collected 2017 | reverse complement strand
CGCCTTTCACGCGCTGCCTCCCCTGACCAACTCACAGGGTGAACCAACAGGCGCGTTGCCCGGTGCGTCGAACACAACGGCGATGTGCGCGGGTTGTTCATCGCGCAGCAGTTTGAGAATCATCGTCAACACACCGTGCAACGCGCCTGTTGGTTCACCCTGTGAGTTGGTCAGGGGAGGCAGCGCGTGAAAGGCGCGATAGAGATACGATGACCCGTCGATCAGGACGAGGTCAGTCATGGCTGTGAGCTTCTATTCCTTGTCGGCGTCAGCGTCAGCGTCAACGTCGCCGTCTTCTTTCTGCTCTTCGTCAGCCGTCGATTCAGCGACCGGCGGCGGTTCTTGGATCTTGCTTGGATTGCCGGAAATATAGAGCGGGCCGCTCTGGCCGCAGCCAGCGATGATGAACAGAAGTGCAGCAACTACTATGGATAGACGTTTCATTTTATCGACCGCAGATGAGGACAAGTCGATTATAGAGGTCGGGCACAGGAAATTGCGCGTCATTTCGACGCACATGTGGGCCATCGCCACCGGCCGATATTGAATCTGATAGACGCAGGTGACCATCGGGCGACAAGACATGGCTCATACACGTGGCCCTGACTCGAAAATAACAAAGAAACGAGGATTCAGGTATGACGAAATTAACGCGCATTTTGTTAATCAGTACCATTCTTACCCTGCCAATCGCGAGCGTTGCCGCGCCGCCGATATGGGACGCTGATTTTGGCGCCGATACCGGGTTGGAAAGTGACGATGAAGATATAAGTATGGCGCTTGGATTTATGTTCCCGTTTGATGGAGTTGATTACGATTCGGTCCTCATCGGTACCAACGGCGGCATCGAGCTCGGCAACAGCGATGTCTACAACATGGGATTCATCACCTACGATGCATGGTACATCGACTATTTCGAAGATTATTTCACCAATACAGGCGATCCGGGGATGTATGTATTCGGATCTGATCTCGATAACGGCGATGGTGTCGGCACGATCTGGTACAAAACGGATGGTGCTACAGCCGTAATTACATGGGACGAGATTCCCTCGCATGAGGATTCGTCTGTGCCAATTTTTACATTCCAGTTGACGCTCGCGTCCGACGGTACGATTACTTTTGGTTACGACGGTATGACCGGAAGCGGAGATCTAACGGTTGATCTCGGTCAGGGTATCGTTGTTGGCGTGACGAATGGCATGGGCGACGTACCTCCTGGCAGTTCGGATCTTGGTGCACCGGTGAATGCTGATGTCAATTCCTCGACCGCATACGAAATCTGGTGCTATGACGAAGACATGGTGGTCGCTGGTGATTGCTTCGATCAGACTGGCACGCGATCGGACAACAACGGTTTCGATCTCGACCAGACCAATGTGGTTTTCACACCAAACGCCACAGGTGGGTTCGATATTTCCGGCAGCGCCACACCGCCAGAGCCCGAGCCCGAGCCCGAGCGCGGACCGATACTGGGCAATTACGGCGGCTGCACAGTTGGTGTTTCGGATGGCAGTATCGATCCGACACTGCCGCTGCTCATACTGATCAGCATCGTTGCCCTGCTGTCACGCAGAATGCGCGAGGCCTGATCCTGCCGGGCAAGGCACTATATCGGTTTGACTGGCTACTGGGGGCGGCATTTATTGCTGCCCCTTTTTGCTGGTGGCTGCTTTCGGTCACCGTTGTGCCGGCATCGAGACCTGCCTTCGCAGACTTGTTGTCGCAACGATTTGTCGTCGTTGCGCTCGCCTATCCTGTATTCGAAGAAATCGTGTTCCGCGGTGTACTCCAGGGATGGCTGCTCAAGCGAAACTGGGGCCGAAGCAAGTGGTCGGGTTTGTCGAATGCCAATATCATTGCAAGCCTGATATTTGCGGCACTGCATGTAATGCGGCGCCCGGGAGTTCTGTCAGTTGCGGTGTTTGTTCCCAGTTTGGTATTTGGTTTTTTCCGGGAACGCTACAACAACCTTTACATCCCGATCGCGTTGCACATTTCTTACAATGCAGGGTTCGTACTGCTGTTTACGTAACATTGCGTGTCATTTTGCGTAGCGTTTGGCCACTTTCCGGTAGGCCTCGCGAAACGGTATGCCCTCCTCAGTGACCAGGCGATACGCCTCGGCCGTGGCAAAGATGCCTTCGTCGAGTTGAATATTGTCGGGCAGGAACTCCAGGCCTTCGAGGACGTACGCCATGATATCGACGCTATCGATTGCAAGGTCGATCGAGCGGAACACAGGTGACTTCAGCCTCTGCAGGTCGCGGTGATAACCCGAAGGCAGCTTCGCCGTGATCATCATCGCTTCGTCGAGACATGCCTGGGTCGTCGCAGATGATGCGCGCAACAATTCGAGCACATCCGGGTTGCGTTTCTGCGGCATGATCGACGATCCCGTCGTCACCTCTGGCGCGAGCGACACGTAGGCAAATTCCTGGGTGTAGAACAGCAACAGGTCGCTGGCCATGCGGGACAGATCCTGCATCATGAGCGCAATCTCAAACAACAGCGCGCTCTCGGCCTTGCCACGAGATAGCTGTGCGGCGGTAACCGGCGTCTGGGTACTGTCAAAGCCGAGTTTCTGCGTCGTCAGTTCGCGATCCAGTGGTAGACCGGGTGTTCCATAGCCGGCGGCGCTGCCGAGCGGGTTCTTGTTGATGCGCTTGTGAACGGCCTTAAAGCCGGCCGCGGCGTCGGCAAAGCCTTCGTCGAAACCACCGCACCATAGACTCACTGATGACGGCATCGCTTGCTGCATGTGAGTGTAGCCGGGTAGCTCAATGTCGCCTTGGCGTTGTGTGACATCGGCGATCGACGAACGCAGGCCTGCGACACGCTCGGCCAGGTCGAGCGCCGCGTCGCGCAGGTACAGGCGCAGGGCAGTAAGCACCTGGTCATTGCGGGAGCGTCCGAGGTGCAGGCGGCCGCCGGCCTCCCCGATGTTTGCGGTCAATCTGGACTCGAGCGCTGTATGGACATCCTCGTCTTCTAGGCTAATCTGCCACTCGCCGCCTTCGAAGCTCTTCTCAAGCGAGCGAAGCCCGTCGCAGATCGCAACGCAGTCGTCGCTCGAAATGAGTTCCTGCGCGGCGAGCATCTCTGCGTGCGCGATGGAGCCTTGTACGTCGTAAGAGACGAGGCGCGCGTCGAGCAAGTGGTCTTCCCCGGCGGTGTAGCGCAGTACGCGTTCGTCGAGCGGTAGTCCTTTCTCCCAGAGTCGGCTCATGACTCTTCGCCTTGCTCTTCGGGCGACAGTGCGGCGATATCGTCGACGACCAACGTGCCCGTACCCTCATTCGTGAATACTTCGAGCAGGATGCTGTCGGCGAGCTTGTGAGATATGACGTGTACGCGTTTCACGCCATTGGCGATTGCTGCTTCGATAGCCGCCGCTTTTGGCAGCATGCCGTCTGCGAGGACGCCCTTCTCCTTGAGCTGCCTGAGGTGCTTGCGGTCGATGTAACTAATTAATGAGCTCGGGTCGTCGATGTCCTCGAGGATTCCGGTGGCACCGGTTACGAGAATCAGTTTGTCCGCGTCCAGTTCGGCCGCAATCGCCGCAGCAACTGTGTCGGCGTTGATGTTGAGCAACGTACCTGACTCGTCGCAGGACAACGGACTGACGACGGGCATCAGCCCGCTGTCGAGTTGTTTCCTGAGGATATCGGCGTCGACCGAATCGATGTCGCCAACGAATCCGTAGTCGATGGCCTCCATGCCTTCGCGTTCGACGGGCGGGCGCTTATGCGCACGAATAAGCCCGGCATCGACACCGCTGATTCCGACTGCCGGGATTTGCAGGTCCCTGCAGGTCGCGAGAATACGTGTGTTGATCTGGCCATTCAGGATCATCGCCGCGACGTTGAGCGAATCGCTGTTAGTCACGCGACGTCCCTCGACGAATTGTGTGTCGAGGCCCAGATCGGCTGCGAGCTGCGTCGACTGCGGGCCGCCACCGTGGATCAGCACCGTTCGAATGCCGACCTGGTGCAGGATGCCAACCTGTTCTACCAGCGCCGCGGTCTGCGCGGTATCGGCAAATACTTCGCCGCCAGCCTTGATGACGAACACCTTGCCTTTGAACAGCCGAATATAGGGTGCGGCGTGTTTGAGCGCCGACACAACAATTGCGCGATCCTTTTGCGAGGTCAAGATTTGGCTCCAAGCATCTGGTGCAGGACAGCCATCTGGGCCAGCATGCGATTGCGGGCTTCAGGTATGACAATACTGCGGGGCCCGTCGAGAATCGCGTCAGCCACGACGACCCCGCGTCGCACGGGCAGGCAGTGCATGAAGCGGCAGTCGTCTTTCGCGCTGTCAAACCAGGATTCATCAACGCACCAGTCCAAATGCTTCTCACGCAACTGCTGGTCTCCGAGCTTGTCGCCGTAGTACTTGGTCGATGACCAGGACTTGGCATAAATGACGTGTGCACCTTCCATTGCTTCTGTCCGGTCGGTGGCTTCGGTGACCGAGCCACCGGCTTCCTCCGCAGCAAATATGGCTTTTTGCATGATGGGCGCAGGTAGCTCGAACCCCTCAGGTCGCAGGACCGTGACATCCATGCCGCGTTTCGCTGCCATGTGCAGCGTTGTCGACGGGACTGCCAGTGGTAGCGGCCTCGGATGATAGGCCCAGCTCAGCACGAACTTGCCACCGTTCGTGGGCAGATTCAGGTCGTCCATGGTCTTCCAGTCCGCGAGGCTCTGGCAGGGATGATTCATGGCCGATTCCATGTTTATGTAGGGTGTATGCACCAGATCGAGCATGGAAGAAAACTCCTTCTCGGCCATGTCTTCTTCGAGACTTCGTCGCTCGGCAAATGCACGAATACCTATAGCGTCGCCATACGACGCAATTACAGGGATTGCCTCACGAATGTGTTCAGCCGCAGCTCCATCCATAACGATACCCGGCCGGCTCTCAATGCCGTGGATAGACATTTCGGGAGAGATGACAAACGAGCCGCCGCCGAGGCGCACCATTGCGGCCTGGAACGACGCGAGTGTTCGGAGTGACGGGCTCAAAAACAACAACGACAGTACCTTGCCCTTGAGTGCCTCCGGCTCCGGATACTCGTCGAGCCGATTGGCCAAAGCGATCAGGTCCGAAACCTCCTGGTTAGAAAAGTCTGCGAGGTCGTTGAAAAATTCCATTTGCTAGGTCCTTGTTCTAGTCCGTGGTTGGCATGACGACCGTCAAAGTGTGTGCCAGGTGGTCGACATGCTTCGCCTGTAGTACGAGAGGTGCAAGTATGCGTAATACGTTGGGGTCGCCGCTAGTACCAGTGAGAATGTCGTGTTCGAGCAGCGCGTCACGGACTTCGATCGCCGGCCGATCGCAGACCAGGCCCAGCAGCAGGCCCATGCCCTGAATCTTCCTTATCGGGCCGACGACGCATTGTTCGCGTATCTGGGCTTCGCGCGCGCGGACATTGGCCAGCAGGTGCTCGTCCGATATGGCCCGAATGGTTGCCGCAATGGCCGCGGCCGCAACAGGGCCGCCGCCAAAAGTTGTGCCAAGATCACCTGTCCCGAAACGCGCCGCAATTTCATGCGTGCACAAGACGGCGCCGCAAGGGATGCCACCTCCGAGCGCCTTGGCGCTCGTCATGATGTCCGGGTTAATGTCATACGCCTGTACAGCGAAGAAGTGTCCGGAACGACCCATCCCCGACTGCACCTCATCGGCAATAAGCATGACCCCATGTTTGCGTGTCTCGTTGCGCAGTGTCTCAATGAACTCGGTCGACAGGTCGTACGCACCCGCAACGCCCTGCACAGGCTCGAAGATCACAGCGGCGATGCTGTCGTCGATCATCGACTTCGCGGCCGCAATGTCATCGCGCGGGATGAAGTCTGCCTCGAACGGCTTGGCCGGAAAGCCGTACCATTTGTCGGCGTTCCAGGTAACGGTAGCTGCAGCGGCTGTCCGACCGTGGAAACCCTGGGTGATCGCAAGGACTTTTTTGCGTCCGGTTGCTGTCATTGCCATGCGCAACGCGTTCTCGTTGGCTTCCGCACCTGAGTTCACGAAGAACACACGGTCGAGGCCATGCGGCGCCACGCGTACGAGTTGTTCCGCTGCATCTGCCCGAATATCGAGCGCTACCGCGTTGCTCTGAAACAGGAGCTTGTTGCTTTGCTCCCGGATCGCCTCGACGAGGCGTGGATGGCCGTAGCCAAGTGCCGCTACGGCGTGCCCGCCGTAGAGGTCAAGAATTCGTCGGCCATCACGCGTGAAGATGTCACAGCCGCTTGCACGCTCCGGCACGAACGGCAGCTGGCCGTACACGGGGATCGTCAGATTGGCCTCGCGGACACGAGGGTCGGCCATCGCAAGCTGTTCGTTGATCGTCGGCATCAGGTCCATCCCGGCGCGGGCATCTCGAGCCCCGCCGTCTCGGGCAGACCCCACAAGCGGTTCATCCATTGCATGGCGCCGCCCGCAGCTCCCTTGACGAGATTGTCGATCGCTGCCATGACAACGATGGTGTCACCGTCGCTTGCAACACTGATATGGCACTGGTTACTGGCGACGACGTTCTTGATACGTGGCGTGTCGGTGACGACCTGGATGAAGGGCGCGTTGGCGTAGGCGTCTTCGTAGACCTTGCGCAACTCCGTTTCCGATACGGGCGACTTCGCTTTGGCTTGCAGCGTTACGTGAATGCCGCGCGCAAACGGTCCGGAATGCGGCACGAAGTGCACCGTCGTTTTCCGTCCGCTCGCAGCCTCGACGAGTGCCGCAACTTCCGGTGCGTGCCTGTGTGCCAGGGGCTTGTAAGCGTAGAAGTTGCTGTTGCGCTCCGGGTGATGCGTGCCCGCTTGTGGTTTCTTGCCCGAGCCTGTGCTGCCAGTGACACCACTAATGAACACTTCTGCTTCTGTCAGGCCTGACTGGATCAGGGGAACAGTGGCGAGTGTTGATGCCGTTGCGAAGCAGCCGGGATGGCCCACGTGCGCCACGTCAATTTCACTCAAGTGTTCGGGTACCGCGCAGACGAACCGGTCGAGCAACTGCGGTGCGCCGTGGTCGGCTTTGTAAACCGTTTCCCATTCGTCTTGCCCGGCAAATCGAAAGTCGGCCGACGAATCGACGACATGCACATTGATGCCGCGCTTCTCACAAGCGTCGATGGCATCTGCGATGACTGCAGCCGACGCGCCATGTGGCGCCGCAGAGAAAAGTGCGAGATCGCTGTTCGTGTCGATACGTTTGAGCCAGTCGTTGTGCGCAACAAAGGTGTGTGTGTCGTATGCAGCAGCCAGATGACCAAACAACTCGCCGATCGGCTTACCCGCAGCGCTGTCCGACACCGCCGCCTTTAGCTCGAAGGTCGGGTGAGCTGCGATGAGTCGGAGCAGCTCACCGCCGACGTAACCACTCGCGCCGATAATGACCGCAGGTACAGGCGTGCTCATCTCGTTTCCTTCTTCAGCAATTCGGCAACCTTGTCACCAAGCGCCACACCATTGGATAATGCGTTGATCGCGGGCAGCGAAATGCGTTCGTCGATTTGCTGGACACCCACGTCATTATCGGTTGCCGGGCCCGTTACGATCGCCGGTTCGATGCTGAACTCCTTACGCAGGAGTTCCGCGCCGCCCCACGCAGAGACCGGGTCATTGGCACAGAGCACCACAACAGTCAGCGCATCACGAATTGCCTCGTCCGACAGAATCGCGCCGACACCGTAGGCGCCGAGCAGGCCATCGCCGAGTTCAAGCACGATGACATCAGGTTTTTTCTTCGCAAGACCCGTCAGCAATGCGCGGGTGAGTTCCGGGCCATTTGCCTCCGTCGTCGTGACGACACCGAAGTCCGAGAAAATCATCGTGTCGCTCGCGCCGGCGTCTTCCATCGCGAGCACATCGCGCCGCAACGAAACACCGGTTGCCTTGCAGGCGGCAACGTTAAACCCGAGATGCCGCAGGCGACCGACGATGGCGCAGGCCGCGGCCGTCTTGCCAGAGTCCATGCACGTACCGGCCATGGCAATTACCGGCACGCCATTCGTTTCGATTGGTGCATCGGTGTCCAGCGAATCTGCGCCCACGCGCGCGGGCACACCAATGCGTTCGCCCAGATATGGAAAGCTGAGGACAGTGCCGAGCACTTCGCAGTCGAACGGCGCGCCCACGTCCGGGTTCGCAGAATCACAGATGCCGAGCACACCGCCGGTGTTCAGAATCTGAATCGTATCGCCGGGCTTGAGCGCCTTCGGCAAGTGTCCCGAGTACCCGCGCAATGCCTTGCGGTGGCCGAGCGCACCAACAATGACATCGCCCTGGTTAATGGTGGCCATGCGACCGGACGTCAGCTCGAGTTGGTTGTAGCGCGATTTGTTGTTGAGCACGCGCGCAGCAATGAGAACGCCTTCCTCGCAAGGAATGTCTTTTGAGAGGCGCAGTTCCGATGTCAGGTCGTTGTGCTGTGCAACTGAAGCGATCTTGTCGACGACGGCGCTTTTCATGACTGGTTTCCGGCGGCCCGGGTCTGCAACGAGCCGGTTAGCGACAGCACGCGTGCGTAGCCGAGTGCATCCGCTGGCGTCCATTCGCCTGCCGCCTCGCCGTACACGCCTTTGGTCGCGGCGAGCAGTGAGTGCTCAGATTCGACGCCCTGGATGAACAACTGCCCGGGACGCAATGCAAATTTGACGGTGCCGGTGACCCGATCCTGCGATGAGGTAAGCAGCGCTTCAATGTCGTCGCAGGCAAGGTCGAGCTGTTTACCTTCGTGAACGAGGTCGCCATAGACCGAAGCGACACTGTCCTTGATGCGCGCCTGCTGTGCGCTGAGAACCAGCTTCTCCAGTTCACGATGCGCTGTGATCAGTGTAATGGCCGCGGGCGCTTCAAACGCGACACGTCCTTTCGTGCCCAGCACCGTGTCGCCCAGGTGGATGCCGCGGCCAATGCCGTAACTTCCGGCAAGATTCTCAAGTTTTTCGATCAGCGCCACGGGTGCTAGCTGTTCGCCGTCGAGTGCAACAGGAGCACCCTTCACGAATTCGAGCACGTGCTGTGACGGCTTCTGTGGATTGCTGAACGCGTTGGCTGATAACACCCACGCTGATTCGGGGATCGATCCTTCCGAGGTAAGCGTCTCCCGGCCGCCAATCGTGATACCCCACAATCCGCGATTGATCGAGTAGGCGGAACCCTGAGCCGGCAGCGGCATGTCGTGTTGCTCGAGATAGGCCAGTTGTTCGTCGCGCACCCAGCTGTTGTCACGTACCGGGGCGAGCACTTCGAGCGCCGGGTTCAGTGTCCGCAGTGCGACCTCGAAGCGCACCTGATCGTTACCGGCCGCTGTGCAGCCGTGCGCCACCGTCGTCGCACCACGATCCTTCGCGAGTTGGGCCAGGCGTTCGGCCTGCAAGCCACGCTCGGCGCCGACGCACAAGGGGTAGGCATTGCCGCGCAAGACGTTGCCCGCTATCAGGTGGCGAATGACCGTGTCAAAAAAATCCTCCTTCGCGTCGATAAGAATGTGCTCAATCGCGCCGAGCGCGTGCGCCCGCTCTTCGAGCACGACCGCGGCATCTGCATCGATGCCGCCCGTGTCGATGCAGGCCGTGATGACGTCGCGGCCATAATTTTCCTTGAGCCAGGGCACGCAAAAGGACGTGTCGAGGCCGCCGGAGAAGGCGAGGATGATAGGGGACTGGTCCTTGTTCACTTAAGTTCTCCAACAATCAGGACCGAGCTGCGCGCTCGATCCGTATAATAAGGTTTTTCTGGGCGTGCGCCGCTTCGGTCGCTACGAATATCGTCTCATCGCCTGCGATGGTGCCGACCACGCCGGGCCAGCCGCAACGGTCAAAGGCCAGCGCGACGCGCTGCGCCGCGCCAATTGCGGTGCGGATGATCAGCAGGTTGGAACCGGCGGGCGTCATGCTACGGAGGAGGTTCGCGACGGCGGCAACCTGTTCGTCGCCCGACGTGCTCGCGGCAGGCAACTCGTACCCGCTGGCGGTCTTGATCGCGCCAATCTCGCGCAGGTCACGGCTGACGCTTGATTGCGTCGCAACGTGGCCCAGGTCCTGTAGCGCGCTGACCAGTGAGGCCTGCGTTTCTGCAGGCCCCCGGAGGAGCAGGTCGCGGATCGCCGCGCGCCGTTGTAGCTGGTCTTCCGTTGTCGGAGGCATCATCTTGCTCGATTGGTGTCTATGAATAAATATGCGCATATTAGATTACTAATGTGCATAAATAGTCAACCCCCGAACGCACATTTTTTCGAGCTACGAATCGGGTAAACTGCGCCGCTTTGGGGACATTGGAGCTCAAAAGTGGCCTTACCTGAATGCGTAGAAGTGACAACGGGCGAAAATCCGGTTGGCAGCGTTGTCTGGCTGCACGGACTGGGAGCTGATGGCCATGATTTCGAGCCGATTGTGCCCGAGCTCCGTCTGCCGGCTGAGCTGCCTCTGCGCTTCGTGTTCCCGCATGCGCCGGTGCGTCCCGTGACAATAAACGGGGGCATGGAGATGCGCGCCTGGTACGACATCGTCAGCCTCGATGCGGCGGGTCGCGCCGATGCGGCCGGTGTCCACGAAAGTACGGCAATACTTGAGGAGCTGATCGCGCGTGAGATAGAACGTGGTATCAGTGCTGACAAGATCGTTATTGCAGGTTTCTCAATGGGGGGCGCCATTGCTATCAACACCGCACTTCATACAAAAGAGAAGCTCGCGGGGATGTTGGCGCTATCGACCTACCTGCCGTTGCCGAGCGAGGTCGAGGGATCAGGGGGCGATCGTGGTCTGCCTGTGTTCATGGCCCATGGATCATTTGACCCCATGCTCCCGATGCAGTGGGGCCAGAAGTCAGCCGAGCGTCTGCAGGAAGCGGGCTTTACCGTGGAGTGGCATGACTACCCGGTGGCGCACGCCGTGTGCCCGGATGAGATACGAGACATCGCTGAGTGGTTGGTGAAAATCCACGGCCCTAGAACGTCAGACTGAAGATAGCGCCGCCGCCGTCGTTGGTACCCGCGCGGATGAAACCTCCGTGCGCGATCATCACCTGACGCGCCAGGGCGAGTCCCACTCCGGATCCGCTCTCTCTTGTCGTAAAGAAGGGCACAAAAATCTTTGTCGCAATGTTGGCCGGAATTCCGGGGCCTTTGTCGGCAACCTCGATAATGATGTTTTGTCGGCGGTTGAGACGACCAGTCAGGCGAACCTCAGGCTTGGCGGTCGCTTCCTGAGCCTGCCAGGCGTTGCGCAACAGGTTGATTAATACCGGTTCCAGCAAATCCCGGTCCGCATACACGTCGAGTTCGCTCGGGTGGACGTCGAATGAAAACTCGACGTTGTCTCGAGGGCATTCCGCCTGCGCCAGCCGCACGGCCGTCTCGAAAAGATCTGCGAGCCGCACGCGTTTTTTCTCGGGTGGCGCGAGACGCGTGATCTGTCGATAACTGTCAACGAACTGCACCAGGCTATCGGAGCGCCGCGCCACCGTCTCAATGGCGTCCCGCAGGTCCTCGATGTCGTCTTCAACAGGCTGCCCATCACGAACCTTGTCGAGTACATCATTGACCACGTCAGCCGCCGTCTGGGCGAGCGATGTGACCGGCGTAATCGAGTTCATGATTTCATGAGTCAATACGCGAACAAGATCCTCCCAGGCCTCAGCCTGTGTGGCATCCAGCTCGGATTGAATGTCCTGCAGGGAGATGAGTCGCTCACTCCTGCCAGCGATGATGAGTTCTGTGGTGGCAAGCGTCAGCTTGTACTCGATTCCCTCCACCGAGAACGTGACGAGTTGTCGCATGCCTGGCACCGCCGATGCCACCGACTCCGCAAAACTGAAACCGAACTTGCGCAGATCCTTCAGCTTGGTCACATGCTCGGCACCGAACAGGCGGCGCGCCGCGTTATTCTGCAGGGTAATGGACTCGTCTGAGTGCAACGTCATGAGCGGCACAGGGATGTGCTCGATCAGGGCCCGCGAGCGGCGCATTTCCGATTCCTGGTCGGTACTGCGCTCGCGCATGCGCCGGAGAATGTCAGTGAAAGCCGTTCCAAGCTCGGGAAAGTCGGACCCGTCGTGTTCGAAGTTGAAACGCTGAGAATAATCGGCATAGCGGGCTGCCTCGAGAAAGCGCGCAACCTCACGGTTGGTGCGGCTGACATGGCGCCACAACTCGGCGATCAGCAAGACGAGAGCACTGCCGACCAACGCCATCGAGCTGTGGTAGCCGGGAAGCAACAGCAACCAGATAAAGGCAGTCATCGCTAGTCCAGCAAGTACCAGTCGTAGCGCCAGCGCTATGACGAAGCGCCTAAATATCATGTTTTTCCATGCGCCGGTAAAGCGACGCCCGCGTCAGGCCAAGTTCGTTCGCGGCACGGGAAATGTTAAATCCATGCTTGCGCAGCGCCTTGAGGATCGTCTCCTTCTCCAGGTGATCGAGATTGAGAATGGTCGGCATAACCTGCGTGGTTGCTGGCGTAATATCCCCGGAGTAATCGAGTTGCAGGTCATGCGGTTCTATCGCCTCACTGGTGGCGAGAATTACGGCACGCTCGACAGCGTGGCGCAGGGCACGAATATTGCCCGGCCATGCGTAGTCAAGAAGCGCTTGTTCGGCAGCGGGAGTGAACGTTCGCGTTTTGTCCCCGTATTTGTGTGAGAAGCGTTGAAGAAAATGTTCTGCTATCGGCATGACATCGTTCTTGCGATCACGCAAGGGTGGAATCTCAATCTCGACAGTGTTCAGGCGAAACAACAAATCCGGGCGAAAATGATCAGGGTTCCGAAGCTGGCTGGCGGGGATGTTGGTCGCCGCAATGATGCGCACGTCAAATGCTTGCGCCTGATTGGATCCGACTGCCGTGACCTGGCGTTGCTCGAGCACACTCAGTAGTTTCGCCTGCAGGTGTAACGGCAAGTTGCCAATTTCATCGAGGAACAGCGTGCCACCGTTGGCGGCCTGAATTCGACCAATTCGGTCTTCACTCGCGTCAGTGAAGGCGCCCTTGCGATGTCCAAACAGCTCCGATTCGAACAACGACTCACTGATCGAGCCCATGTCGATTGACAGGAATACCTGTCTGGCTCGAGACGACTGGCGATGCAGTTCGCGAGCGATCAGCTCTTTCCCGGTTCCGTTCTCTCCGAGGATCAGAACATTGGCATCGGTAGGGCCGGCGCGACCAACGAGATCAAGCACTCCCTGTAGTTCCGACGATTCGCCAATAATGTCCGTGTCGGCTGTTACCGCCTCGCGAATGAGGACCTCGTTTGTTTGCCGCAGCGTTTCAGTCTCGACCCGACTCCGACGTAACTTGATGGCAGCGGATATTGTCGCGACTACTTTCTCGTTCTGCCAGGGCTTCGCCACGAAGTCAGTCGCACCCTGCTTCATCGCGTCTACCGCCGTGTTGACGTTGCCATGTGCAGTGATCATTACAACGACGGCCTCAGGATCGATCTCGAGTATCTTGCTGAGCCAGTGCAATCCCTGCAGACCCGAGGATTCGCCCGGGCCAAAATTCATGTCCAGCAGGATGACATCCACGTCGTCGGTTGCAAGGTGTTCCGGTATCTGCTCCGGATTGCTGCAGGTAATAACATTGCCGAACTGGCGCCTGAGCAACAGGCGGCCAGCCGTCAGGATGTCCTGGTCATCATCAACGATGAGAATGTCGCCGGTCTGGCTCATTTCGCCCCTTCTAGAGTGTTCGAAATCGTACACTCACTGTCCGCAAGCGTACAGTTTTGCTGACAGCCAAATAGCGATAGTTAATAAAAACAAAGAGTTATAACTTGGCACGCTCCTTGCTATCTAACCTGTTAAAGACACCGCGCGAGTGAGGTCAAATAGAGCATCGTGGACAAGATCAGGAAAATTGGGGAAGCCAGGGAGCCCACAGCAGTGGGAGTATCCGGTCAGGGTATGGATCGGCGGGTTGAAAAGAAGACCTCCTACGCTCGCTTCGGTGTCTATGCGGCGGGCGGTATTGCGGCGTTGCTTTTCGCCTGGTGGTTTGTGGATACCCTCTTGGGCGGACGTAGCCTCAGTGTCAACTCGCAACGCATCACTGTCTCCAACGTGACAGTCGGCACATTTGAGGATTTCATCCCGCTAAGAGGCCGACTCGTTCCTCGCAGTACCGTGTACCTCGATGCCATCGAAGGCGGTCGGGTCGAGGAAATACTCCTGGAAGACGGCGTACTGGTCGAGGCGGGTGACATGATTGCTGTCCTTTCCAACATGAATCTGCAACTCGAGGTTCTCGGGCGGGAAGCGGCTGTGACCGAGCAGCTAAACAACATGCGCACGATCGAACTGCAGCTGGAACAGAACAGGCTGGCGCACAAACGCAACCTCATCGAGATTGACTACCAGATCACGCGCTTGAGCCGCGAGATTTCGCGGCAGCGGGAGTTAATTTCCAAGAACCTCGTATCGCAGTCGACGGTTGACCAGCTCCAGGACGAACTCACCTACTACGAGAACCGCCGGGACATCACGCTTGAGAGCCAGGCGACGGACGCACGTATGCAAGAGCAGCAGTTGCGGCAACTACGCGACGCTGGCGCACAGCTGGAAGCCGGGCTCGGGTTTGCGCGCGAGAATCTCGAGGATCTCAGCGTACGCGCTCCTGTCTCCGGCAAGCTCTCCGGTTTCAATATTGAAATCGGCCAGTCGATCGCTCGCGGCGGGCGCCTCGGGCAGATCGATGACCCGGATGGTTACAAGCTGAACGTCAGAATTGACGAGTACTACTTGGGAAGAGTCGATCTGCAGCAGGTGGCCGTGGCTGAGCACAACCGCCGCGAACTTGGCCTGCAGATATCGAAGATCTACCCGCAAGTGCTCGAAGGGCAGTTTGAAGTCGACATGGCGTTTAACGACGAGCCAGTGGGCCTGCGTCGTGGCCAGACATTGCAGGTGCGGCTCACGCTTGGCGACAACACGGATGCGATTCTTATTCCGAATGGCGCTTTCTACCAGGAGACCGGCGGCAACTGGGTATTTGTGGTCTCGCCGGACGGCAGCGAAGCAATCAAGCGCAGCGTTAAACTCGGCCGCCGCAACACAAATTCTATCGAGGTACTCGACGGGCTGGAGCCTGGCGAGAGAGTTATTACATCACCGTACACGAGCTTCGTCGGCATGGACCGGCTGAACCTCGACGACGAATAGCCATCACTGATCAGGGGATCCAGCCATGCTGAAGCTTCACAACTTATTCAAGATCTACCGCACCGACGAGGTAGAAACCGTTGCGCTCAACGGCGTCAACCTGGAAATCGAGCAAGGCGACTTCGTCGCGATTATGGGTCCGTCGGGCTGCGGCAAATCAACGCTGTTGAACATCGTTGGCATGCTCGACAATCCGACCGACGGTGACTACTTCTTCTTCGATGAGAATGTCGCGCCGTACTCGGAATCCGGACGTGCCGAGATTCGCAAGCAGAACATCGGGTTCATCTTCCAGAACTTCAATCTGATCGACGAACTCAATGTCGCCGAGAACATCGAGCTCGCGCTGCTGTACCACAACATGCCGGCAGCGGAACGCAAGCGGCGTGTTGCGGAAGTTATGGATCGCATGGGAATCGCGCATCGTGCGAATCACATGCCCGGGCAATTGTCCGGCGGTCAACAGCAGCGAGTTGCTGTCGCGCGAGCTGTCGTTGGTGATCAGCCACTGATTCTTGCTGACGAACCGACCGGTAATCTCGATTCTGTGCACGGCCAGGAAGTGATGGAGCTACTGCGCTCTCTCAATAAGGAAGGAACGACGATCGTCATGGTGACGCATTCGCCGTCGCACGCTGACTACGCGCACCGGACAGTGAATCTGTTCGATGGCCACATCGTTACCGAAAACACGCGCGCTGCCTGAGGCAACGACGGAAAATTCCAACGGGGAATACCATGTTTTGGAACAACGTAAAAATCGCTCTGCGAAACCTGCGCAAGAATAAGGCCTTCGCACTGGTCAACATCCTCGGCCTCGCATTGGGTCTCAGCATCTACGTGTTTGGCGGGCTACTTGTCAAGTATGAGAATACGCACGACATGTTCTTCAAGAACGCGGCGAACATTTACACGATCGGTTCCATTGCAGCGCCCGACCTCAATGTTGGCGTCGACAAGTTCAACTCAACGTTTACGACGGTTGGCCCGATAATCGAAGCGGAGCTCCAGGACGTTCAACGGGTGGCTCGAACCGTCAGAAGCGAGTATCTGCTCTCAGTTGGAGACAAGAGCTTCTACGAAGGTCTTCGTTTTGCTGACGCGGCACTGCTGGAGATCTTTGACTTCAATTACATCCACGGCGACTCTGCGGCGTTGCAGGACCCTGACGGGTCCTG
>PVMS01038841.1_pt1 | contig 16351 bp, 13 predicted proteins | sample 1853461 | NCBI WGS metagenome assembly PVMS01 (sample SAMN08582032, study PRJNA380276) | Marine sediment metagenome, whole genome shotgun sequencing project. | isolation source: ocean sediment barecode stripped | collected 2017 | reverse complement strand
TACTCGGCAATCAGGCTTCAATTGCATTGAATAAAACAATTCAATTTGAATACTTACGCGCGATTTTCTATCCATATTGTAGATTTTCGATATGCGTTCAAGTGTATGCATAATAGCAACATATACAATTTCAAATACATATATAGCTTCGAAAACAAATGGTTTCCCGTACCTATTAAAATCTGCCACTGGTAACACTAACGTCTTGTAATAATATAACTGTGGCTGCACTTAAACCCAAAAGCACGGCTGTAACCGAAAAGAATATTTTCAATAAACCCGTGCCACCTAATTTATAATAATAGAATTCTGACAAAGACCTGAGCATTGCTATATATTCAAGCAGCAACCACTTTTAAACTATTTCGCTAGTATTCACTACATTTGCATAAGCAAATGCGAGTGCCGACATAGATACATTGTGCACGTCCATTGCAGACACTGTTTTGCCACGGAATTCGATATCACGTGTCGCGCATGCGTCCTGTACAACGACGCATTTAAATCCGTAATCTGCGGCTGCACGCGTGGTAGCCTCGACACACATATGACTCATGGCACCACATATCACCAGATCTGTAACTTCTTTTTGATTCAACTGACTTAGTAAATCGGTTTTACGAAAACTATTTGGATAGTTTTTATGGATTACTGTTTCGCCTGGCAAAGGATCCACACTGCCATGTATCTCAATGCCTTCTGTGTTAGGCGCAAAAAATTCTGCGTCACTATTTAAAAATGTATGCTGAATATGAAACGTTGCTAGTCCTTGATAACGGAATTGGTCTAATAATATCCTCGCGTTTGCGACTGCAAGATCGATACTAACTAACTCCATCTTTCCACCAGGAAAATAGTCATTTTGTATATCAACAAGAAGTAATGCCGGTTTCATAATAGACTCATGAATATTAAAATTTTAATACTTAACTTGTTATCACTTACCAGGTGATCGTTTCCCCTGTACTGCAATCCCCCCTCTATGTATTAACTCGATTTTCAATGATATCTTTTACTACTGAAGGATCTGCTAAGGTTGAAGTATCACCTAAGTTCTCAAGTTCGTTTTCTGCCACCTTTCTTAGAATGCGACGCATAATTTTACCGGATCGTGTCTTTGGTAAGCCAGGTGCCCATTGGATAACATCTGGTTTTGCAAAAGCCCCAATTTCTTTGCGCACCAACTGCACTAGCTCTTCTTTCAATTCCTCACTCGTTTCTTTTCCTGCCATTGGAGTCACATATGCATAGATACCTTGTCCTTTGATTTCATGTGGATACCCTACAACGGCAGCTTCCGCAACAGCCGAATGCAAAACTAATGCGCTCTCTATCTCAGCAGTTCCTAAACGGTGACCAGATATATTTAATACATCATCTACACGACCAGTGATCCAATAATAACCATCTGCATCTCTTTTACAGCCATCACCACTAAAATACATACCTGGATATTGAGAAAAATACGTATCAATAAAACGTTGGTGGTCGCCATATAAAGTACGCATTTGTCCTGGCCATGGGTGTTTTATTACTAAATTACCTTGGCATTCACCCTCAAGTTCTTTGCCATGTTCATCAACGATTGCAGGCTGAATACCAAAGAATGGAATACTTGCAGAGCCTGGTTTTAGATCAGTTGCACCAGGCAAAGGCGTAATAAGATGACCTCCAGTTTCAGTTTGCCACCAGGTATCAACAATTGGACAGCGACTATTACCTACGATCTGGTAATACCATTCCCATGCTTCGGGATTTATAGGCTCACCTACCGTACCTAACAGACGTAAACTTTTACGACTAGTTTTTTTAACAGGTCCATCCCCTAAACTCATTAATGCTCTTAAAGCTGTTGGTGCGGTATAAAAAATTGCGACATTATGTTTGTCACACACTTGCCAAAAACGACTACCATCGGGATAATTAGGCACACCTTCAAACATCATAGTAATCGCACCATTACATAATGGCCCATAAATAATATAAGTATGACCGGTAACCCAACCTATATCAGCCGTACACCAAAACACTTCACCATCTTGGTAATCAAACACGTATTTATGTGTTATCGCTGCATATAAAAGATATCCACCAGTTGTATGCAATACGCCTTTAGGTTTCCCAGTTGATCCTGAGGTATACAAGATAAACAGCGGATCTTCTGCATCCATATGTTCTGGTGGACATTCGGTACTCGCAGATTGCATCAACTCGTGATACCAACAATCTCGCGATGCATTCCAATCAATATCCCCACCAGTCCGTTTCACTACCACTACCGTGCTTACATTGGGGCATGCCTCAATTGCACTTTCAGTATTAGCTTTCAAGGGCACTTTCTTACCACCTCGAACACCCTCATCAGCTGTGATGACAGTTCGGCAATCTGAATCAAGGATGCGATCACGCAGTGAATCTGGAGAAAACCCACCAAATACGACGGAATGTATGGCACCAATACGCGTACACGCAAGCATGGCAACTGCAGCTTCGGGAATCATCGGCATGTAAATACACACACGATCACCTTTTTTTACCCCACGTGCTTTTAAAGCGTTTGAAAATTTACAGACTTGCTCATGTAATTCTTTATAGGTGATATGTATATCGTTGTTTGGATCATCGCCTTCCCAAATAATAGCAGTCTGATCCCCACGACTATCTAAGTGACGATCAATGCAATTATAAGATACGTTTAAACTTGCTCCTTCAAACCAGCGAATATGACCTTTTTGATAATCCCAGTCTAAAACGTTATCCCATTTTTTAAACCAAGTAACAAATTCATCTGCCTGAGAAGCCCAAAAACCAGAGGGATCTTCGATCGATTGTTGATACATCGATTCATACTTAGCTTTATCTATATGTGCGGCAGATGCCACCGAGCTGGATACTGGATAGATTTTATCGTTGGACATATTGTAAACCCTCCACGTTTTATTATTTTATTCCACTTACCTTCACATATTACGCTGTTAAGCGAAGATAAAGCATGGGCAAGCGTTCAGGCAAACGATCTAAATTATCAATAACGGCTACATTCTTTCTTCCAAAAATTCTGCTTAGATAATTTTCACCCCCTGCATCCAAACCTACACAAAATGTATCTATTCCAAGACGTGAAACTGAACGGACCACTTTGCGAGTATCTTCCACTAAATATTTTTTATCCTTAACATCAATATCAGAAGGTTCGCCGTCAGAAATGACGAGTAACAACCTTCGATGGGTACGCTGAGCCATCAAATCACTTAGTGCATGACGCATTGCAGCGCCGATGCGTGTGGATAACTTCCCACGCAACCCCGCAAGATATGCACGAGCCGTTGCATTATAGGGAGCATCGAAATTCTTTATGCGATAGTAATGGACATCCTCTTTGCCATCAGAACAGAATGCAGCGACTGCAAACGGGTCATCTAATTCCGACATAGCATATGCCAGCAAAGTAGTCGCTTGAATCTCAAGCTCCAACACCGAAGTGCCTGCTTTTTGCACACGATCGTTCGTGGAGTGCGATATATCTAACAATACCAACACCGAGAGATCTCGATGTTTTCGCTCGGTAGTGCTATAAATTCTTGGATCAGGCGTTTGACCCATTTTTCGACTAATAACAGCATCGATACAGGCATCTAAATCTAACGATTCACCCAAACTTTGGTGGTGCAATCGCTCAGGTAAACTCACTTTGGCAGATCGAATCAAGTTTGTAATACGATTAACAAGATCGGTGTGTTTTTCTAGTATTCGATCAATCTTGTGAGCATCGCCAAAATCGGGATTATATTCCACCACACATGACCAATTGGGGCGTTCGGTGTTCGTTAGGTAATCATATTCCGGATAACGAACTGCTACATTGGATTCTCGATGTTCGGGATTTGTGCTTTCTCTAGCGTGATATTGTTGCTCACTCTGATCATCTTCTTCTTGTCGATCTTGGTCTGGAGGGGATTTATCCTCATTTTCCTCGCGCTCCATACGCATCGCTTCAATAAAGATGCCTTCGTTGTCTTGTTCTTGTCCTTGATAATCGCCAAAATCCCAAAGACCCATATTGTCATCTCGATAAGCTGGTTCCACAACATAAGTTTTAGAATTAAATTGTGCGCGTAACTGCCCTAAATCATTACCTAGAAGCACGCCAATTCTTCGACACATAGCGGAATCGGTTAAATCATTTTCCAGATCAAAAAACATATCCCGACCTTTTTGCACCCAGCCATTGCCGTCTTTATAGTTCTCATCTATGAGTGCTCGTGAAAATCGAGCCAGTAAATGTGGAACCAATAGCGGCCCACTCGACTTTGCAACATGAAATGGTAACCAAAGTTTACGCAAGCCAGGAAAAGCTTGCATGGCCAAATATTCCACTCGAGCATCTTCAATCAGCGAGACTAATGCAACTTGAATTGGTTTGAGTTCACCTAAAGGAAAGATCTTAGTTGAATACGCCAAGTGCGCGCCTACATGCGCGAGACCTGCACGAAAAATGTTTTCTGCCCGCTCACCGTGAAAGCCTGGAAATACCTCTGGCATTTGCACGACACCGTTACTGATCGAGATGCGCCGTAATGCAAGCGGTGATGTAGAAGCAGGAAGATCACGAATTGGTGGTCGCAAATTCCATAATGAAATTAGATATAACTTTAAGCGCCGATCGAGATCAGTAAATACAACATCACCAGCTTCATAACGAAACCATTTTTCAGATTCGGGGTCGGTAAATGAAAAATATTGTATGCGACGTAAAATATCGTCGCCGGTCGAACGCAACCCAGCATGCACCCAAGATTTAAACTGCTGGGGGTTTAATGTAGTCATTATTTTTTGGGTGCGCTCTAATACCGCAAGCACAGACTCTGGCGCGGACAAAATTAATTCTTCAATAGTGTTTAACCAAGAAGAAAAAGCCAACACAGATTGCACCTCTTGTGCTGCAACTACTGCAGCTTTAGGCAATAATTCCGCAGCGGTTCGATTCACTTTAATAGCAGCAAGTGACACAGCTGCAGCTAAATTAATCGCTGCTTCTGGATTTAAAGCATTGACCAGCTTGGGTGAATGGCGAGCATATGAGATTGGTATTAAGGAACCATATCCTGCATGTACAAGTTTATTACATGCACGTTCCCAATGTGGATAATATTCGTTTGGAAAAAAAGATTTACCTTCTTTAATTAAAAAAACAACTCTTTTATCAGGATCTCCAGGCTCTTTGCGGTGAGGTGGCGTTGCATATTTACCTCGCATCGTGAACGCAACCAAAACTTACCTCACGTACAAGCAGCGATCGCCGAACTCAACGCATTTCGAATGTCGTGATCATCTGTGATTGGTAGAACCAAGGCCACTTGACAGGCCTCCGCTAAGGAAACTCCTTGAGTTATCAATTGTGCAGCATAAATTAACATGCGTGTAGAAGCCCCTTCATCTAAACCATGTCCTTTTAAATTTCTAGAGCGTTCAGAAATGGTCACAAGTTTTAGTGCAGTCTTCTTATCGATACCGGATTCGTGCGCAATGATTTTTGCTTCATCCTCTGGCGTGGGAAAATCAAAATCAATGGCTCCAAAACGTTGCTTGGTCGATTCTTTTAAATCTTTTAATACACTCTGATAACCAGGGTTATAGGATATTACTATTTGAAAATCCTTATGTGCTTTTAAAACTTCATTTTTCTTTTCAAGAGAGAGCATACGACGGTCATCAGTTAACGAGTGAATGACCACACTGGTGTCTTGCCGTGCTTCAACAATTTCGTCCAAGTAACAAACCGCGCCATAGCGTACAGCCATGGTTAGCGGGCCATCGTGCCAAACTGTACCTTCTGCATCTAATAAGTAACGACCGACAAGATCCGACGCTGTCATATCTTCATGACAAGATACCGTAATTAACGGTTTTTTAAGCTTCCACGCCATGTATTCAACAAATCGTGTTTTTCCACACCCCGTTGGACCTTTAAGCATCATCGGCATGCAACTTGCGTAAGCGGCCTCAAATAACCGCACTTCATTATGGGTGGCAGAGTAATAAGGCTCTTTCGTAATTAAATAACTTTCAAGATTCATTCTATGCACTCAATAGGACATTCGTGACTGAGTATTCACCTCAATCTACACAAATGTAAGGCAAAGGCACAAGCGTGTCTTCGCCTTACATTTGATTTGCAGTCTAGCGATGAGTTTTCGGGTTTGGAATGCCCTCGATTTCGCATTCTTCTGTTCCAACCGTGGTTCTGGTGAATGATTCAACCATTTCACGAGTAGCATCGGGATCGGTAACCCACTTCTTGTAAAAGTCAAAGGGGCACTCCGCCACACCTTGATCACCCTCACCAGAATTGATCATACCAGTGTAGCCACGATGTAGAAGCTTGAACAGATGATTTTCAGACTGCTGATTTTTACGTGCATCGCGAATGAGCGAAACAGATAGGTTCGCATATTGAACACCCATATTCTCTTCTGCACATGCACCTAGTGTGCGTCCATCGAATCCGATAATGGATGAGTATCCAAAGTAAGAATACACACCGTCAAAGCCAGTTGCATTTGCCACCGCAACATAGCAGTTATTCATCCATGCCATAGCCTTGGCAAGCGTGACTTGCTGATCCTTGGATGGATACATGTAACCTTGACAACGAACGATCAACTCAGCACCTTTCATGGCACAATCACGCCAAATTTCTGGATAGTTGCCATCATCACAGATGATCAAACTAACCTTTAATCCTTTTGGGCCGTCAGAAACATAGGTGCAATTACCGGGATACCAGCCTTCAATCGGCACCCATGGCATGATCTTGCGATACTTCTGCACAATTTCACCTTTATCATTCATTAAAATAAGAGTGTTGTAGGGTGCTTTGTTTGGATGGTCCTCATGGCGCTCACCTGTAAGAGAAAACACCCCCCAAACTTTTGCATTGCGACATGCTTCTGCAAAAATTTCGGTTTCTTCACCGGGACAAGTCGATGCGGTTTCATACATCTCTGTCTCGTCATACATAATTCCATGCGTGCTGTATTCTGGAAAAATTACAAGATCCATTCCTGGCAATCCAACTTTCATTCCTTCGAGCATGCTCGCAATATTACGTGCATTATCGAGAACTTCTGCTTTGGTATGCAAACGAGGCATCTTATAATTCACTACTGCAACGCCTACTGCATCTTTACTACTTGATATATCACCGTGATACATAATCTATTCTCCTAGTCTATTCATAACCTTATGTCGTTTTTTATTGCGAATCGGTTACGTTAAGTCGACATTTTTTACGAACAAAAATGTTAATTTCAAATTAGCTTGGTTTTAGACCAACTGTGCACAACTATTTTTCACACGCACAAAAAAAGCCCTCAAGGATAAATATCCTTGAGGGCTTTTTTGCCCATTTTTCATGCAGAAGCGTTATTGGTTCAGCAGGATAATGACTAGCTTTGCAGCCATGTGTTTTATACTTTGTAGACCAATTCAAAGAAAAGGTCAAGGCATCCATAAATTTTGATTATTTTACTCATATATCACGAAGTTGATATTAAAGATTTTATTTAACACTTACCTCTAAGGTTTTGTCTGCAGCAACAATTTCTTGAGCGACATCTTCTGTCGTCAAACGACGTTCCATCGCTCTGCTCCTAATAAATTCGTAGGCTTGTTCGCGACTGATATTATTGGCACGCTCCAAAATTGCAATCGCGTGTTCGACTGCATGAATTTTTCTTATCTTGGATTCAAGCTTCTCCACTCTGGATCCCAATATCAATTCTTTACGCCAATGAGTTCTTGCAATGACTAAATTAGCTAATAATCCAAATGGCCGAACAGGTGTATTAATAATCGCATGGGCTCCCAATTCGTATACAGTCTGCAACACAGTCGGATTTTCGTAATCTACAATAGCAATAATAGTGGGGCTGTTTTTGTCTTCGGTAAGCCAATAGGGTTTTTCTATAAATGGATGCTCTTGCAAAGTTTGGAAAAATACTACATCCGTATTGAACTTAATGTGTTTTGGACATGGCCAAACCATTCGCACCTTACAGCCAATTCGTTCGATATGCTGACAGATATCATTGCCTTGTTCATCATTAGGATGCACTACGAGTACACGCAACTTACGAAGGTCTTTTAAGATTTCAATTGCCACAACTAATTAAACTCGCTTTCATAATATTTCATACGATTAAGACTTTTATCAGACCCAAGATCAACCAGATAGGGATCGGGTTTTACTGGGCTATCGGTTTCCGCAACAATTTGAAACTTACCTTGATCATCTACACGCCCAATTTTTGGCCATAAATACGTATGATGATTATCTGGATCGATTTGTATGGTTCCTTCGGGTGCATCAAAAATTGTACCTAGTGTGGCGGTACGAACAATGTCTGTGTCTAACGTGCCTACACGACGTAATACATGTGCAAAAAGATGAACTTGAAAATATGCCGCTTCAGCACAGGCGTTAGTACACTGCGATGCACCAAACATGGCTTTATAGCTCTTTACAAATTGATGATTAGCGGGTGTATTAACCGTTTCAAAATAAGGCGCTGCAGTGATATGCCCTGCACCTACTTCATGGCCCATTGCAGTGACTTCTGCCTCACTTGTAGTAAGACTCGCAATCGGCATTTGTCTTGGTTGCATACCTGCTCTCCAATAACTCTTATAGAACTTACTGGTTGCTGATCCAACGATCGTGCTGAAAATTACATTCGGACGCTTTTCTAGAATATCTACTAAGATTGGATCTATACATTCATAGCTTGCATCTAATGGCAAATATTTTTCGCCAACAACCTTGCCACCTGTTGAGGCTAGTATATCTCTAAAAATGCGATTTGATTCATAGGGATAAATATAATTAGAGCCTACTAAATAAAAGCGATTGCCATATTGACTAAGTAAGTAACGTGCTAAGAACATACTATTTTGATTTGGAATTGAACCTGTATAAATCACATTTTTTGAATACTCAAACCCTTCATATAGAGTGGGATACCATAATAGTCCGTTATAATCTTCCACAATGGGAATGACAGCCTTTCGCGCGCTCGACATGTAACACCCAAAAATTATATTTGCAGAATCATTGATAATTAAGCGCTTAGCAAGCTGTCGAAATTTTTCAGGATTAGAATTTGGATCGTAGACAATGGGCTCAATACGCCGACCATGCACCCCACCCTGTGCATTAATTTCTCGAATGGCAAGTAATGTGGCGTTAAACTGTGTCTTTTCTATAACGGATGTAACCCCTGTTTTAGAAAATAAAACACCAACTTTCCATGAAGATTTAAACACTTATACAACCCTGATTCAGACAAACATTTTTTTGATAATCTGAAAATAGCATTGAAACTAATTCACCATCAATTGCTACTAACATATAACAATTGAATATTGCCCAGTTCTGCTTAATAAGTCTAAATATAGGAGAATATATTAGCTAGCAACGTTTAGGCGCTTATAGAAATATTTTATTCAATATCTTTCCTAAATTTTATGGCTTATAAAATTAAATTGCAGAACAAAGCCAAAACAACCGACTTCAGATCGTAACTATATAAAATAAATAGTTTTTCTTACATGTAGCATCCCTTCAGTTTGTATGAAGCTGATAATTTCATCTAAGTCTTCTTGTGCTTTTAGGTTGGTAAATGCAAAGAGTCGCTCCCTCGAATTTTACTTACACCACGTTGCATGAAATCCAGTAAAGCGCCCACTCTAGGTGCAAGATCAATTTCTTTGAAGATTCTTCACCTTCATACTGAACTGGATAAAATAATAGACCATTGAGTTCTTCTACTACAGGCAGTACTGCTTTACGTGATACAGAAGTCCAACAACCAAAAATTACATTCACTTCATGCACTTCTATTAATTCACGTATTTTTTCAGTAAGAACAGTGGCCAATCTGATGCAGGATCTTCCACAACCGCTGCCAACTCTTTACCCAATATACCGCCAGTATAATTTTGCTAATCCACCAACATGAGCATGGTATCTTTCAGTGTGGTTTTATTAATCGCCATCGTCCTAACAATGAATGCAACACACCAACTTTAATTTTATTTTTTGTTAAGCCAAGCTGAGGCAACAAAAGCAATGTAACCACCATATGAGCGGCGTTAATGACTGGATTTTTAATATCTGTTTTCGACTCATAAAATTCAAAATTTAATAACCTTGCTCAATCACGATTCTCACTAAGTATGAGTACTAGCTGTGATTTCACCGAGCAGACACAAGCACAGATACGTGCAGTTGCATCATGTCAACATATCAAGCATGTCAATAAATGATAAGAAGAAATAATTGACTTGACATCCTATTTTATTAGGCGAATAGTCATTTCTTATAGATGCATAGATATTACTTCTAGGATGATTTTCTGGGAGCAGCAACAACGGAACCAACAATGCTTTCGTTGTAGAGGATTAGGCAAATATGCTACTGGAATCTTGATATTCCAGAAGGCTTATTTATGTTTTATGCAATAGATAATTTCTAACAAAACCAAAAATGCTTTTGTTGAGACTAGGCAGCAACGCCTCTAAAGAAACTTTCTTTAGAGGTTTTTGGTCATTGGCTTTGATGAATGTCAAACGCTCAAATGATAATTTAATAATAATCAGATAAAAAACAATAAGTTCTGATTCACTATAACAGGAGGCCTCTAAATGGATCGACGCAAATTTATAAAAAATTCTGCTGTCGTAGCTGGGACTGCAGCAGTTGCTACGATTACAGACTTTCCGTATTTCTTTGTGAAGAAATTCGCGAAAGCTGCAACCGGAGATACGATTAAAGTCGGCATACTCCATTCACTGAGTGGCACTATCGCCATTATTGAACGCTCTTTGCATAACGCGGAGTTGTTAGCAATTGATGAAATCAATGCAGCTGGTGGCGTTATGGGTAAAATGATAGAGCCAGTGATTGAAGATACCCAGTCAATGGTACAAGTATTTGCTGATAAAGCGAAAAAACTAATATTAGAAGACAAAGTAGTGGCCGTGTTGGGCTGTTACACTTCTGCAAGTCGCCAATCAGTACTACCTGTATTTGAGCAATATAACAATGTCCTGCTTTATCCTACATTATATGAAGCACAAGAATGCAGTAAAAACTGCTTCTATACAGGTTGTGTGCCAAACCAACAGTTAGACGATTTTGTACCTTGGCTCATTGAAAATGTTGGTCCAAAGTTTTACATGATTGGCTCCAATTACATTTATCCAAAGGAAACTAACCGAGAGGTTAAGGCGCTACTAAAGGCGCATGGCGGTATAGATGTTGGTGAAGAATATGCACCTTTAGGACATACGGAATTTTCCACCAATATCAACAAAATTGTGGCTAAGAAACCTGATGTAGTGTTCTCTGATCTAGTAGGTGATTCAGTTATCGCATTCTACAAGCAATTCGCTGGATTTGGCCTTACTGCAGATGACATCATCATTGCCACACCGATTACAACGGAACAAGAAACTTTAGCAATGGGTCCTGAAAATGGATTAGGTCACTTAACTTCATTCAACTATTTTCAGTCTGTGGATACACCGGAAAATAAAAAGTTTGTAAAAGCGTTCAAGGCCAAATATGGCAAAAACGAAGTGACCAACGCCGTGATGGAAGCTGCTTACTTTCAAACGTTTATGCTTGCTCAAGCCTTAGAAAAGACACAGTCAACCGATGCAGACGCGTTGATTTTCGAAGGCTTGCCGGGCCAGGAATACCAAGCACCTGGCGGCTTAGTCAAAATTGATGAGAAAAATCATCACACCTGGTTATGGCCGAAGATTGGACGCGCCAATGAAGAAGGCCAATTCGACATTATCTGGGAAAGGGATGACTGGGTACGCCCCGATCCATGGGTAGATCTGTTGTATCCAAACAAGGATTGCGACTTCACCAATCCAGGTGTACTTGAACGTTTAAAGTCTGATAGTAAAGATCGTTCTGGCACACTAGAAAAAATAAGCTAAGCATAGCGAAGAGTTGTGTTCGGGAGGCTGTATTTCAGCAGCCTCCCACACACGTGTGTGCTGGGTTATGAGCTTGTTGCGATGGATAAAAGTGATAAAAATTATTACATCTAGTGATGTAACTACGGAAATAAATAAGAATTAGATATGGAATCAATTATCACTCAATTTATTAACGGATTTAGTATTGTTGCAATATTAATGCTTGCAGCCGTAGGACTTGCCATAATTTTTGGTGTCGCGGGCGTCATTAATATGGCACATGGAGAGTTCATCATGGTGGGGGCCTATACCGCTGCAGTTGTAGGGCAGTTAGGCGGCAATACATTTATTGCAATACCTGTTGCATTCATTGTACTCGCATTGTTGGGGCTAATAGTAGAGCGAGGAATTATTCAATGGATTTATGATCGACCCTTAGACACGATACTAGCTACCTGGGGTGTGGGAATAATTTTGCAAGTGGCAATAAAGCTAATATTCGGGCCACAGCTTTATTATGTGGGTGCACCAAAAATTCTCCATGGTGGTTTCCCGACTATTGGGTTACTGCCTTTCCCGTGGTATCGATTGTTTCTCATTATCCTTGCCATTGTAATTATGGTGATCACTTACTTAATCATGTTTAAAACTGATCTCGGGCTGAAAGTCAGGGCAGTCCGCCGAAATCGTACGATGTCGGGTTGTTTGGGTATTGATACCGCAAAGGTAGACATGGTGGTCTTTGCGTTTGGCTCTGGTCTTGCAGGTGTTGCAGGAGCGGCCTTGGCTCCTATTAAATCGGTTTCCACCACAATGGGGTTCCCTTACGCAGTAGATTCTTTCATGGTGCTCGTGCTAGGCGGCGTAGGTAGTCTTTGGGGAGTTGTGGCAGGTTCAGGACTCATTGGAGAAGCGGAAACAATTTTGTCATTTATCTATAACAATGTAATTGGGAAACTATTAGTTTTCATCTTCATCGTGCTTGCCATACGTGTATTCCCGAAAGGATTGTTTGGGTATCAAGAGAGAACGTAATGAGTATATAAGTAAGGAGAAGACACTCATGGCACAAGACCGGCACGTCTACAAAGCCCCTATGTTTCCTCTATGGGCTGTTATTGCAGCACTCGGCATTGCAATCTCAATTGCGACTTATCCTTTTTACGGTTCAGTGTACGTTATTTCGTTATTGGGAAAATTCTTATGTTTTGCGATTTTCGCCTTAAGCATAGACTTGATTTGGGGATTCGCAGGAATTTTGAGTTTAGGACAAGGCGTGTATTTTGGTATTGGGGCTTATTTTACTGCACTGTCCTTAAAAATTAATTACGCGGCAGTAAATCCCACTCGCTATGGGGGAGACATTCCAGACTTTATGGAATGGAATGGGCTTACGCAACTACCCGGCTTTATGGAGCCATTACGAAGCTTACCTTTTTCCGTCGCCGCAGGTATATTTTTTGCAACCTTGATGGCCTTTATCTTTGGTGTCATCACATTTAAACGACACATCTATGGTGTGTATTGCGCGGTAATTACGCTCGCAGAATCGTTGATACTTCAAGAAGCCATTATTGAATATCAAGCCTATACCGGTGGGTTCAATGGTATTACCGATTACGGGTCACACGCGCAAATAAATGTACTTTGGTTGATCATAGTCGTTACCGCGATATTTTTTATTGTAGGAAGAATGCTTACTCATTCTCGTGTTGGAACGGTTTTAAAATCGATACGCGACAACGATACACGTGCTGAATTTATGGGCTATAACGTCGCAAACTATCGTATTTTTATATTTTGTGTTTCCGGTTTTATGGCTGCAAGTGCAGGAGCAATGTACGCTGCGTGGAATGGCATTATTTCTTTCCTTGATGCAGGACCAATATTCTCAATTGAAGGAGTTATTTGGACAGCAGTTGGAGGGCGCGGCACCATCATCGGGCCATTTATAGGCGCTTTCTTGGTAAAAGGCGCCGAGTTTTTCCTCAGCGGCAAACTACAATGGACGTGGCAATTGATCATGGGCGGGCTATTTATTTTTGTTGTACTTGTCATGCGAGATGGGATTGTTGGCACAATTGGAAAATGGTGGGCAGCGCGTAAAAAACACGTCCCCGCAAGTGAATTAGTAGCAGAAGCAGATGCCTTGGCCGAGGATCGACAAAAAAAATAGAGCCCTGGGCAAAAAAAGGCTCCACTGATATTTAAAGAAACTCTTTGCTTGAACAAAATGTTAATTAAACAAGATGGCTAACATTCTAGAAATTAACGGTCTTACTGCCGAAATAAGCGGCTACACTATCCTGGATAAACTGGATTTTAGTATCGAAGAAAATGAATTACGCGTCGTACTCGGTCCGAACGGTGCTGGTAAGACTACATTGATTGATATGATTACTGGGCGATATAAACCGAAATCCGGGAAGATTGTTTTCAATGGTGAAAATATTACAAGGATGGCTCCCGATAAAATTTTCGTAAAAGGAATCAGTAGAAAGTTCCAAGTTCCAAACTTGTACGAAACGCTTTCTGTATATGACAACATTATGGTGTCTTTAAAAGGACGCCGTAAGGTGCTGAAATCATTGTTTGGTAAAGTTACCAAAAAAGACAATGATCGAATTTGGGAGATCTTGGACTTTATTATGTTGGCGAATAAAGCGGAAGACAGTGTTGATACATTGGGTCATGGACAACGTCAGTGGCTTGAATTAGGAATGTTAGTTGCTTCAGAACCAAAATTATTGTTGTTAGATGAACCTACTACAGGCATGACAGAAGAAGGTAAAGAAAAAACCGCGGAACTAATTCAAAAAATTGCACAAACCCATGCCGTGATGTTTGTTGAGCATGATATGGATATAGTTCGAAAAATTGCTGAAAAAGTTACTGTACTTGCACAAGGTCAAATCTTAGCGGAAGGACCTTTATCCGAAGTGGTCAAAAATGAAGAAGTTAAAGCCGTCTATTTAGGCAAAGGGCGTTACGATGGGGCTTGAAGTACAGGACATTAATACCTTTTACGGAACAAGCCACATTCTTCACGGCGTTTCTTTGAGTATAGCTGATGGCGTGACGGTGAGTGTATTAGGGCGCAACGGGGTGGGAAAATCGACACTGCTAAAAAGTGTAATTGGGATCAATCCCCCACACAGCGGTAACATACAATTTAATGGCATTGATCTTGCGAATCAAAAAACTCATGACCGTGCACGCACAGGGATAAGCTATGTCCCACAAGGGCGAGAAATCATTCCGGACATAACTGTATATGAAAATTTACTCGTAGCAATGCGGGGAAAAGGAAATAAAAATAAAGAAATTCCTAAATTTATTTTTGATTATTTCCCATCATTAAAACCGATTCAAAAACGCAAAGGCGGTGCAATCAGCGGTGGCCAACAGCAACAACTTTCGATTGCACGCGCACTAATTCAAGAACCCACTTTATTACTATTGGATGAACCTACAGAAGGTCTTCAACCTTCTGTTGTTGAAGAAATAGACGACATTATTAAACGCATACGTTCCGAAAAAAATTGTTCAATTCTATTAGTAGAACAAAATTTGGATTTTGTTCGTGCTGTCACACAACACTTCGCCATTATGGATAGTGGACGAATTGTAGAAGAAGGCGAAATAGATATGTTAACCGATGAGCTTGCAGGTCAGTATTTAACAGTTTAAATCAAAAATTATCTGTTTAATTTATGACTGATGTATCGTTTAGTACTCTAATCACATTAAACAGATACATATCTCCATTGCTATCTACTGCTTCAATCATGCCTGACATTGTCCAGCTCCCAAAAAAACTGGCTCTTGAGTCAGACTCAAGTATTACATAACCATCGACTCCCCATTGATCACTATCGGTAAAAGCAGCACCTTGTAATAACTCACCAGCATCAGATCGTGTTTGTACAAGATAAGTAACCACCTCATCGGCGGAAGCTATAGAGGATAATATGAGTAATAGGAACACCGTCCCTAGCTTAATAAACACAAAATCTCCACTAATTGAATGGTGACTAATATTTTATCGGCCTCTACCTCTTAAAAATAAGAGGTTTCACCGTAATATGCTGTTTTAATGATATAAGCGGTAGTAGATAGACTCCATTTTATGGCCTATGACTAACTCGAGAAAAATAAACACTCACCTAACTACAGAATAAAAATACTCAGGCTTGCTTAAAGATATTCCCACTATTCATCACTAATAAATCTTACAATTGCTGAAGCAAATAAATGACATATAGGCTTTGTTTGAAAAATATAACCTTCTTTTTCTTCTTATATGGAACTCTCGTTGACCCATTAGATATTAGTCAGTATTTGCATACATTAATTG